>Ga0137394_10003240_pt1 | contig 12187 bp, 9 predicted proteins | sample czobulk116metaG_FD_108278 | JGI IMG/M metagenome (GOLD analysis project Ga0137394, IMG submission 108278) | Vadose zone soil microbial communities from Angelo Coast Range Reserve, California, USA - czobulk1.16 metaG | ecosystem: Environmental > Terrestrial > Soil > Vadose zone | place: USA... | reverse complement strand
CGAAGGATCTGAAATGGGTAGTTGATTATGTGAATAACCAGAAGGAACACCACACTCGAGGAACAACCATCAAACGTTTGGAACTTTCTGACGACGGAGATTCGAAAGGCCGTTGAAACGGCCTAACTGGGTTTTTTGTGCGGGTAACCAGCCGTAAAACGGCTGGCCTAGCAGCCCTGCGGGCTAGCCGCCTGAAGGCGGCAGTCGTGATTAGATTGTGAAGAGAGTTTACCGTCGCAGCCTTGGCGCTTCCGCGCGACCATACGCAATGATCGTCCCGCCAAAACCCACTGCCCAGCCATGCGTGCGATCGGCGAAGAAGATTCGCTCCAATGCGTGAGGTGTCCCGCTTGGCTCGCTCGTCCAATGCAGCCCGCCATCGTTGGTATATAAAACAGTCCCTTCGACACCGACGGCCCACCCTTCGACAGCATCAAGGAATTTGACATCGAGTAAGTCGGCATTAACCCCTGAGATTTGAGGATGCCAACTGCGGCCACCATTGAGCGTACGATAAATGGCGCCGCCGCTTCCAACGGCCCAACCCAGACGCGCATCAACGAACGATGTGGAATTGAATCGCACGTTAACGGCATTCAGCAGTCGCGACTGTTGCCAGGTTTCGCCGCCGTCTGACGTTTGCAGAATAGTGGAGCCCGCCCCGACCAACCAGCCACTATTCTCGTCGATGAAGGCGCCGCCAAGAAGAAGATAGCGCGTGGGAGTTTGCAGCTTGATCCAATTCGTGCCTGAGTCGTTGGTTGTGTAAACCGCTCCGCCTTCCCCGAAGGCCCAGCCGCGTCCGCTGCGGGAAAAGATGGCTCGCGTGAGTCGCGCGTCGACGGTGGCGCCACGCATGTTTACACGGCTCCAATGCCGGCCGCCATCGTTGGTTTTCAAGAGGTAAGCCCGTGGTTCATCGTTTGAGCGAAGATCGTAGATATTTCGTTCACATACGAGCCAGCCATTTTCTTCATCCGAAAAGTAAATGTCGCGAATCGCATCTTCAGTCGGCTGAGTTTCTTTTTGCCACGTTTTTCCCGAATCGATGGTCGACAGCAAAGTGCCTCGACTACCTACGGCCCAACCTCGCGTCTGGTCCAGAAAAAAAAGGCCATGCAGCCAGGATAACGATGCGGAATTTTGTCGTGCCCAGGCGCCGCTTGAAGCGGAAGCCGTTGAGGAGCAAACAGCAAACAGCAGACAGCTCACAACAATTGACCATCTCCAACACATACGGGTATGCCGCTCGATGTACGGCAGGTCCTTTATCTCTCGGGAGGCAACTCTATCCCCGGGCGCTGGTCCCCTGGAGTCTGGAACGGGGTTGAACATAAAGTTGAGCAGATTCATTGTGTTTACTGAACTGCGAGGGCACAGCGTCAAGCTTTGGTTTGAGTTTCACGGAAGTTCGAAGACCCTCCGCACATCGGCTGGCTTGGCCGAAAAGTTTGAGCTCCGCTGCCCTGCCGCCTGCTCCTGCCTCTTGCTTCTAAAATCCGCCGGTAAAAATACGCGCGAAGCTAAGGATCGGGAATAAAGTCATGACCTTTTGGAAGGTCTTAAACTTGTTGCCCGGGACTAGGACCTGGTCACCGGGGACGAGGTAAGTCAGATCGGGGGCTTTGCCTTTGTATATGGCGCTAACGTTGACCGCAATCGGCGTTAGATTTCCGTCGGCTTGCCGGCGCAGGACAACTACTTTGCTTCTGTCGCCGGTTTGCAGCACGCCTCCTGCCTCACCAAGTGCTTCCGTCACAGTCAACCGGCGACTCATTAAACGAATGCCTGGTTGGGCGACGTCCCCAATTACGCTGTACCTGTATGACGATGCTTTGTCGAGCGAAACGGAAACTTGCGGATCGATGATGTATTCGTCGTAGGCCTTCTTGATCAACTCGGAAACTTCATCCACGGTTTTGCCATTCACAAAAACTCCGCCGGGAATAAGCGCGAGTGAGATGCGTCCGCTGGGGGGCACAATGATCCCCGAGCGAGAGTAGCGATCCTGACCGAAGACGCTGACCGAGATGATGTCTTCCGGACCCAGTCGGTAGGTGTTGAAGAAGTTGTTGTAGTAGGGAACGATGGCAGCTTCTTCGGAAGCCTGCTCGTGCCGGTTTGCCTGGATTTCTTCCGGGGCGGACGCTACAGCAGATGACTTCACCGGGGAGGCGGTTTGACTCGCGTCGCCGCTTTGTTCCGGCTCTAACGAGCCACTGTCCTGATTGATCCCTTCCTGCTTCGCGTCGGGATTCGATTTCGCGTCCTGCGCGATGATTTTCGCTTGCTCCGGATTCTTCGTAACCAGGCGCTGGCGAGTTTTATTCCCCGCAGCGTCCGGCGTCTGGGCAAAAACCCCGGCAATTGAAGAAGCCATAACCGTTGCGGCTATGATCACCCTGACGAATTCTTTGATTGTCTTCATTCCGCAAACCTCCAAAACTAGTGGCAAACTTAACGACCACGGCCGAAGAGAATTATCTTGATCGTTTCAAATAGAATTATTGCGTCGAGTACCAGACTCTGATTCTTAATGTAATAAAGATCATACTGAAGCTTCTGCCGTGCGTCCTCAATCGAAGCTCCATAGGGATACTTGATCTGCGCCCAACCCGTAAGGCCTGGAGCGATCAAGTGACGCTGGTCGTAATAAGGAATTTCCTGCGCGAGCTGGGAGACAAAATGCTGGCGCTCAGGACGGGGTCCAACGAAGTCCATCTCGCCACGAAAGATATTCCAAAACTGCGGTATCTCATCGATGCGAACCTTGCGGATGATCTTGCCAACGCGCGTCGTGCGATCATCATCCTTGCTGGCCCAGACGGGACCCGCCTTCTCGGCATCAGTTCGCATTGAGCGAAACTTCATCAAGGTAAACGGCTGGCCGTTTTTCCCCACCCGCTCCTGTTTGTATAGGATCGGCCCAGGGGACTCCAGCTTGATCAGAATTGCAGTAACGATGGCGAAGGGGATCGACAGCAGCCCGCCGATCATGGCGACAATCCGGTGCACTACATTGCGCGCTATCCCGGCAATTCGTGCCTGTCTGCCACGACTGGAAAAGATCAACCATGAAGGCCGAATCATGTTTAACGAAACTCGCCCCGTCACTCGCTCATAGAACGAGGCGCCTTCTTCGATGTTAACTGTGCCTGTCAGACTTAGCTGCAAAAGCTCACTGGTAGGCAGTTGCCCTCGCCGCTCTCCCATGGCCACCACAATCCGATCGATGTTCTCTCGCCTGACCACTTCCTCTAATTCCGATGTGAGCCCAATCACCCGCGGGTTTATGAGACTCTTGCCGAGAAGTTGAGGATCGGTGCCCACAAAACCGGCGATGCGATAACCCGCGTCTGGTCTGTCAAGCATTTCGCGAGCTACTTCCACCGCCAGATTTCCCGAACCAACAATCAATATCCTTTCTCCAAAATCAGGGTGGCCGAGCAGCCAGTGTATAGACACTCGCCAGGCCACCATCAGGGCAAGCGCCAGCGGCAGAGCGATAAGAAAGATGCCACGGCCCAGCATGAGTTTGGGGCACGCGTAGAAGGTAAATGCCAGGGCAATCCAGGCAAGGCCTAACGCTTGTATGAGCCGGAGCACAAGCTCGCGGCGGTCGTGCATGACAATGAAGTCATAAAGATCGAAAAGGTAGAAAGCGGCAAGGCAGACGGCCATGGCCAGGGCAGCTTTCAGAAATCCTTGCCGCAGCATTAATTCATAATGGGCGTCTTCAACACCCAACCGTAAATACACGGCGCCCACTATCGCGCCGAAAACGACCATCGCCTCGGCGAGAAGCAGTAAGGTGGTCCGAGTATTTGCGCGGGAGGCTCTCAACTTGCGATGGCCACCTCTTCTTCTCTCTCATCCACCAGCCGCAACGGTTCTTCGCCGTGCAGTCCCTTTTGTGGGCGGTAGTAGCGCTGCTGATAATAGGAGTTGGATTCAAGTTCTTCGTCGGAGCGGTTTAGAACCACCCCTAACATTCGTTCGCGTGGCAGCGTTTCCAATAACTTGTCAACCAGCGCGTATCGCGTTTTCCCAGCGCGGACTACCATCAATGCACCATCCGCACGATTGATCAGCACATTCGCATCGGTGAAGATTCCCAGCGGGGGCGCATCGATGATGATGAAGTCAAACATGCGCCGCGCTTCTGAAATCACTCCAGCATAGGTCGGGCCAGAAAGGAGCTCGGCGACGTCATCGCGCGCTTTCCCACCCGGCAGTAAATACAATCCGGCCGGATCCAGCCTAACGATGGCATCCTGCAGTGTGAGTTCTCCTCCCAATACTTCGGACAGCCCGCGGGGCGCATCAATTCCCAGATATTGGGTGGCGCACGGCTGACGTAAATCGCTATCAATAACCAGAGCACGAATGCCCTCGGTCTGGGCGAGAAGCCAGCCAAGATTCAACGCAGTCACCGTCTTGCCTTCGCCCATTCCGGCACTGGTGATTACGAAGCTGCGCATTTGCTCTCTCTCGCCGGCTTGTAAAATCCTGGTACGCAGGGAACGAAACTGTTCGCAGTAGGAAGAGCGCGGTTGCGTAATCGCTACGAGATGAGGCTCGACGCGCGCCGCGGAAACGTCATAAGCGACGAAACCCCTGGCGCGCGCCGGCCTGGCAGCGTTCAAAGTTGCCCCAACAGCACGCGAGCCCATTCCGAGGGGGAGTGCCGTCCCTTCGGGTGCATTCGCAGTGTGCGCAGTGAACGCTGAACTTCTCACGTCATCTTCCGCGCCGGCCAGGATAGAAGACACACTAAATAGCTGCTCTTCAATCTGTTTCGCCGAGGGGAGAATGCGTGAATTGCGGCCTTCGCCGCGAAACTGTGATTCCGATGACTGTCGCTGGGGGGACACACCTGGCTCAGTGGATCCAGCGCGCCTTAATGCATCATAAACTCTGCCCATTAGGTCTCCTTGGTGTCGGAACCACCTGCGTGAGCGGGTGGATCCACCTGCTCCGGCGGGTGTTTCTGGCAAATCTAGTTTGTAGGGTCACCGTTCCCATTGCCTGCTGCCCAAAGTTCGGCGCGGCCGGCAGCTGAAAAGATCCTGGCTGCCAGTTCTTTTTCCTCGCCGGCCTGCATTCCCCGATCTGGACGAGGCAGCATGTCGAAACTTTCCGCAACTTCTTCGATAATCGCTCGGCCGATGCTCAGTTCGCCCGCGGCGTAACCGGCCAGCAAAGCGTTGTCGCAGAGGTTATTTATGTTGCGGGGAATACCCTCGGTGCAGCGATAGATGTAGTCGATTGCTTCCGGTGAAAACATATCGGTGCGGGCAGCGCCGCTAACGAGTAGTCGGGAAGTTATGTAACGATCAGTTTCTTCGACGTTTGGCAGAGGCTTGATTACACAACGAAGGGCGACTCGCTGTTTGAGTTGGCGAAGATCCGGATTATTCAAAACGTCGCGCAATTCTGGTTGCCCGGTAAGAACAATCTGGAGTTGCTTGGCAGTGTTCGACTCGAAGTTTGACAGTAGTCGAATCTCTTCGAGCACACTGGGCGAAAGGCCCTGCGCTTCGTCAATGATTAAGACGGTGCGCAAACCGCGCGAGTGACGCGACTCCAGCGCCTGGCCGAGTGCTACAAGGAGTTCCGGCTTTGTTTCCCACTTTTGCACGTCGAGAAGACTTGCCACGTGTTGATAAAACTCAGTGACGGACAGGCGCGGGTTGAAGATGTATGCGACCAATACCGTGCGGTCCAGTCGCTGCATCATCCAGCGCAGTATCGTCGTTTTGCCGGTTCCAACTTCACCCGTCACTACGATCAGGCCCTTACCACTTTCAATTCCATAGTGGAGATTGGCCATCACTTCCGTGTGTGACGGGGTGAAATAGATGAAGCGCGGATCAGGAGTCAGCGCGAATGGCAATTCTTTTAGGCCGTAGAATTCTGCGTACACTTCGTAAACCTCCAAAATCCGGTCAATGGTTTCCACCCGCTCACGCAGGTGGTTCTGACTTAGCCGCTTAGACTGCGAAGCGCTCGAAGACCTGAGTCAGTTTCAAAATCAACGCCAGCGCGGGAATGGCCAGCACACTCGCTGCAACCGCACTAGCCAGTAGCAGCTTGCGACGCCGCGGTAGGCTGCGAGCCTCCTGGGGAGTCAGTAATTCGGGGATTGTCATGAGCACGGGTAAAGAAGTGTAGTGTGCGGCGTCTTCACTTGTTTGAATCGTAAGCAGTCGTGGAACTTCAAATAGCCCGGCTAGAAGAAACCCGACCGCGAGCCCGACCGCCAGTCCCATGCCCATAAGCATGAGACGTTTTGGCGCGACTGGACGCGCAGGCAAGTTGGCTGGATCGACCACCTGAATACCTTCGCCTTGCTGCTGGCTGGCTGCATCGGCGCCCAGGCCAATTTTCTGCGCTTGCAACAGGAGCTGGTCGTAAGCGAACTTCTTTGTTTGATAGTCACGATCCAATGCTCCAAGCGCCACCTCGGCGCCGGGAACGTCATTTATTCGATCCATCACCTGGGCGATCTGTTTGTCGATGTCGCCAAGCATGCGTTGCTCGCGTTTGATTTCGCCCTCAGTGAGCTGTAGCTCAGCCTCAAGGTTAGCCACGGCGAGGTCCGGCCGATCGCGGAGCTTGTCTTGCTTCTCCTTAATGCGTTGTTTCCACTCCATAAGCATCTGGTCCATTGCAGTGTTGACGGAGTCGACCTCCGCTTGTTTTGCAAGTACGTCCGGATGCTTGGGTCGCAACTCCGTCAGCATGCGCGTCAACTGCGACTCTAGATCTGCTTTACGGGCGACGAGTTGGGACCAGGCGAGCGTGGTTTTTGGGTCAGTCGTATTCTCGGCTACATCGTCCTTCAACTGGTCCGAACTTTTCTTTGCCAACGCAATCTGGGTGGTCAGAGCTGACCGGCGATCCTGGAAACGGCCGACATCGGAAATGTAAGCCTTTTGCTGCTCGCGCAGACCTGACAGCTGGGCTATCAAAGAAGAGGCTTCCGACGGCAAGTTACCGACGTTCTGCTGCATGAAGTCGAGCCGCTGTTTATCGACCTCATCAAGCTCCTGCTTCGTCTGATTGACCTGCTGGTCTATGAACTGTTTCGCAGACGTGGTGGAGTTAATTGTGTTCTTGGTTTGTTCGTCGATGTACTTACTCGCCAATTCAGCCGTGACTGCTTGCGTCGTCTTTGCATTTCTGCCGCGGTAGGTGATGTTAAACCCGTTGGTGATATCGTTGCGGCTGGTGTTGACCTCAACCTTGATGCTTTTGCGCATATAGTCGATGAGCACTTCCATCGGCTCGCCACGCCCTTTTTCTGTTTTGTAGAGATCGTATTTCTCTATCAGCGGCTCAAGCGAACTGCGGCTGGTAACAACCTGCGCAATGCTGTTTATCTCACGCGTCAAGCTGTCTTCCGTAATTGTGGGAACCACTGAATTGGGTAGAGTTGAAGGCTTCACAACGATCAGTGTTGACGACTCGTAAAGGTCGGGCAGTTGAATCACAACGGTCGCCACTGCCATCGCAATCGCAATCGCCGGAAGGATAATTAGCCACTTGCGCTTCCGGACAATCTTTCCGTACTCGCCAGGCGTTCGTTGCCGAAATTGAATGCTCATCAAGGCTCTCCTCGGGAATGAATCGCTTAGAGCGTAGCTAAGACGTTGCGGGCTTCCGCAGCTTCCGCAAACGGCGCCTTCTCGCTCAACCTAACAGCTTGTTCCAACGCGCGTCGCGCGGCATCGTTGTCGCCCTTAGCCTTCAGAGCCATTCCCAAATGGTATTGATAATTAGCCGATGGATTTGCGTTACCACTCCTGGCTGAGCGTTCATCCAGAGCGACTGCCTTTTTCAGTTGTTCTATAGCGGCGCTGTAGAGTCCTTTCTTGTAGTAGACCCAACCAAGCGTGTCGATAAAACCCGGAATGTTTGGATTCTTTTGGACCACTCCCTGGGCGAGGCGCACGGCTTCATCCAGATTGCCCTTGCCGTTAACTGCGTACAGCCACGCAAGATTGTTTGCGGCAATCACCGCGTTTTGATCCTTGCCCAGTGCCTTGCGATAGCTCTCAGCAGCTGCATCGTAATTCTTTCGTGAATCGTCGAGCATACCGATAAGCGTGTATGCCGTCGCATTATCCGGCCGGCGTTCGAGAATCTTTTGATACTCCGCGATCGCTCGATCCTCCTGCTTCGTGTTAATGAACAATGCACCCAACGAGGAATACGCGGCGATGTAATTGGAATCCAACTCGAGGGTCTTGCGAAGCTCTGCTTCAGCCTGCCCGGAGTTGCGTTCAAAACCAAAAATCTGTGCCTTGAGATAGTGAAGTGACGGATTGGTTGGATAGGTGCTTAGCACCTGATCTATCCGCGCGTGAGCCTTATTCAACTCGTTATTGTGAGCGTACAGCCGGATTAGTCCACTTAGAGCGTTAAAGTTTGTGCTTTCAATTGCCAGCGCGTTCTCATAGAAACCGGCAGCTTCGTCCGCCTTGTTTTCAGCTAATGAAACTCCGGCCAGACTGATGTAAGCATACGTGTCTCGGGGAGCTGCATCGCGGGCCATCATGAAGTCTTGTCGGGCCGCTTGAGTATTTCCCTGTTCCAGCGCCGCGGAGCCGCGCGAGAGGAACGCTTTCGCGCGAATTTCTGCCAACATCTGCGGCGAGCTTTGCCGGTCGGGAGCAGTTTGGGCAAGCCGGTCCAGTAGTTCAGTCGAAAGACGCTGGGCGGCTTTCGTATCTCCAGACACCAGACTGATCTGGACCTGCATCAGTCTCGCTGGAAGATAGTCGGGATAGTTTCTTTCAAGGTCGCCGGCGAACGCTCGCGCCTGATCCATGTTACCCAGGTTGAAGTTGGCCTGAGCCATGAAATAGAGACCGGGCCGCGAATTCGGCTCCTGTATCAGAACTTCTTTTAGATCCTCCACGGCCGCCTGCAAATCATCAGTCTGGCCCGTCTGGGCGCGAACCCTGGCGCGCAATAGAAGCGCCTGTCTGTCGTGCTGGTCCTTTGCCAAAACTTCATTAATCTGAGCCATCGCTCCCTGCGTATCGCCCCGCATGAGCATGATTTCGCCAAGCCGATATCGACCCTGAGTGAAGTCATGCGACTTGGCCAGGATTTCCTGATAGATGCTGACTGCTTCGTCCAGACGATTTATCGACGAATAGAAGTCTGCCAACACAGCCCGACCTTCGGGTTTCTCTTTATCAAGCTCGGCTAGCGCCTTGTAAGCAACTTCAGCCTTATCAAACTCTTTGTTGACGAAATAGAAACTGGCGAGTACGAAACGCGAGGCGCGGTTGGTCGGGTCCACTTCGACAGCTTTGTTGATTTCGGCTTCAGCATCAGCCAGCCGTTTTACCTGCACGAGATATTTGCCGTATTCGGTGTGAGCCAGCCCGGAGTTGCTGTTGACCGATATTGCGCGCTGAAAAGTTTCTTCAGCCTTCGGCATGTTGTTAGTGACTATGTAAAAGCGCGCCAAACTGAGGTACGACTCAACGCGTTTGGTGTCTAAACTGATAGCCTGATTAAACTCGGCGAAGGCTTTATCCCGATCGTTCTCAGCGTAAAAAACGCTGCCCATCAGAATGTGGCCTTCGATATGATTGGAATCTTTTTGTAGAATTTCTTTCGCCAGTCGCTCAGCTTCAGCAATTAGCTGAGGGTTTGATTTCGCTCCGGCAATATAATAGTTACCAAGCTTAACGCGGGCGTCGAGATGGTCGGCGTCGAATTCGCTAGTCTTGCGCAACTCTTCAAACGCTTCCTGAAAACGTTGAAGGCCTTCGTAGGCCCGCGCCAGACCCCAATGGGCCGCGGCAAACTTCTCATCAATCTGGATGGCATTGCGAAACTCAAGCGAAGCTTCCTGAAACTTTTCGTCTTTCAGATAAGCCTCGCCCTGGTTGACGTGCGCAATTTTGGCTTTTTCAGGATTGGTACAGCCGCCTATCGCGAAGGCTGCAGCTAGAAGGAGAGACAGAAGGGTGGCGTGATATAGGGTAATTCGGCACTCAGTTTTCATTCTCTTTTCCTCTCGTGGGGAGCGAGTAATTCCTGCTCAATATTCCAACAGCAGGTTAGCTTCCCAATTCTTTGTGGTTCTGCTCCGGTTCAGCATCAGCGGCGGGCAATGCCACCTGATGAGTCTCAAGGAGCGAGACACCCTTACAAAAAGGTTAATTCCAAAGGGTTTCCGTAAATTCAGGAGTGGGATCAGTTTCTACAAGCTTCGGTGATGTAGATTTATCAGTCATTCAGTCGGGAACGAATTCGGGCAGGATTTCAGACGAATGGGTGGCAAGATCGATAGCCGCCTGCAAAGCCTTCGACTCGGAACCGTCAATCGGCGTCATTATCCGGATCATGGCTCCATCAGATCGGCGTAGTCGGACACTGTCGACGGCCGTATAGACTTTGCCCCAGTATTCGCTGGCGATTGCTCGGCCGCGACCCTGGTACCAGTAAACCAATAGTTCCTTGTGGAGACCGTTTTGAATCAAATATCGGTTTGCAATGAAAGGAGCTCTTCCTTCAGGAGAAATTGTGATTGTTCCCGGGTCGTTCATGACCCAGCCCGCCCCGGGCAAACAATTTAGAGGGCTATGGTAGGTAGCTCCATCGCGCTGGCTCGCGTAATAACCAACATAAAAATTCACTACCCGGCCATCGACCCCACGATAGTTGCGCAGGAGATAATCACTTGATCGCAGAACCGCCAACGTTTGATTGTCGAATTGCTCATCCCCACCGGTTTGTTCCCACCTTCCAATTTGTTTAGGAAAATCTTTCAGCTCCTTGCGCTCGACTCGCGCTTCACCCAAATACTCCCAGGAATTGACAACCAAGCCGCCGGCCAGCAGAACAACAAACAGGATTGCGAAGCGCCAACTCTTCATCATTCCACTCCTTCCGCCTGGGCGAGCTGTGTTGTCGCCGCCTTAGGGCCATTGGTGGATGAATTCATTTGATCCGAGGCTCTGCCGACTCTTGGGTTGTCCGATCTGGGTTTCACGCGGTCCAGAATCCAACCAACGCCAAACAACATGAGGAAGGCTACGACGTAGATCACCCATCCTGAAAAGCTGTGGAAAAAACCGTCGGCCACTTTAGTTCCATAGTAGTGAGCGAGGACTCCGGTACCGCTAACTCTCAAAGCATTGGTAAAGATCGCAATCGGTATTGCCGACAGGAGAATTACAGCAGACCGCCAGAATCCATAGCTTCTTAACTTCGACAACACGCGTGCAGCGGCACTCGATGTGCTCCCAGATGCGTCGCCGGTATTCTCGCCACCTGAATGTCTTCCACCTCGGGGATCAGTGAAATAGGCGAAGACTACTGCCAACGTGACAAGCGTCATTAGCGAGCGTATTCCGCTGCAAGCTTCAACGACCTCCAGCTTCTTCGTCTCGAATGCGCCACGGGGCATCAGCTCAATCACGTTCCCCTGCCGAAGAACTGGAATATCAAAGGCCACCATTGCCCACACAGCACAACGGGATGCAAATAGCTGTAACGGGAAAGCTATCTTGTTGAAGACTATTGCCGGAATTGGGATCGCCAACAAAAGCAGGAACAGCGGTACTACCAACAACCGCAGTAGAGCAAAACCCCAGAAATAGAGAACTGTCCCAGCCAGCATGAGAACCAATGAGGTCCTCTGCATGAAGAGTTCTGCTCCGGCAGTTCCTGCCCAAAGAGCAAGGAGGGCCGCCAAAACCGCAGTCAATCCCCTGATCGTCGCGGGCTTTTGGGCTACGCGTACAAACCGTTCTCGCTGGCTCCAGACGATGTAGGCAATGACGAACGGAATTAGCAGTCCGTGGGAATAGTTCTCGTCGGTCCACCAATCGCGGCCCAACTTAACCAGCACGGTTGCGTACACAAAGATGAGAGCGGAAGCGATGGCGAGAATTCGCCACAGATGTTTGAAGGCAGGGATACGGATTGGGGCACTCATTAAAGGGTTTCTTCGGTCTCGCGTAGGAAAAGGGCAAGTTTCCCTACCAAAGCCTAATACTGTTTGGATCTTTGAATTCAACCAGTTTGAGATTTCAAATCCAGGACTTGAGATTTCAAAGCGCTGGTCGAGTCAGGCAGCCATCTTTGAAAAATGAAATGGCTCAACTTCAGTAATACGTCTAAAGAAATCGGATTTCCGGCAACCAGAGCGGCTGAT
>Ga0137394_10003236_pt1 | contig 12196 bp, 14 predicted proteins | sample czobulk116metaG_FD_108278 | JGI IMG/M metagenome (GOLD analysis project Ga0137394, IMG submission 108278) | Vadose zone soil microbial communities from Angelo Coast Range Reserve, California, USA - czobulk1.16 metaG | ecosystem: Environmental > Terrestrial > Soil > Vadose zone | place: USA... | reverse complement strand
CATCCCAAGCGTCTCATTCCTCACGATCTCCTCATTTTCCAACTGGCCCCTCGACCTCAAGTTCTTCAGCCTCGACTTCATCCAGCACCCGCTCCCGATCAGTGGAACCCGCAGCACTATCCGGATCGGAGACAGAGCGCGAGCCCAGTGCTGCCTATTCTAATTCATCAGACGACCAATCCGTAACACCACCCTCGTCCGTTTCACATGCATTCTCTGTCTTAGATGGGCGACTTCGGCGTACTTCACTGCCTGCGTCGCCCTCCAAAGGAAAAGTTGCTTCGTCTACGCGCAGCTTTTCCCCCAACACATCACAAAGAACCCCCAAGAAGCGTGTCTCCGTTCTATCCATGCCCGATCCGGAAGCACGCCGTGAACATGACCATAGTAACATCACTTCCGCAGCTTTGGCGACAGTAGCGTCGTTGCGGCGGAGCCCAGGTAGCAGCGGAAAGAAAAACAGGCAACCACTTCCCAGGGAGTTTCGCGATTCCAGACGGGCGAGCTCGGATGGCAGGGTAAGTTGCACATCCATCGTATGATTGCCAGCTAAAAATGAGCATTACCACGTCACAGGCCTCAAAGGAGCCGTCCACGCCCCAAAAACCATCGAGGGAGCGGTATAGCTCGCTTATCAACGATACCTCTCCCTCAAGGACGTTCATACGGCAGGCTCTAAATAACCAATATTCACCCCCACGGGCCTCCCAGGCCAGCCGATTATCCAATTCTAGAAGACACCCATCTCGCTGGATGTCCGAGGATTTGCGATCCGCCTCTTCTCGACCTATCGTTGATGATAACGAAGACGATGATCCATTAAGTTCCGGCAGTGATCTTGTAAATCGGCAAGCAGCGCGCGGCGGGAGTGAGAACCCACCCAGTGCACGACTAATAGGTGAGAGCCTGCGAGCAGCAGGAATGAGCCTGAAGAGTGGAGCGGATATTTTTCGAGAATCGGAAGAGCCGCCAGAGAACACCAAGGCTCCTCGTCGCCCCATGTCCATCTCCACCATCTCGTCTCAAGAGCGAGAACCTGTCCCAAGTCCGAATAGGGCTCTCATCCCATCGCGCAGTAGCATGATCCACGATCTACATACCCCCGCAAATGGCTCCTCTCACCACCGCACAGAGCGCGGTGCATATTCCGGCCCTCAGTCAAGACCACCGACATCGATGGCAGACTTTCGCCCCATCAACGAGGATCTCCCCCCGCCAAACACTGCACCTCCTGGGCTGCGCACGTACAGGTCCTCATTTACGTTCGATCGCGACCGAGAAGGCATGAGTTCCCGACAAACGTTGTACACTCCGCTCTCCACCGCCCCTCAAGAGCGCACCTACGGCTCGCCGCGCACACGCCCACGGGAGATCCCTACCCTGCCGCTGGACGAGCAGGCAGTAGAGCACCTCCGACTGATGGACGAGTCGCTTACGATGTTCGAGGGACTCTTATCACGTGTGCCGCCAATGGGTGATACAACGACTACCACTGTACCCGAGGTCTTTCGGAGCGCGCAAGCCGTCGTTCGCTTCTCTGAACAAATCAATGGGATGCTTCGTACTGCCACGAACCGCGCACTCGAGCGACTTATAGAGTCCGAGGTCTCGGACGCCAGCCCAGGTGGCGAGGTCGACATGGTCGGGTTGTGGAGGGATGTCGGTGGAGACTTTAGGGACACTTTGAGAGTGAGTGACGAATTGGTGCGCACCATGACCGGTTTCTTGCTTGGAGTGGGCAAGGTACTGCGCGAGTCTTCTGCTAGCGCAAATGCGAGTAGCACTCTACAGCACCTCCGCGGCGCGAGTGACGACTTCTCGCGGCGGTCTGGTACTGATGCACGTTCATCAACAAGTGCAGGGACTGGCAGTGGCAGGGGCAGCGGTAGTGGTGATGCGATGGGTGGGCGCAGGAGTGCCGAATCAAGGCGTAGCTGGGATCTTCCAAGGGTTGAACGAGACAAGGCTGATCTTATGCGCCGCGCGACGACCCGCGTAGACGGCGGCGTACTTCCAAGCCAGCGCGCCTCGTCTTCGGCGTTGCTCAGAGAACGGGACCCGCCTCTGAGACAATCCTCCCTAGTTTCCGGAGAAGGGGCTTCCTCTGCTCCAGCGCGTCCGCCAGTGACATCGTCTGTACGCAGGTTATTCACGCCCGGGCTGCAAAGGGAAGGCACCTCACCCGCATCAGTGAAGCCTGAGCTGGTTACAATCGAGTCACAGCAGTCCTTGCACATCGAGGACGATTACGAGCCCTCACCTACTCCCGCATCCCGTTCCCGCCAACCGGATGCGACCACCCGCAAGCTCTCTGCGCTCGCCATGCCTGCCCCACTTCCAGCTCTCCCATCCGAATCGCGTGCAGAACAACAAGCACCCTCTTCCACTGTAGACAGCTCAGCAAACCGACGGAAGATCTCAACCGCCTCAACAGCCACTCTACGGGGCAGTACGAGCGCCAATCCTGGCCTTACCATCACCACGCCGAGCGCGGCACCAACGACGGCCGTTACTCACCATACGGTTGCCCCTACGCCGCCGCCACTTCCGATCTCGCGAACCGAGTCAAGCAAATCGTCTTCGTCCGACGCCAGCGCCAGCAGCAGCCGGCTCTCAAGAACAATCACGTTCTCGCGCCCGCTGAGGGTGAGCATGAACGCACTGAACGGACTCCAACGGCGCGACGCGCGCAACCGCACGACATCGACATCGAACGAAGGACAGACCCCCACGACCCCTCTCAGCGCGAAGTCGACGTCGTCGCCGTGGACATCGCAGTCCGGCTCGGAGACCGAGCGCCCACAGCCCCGGCTGACGTTAGGCAGACGCACGCTCGGCGCTAAATCCCACTTGTCTCTCGACGCACCTGCGCCTGGTCCTGGTAGCAATGGCCCTCAAACGCTCTCCCGGTCGGCCGCGAGGGAGCGTCGGCGCACGATCACCGAGATTTTCTCATAGAAAAAAAAATCTCCTTCCTTATGCGGGTCGGAGGCCCACGCCTTTGTGGTGCGGTGTGTGTGTTTCGTTTCGTCTGTTGCCACCCTTTCACCCATCTGATCAGGGAGCTCTCAGCCCTTCACTGTTCTTCATTCACGCAAACAACATTTCACGTTCCTCGATTAAACTTGTCGGTTTCTCCCTTCCCCTCATCGTCCCTGTTTCTTCTATTGTTATTATTATGGTCCGGTTGCCCCTGCGCTGTTCCCGGACTCTCCGTTTCCTACATCCTCCCTTAAGGCTTTTAATGTTCCATTGCCTGTTCGGCATTTGATTATTCGCCACTCCACTGTCTCCCTGTGTCTCTCTAGCCCTTGGCCGCGCCCCCACGAAATCCATGCCGCATGCAATTACGAAATGAAAGTAGCATTGTTTCACTATACCTGCACTACGTTCCACTTCAACCCCCTCCTTGTTTCTCGGCTTTTCCCCCTTCTTCATGTGATATACCGGCCAGCACCATGATCTCGATTACTCGTTATGAACCTGACGAGACGTGCTAATACGCCAACCCACGTACCTACTTAGATACTTTGTCTACGACTACGGTAGTAGTAATGAGGTGAATGACATGTACCCTTCTCACTCCTCGTACCTGGCCAAAAATCCCGGGCAAATGTCCGTTAGCAACGCTGCAGTATCGATCCCAATCCCAATGAAAGGCTTTGGATGCTCAGGGCGGATAGAGAAGGCCCTGCCAGGCAAGCGCATCTACCCCGATCTAACGGGACAACTCCACCACCTCGCGGGTCTTTCATATCAGTGGATGGCAGTCTGGATCAGGGTTTCGGTGACGAAGATGTCGCTACCAATGCCCTCATCGCCTTCCCGAGTCCCCAACGCGCAACCCAGACCCTGACAATTCCCTCCAATCGCATCGCGCAGCTCTTAAGAGCTTCAAAGGCTGAATCTCCCGCCTCCCAAAGGAGGGGTTCGCGAAGCGCCTTAGAAGAGAAGTATAGAAGCCGGTCGTGGATGTGAGAAAGCCATGGGTCAAGGGATGGATTCGAGGTTCAGATCGACTTTGAGTCCAGCTTCGCGCAGTAGCGTCTCGAGCTTCACGCGGAGCGCGCGCACGTCTTCGATGGTCGTCTTACTCGTCGAGTGCGCGGAAGGTCCAAGTCCAGTAGAAGACCATTGTCCTTCTTCGTCTTCTTCTTCTCCCTCTTCGCGCTCCCCGGCGTCGGCGCCGTGCAGATGCATATGCATATGCAGGTGATCAGCCTCCTCACGAGGCGGTGGCGGCGCGATATCCGTAAATCGCACGACTGCGAGCGCATCGACGATCTCGCGTAAGACGTGCACCGCCGCTGCGGCTTTTGCCTTCGCCTGTTCCTGTCCCTGCTTCTCTGTGTGTGTCTGTGTCTGTGTCTGAGCCTGCGTTTGTATTTGGGTTCGGGAGAGGTGGAGGAGCAGGGCGCTCGCGAGGCCGCGGAGGAGGCCGAGTTCGTGCCCGCGCGGGGCGCCGGCTTGTGCGAAGCCTGCGTCGAAGCCTTCTTGGAGCGCACCTTCTTTGCCTGCTGTTATACCGTCGCGGTAGCCTGCCTGTGGTTTAGTTGGTGGTCGTGAGTGGGAAGAGGGCCGTGAAGGGGCGAGGAGAGGAAGGGGCGTACGGTTTGGAAGTCGGAGGAGAGTCTGGTCCACTCTGCTTCCGCGTGTGCGGTGTTCGTGGAGGATGAAGAAGGCGCATCGCCCCAAGGTGATTCTTCGGTGTCCTTGTGGTCGGAAGATGCGAATTCGTAGGGCATGGCCGTACGATATGCTGTACCGTATGTGGCGACGATAAATGAGAATTTACCGGGTAAACCGGGCCGAGGCGGGTCTCACGGCTGTCCAAGTTCTTTCACCACCGACGTCTGGTCCGAGCTGAAAATAGAAAATGGCAACTGTCATTAACAAAGATGTGATCCCATCTATCCCATGATTGCCTCAGTTAGAAATCAGTGCCTTACAAAATGTTACACCTAGATGGACCTCCTTGTGCGCCCTCCACCACGGGGTCCCTCTCACCATTCACTTCCACCACCCCGGCGTTCCCCCCGCGGTGATACGCCCTGGGCTTCGTTTCTCCCCCCACCCCCCCTCTCCATCTCTTGGCTTTCCTTTGTTCTTGGCAGGATAAAACATCCATGGACGCGCCACTGCTACACCCTTACGCACTGATTCGGAGAGGGCTGGCCGCGTCTGCGTCCGCTCTTCATCTCCACGGTCCCCGTCAGTCTATTTTCGATGACTGGGAATCCCCCCGCCCATCGATGGGATCAGAGTACGATTCAGAGACAGAGTTCGTCGCAGTCGCGGTGCCACCTTTCGACAAGCTTGACACCCTGCCTGCACAAGGATACCCGTATGTGAAGCATGGTAGTGGCATTACGCTGCTCCTCTCGGGACACAAGGCGGGGACGTCATTACCCATCTACCAGAGCGGAAGTCTGATGAGTGGTATGGTGGTCATCTCCAAACCGGCAACCATAGCTTCCCTCGAGGTGAAGGTACGGGATTTTCTGCTCCCAAGTTTCTGCTCTGCTATTTCGAGCCATGTCAGACTCACCATCCGCGATAGTTGGAAGGCTTCACCTCTGTTCGAGAAATCCAAGGAGGCGGCAGGAGCAGTATCGTCTTTTACTCGGACCAACTGATCACATGGCAAGCCACCGGCGCCAATTTGCCTGACGAATTCTCGTTTCGTCGCATCGTGCCACTATTCTCTCATAATGGGCGTTTACTCCCACCAACTTTCGACAGCCGCTTGAGTGCCATTCCTGGTTTCCGTGTTAGCGTGAATTGGTCGATCGTGGTCAGAGTTACGCGCACACGCACGAGTGCCCTCTCTGTCTTCCGCCGGACTGCCCGGTGCGTATTCCTCCAAACCCCACATCCTTTTTCACACGACTTACACTTATGTGTATCGCTGGTGTATTGGGACCCGTAGGCTGGCTGTCCCGATCGGATACGTTCCACGAACGCGCCCCCCTATGCCGGGGCCATTTCCGATCTCATCCACGTACTCATCACCTTCACAACCGCGCACTTCCTTCGTTGATCTCGTCCCCGCCCGAACGGAGCACATCATACCTATACACACACAGGTGGCGTTCCTGCTCCTCTCCATCTTTCGGCAATATGGCAATCAGGACTGACATAGCAACCCCACTCCCATCTCCAAACAGATCTACCTACCACACTCACAGATTACCCCCATGACCGAAATCATCGCCTTCCGCGTCGTACTCTCAGCCCCTGAGACCTACCTCAAACCATTCCTGGCTCTACCCTCACAATCCTCGTTCTTACCATTGGGCAGCGGGTCGAGCTCTATATCGGAACCCGCTTCCGGGCCCGTGACCGTGCAGTTGGTGCGGCGCATCGGAGCTGATCCGCGCGAGACATTCGTCGTCGTGGTTGGCGAGCTCGCCACGTCCGCGGCGCGTGGTTCCATACTCGCCGAGGGACTGCTGAGCCAGCCCGAGCTCGGCCAGGACTCCGTCAGTTGGTGGGGTCAGTTGTGTGCGCCGCTGGGCCTCGCGAGCCCAGGCGGGTTTGTCGCAGACAGGCTCGTCGTGCAGGACGCGCTTGTGCTGACGCTCAACGTGCCGGGCATGCATACGCATGTGTTCCCATTCAGGCAGGTCGTGCCGATACGGCTCACAACAGACTTGCCCGGGACGAGCGATGCCCTGCCGGTCACAGAGGTGTAGGACGCATAGCGGCGTTGCCGTTGCTTGGGAGCTAGCTTGGATGGATTGGGGTTCGTGTTGGTGGTATCATACTATACTATTTATGGACCCGGAGGCTTCCATGTATGAGCAAAAATTATGATCCAGACGTTTAGTTGCTACGTCCCCGATGTTCACATCATTACTTTATCTTTTGTAAGCTGCGCCAAGCACACGATGGGATAATATATCACCCTCTGACTCTGAGGGATACGTGTGGCGGGCGCTTCCATTCCCATATTGTATGCCCGGGCGCCCGCGAGCTCCAGCACGATTTCGCACGCCAATGATTGCTCCCAGTTTCCCCGACCAGCTATGCTACCGAAGCGCTGGGCCCGTCGTGATGTAATTCAAGGTCGACCAACCCGGCCGCGCTTCGGAAGATTGCAAGGACCGAGATGCTGGCGGCCATGTGGCGAGGATGGCGAGAAGGAACCACTGGGCCATATGGACCGAGGGTACCATATGGTCGCCCCTCGGCATCCTGACAAGTTCGGCTAATGATGCTGATGGGTCGACCATGCATCCATCACCTTCGATTCTAGATCGCAGCTCAGTAAAGACCACACGACCGCACTAGAAGGCCAGATGAGGGAAAAAATATAGACTTAATATCGGGGCAATCTTGCTTCCAGCTTAAAACCCTCCTCCCCCTCTTCCAAAAAAACCTCTCTTTCTCCTTCTACCCCCCGCCGCCGATGTCCACAGTCTCCCTCCCGAGCTACACAGTCGCAGCCCTCCAGACGCCCTCGTACAACGCCGAGCCCCACCTCCACGAAACGAGCCTCGCCCACGGACGCCGGCCGTCCGGCGCGGCCTTCGCACAAACCCATCCGCATGCGTTCGCAGAGACAGCCCCGCTGCTGCCCGCTTCTGCTTCTGCAGAGTTCGTCAAGGAGTCGAGGCGCGGAAGCCTGCGCCTGCGCCTTCAAGTTTCGGCCGAGACGGACGAAACAGTGGCCGTGCCAGTTTTTGGCGCGCGGGGGCCCGTCGAGGGAACGGTCGAGCTCCTCAAGCCTCTGGACCTCGCTTATGTCGCCGTCCGCGTGCGTGTTTTTTCCCCTCTGACGCAGCGCAACAGACTTGATTGATTTTGAAATTGTCGTTCTTTGTTTTATCTCTTTTTTTATACACAACAAACTAAATGCCCAAACAAAACATAAAATCAAATTCGAATCGAACAGGTCGAGGGCTTGCTCAGGGTGAACGAGCATGCGGGTCGCGGGGCGGTGACGACGACGGTTTGTGGAGAGACGCTCACGCTCTGGAGCAAGGATATCGACGCATGGCCCTGTCCGCGCAGTCTCCCATTTAGTATCGCATTGCCGACTATGTTTAGCGATGACCGTGGTTCTTGGGTGCGTGGTCACTTTCCTTTGCCTTCCTGCCGTCGGCAGCACGAATCCGCGGGTTTGACGAAGTTCATCACTATAAATGCATCGCCTGCACGTGCCCCTCGCATTTCGCATGCGTTATTTTTATACGGATGGCTGCTGTAGTCCCTCCCGCCGACGTACGAGGCACATCTGAATGGGCTCCCGGGCTTCACGACGAACGTGGACTACAGCGTGACGGCGATAGCGAGCAAGACCAAGAACATCAAGCTCGGCATCGGCGTAACGTGCGTTTGGTCTCCCTCTCTCGTCCTCTCCCCTCCCGCCGTGTTAGTGCACAAATTGGGCTGCTGAACGCTCGCGCATGTACAGGACCGTCTCGACGCCGTTCATCTACCGCCCCCGCGCTCGGCCCGCGAGAGGGATCCCGCCGCGCCTGGAGCCGGCAAACGCTAGCCCCGGACTGCGCATGTCCCCTGATTGGCGCGTGCACGAGAACTCAATTGCGGCGCGCATGCAGGGCTCACCTCGGAAAGACATCGTGTGCAAAGTGCGTTGTTCCCCCGCCTCTTCTCGACGCTGATTGCAACAACTCTTTCCACGAAAAAGATTTACACCCCCGCGTCGCACGTTCTGTGCATTCGCCGTGCGATCCCGTACCATGTTACGTTCACGGGGCCCGCGCAAGCCCTGGCAACGCTCCTCACTTACCTGCCCTCGCGCATGGGGGCCGCGCCGGTCCGCGCGTGTTCGCGGATCCAGGTGCTCCGGCAAACCAGCGTTGACGCCAGGTACGTGTTTTCTTCCTTCCTCTAAGCCTCCCCGGATCCAAAACCGTCCTCCCCCCTTTCCCCTCTCCCTCCCCCCTTGATTTTCGCCGAGCCAGCTGATCCACTGACTTACGGGCGATGTCGCATCAGCAGGGACGCACACATGTCTCTCGGGGCGACGGCCGAAATGTGGCGAATTTGTAGTATCGGGGAGGGCTCACTTTACAGAACGGTATGTCCGGCACGGAGACACCCTCTCTTCCCACATCTCCCACAGTTTTTCGTGTTTTTTTTTTGTTTATTTCCTTCCGCGGCGCGCGCGGGCTGACAATTTATCCGTTATATTGTATTCCCCGATCGCAATGATTAGGGCGACGGCCCCGAGTGGCTCTCATTCGCTGGGGAAATCAATATCGATTCGGAGGTGACGATTGGAGGGTTCAAAGCCGCGGGGCTCTGGGTCAAGGTAAGTTCCACTCCTTGCCCTCCCTCCCCTTTTTAAAAACAATTTTTTCCCTATTTTTTATCGGGTACCCCACGACAGGACTGCATCGTCGTCTCGATTACGCCTCCAGACCCGCACAGAGGACCAATTGGCGATATGCGTTGTGTCATTCCCATTCGGCTAGTGACGGACCCTGCATGGAACGAAAGTGTCGGGTCCTCGGACGAGTTTGTTTTCCAAGCGACCCCGACGGCGTCAGAGGCACATAGATCCCTCTTGGGTAACCCCGACGGCATCGAAAACATGGAAGAGGATGGGCCTGAATATACGCGCGACTCTTACGTTTCCTTGGAAAATGCATGATAGAATGAAAGTGGTGGAGATCATGAGTTCTTTTAGTGTACGAGCATAGTTGTTAGTGTAAGCATATCGTAGATTCTTCTCACTTTTCCCTTTGCATTTCTTTTTGCGTGCGATTGCATCGTTCAAGCTCTGCCACTGTATCGTTTAGTCATATCCAGATGGAAGAATCGTACACTGACGATTGTCCTTTGATTGATTTAGCATCCTTATCGTGAAATATGTACGACTTCCAGAAGATCAGCTCGCACACGCTCTTTTCTATCAAATATCATTATCAACTTCCGCACGGATCGGTATGCAGATGAAAATAGAATCCTCAGCAACCGCGGATGAGCGTGGCGCCATCTAAGATGCCGTCCTGCCATTTGTGATCTATCAGAACAACATGAAGGTGTCCCATGGTGGAGCTCACCTGCTGCTCTTATGGCAAAAAGGTCCTGATAGGCCAAACACGTTTACAATTAGAAGCGTACGTAATGCCGAAAGAGAAGAAGTAGAAACCCATATCCGACGAGACCGAAACAATTGAAAATGAGCTTCGTAAAGCAGGGTTTGAACCCTTGGCTCTCCAACACATGCTGAGATTTTTCCCAGGGCACAAGCAAAATGGCACAACCCGCATTGCGTCCGCTTGCTCGGGCTAGGATAACGCGCGAGCACAACCTCTGAAAGCGATTTCAAGTCGCGAGAGCAAGAGGGCGCTAAAGAAGCCAGCGGAAGCAATAGGGCGCAATTGAGGACCATGTGGAACTACAGCACGAGGTACATAGACGCCGCCACGCATACGAACCATCAGGGAGCATCGGAGCACATGCTTTGATCAGTTGGATGGAGCGATACGTACAACACGTACGCACGTGTATGCTTTCTTACCACATAGCTAATACGAAGATAATGGAACTCTTCCTGGGGATGTCCTAACTCCCGTTGCACTTTAATGTGGTGCAGAGATCACATCGTGCTTACGTGCGAGCATGCTTCAAAAACTGGGTCGGTAGGAGCTACTTAATTGACCAGTCGACCAGGAGTTGAAGAGAGCATGCAGGAACCGAGAAAACTCGTGACTCACGAGAGTTCACAAATGAATACGGTGATGGAAAGGTTGCCAAGGTCAGTACTCGTACGATGGTAGGGGATCCTTTGTCCAAGTAACGGGTGAGTTTGCGATAAGGCTGTGGCCCTCGTTCAAGGACAGGGAGCCTGAGACGAAGTTGAAGAGTAGGGACACCGTGAAAACGAAGTCTCTATACAAAGGCTTCACGCATGGCGAATTCAACTAGGCGCGGGTAAAGGCAAAGATGATCGCCGACTGAGATTTTTCAGAACCTTTGGGGGTTGGGGGGTTGGATACGTTCTACGCTGTAACGCTGGACCCGGAAGACCATATGCAGCACTGTTTTCTAAGTTAAGGCCCCGCTCTTGGGGTGAGTGGCAAGGTAACGGTACAACTGAGAGCGCGACAGCAGCGACAACGTATTTTGCTATGTGGCTCGACGGGCCAAAGTAGAGCCGCTCGTGACATGGCGTGATTTTGTAAGCTAGATCATCGGTGTACTAAGTCAGAAGATGGGTGGGTTTTTGTAAGCAACGACGAAACGTCCGAGTCGAAAAACCACTAGTCAAGCCAGCGATCCCGGTATGAATCCTTTAGGTGTCTTTCAAAGAGTGATAAGTTGTCAAGTAGCGCAGCGCGAGGGGACATCGAAGACGTGGCGAACGAAAAGGAAACTGGGCGCTCAGAAAACGGTATTGTACTGATGTGGGAAGGAAGTGAGTGGCACGAAAGGTCACCGCAGAGCATTCTAACAAAAAGGGAAAGTGGCCGTCGGCGTGCCGAGGGAGAACGCTCTGCCAACGCCAGGTGTGTGCTCTGAGGCGTGATAGTACAATGACTTTGATGCGTGATGCCACGGGGGAAAGGGTAAGGACCGAGCTGCACCCTGAACAACTCGACCACGCACCGGTATCGATGACTCGAGATCACGCCCCATAATGAACGAAGTTCACCCATCGCTCGAGGCCTACACCGTTCGTGTTCCGCAACTCCCTCACAGCATCCCTCAGGGCTGCCGCTGATCTCAAATGACACGGGCCCTCATCGTTTCCGGATAGCATTGAATAATAGACACGGCGAGCTAGATCGCGTCCGTCAGCGTCCGCCATCGCCCATATCGTCCCAATAACGCTGCGGAATCCGCAGTATTGCAGTGCCGCGGTGAGGTGTAGTCCCTCGTCTGCGATGCTTTCCTCAGTCAGCTCGGCTGTGTGACAAGCAGACAGGAACGCGAATTCAGCATTGGGTAGCCGAGAGTTCACGATGTCCAGCAGCTTAAGGCGTTGGTCTCTGTAAAGCTTGAACGAGGCGTCGAATGGCTTTCCAATCTCCAAGTCACCGTGACATGCGAAATGAACGAGTTCGTGCCGCCTGAGGCCTTCGAGAACGGCCGCGGTAGTCGCATCTTTCAGGATGAGACCTTCTACCTCGACGTCGAGCCCCTGGATCATGCTGACCTCTCCCTTCACCCCTGGAAGAGTTTTGTCGGGTTGTGCCACAAGGAGTAATGAGGGCTT
>Ga0137394_10003235_pt1 | contig 12198 bp, 10 predicted proteins | sample czobulk116metaG_FD_108278 | JGI IMG/M metagenome (GOLD analysis project Ga0137394, IMG submission 108278) | Vadose zone soil microbial communities from Angelo Coast Range Reserve, California, USA - czobulk1.16 metaG | ecosystem: Environmental > Terrestrial > Soil > Vadose zone | place: USA... | reverse complement strand
GGCTGGGGCTGGGCTTGCTCTAACTGAGGCGTATTTCAGCCCCCAATTGAAAGCGTGGGCGTGTGTCAGCTGAGATCCTTCGCTTCGCTCAGGATGACAGAGACTTGCGCAGGGCCGAGACTAGGGTCTTACGGCCCGAACGGTAACGATGGTTTTCGCGCTACCGACATTTTCGAACCGGTCGTAGGCTCGCAGGGAAATCGTGTGTTCGCCCGGGCCAAGTCCGCTGAGGGAGATCTCGTAGCGTTCTTCGGGCGCATCGCTAATGCGGCTGGTCGGGGCAACCAGGATCCAATCACCACCGTCGACGCTGTATTGCGCGCGCTCGATGCTGCTCCCCGTATCCTGCGCGGTGAACTGGACTATCGTGAGCTTGCCGTTCGGCACTGGGGAATCCGAAATAGTCCCCATGATTTTCACTACTGGCGCAGTATTGTCCACCTCGAAGTGCTCGCTTTCCCGATCGGTCTTGAGCGCGAGGGCGGGGGGATTCGACGGCGCATCGGTTGCAACAATCTTTAGGTAATAAGCTCCATCGGGCAGGGCGGTTGTATCCCACGAATAGAATTTCTGATCGAGGTTTTCCTTCAACAATTTCCACTCGTGTTCGATTTCACCGCGAAAGTAAACCGTGTAGCGCATTTCGTCGTCGTTTTCGTCATGCGCGGTCCACAGCACGGATTGATAACCCTTCTGCAGCGTGCCTTGCGGCGGCTGTTCAAATCGCGGAGGGGTGCTGCTCTGCGTGATCACCATGCCGGAAACATTTGGCGACGGCGGCGTCTTGAGCATTACGGTCGTCGGTTGGCCCGACGACATGCCGGCCGTGCTCTGCGCCCGCACGCCGGGATCCTGCAGGGCGATTCCGTCGATGACCGGCGCGACATTGCGCGGCAGATACGCCAGGCTCACCCAATCGATGCCGTCTCCCGGGCGTCCGTCACGGATGACGGCCTTCCACTGAACAAACCGTGCCGATGGCGCTTCCGTCGCGCTGCCCGATTTCGTATAGGGACCGTACCAGTGGGACCACTCGCGGCCAGGGTCTTCCGTGTTTCCCGAACGCACAAAAAATTCCAGACGCGGGTCATTCGACTGGGCAGAAGATTTTGCCGCGGCAGCCGGCGAGCGGTTCCACCACTCGAGGCGGCCCCACTGCGAAAAAAGTTGCGCATCGTAGGAACGCGATTCGAACGTGCCCTCGGCTTCGTACTCCGGGCCGACCGAATAAACTTTTCCGGGATTCGCGGTGCACAGAAAAGTTTTGCCTGCGGAATTGCGGACGATGCCCGTGATTTGCACCGAGCCGGACTTGGCGAGATGGGTGAAGATGCCGTGCCCATCGACGGCGAGGAGCGTGCCGCTGTTGCCGGTACCGGCCAGGAGGCGGCCATCGGAAGCGAGTCCGAGGGCGTAGACGACATCTTCGCGCGAAGACCAAAGCTCTTCCGGTGCGCCCTCGGCGCTGATGCGGTAGATGCTGCTGGAGATAACCGCAGGAAAGGGGACGAAAGGCTGCTGCGGAGGAGCCTGGCCGGAACCCGCTACGCCGCCCGCAGTAATGGTTGTCGTGCCTTGCGGCGTGGAGATGATGGCGCTGGGAGCTTGCCCGGCACGCGGCTTCTCGCCAATCGCGGAGACGTAGATGGTGCCGTCGGGGGCGACAGCGAGAGAAGTGACCTCACGTTTGGAAGTTTCGTAGAGAACGAAACCTTCGGCTTTCGCTGCAGCAGAATCTTTGGAGTCCTTGGCGGATGTCTTCGAGGAACTCCGAGAGATGCGCAGTATGCGGCCGCTGGGTTCGGTGCCGGCGATGAGACTTCCTTTTGCGTCGAAGGCCAGAACGCGAATGTGAGCTTCGTCGCTGGAGTAGAAGAGTTCACCCTTGCCGTCGGGCGCGACCGCAAAGACCTGTCCTTTGTCACCGGTGGCGACGTAGAGAGTGCCGTCGGGAGCGAACGCGAGATCCCAAATATATTTTGTTTTGGGATCGAAGAAAACGGACTTCTCTCCCGAAGCAGAGACCCGGTAAACCTTGCCGTCGGGAGAAGTGCCGACATAAAGAGCGCCTTTGGAGTCAAAGGCGATGGCTTGTGCGGAGAGGTCGGTGGAATCGAAGACGACGGCGGGCTTGCCGTTCGAATCGAAGCGAAATACTTTCGCGGGCGACCCGCCTGCAGCGTAGAGCGTGCCCTTGGGATCGAGGCGGACGGACCAAAGATAGGAAGCATCCGCGTCGGCGAGCAAGGTGAATTTGGGAGCGAGTTCGAGGCGGCCGTCGCTGCGCACCGCGACGCCATGCGCGGTGCCTTTGAGGAATTCATCGTAAGCGGACTGGCGCCAGCGGCGGGTGTGCTCGGCAAGAACAGGTAACGAAGTAAGGAAGCAAAGAAGCAGGGAGAAGAAGAGCGCGCGGCGCCGCAGCAGGCCACCGAGCATGAGTTTGAGCAAGCGCTTGCACGAATGAGTCATTGAGATGTTCACCGGATTTGCAGATTGAGAGAAATGACGCCGGAGACGGGTCCTCCGAGCGGGATGGAAGCTTCACTGGCCAACGATTCGCGCAGCACCTGGACGGTGCCCGGAGTGGGGCGGCCGTCGACGACGCTGATTTGCGAGAGCGGAATGTTCGGCAGTACTTTGTCGTCCCAGAGAAGCGTGGGGGCGGGAACGAAGAGACCGACGTAAAGGCGGTCGTTCCTGCGCTCGCGATTCAAAAGGGCAATGAGTTGATCGAGGCCAGCGGGGCCGCTTCCGGCACCGGCAACTGCGAAGCCGCGGGAGGCGCGGTTCAGCAAATCGGCGTCGCTGACCAGGACGCGCAAGGTGGTGCCACGCGCAACCTGTTCCGGTACGCGGACGGTGGTTTCTTCCATCCGGGCAGCGCCGCGATACGGACGCACCATCACGCGGACGCGAACAGTCTCGCCGGGAGCGGCTTCGCCTTTTTCGAGCCAAGCGCTTTCAACGATGAACGATTTTCTGCCCGGAACGCTTTCGACTCGGAGGGTGATGCGGTCCACCTTGGTGGGTTCGAAAGTATTCACGAAAAGGCGCGTAAAAACACTTTGCATCGTGGCGGCGATGGGGAGGCCATCGGGGGAGAAAGAATCGCCCGGAGCGAAAGTGTTTTCGATTTGTACCGGCGCATGACCCTGCAGCCGAATCTCTCCGGAGAGATGGAGCGTGGTGCCTTCACCGTACAGAGAATTTTGCGTGAGACCGCTGAAAGTGACGAGGGCCACAAGGAGCGGCGTGAGCTTCGGGTGATTGACGAGTTCGAAATGGAGCGTCTTTTGCTTCGCAGGTTCGCCGCCGGAGACCAGCAGGGTCAGATCCACGGGGATCATCGCGGGCGGCGGACCGAGTTTGCCAGTGACCGCGGTGAGATGATCGCCGGTAATGGTGCCGATGGAGCCGCCGACGTTGACGATTTTGGTGGAAGCGAGATTGGAAGAGAGCGTGGTGACGACGCGGCTGCGCGCCATGGGAATCTGAATGTCACCGAAACTCAGAAACGGATGGCCACAGAGATAGACACGGTCGGCTTGCACCGCGGTGACCGTGCACGCGGAGTTGATGGAGGCGTCGCCCTGAACAAGAACCATGCCAGCCATGTCTCCGGCTGCGAGACGCCCGTCATCGGGGCGCGGCGGCGCTGTGCCGCCTTGCGCCGCGACGAAACCGTAACCTTGTAACTGACCCGCGAATTGCTGGAGCGCGGCCGGCTGGAAGCCGGAGAAAACGAGGGGCGTTTCGATCGGCTCAAGTGCGGAGCCCGAAGGCAGACCAGTCCGGGTAGAAGCTTCACTGGGGAGTCCAAGTTGCTGTACGGCGGCCTGCGTGTTGGCAGGCTGGGAGGGCGGGTTCAGCACGTCTTGAATCGGCGTGACCCCGGCGATGGGCTCCTTCGTAAAGACGCCTAGTTTCAGCGACAGCGCGCCAGCGAGTTTGCCATCCAGATAGACGGGGCTGCCGCTCATACCCGCGACCACACCGGTGTGTTCGACTTTCGGCCCTTTCAACTGCACGAGGATGATGGATTGCTTGGGGCCGAGAAAATTGTCCAGGACACCGATCACTTCGAGGTCAAACTTTTCCACCTGATCGCCTGCGAAGATCGTGTATGCGTACCCCTCCATGCCCGCACGCACCTGGCTGAGGGGAAGGATTTCGGTGGATTGCTGCGCGTGGACGAGACGAGGCCCCAGACACAGGGCAGTTGTGATCGCAAGAAGAGCGACGTGGACAAATCTACGAGATTTCGACAGATGATTCCGGGACGTAAGCATGAACCCATAATGATACGCGGTGAGGTAACGGGAAGCAATCGAACGCGTGGAGTCAGCGGGCTGGGACCATAAAGCAACAGGCTCTAGTCCTGCTCTGCGTGCGAGCGAAACTGGTCCTTCGGAATGGCGTACTTCGCGCGACTGCAGAGAGGAATGATTGACGCGCACGTGCATTGAATTACTCCATGTGGTGATGCATGGCGTAGACTTTGTCGAGCGAGTCCTCGTAGGGGTAGAGGTGGACCATCCAGCCGAAGATGACGGGCTGGAAGCGGCCGCCGGCCGCGTCGCAGGCCTCTTGTGTGGCGATCGATCCCTTTAATCCAAACTTAGTCCAATTCGTGCTCCGGAATTGGCCCTTCTGCGGCATGCATAGGTTGGTGTGCAAATGCCACGTGGCAACGCTGAGAGGGACGCGGGCGTTGAGCTGGTCTTCAGTGGCGCGCTTGGGCATGGCGTACATGGCGCCAACAAGCTCGTACCCGTCGGAAGTTTTTCTGTAGAGCAGGGAAGTTGGGAGCACGGGATCGAAAGCGAAGGCCTCTAGGAACCCGTTCCAGTAATTCGTGAAGTGATATTCGGGCTGCGCCAGGTTCGGCAGAAAGATTTTGTAACCGTCGTTCAGGGCAACGTGGTAGTCCTTGTATTTCTCGATGCCGGAGCGAAGCTGCGAGACGATCTCGCTGGCGCGCGCGGCGTCTCCTGGAGTTTGCGGACGCATCGCCGTCATGCGCATGTGCAGATTGTGCGCGCCCATGTGCCCAGGCGTCATATCGTGAACGGCGTGAGCTTCGTTGGCCTTGGCATCGTCCATGTCCATGCCGGACATTTTGGTGTGGTCCATCGGCGGTGATTCCTGAGACGGCGAGCCGGACGATTGCGGGGCATCCTGCAACGGCACGGCGGGCGCGCGATGGCCGGGAATGGCGGCTAGAAGGACGCTTACGAGAAAGAGTGCGCCGAACAAGATGGCGGCTCTGGCGGCGAGATGAATAAAAGTGCTGCGGGCTGACATGACAATTCTCCTCACCTAATAATACGCATCGCGAAGCCGCTAGATTTCGGCGCGTGGTACAGGGAGTGCCTCGCGAAAAACTGTCCGGAAGTACAGGACCTAAGGGAGGTGAAGGAAGTAAAGGACGTAAAGGAAAACGCGGTAGATTTGGCGTGAATTGGCGGAGCGCGAAACGAAGATAGGCAGCGTGCTAAAATCTTTGCGTGAAAAAAGAGAACATTCAACCCGCGAAGCATTTGACCGGCGGACTGGACTTGCCCGGCGACAAATCCGTTTCCCATCGATACGCGATGCTCGCGGCGCTGGCCGAAGGCACCAGCGAACTGCGCCATTTTTCCGCAGCCGCGGATTGCCACAGCACGCTGGCGTGCATGATCGCCCTGGGCGCGGAAGTCAAAACCGACAAGGATACGGTTCGCGTGACCGGCCGCGGGCTGCGCGGCTTGAAGAGCAGTTGGCGCGCGCTGGATGCCGGGAATTCCGGAACGACCATGCGGCTGCTGGCGGGAATTTTGGCGGGGCAGGGATTCTCGTCGAAGCTGACGGGAGACGGCTCGCTGCAGAAGCGGCCCATGAAGCGGGTCATCGGCCCGTTGCGGGAAATGGGCGCGGACATACGCGCGCGCGACGATAATTTTGCGCCGCTGGAAATTCGCGAAGCGCAGCTCAAGGCCATCGATTACAAGATGCCCATGGCCAGCGCGCAGGTGAAGTCCGCGGTGCTGCTGGCGGGGTTGTTTGCGGATGGCGTGACGAGCGTCACGGAGCCGGCGCGAACCCGCGATCACACCGAGCTGGCCCTGGAAGAATTTGGCGCGGCTATCGAGAAAGACGGGCGAACGATTCGAATTCACGGACTCGCCGGCGCAAATGGCAACGGCAAGCTGCTCGCCAAATCGCTCGATGTGCCCGGTGATTTGTCTTCGGCGGTATTTTTTATCGCTGCGGCGTCCCTGTTCCCCGATTCGAACGTGCTGATTCACAATGTGGGGTTGAATCCGACGAGGACGGCCATTCTGGACTTATTTGCTTCGATGGGTGCTGCAATTCAAATCCTCGCGCTCAAGAGCGCCCATGGAGAAATCGTCGGCGACCTGGCAGTGAAGGGAGCATCACTAAAAGGCGGCGTGATCGCGGGCGACCAAATTCCGCTGGTGATTGACGAATTGCCGATGCTAGCTGCGCTGGGCCCTTACACGGAAGAGGGAATTGAAATTCGCGATGCTGTGGAGCTGCGAGTGAAAGAGAGCGACCGGATCGCCGCGCTTACTGAGAATTTGCGCCGCATGGGCGCATCCTTAGAAGAGCGGCCGGACGGATTGAAGGTGGAAGGCCGTCGCGCCGGAAAGTTGCGCGGAGCGGAAATCGAACCGCGCGGGGATCACCGCATCGCGATGGCGTTCGCCGTCGCCGGCCTCGCCGCCGAGGGCAACACCGTCATTCGCGACGCTGATTGCGCCGCCGTTTCCTTCCCCACATTTTTTCAGGAATTGAACCGCATGGCGGAGCGTTAGGGTAAAGACCTGATACTGAATTCAGGTATTTTTTTCCAGCATTTTTATTTACTGTTTACACGCGCGGCGCTAGCCTTGCCCGATCATAGACCTCGCAATTCCCAGCCTGCTCGCGGACTCCGGCTGTAGCTGGAAGAGTCCGCAGTGCAAAACATCTCAATCAGGGAGTGACATCATGAAGGTAAATCGCCGTGAGTTGTTGAAGAACGCCGCATTCGTTTCGGGAGCCGCGTTGGTTGGCGCGTCGTGGCCCTCGAGCAAGAAATTGTTTGCACAAGATGTTCTTCCGAATTTGCCTAGTCTGCCGAGCCCGGCGAATTCGGGTATCGAACACATCGTCGTGGTGACGATGGAGAACCGAAGTTTCGACCATTTTCTCGGATGGCTGCCGAATGCGGATGGCAAGCAAGCCGGATTGACGTACGTGGACAGGGCCGGCGCGAGTCACGCGACTCATTCGCTCTCCGGTGATTACACGGGATGCCCGCATCCCGATCCGGACCATTCTTATGACGGTGCCCGCGTCGAATACGACAATGGTTCGATGGACGGCTTTCTGCGGGCGGGCAGCAACGACGTCTATTCCATTGGCTATTATGGCGAACAGGACATTCCCTTTTACGCGGCTCTGGCCCGGAACTATACCGCTTGCGACCGATACTTCGCTTCGATCCTTGGCCCGACATTCCCGAACCGGTTGTTTCTACACGCCGCGCAAACCGACCGCTTGACCAATAGCACCAACTTCACTTCGCTGCCGACGATTTGGGACCGGCTCGCCAGTGCTGGAGTGAGCGCGAATTATTTCTATTCAAATGTGCCGTTCGTTGCCCTGTGGGGCGCGAAATATCTTGGCATTTCGCGTCTGTACGGGGAATTTCTCGTGGCCGCTGCCAACGGTACGCTGCCCGCGGTTTCCTTCGTCGATCCGAGATACACAATTCTCGATGACGGCACTGGAAATGACGATCATCCCCACGCGGACATTCGCAAAGGAGACCTGTTCCTGTATCAGACTTTCGAAGCCGTGGCCAAGGGACCAAAGTGGGCAAATACCGTGTTCATCGTAAACTTTGACGAATGGGGCGGCTTTTTCGAGCATGTCGCGCCGCCACGAGCCACTGCTCCCAATCAGGTGGACCTCGATCTCGTGAAGGGCAAAGCGCTGCTCGGATGTCGCGTGCCTACGGTCGTCGCGTCCCCTTTCAGCCGCGGGAATTCGTTTGACCCGCGAGTCAGTGCGATGGTATTCGATCACACTTCAGTTCTGAAGTTGATCGAGTGGCGCTGGGGGCTTGCGCCATTGACCGCACGCGACGCGAGCAGCGACGTGGCCAACCTTGCTTACGCGTTGAATTTCAAAGAGCCCGACGGGTCAGTTCCGAACTTGCCGCAGCCGCAAGCCCCTCTCATTGCCGCGCCTTGCCTTGCAAATCTTGGTGGCGGAATTCTGAGCACCGGTTCGTCAACAGCGCCTCCTGGCGAATGGCAGGTACTCGGCAATCAGGCTACAGCACTCGGATTCACACTGAATTGATGTGTTCCGAGCGAGGGCGCATCAAGGCAGCGGCGAAAAAACTCTCTGCTAATTGACCAGGCGGAAACACTCCTTACAGAGTGTTTCCGCCTGCGAATGAGCCGTGCGCGTAGCGATCGTTTCCGGACAACCGTTAGCTGGTCTTGCGGATGGCGATGGAGCCGTAGCTTGTTTTCAGCGTGATCTTTGGACCGCGGCCGCTTCCGTATTTCCCTTCCAAATGGTAGTCACCCGACGTGGTTGACGTTTTCTTTAGGGATTCGCCGGAAAATTCTGAGTCAATGTCGCGGCAGGAATGGCAATCGGCGACAATCTCGAAGCTCGAAGAATCGGGCAGGCTGAGCGTAATTCCGGCGGAAGAATTGTTGATTTCGATGTCGTCTTTCGGCGGCGCTGAGAAGCGAACTTCAACGTTGCCTCTTCGATTGTCCACTTTGACCTTGCCGCCGGCGTTTTCTAGGGTAATGTCGTCCTGCGACCGCACGCTGAGGTTGCCCGGAGCGTCAAAGATTTCGAGGTTGCCCGGGCCAGCCTCCATATGGCCGGCGAGTTGCGAGAGTGTGAGATCCGTGCGCTGTGAAATGAAGCGCACGCCTTTCGCGACTTTGTCCGCCCGGATGGCCCCGTAAAATTCGCCGTCGATGGTAAGCCCGCCCGTGGCACCGGAGACATTTATATCCCCGCCGTGGCCGGAAATCTTGATGTTGCCTTTCGTGTCGGAAACTTTGATGTCGCTTTTCCGGGTGTCGATGCTGACATCTCCGGCGGTGTCGCGAATCTCAATGTCACCAACACCGTTCGTCACGCTTACAGGCTTCGCCATGTCGGCGACGGTGATTTCGCCCTTCTCGTTCCGGATCGTCAACGAGGCCTTCTTCGGAACCGCCACGTCAAGGTCCATGCTGATCCGCGAATCGCCGGTGCCCACACCAGTAGGATGGATTTCGTAGCCGTCGCCATTCTGCACGATTTCGACGCCAACGTGCTCGGCAGCTTGCTGGGCGTCGTTCTCGTTCCAGGCCTTGGCGTTTTTTTTGCCGGAAATTCGAATCTGCGCGTCGTCCGAAGGACGCACGCTAATGTTGCCGCGGCCGTTGCGTATCGTAATGCGCGCATCCGCGGGAACGGATTTGGGCGCGACCTCCAGGTCGAAGTCAAAACTGTTTCCCCACTCACGAAAGTGACCGGGGATATTTTCCCTGCCGTAGTCAACGGCAACGACTATGCCAAGAAGACTGAGAAGTCCCAGCACGAGAAAAACTTCGCCTCCGGTGATCGCTGCGGCGCCCGGATCGCCAGAGCGGCTGGCAGCCATGCGTTCATATAGTTTGATGGCGCCCCAGAAAATCAGAATGAGCGGCCACCAGTGTCCAAGCACATTGACAATTCCAAGGCCCCGGTAGTTGTGAAGGAGCAGCATCATCCCAACGAAGAGCAGGAGAAGGCCGGGAAAAAGTGAGCTGCCGCGTCGACGGAGATTCGCCATGGCGTCCTATTGCCCTTGTCCCTGGCCAGGAATTTGATTTTGGGGAACAATTGGCGCGGATCCCGGCGCGCCCGGAGCTGCTGGAGGAACCGGCCCGGAAATGTGACCGTCAGCCGGCGAAGCCGCAGCCGCAAGGCTGATTACACCGATGACGATAAGGATGACCGGATAGGTGTTGCCGAAAGAAAAATCACCGCCGCGCATCTGGTCGAGGAGAAAAAGCACGCCGACGGTAGTGATGACGGCGGGGCCCATCAGCCCGCGAATCGTGCAACGGCGGCACGCGCAACGGATACGGTCACTCATAGACAAAAGCCTCCTAAGAACGGCGGTCGAGCCGCTTGCGCATCATCAAAACTCCCGCGGCAATCAGAACAGCCGGCCAGAAAAACTGCGAAATCCGGTACCACGGAAACCAGTCAAAATTGTGGAGAAGCAGCAAGACTCCCGCGCCAATCAGAAGAATCGGCCCAATGGGGCGCTCTTTGGTAAAAGCATCGAGAGGGTCGGACAAAGTTTCTCCCGCCTGCCGCGCTTTGGCCGTGCGGTAGGCATCAATGGGCATGTAGACCCATAGTCCAGCGACGCAGATCCACAGAGCCGCTTCAGCTCCCCCGCTCATCGCGCCATCGATACCGCTGATGAAAAGCACCAGGAAGATGGCGAGATGAATCATGCCCTTGCCGTATTGCTCGTTATAGAAGGCGCCCATTCCCGGCAGAAATCCCAGGAAGAAAGCCAGCACTGGATTCGATCTTGCGTAGCTGGGAGACGGCGGAGGCAATCCGGAAGCGGGCATCTGGTATTGCGATTCCGCAACTGGAGTTGAAACAGACGGAGCCGGAGCGGGAATGCCCACGATGGCCGCCAAGCACTCTTCGCAGTAGAGAACGTCGCGCACCGGGCGCACGCAGATCGAGCACATGGCCTTGCCGCAATTGCGGCAGTAGCCGACCGCGTCCACATCGGTATGGACGGCACACTTCATGGCATTCTCCTCTCACCAATCGGGCCGCTCAGAACGGGGAATCGCGAAGCCAACACCCGCAGATTCCTGCCGATTTCGTCGGCACGGTTCTGCTGCTTGGGCGCGGACGGATTCGTGTTGTCGGTGGTGCCGGGTTGTTTGTTGGGAGAATTCTGCGGAATGGTTTGCTCCCTGGTGGTGGGATTCTGCCCGTTTTCATTCAGGCGCGTTTGAATTTCATAAACCACGCGCAGATCGCTGACGAACTTTACGCTGTGGGCATAAACTTGATGGGCCTGGATGTCGGCGTTGCGATAAATTGCGGCGGGATGAAGAGCCGCCAGCTTTGGCTTGCTAAACGAAAAACCAGAGGCCGTAAGAATTACGACCAAAGTCGCGGCCACGGAAACCGCGCTGTAGACAAAACGCGGAGACTGCAGCCCGCGCAGCCAGCGCTTCGCGCGGCGCCAGCTCTGGGGGCCCAGCGTCGCGGTCAGAATGGAATCGAAAAGTTGCGGCGGCGGTTCCACCTGCGCCAGCGTGTGCAGAGTGCCGAGTACATGCGAAACACCGGCCACCAGCGGAGTGCAGTGTCCGCACGTGTTCACATGGAGGTCGAAAGCGGCTTGCTCGGCGGGATGAAGAAGTCCGTCGAGGTAATCGCTTAGCCGCGCTTCCGTTTGTTCGCAAGTCCAGTTCATGGCATGCTCCGCGCTCGCTTCGAAACTCCAGGCTCGATCATGATGGGCGCACCCCCATTTTCTGCAGAATGCGCGCCAGTTCGATGCGTCCGCGATTGATTCGCGATTTTACCGTTCCTTCCGGCACCGCCAAAACTTGCTGAATCTCGCTGTACTCCAATTGCTGCAGGTCTCGCAGGATTACCGCCTCACGCAAATCCGGCGAAAGCCGCGCTAGCGCCGACTGCACCTGGCCGCTCAATTCGCCGAGCAGCGCCTGCTCATCCGGCCGCCGTCCCGCCGATTCCTTGTTCTCCACCACCGGCATCTTGTCGTCCAGTGAGTCCGTAATGCGATCGCGCTTCGTTCTACGGTAATGGTCGATCAGCAGATTGCGCGTCACGCTCGTCATCCAGGTTGCGAAACCGCCATGGGCCGAACGATAACTGCCCAGCGTGCGGTACACCCGGAGAAAAACATCCTGCGACAAGTCCTCGGATTCCGTTCGGTTTCCGGTGAACCGGTAGCAAATGTTAAAAATGCGCCTGGTATGGCGACGCACAAGTTCCTCCCAGGCCGACCCGTCGCCCTGGAGGCATTGCTGGACCAGTTGGGCATCCTGCTCCAACGTATCATCAGCCTCATAACCTGCTGCGGTGCAAGGCGTGTCTGCGAGTCGGCTTCTCTCTCAAAAGCCGTCTGGCAGT
>Ga0137394_10003233_pt1 | contig 12200 bp, 10 predicted proteins | sample czobulk116metaG_FD_108278 | JGI IMG/M metagenome (GOLD analysis project Ga0137394, IMG submission 108278) | Vadose zone soil microbial communities from Angelo Coast Range Reserve, California, USA - czobulk1.16 metaG | ecosystem: Environmental > Terrestrial > Soil > Vadose zone | place: USA... | reverse complement strand
GTGCAGGTAGCTGGACGTCGCCTCCGCGATCTCCGTGCGCTCGTGCTTCAGCTCGTCGATCTCCGCGCGCAGGGCCGCGATCTCGGCATCTTTGTCGTCGACCTCCTGTCGCAGCCGCTGCACCTGCTGGCGATGACTCTCCCATTCGTCGATGAGCGACGGGATGACGTGGCCGATGAGCTGCTGGCCCTCGCGCGTCCACTGATCCAGACGCGACTTGGTATGGGTGAAGTCGTCGATCGTCTCCATGATGTCCTCCCCTGAGCTGGTCGGGTGGTGCGACGATCATGACCGGGTGGTGGTGCCACACCTCGATGCCTCGCTGGCCGAAGAATCGGATGTACGCCCGGAGGAAGGGCTGTGGTGACCGTGGTCGCGTTCACCGCGATCTACGTCGTCACTGGCAGCATCACTTCCGCCCAGCGCTCGGTACCCAACGCCGCCGTGATGGAATGGCGTCGGCGCTCGCTTCGCCGTCGTTCAGGGCCATGGGAGTCGGAGCGCTGGCGTCGCTCCTTCCGACGTCGGTCGGTGATCACCTTGACCGTCGCGTCGCCGAACCAGTGCCAGCGGATGTCGTCGTACAGCTTCCAGTCGCTCGCGTTGACGATGACGAGGCGCTCGACCATCGCGCTCGTCCTCACCCGCCGTTCGCCAGCACGTCCTCGAGACTTCGTCGGTTGTCCGGAAGCAGATCGAGGAGCTCACACCCCCACTGGTTGGCACCCTCGACCGCCTCCCGCCACACGAGTCGCCCAACGCCTTCGATCGGGCGCGCGATCCCGGGGACGTGCAGGGTGACTTCCACGAAGTCCGGGACGTCTTCGATGAGCTGGTCGGTGCCGAAGGCGAGTCCGGTCACGGAGATGTTCGGAAGACAGCCGTGGAAGAGGAGCAGGCCGTCGGGAGCACGGACTTCGGCCACCATGTCCGGACGCTGCCTCCGGACCGCACCTCGCCGCTCGCCATGCCGCCGAACGGCTTCGAGATCGGCCTCGGCCGCCCGGCGACGGTCGCGCTCGGTGTCGAGGTCGTCCTGGCGCGCCTCGGCGACGCGCCGCAGGACCTCGACGTCGTCCTTGGCCTGCGTGAGCTGCTCGATCAGCTCCCGGGTCTGCTGGCGAAGAGCCTCGTGGACCACGCGCAGCTCACCGAGGTACCAGTTCGCCTCGTCACGCTGGCGCGCCTGCTCGTGAAGCTGCAGCGTGAGGCTGGCCTCGAGCCGGGCGTAGGCCTCGCGCAGCTCGGTGAGCTGGCTTTCGAGGCGGCCAACCGTCGCTCTCGCCTCACCCAGATACCACTCGTTCGCCTCCCACTGAGCGTGGAACCGTTCCGCCCTCTCTTTCCAGTGGTCGACGAGCTGGTTGAGCTCCTTCACCACGTCGGACATCTGGACCTTGATAGTGAGGACGTCGGCTTCGGTCACTGCACAGGCGTTGGTCATCAGTTGCGTCTCCTTCTCGGCGGAGTTGGGGAGGAGCACAGCGGAGCGGTGGGGCCCAGAAGATGGGATGGATGAGAGCGACGATTCCCGGAGCTCCAGAAGCGCCGAGGCCCGGAGCACTGCATGCTAGAGGGCGAGCCCCTCAGGACATCGAGTGTACGTTTGACGCACGACTCGTCAGGATCATAGACCCGCGTATCGCGAATGAGCAAGATTTTTCCAGATCAGACAGGCCGGAACGAACGTCAGCTCGAAAGGCGTAGCCCCTCTCGGAGGTCGTGCGCCTACACCATCAAGCCAATCGCCGGTATCATCATGGCCCACGGTCAGGATCAGGAGGGCGGCATGGAGAAACCTACCCAGCGCGACTCAAGGACGGCACCATCGTTCACGTCAGATCCCCGAGACCGATAGGACCATCGAGGAGGTCGCCGATTTTCTCAAGCATGAGGCGCAAGAACCGCTGCCGTCCCGCTCGGTTCACACGGGTTAGCGATTCGCTCGCACGCTCCGTCTTCCAGACGCGGCCTGCTCGACAGGGATTGGACCGTATCGCTTGTCGTCTTCGATTAACGCTTCGATCGCTTGGAGCATCTCGTCCATCTCGGAGCCGGCCGCATTATAGCTGACCGTTCTGGATGCGGGAGAACGACAGCGTTAAAAGGCGCTCAGCCACCTCGCCGGAGGCGTGGGATCGCCTGCCATTGATAGACAGGATCAGTACGGATTGCGGGCCCCCGCGTAAGCGGGGCTGCCTCAGGCGCCAGCCGACGCGACCATCATCGAGCCGAAGCCCGGCTCGTACCGCGAGTCCCGGAACCGAACGGACACTCAGGGCGCGAGGATTCTGCCCGAATCAGAACAACGAATTAGATCGCAAGTAGCGCAGTCAGTGGTGCCGAACGTGGGACTCCAACTCCCGCACACCCTTGGAGGCACATGACCCGGAATCCGATTCCGGCCCGTCGGTATATCGCGCACTTACCGGCGGGCCCTTTCCGTTCTTCCACTTCCAGTGTGACGAGAGTGGAAACCGTCTCACGCTCGGACGTCGTTCGCGCCAATGCTGCCGCCCGTCAGCACATGGTCAGCACACAGGTCGACTGCGTGGTTGCGGCACTACCGGGGGCGAGCAGGCTCATGGTGGGCGGAGGTTCTCGGCCGACTCTCGCGGCACGACCCCTTAAGGTCCCCCCGACCCGAAATCATGTGGCTCCGACGACCCGAAGTTGCTGAACCCCTGCGAAGCAGGGGAGGTGGGATTCGGAGACGTTGATCTCTCGCTCGCGGGAGCACTGTCGTTCGTTGCCAGCGATGTCGCACAGCCACCCAGAGCGGCCAGGCAGGCGAGAACGATCACCAGCCTTCGATTCAGCTCACGCGTCCATGCAAGGCAACGGAGAGGGAGGCGAGGCTCATCCCCGGTGTCGGCGTCGGTGACCGTGTCGCGAATGTGGACCTGGCCCGGGAAGATCGAGATTGATGTATGCGCTGCGGTGCGCTGTACCAGATTACCTGGACGCACCATGTGCTGGGGAAAATACTATACGCCGGTCGGAGAGGCGTTGATCCGCTGTTACCGTCGACCCGTCGGTTGACAACGGTCCCTATGGTTCGCCCGCTCTCATCCCACCTCATAGGGAGGCGCCATGTTCCCGGCGGGCATTCATCGGCGACCGGACCACGCATGGTGCTCGACGCGAAGTCCCTCGAAAATCATGCGGTCTCGCCACGTCGAATCCCTCGTCTTTGGCAGTGCACGTTCGTCGGCGCCTTGAATTCAAGCCGTCAACCGCTCAAAGGGAGAGGGGTCAAAGCCTAACCGTTACGGACGTGAAGGAATTTGCCGGAACATGTCAAGGTTACGGCAGGAGCACCTACGGTTCGGGCCAGATTGCGATCACAGAGACTGTCCGCGACGATGGCACCTACACTAGCGTCGGGCAATCGATCAACGAGGGCAAGATTCAGCTCGTTGACGGACGCCTGATCACGATTCAACGTTCTCAAGTGGGACTAAACCTCGAGGAGCGCGCCGGCAAGCAAATGCTAGTCTTTTCGGGAACAATGAAGAGAGCCGGTCAGCAGTTCACAGGCGAATACGTAAGAACGAAGTGGTACGGTCAACGGCTGTCGTTGTAGAAGCCGTGCGCGAGCAGCATTACCAACGTCTGCTCGCGCTATACTTCGCGCGCGTGTCGTCGCAACGACGTCAGCTAAACTATCGAGCTCGCCGGATCTTCTCCCGCTCCGTAAGGGCATCCCGTAACGTCGCCTTCATCACCGGCCGCGTGATCGGGTCCCAGCGTATCTCGAGGATCGATCGAATCAAGCGCTCGATGCGGAGCCAAGATGTTGCCAGCGATGGTCGTTGTCGATCGTCACTTCGTGCCGCGATTCGCTCCGCGGCACCGCATCAATTTCCCGGCCCTGGTGACTGAATCTCACAGCTCCCGTCGGCGCGCCACATGCCACCGTACCGCTCGCACACAGCTTGCCGAATGGAGCCTGGAAACGCCTGGGGTGAAGACGACGAGGCCGCGCAACCGAACAGCACAGCCAGAACGGCAAGAATGAGAAGCATCGTGCTCTTCATGAGAGTCGCTCCATCAGTTCCGCTCGGCGCGCGGGGGTCCTGCTGGTTGACCACGCCGCGCAACGTCTTGCCACCCACTTCCCGCATTCATGGCATCAGACACGCGAGCAGACGCCGAGGTTGGCATACCAGACGTTACCGTCCCGCTCGCATCGACTCTGCGTCGTGAATTGCGGGACGGTGCCGGGGCCGGGGAGCGACGCGCAGCCGGCGAAAGCGGCGACCACGGTCAGAATGGTGGCGAGGGTGATCCTGCTGAGCGCGATCTGGATCTTCAACGGCAGCCTCCGCCGGCGACGGTGGGACGCCGAGACTCTAGGGCGTCAGGCGGGGAGCGTCAAGTGCGAGCGGACCGGCTGCGAGCGGACCGGCGAGCCGTTCGCGGCCCGTGGTAACTATCTGATTTCCGGTGGTGCCGAAGGGGGGACTCGAACCCCCACGGGTTGCCCCACACGCCCCTCAAACGTGCGCGTCTGCCAGTTCCGCCACTTCGGCGACGAAAGCGTCGTGAGTATACCGTCAGCCCGAACGGGCAACAAATCGTCCGCCGGCCTGGCGCAATCGCGGATCGAGCGCGTCACGGATGCCCTCGCCGAGGAGGTTGTAAGACAGCACGGTGACGAGGATGGCCAGGCCGGGATAGACGGAGAGCCACCAGCCGATCTCGATGGTCTCCTTGCCTTCGTTCAGGATGTTGCCCCAGGTCGCGTGCGGCGGCGGCACGCCGATGCCGAGGAAGGACAGCCCGGACTCGGTCAGGATGGCGGCGGGAATGCCGAGCGTCATGGCCACCAGGACCGGCGCCAGCGCATTCGGGAGGATGTGCCGCCAGATGACGCGGAATCCCGTGGCCCCGACGTTCTGCGACCAGACGACGAATTCACGCTCCTTCAGCGAGAGGAACTCGGCGCGGACGAGCCGCGTCACCCCCATCCACCCGGTGAGCCCGATGACGGCCATGATCGTCCAGATCGACGGCGTGAGGAACGCGAGCACGGCCAGGAGCAGGAAGAAGCGCGGGAAGACCAGCATGAGATCGACCAGGCGCATCACGAAGCCGTCGACCATGCCGCCGTTGTAACCGGCCAGCGACCCGAGGACGATCCCGATCGCGGCGGCGATCCCGACCGAGACGAAGCCGACGGCCAGAGAGACGCGGCTGCCGTAGAGCATGCGCGAGAACACATCGCGGCCGAGCTGGTCGGTGCCGAGCAGGTGGGTTCGGGACGGCGGGTCGAGGATCTTCTTCACGTCGGGTCGGTTGGGATCCCAGGGTGCGAGCGCGGGCGCCAGGATGGCCAGGGCCGCCAGGAACAGCACGATCACGCCGCCGACGAGGGCCAGCCGGTTGCGCGACAGGGCCTTCCAGAAGTCCCGCATGGTTACTGCCGCCGGCGTCCGCCGAGGCGGATGCGCGGATCGACAAGGCCGTAGGCGACGTCGGCCAGCAGGTTGGCGACCAGCGTGAGCGTGGAGACGATCACGAGGTTGCCCATGATGACCGGGTAGTCGCGCTGGAAGACCGACTGCACCATGAGCTGTCCCATGCCCGGAATCGCAAAGATCGACTCGACGATGACGCTGCCGCCGATCAGTCCGGGCAGCGAGAGCCCGAGGATCGTCACGATGGGCAGCATGGCGTTCCGGAGGGCGTGCTTGCCGATGACGGCGCGCTCGGCCAGGCCCTTGGCCCGCGCCGACTGGATGTAGTCCTGACGGACGACCTCGAGCATGCTCTGGCGCATGTACCTCGAGAAGCCGGCCAGGCCACCGAATGTCGCCACCGTGATGGGCAGGATCAGATGGCTCAGGAAGTCCCCGTGGCGCTTCCAGAACGACAAGTACTCCCAGTTGATGTCACGCAGACCCGAGGCCGGCAACCAGCCGAGCTGGACGGCGAAGAGCAAGATCAACAGCAGCGCGAACCAGAAATCGGGTGTCGCGAAGCCCATGAAGACGAAGACAGTCGTCGCCTTGTCGAAGCGGGAGTACTGGCGCGTGGCCGAGAACACGCCGATCGGGACCGCGAGCGCGAGGATGATCGCCATCTCGACCACGTTCAGCAGCAGCGTGATGGGCAGGCGCTCGGCGATCTTCTGGAGCACGGGCCGGCCGTCGGGCGCGAACGAGCGTCCGAAATCGAGCCGGACCAGCCGTGTGAGCCAGTTCCAGTACTGGACCGGCAAGGGCTTGTCGAGCCCGTACTGTTTGCGCAGCATCTGCTTGGCCTGAGCGCTCGAGTCCGGGCTGAGATCGCCGGTGTGGAAGTCGACCGGATCGCCAGGCGCCAGGTGGATGACCAGGAAGGAGATGAACGTGATGCCGAGGAGGAGCGGAGCCGCGAGCAGCACCCGACGCAAGACGTACCAGAACATGGGCGCGCTATTATCGCTCCGTGGCTAACCGGCGGTGTAGCGCTGTAAGCTCCTTGGAACGAACCACTCCGTGAAGTTGAAGCCGATCCCGTTCGGTGTCTCGACGACCCCGTACACGCGGGTGGCGACCACCGGCAGTGCATCCGGGAAGTAGAGGAAGACGACCGGCTGGTCCTCGGCCAGGATCTCCTGCAACCGATCGTAGTACTTCTTGCGCTCGTCCTCGAAGCACGAGGATCGCCCGCGCTCGAGCATCTCATCGACTTCGGGATTCGCGTACGAGATGTGGTTCAGATCGTCCGGCCCGGTCTTCGACGAGTGCCAGATCTCGTATTGATCGGGGTCGAGCCCGATGCCCCACCCCAGCACGATCGCCTCGAACCGGCGCTTCTTGACGTACTCCTTGATGAACGACGCCCATTCGAGGATCCGGATGTCCACGCCGACGCCCAGCTCACGCAGCGAGGCCTGGATGAGCTCGGCGATCTTCTTGCGCTCGTCGTTGCCCTGGTTCGTCATGAGCGTGAAGGTGAACGGCTTGCCGTCCTTCACGAGCAGGCCATCGCCGTTCTTCTCGCGCCAGCCCGCCTCGGCGAGGAGCTGACGGGCCCGCTCCAGGTCGTGCGGGTATCGCTTCACGTTCGGGTTGTAGACCCAGGTGCCCGGCTTGTAGGGACCGGTGGCTTCTCGGCCGAGACCGAGGCGCACGCCCTCGATCAGCTCCTGCTTGCTGATGGCGTGAGCGAACGCCTGGCGCACGCGCTTGTCGGCGAAGCGTGGATCCTTCAGGTTGAAGCCGAAGTAGGTATAGGCGCTGCTCGGATAGCGGAACTTCTGGTAAGCGCGCCGGAACCCGGGATAGTCCGTTTGCCGCTTGTACTGGAGCGCCGTCAGGGTGCTGCTGCTGTCGATCGCCTTGGCCTTGAGCTCGAGAAAGATCGTGGCCTGGCTCGGGATGATCCGGTAGACGAGCCGCGAGAGATACGGGCCGGTCTCGTAGTAGTCACGGTTCGCCGTGAGCACGACCTTCTCGCCGGTGCGCCACTCCTTGAAGCGATAGGGCCCGGTTCCCACGGGGCTCTCGCGATTTTGCGGAGCCTCACGAAGCCGGCCCTCGGCCACGTACGACTCCAGCAGGTGGCGTGGCAGCATATTCGTGCTCCAGCTCTGGAGCGCCTTGGCGTAGGGCCGGGCATACCGCACGCGGACGGTGTGGGCGTCGACGGCTTCGATCGACTCGACGGCCTTGAAGTCTTCCTTGTACGCCGTCGGCGTCTTGGGGTTGACCATGGCCTGGTACGTGAAGACGACGTCGTCGGCCGTGAACGGCCGCCCGTCGTGCCACTTCACGTTCTTCTTGAGCTGGAACGTCATGTTGCGGCAGTCACGGCTGACCGTCCAGGACTCGGCGAGATCGCCGACGAGCCGGAGGCTCCCGTCGCGCTTGACCAGGCCGCTGTAGATCAGATCGCCGATCGTGTGTGACGCGGAGTCGCTCGTGATGTTCGGGATCAGGCCCTGGATGTCGCCGAGCAGGGCTTCGATCAGCGTATCGCCGTAGACCGGCCGCGCCGTCTTCCGGGCGGCGCCGTCGTCGCCCGTGCCGCTGCCCACCTCGGACGTGCACGCAGCGGCGGCCACCGCCAGCACGACCAGGACAGCGGCGCGGAGGACGATCACCTAGCGACTGGTGCCGGAGGGCGCCGCGGGCGCGGCCGGCGCAGCGGGCGCCGAGGGCGTTGCTGGCGTCGCGGGTGCGGGCGCGGTGGCGGCCGGGGCCGGCTCGCGGATCACGGAGCTGCTGCGCTCGCCGCCGAGCAGCGCCATGCTGCACGACGTGCTGGTGAAGACGATGGAGATCACCGTGGTGATCTTGCCGAGGACCGTCGGCGTGCCCATGGAGCCGAAGACGGCCTGGCTGCCGGCACCGCCGAAGGCCGAGCCGATGTCAGCGCCCTTGCCCGCCTGCAACAGGACGACTCCAATGATGGCGAAGCAGGCGAGGACGTGGATGATGACGAGGAGAGCGTGCATCATTCCCCTTTCCCGGTCGCGCCCGCGCGCGCCGTCTTCTTGGCAATGGCGATGAACCCGCCCGCGTTGAGGCTGGCGCCGCCCACCAGCGCCCCGTCGATCTCGGGCTCGGCCGCAAGCGCGTCGGCATTCTCCACCTTAACGCTGCCGCCGTAAAGGATCCGGATGGCGCCAGCCACGTCCTTCGATGAAAGCTCGGAAAGGAGACCACGAAGATAGCCGTGGACCTCGGCGGCCTGGGCGGGGGTGGCGTTGATCCCGGTCCCGATCGCCCACACCGGCTCGTAGGCGAGGACGACCCGGGCGATGGCGTCGGACGCGAGGCTGGCCAGGCCCGCGCGGAGCTGGCCCTCGATCGTCGTGAACGTCAGGCCTTGCCGCCGCTCGTCGGCCGTCTCGCCGACGCAGAGGATCGGGGTGACGCCGTGCACGAGCGCGGCCTGGACCTTGCGATTGATCTGCTCATCCGTCTCGCCGATCTCACGCCGCCGCTCCGAGTGCCCAACCAGCACGTAGCGGCATCCCACTTCCACGAGCATGGGCAGGGAGATCTCTCCGGTGTGCGCGCCCGCAGCCTCCCAGTGACAATTCTGAGCGCCGAGTCGCAGCGGAGTACCGCTGAGGACCTCGTTGACTGCGGCCAAGGCCGTGAACGGTGGACAGATCACGACGTCGACCCCGCGGGGCCGCTTGAGGCCATCGCGAATCGAGGCCGCCAGCGCCCGGCCCTCGGCGATCGTCCCCTGCATCTTCCAGTTGCCAACGCAGAGCGGAATCCGCATCAGCGCGCCTCCGTCAGGGCTTCCACGCCCGGCAGCGTCCGGCCTTCGAGGAACTCGAGGAAGGCGCCGCCCGCCGTGGAAATGTAGCCGATCCGGTCGGCCACGCGGGCCAGATTCACGGCGGCCACGGTGTCGCCTCCCCCGATGACCGAGAAGGCCCGGCTCTCGGCGATCGCGCGGGCCAGCTCGATGGTCCCGGCGGCGAACGGCGGCTTCTCGAACACGCCCATCGGGCCGTTCCATACGATCGTCCGCGCTTCCTTCACCGCCGCCGCGAAACGCGCCACGCTGCGCGGCCCGATGTCGAGGCCCATCAGCGACGGCGGGATCTCGCGCACGCTGACGGCACGGCCGGCGGGACTCGCGGGACTCTCGGCCACGATCGCGTCCACCGGCAGCACCACGGGGATGCCGCGCCGGCGGGCCGACTCCAGAACACGGCGCGCCGTCTCGATGCGGTCGGGCTCTACGAGTGAGCGCCCGATGTCGTGGCCGAGCGCGCGCAGGAACGTGAAGGCCATACCGCCACCGATGACGAGCGCATCGACTCGCGCGAGCAGGTTCTCGACCAGCGCCACCTTGTCCCCGACCTTGGCGCCGCCGAGCACGGCCATGAGGGGCCGGTCGGGGGCGTCGAGAATGCGCGTGAGGGCGGCGAGCTCGCGCTGCATGAGGAGCCCGGCCGCCGCCGGCTGCAGGTGGCGCGTGATGGCTTCGATCGAGGCGTGGGCACGATGCGCGGCGGCAAAGGCGTCGTCGACGTAGCAATCGGCGAGGCCGGCCAGCGCCCGCGCGAACCCATCGTCGTTGGCCTCCTCTTCCTTGTGGAAACGCAGGTTCTCGAGGAGCAGCACCTGTCCCGGCTTGAGCGCGCGCGCCTGTTCACTCACCTGGTCGCCGACACAATCCGGAGCGAGCGGCATCGGCAGCGCCAGCAACGCGGCGAGCCGCTCGGCCACCGGGCGCAGCGAGAACTCTGGGGTCGGCTTGCCCTTGGGCCGTCCGAGATGCGAGGCGAGCACCACCGATGCCCCGGCGCCGAGCGCGTGCTGAATGGTGGGGACCACCGCGCGCAGGCGGGTGTCGTCCGTCACCGCACCGCCATCGGTCGGCGCGTTCAAGTCGGCCCGCAGGAAGATGCGCTTGCCGGGAAGGTCGAGCTGCTCGATCGTGAGCTTCGCCACCGCGTCCGGAACGCCGTCAGAGCGTCTTTGCGATGAAGCGGACGAGGTCGCGCACCCGCGACGAGTATCCCCACTCGTTGTCGTACCAGGCGAGCACCTTGATCAAGTTGCCGTCGACGAGGGCGGTCGACGGCAGATCGACGATCGACGAGTGCGCATTGCCGTTGAAGTCGATGGAGACCAGCTCCTCGTCGGTCGCGTCCAGGATGCCGCGCAGCTTGCCGGCCGCCGCGTCCCGGAACGCGTCGTTGATCTGCTGCACGCTGGCCGGCTTGGCGAGCTCGGCCGTGAGGTCGACCACCGAGACGTTCGGCGTGGGCACGCGAATGGCGATGCCGTCCAGTTTGCCCTTGAGGTGCGGAAGCACGAGACCGACCGCGGTCGCCGCGCCGGTGGTCGTCGGGATCATGCTCACGGCGCCGGCGCGCGCGCGCCGGAGATCCTTGTGCGGGAAATCGTGGATCGGCTGGTCGTTGGTGTACGAGTGCACCGTGGAGCAGAAGCCACGCTTGATCCCGAACGCGTCGTCGAGCACCTTCACGGTGGTGGCCAGGCAGTTGGTGGTGCAGGAGGCGTTGGAGATGATCCGATGTTTCTTGCCATCGTAGGCCTGCTCGTTGACGCCGAGCACGACGGTGACGTCGGGATCCTTGGCCGGCGCCGTGATGATGACCTTCTTGGCGCCCGCCTGGAGATGCTTGGAGGCGGTGGCCGTGTCGCGGAAGATGCCCGTCGACTCCACGACGACGTCGACCCCGAGCTCCTTCCAGGGCAGGCTGGCCGGGTCCTTCAGCGCGGTCACCCGCACCTCGCGGCCATTGACGAAGATGGCTCCGTCCTTGGCGTTGACCTCGGCCGGGAGGTTGCCGTGCACGGAATCGTGCTTGAGCAGGTGCGAGAGCGTCTTGGCGTCGGCCAGGTCGTTGACGCCGACGACCTCGATGTCTTTGTCGTTGAGAGCCGTCCGGAAGAACACGCGCCCGATTCGGCCAAAGCCGTTGACGCCGACTCGAATGCTCATGGAAGGGCTCCTTGTGGAAACACGCGGCGTTACTGGTCGGATTATATCAAACCACGCGCGCCACGCTGAGGACGCCGACGGCTCGCGCGCCGGCCCGACGTAGCGCCCGGCAGCATTCGGCGGCCGTGGCGCCGGTCGTCAGGACGTCATCGACGACCACGACATGGCGTCCCGCGACGCTCGCGCTCGCCACGAAGGCGTCGCGGACGTTGGCTCGGCGCTCGGCCGCGCCGAGATCGCTCTGGCTGGCGGTGGCCCGCACGCGCGCGAGCCAGCCGGGCTTCGCTCGACGACCGAGCGTCGCAGCCAGGCGCTCGGTGATCAGCTGAGCCTGATTGAACCCGCGCTCGCGCTCACGGGCGCGGCCGAGGGGAACCGGGACCAGCGCGTCGACGGCGGCGGCCAGGTCGGCGCCGCACTGCTCGAGCACGAGATCGGCCAGCGGACGAGCGAGCGCCCGCCGTTTCTCGAACTTGAACGCGTGGAGCGCGTCGCGGAGCGGCCCCTCGTACCGTGCGGCCGCCCGCGCGTAGTCCCAGACCGGCGGCTCGGTCCGGCACGGCCCACACAGGCCGGCTGACCCGTGGGCGCGCGGCGTGACGGTGGTGAAGGGCGCCAACGTCGTGAAGGGAACGCCGCATGCGTCACAGAACGGCGGATCGATGCGCGGAATGGCGTCCCAGCACGCCGCACAGAGTGGATCGCGCCGCCCCGCTCCGAGCGTCGCCGAGCAGACCGGACACAGCGCGGGATAGAGGAGGTCG
>Ga0137394_10003232_pt1 | contig 12202 bp, 7 predicted proteins | sample czobulk116metaG_FD_108278 | JGI IMG/M metagenome (GOLD analysis project Ga0137394, IMG submission 108278) | Vadose zone soil microbial communities from Angelo Coast Range Reserve, California, USA - czobulk1.16 metaG | ecosystem: Environmental > Terrestrial > Soil > Vadose zone | place: USA... | reverse complement strand
TCAACTCGGCCCGGGCAGCCGGTACCGCGTCATGTTCGCGTCATTCCCGCGCCGGAGATGTTTCGCGTCCCCGCCGATAATCTCGGCAAGCGTTTCGCCGAGGCCGTCGACGAGGCCATCACCGACCTGGAGCGAAGCGGCATCGGCTTCGCCGGCCTGCTGGTCGATACGATCTTTTCAAGCGATGGGGTCTATGCCGATCCCGCAGGTTTCCTCGCGCCTGCGGTCAAGCTTGTGCATGATCGCGGCGGTTTATTCATTGCCGACGAGGTGCAGCCGGGGTTTGGGCGCACCGGTGCCTCGCTGTGGGGCTTCGCTCGCCATGGCGTCGTGCCTGACATCGTGACCATGGGCAAGCCCATGGGAAACGGGTTTCCGATGGGAGGTGTTGCGACGCGCGCGGCGTTGCTCGACAGGTTCGCGGCGGAGGCAAAGTATTTCAACACATTCGGAGGCAACCCGGTCGCTGCGGCAGCCGGGCTCGCTGTGCTCGATGTAATCGAAGACGAGGGATTGATCGAAAATGCGCGCGTCGTCGGCGGCTATATCATGGATGGGCTTCGTGAGATCGGCAACCGCCACGTCCAGATCGGCGACGTGCGCGGCGCCGGGTTATTCGTCGGCCTCGAGCTTGTCCATGATCGCGAGACAAAGGCGCCGTCTCCCGAGATCGCGAGCTTTTTGATCAACCAGCTTCGGCATCGAGGAATTCTCATCGGAGCTGCCGGCCCTTACGGAAACACGCTGAAAATTCGTCCTCCACTATGCTTCACGAAGGACAATGCCGACACCTTCATCACTGCATGCGACGAAGTTCTACGTGAGATCCGCCCGGGCTGATCCTTGATGGCGAAGCTGATGACCGAAATCGTACTTCACTGTCCCTGACGAGATATGACGCCGATGGATTCGAGGAATGTCAAAACCGCCGCAGACGCGCGTGCCCTCGTGGCGGCGCGCGGCTTGTCGCACGTCAAGCTTGGCGTGGTCGATCTTGACGGTGTCATCCGCGGAAAATATCTCGCACGCGACAAGTTCTTCAATGCGCTCGATCAGGGTTTCAAGTTCTGTGACGTGATATTCGGCTGGGATTCACATGACCAGCTCTATGACAAATCGACGTTCACGGGCTGGCACACGGCTTTTCCCGACGCGACAGCGCGCATTGATCCGTCCTCCTGTCGCGATGTGCCCATGGAAGGCGGCATGCTGTTCTTTCTCGGCGAGTTCGACGGCCCGGCCGCTGAACTCTGTCCGCGCCGGCTGCTTCGTCGCGTGGTGGACCGCGCCGCAAACATGGGTCTTGCCGCCACGGTCGCGGCCGAGTTCGAGTTTTTTGTTTTCGACGAAACGCCAAACAGTGTGCGGGAAAAAGGCTATCGCGACCTGAAAAACCTCACGCCGGGATGGTTCGGCTATTCGATGTTGCGATCATCGGTCGAGTCGGATTTTTATCACGCACTGCTCAAGCTTTGCGACGATATGGACATGCCGCTCGAGGGTCTCCATACGGAGACGGGCCCCGGTGTTCTGGAAGCGGCGATTCAATATACCGACGCACTGGCGGCGTCCGACCGCGCGGTGATCTTCAAGACCTTCGCCAAGGTTCTGGCCGAGCGTCAGGGCAGGATGCTGACGTTCATGGCCAAATGGTCGAATGCCTATCCGGGGCAGTCCGGCCATTTGCACCTGTCGCTGCGCGATAACGCCGGCACACCGGTTTTTCATCAAGACGGACGCCCCGGCAATATGTCCGACACCATGCGCTGGTTCGTTGGCGGACAACAGGCATTGCTTCCTGAGTTGCTGGCGATGGTTGCATCCACCGTGAACAGCTATTCGCGCCTGATCCCCGGGTTTTGGGCGCCGACCGATGCGACCTGGGGAATCGAGAACCGGACCTGCGCGCTGCGCGTCATTCCGGGTTCGCCGTCGAGCCAGCGCGTGGAGTATCGCATTGCCGCGGCAGACATCAATCCGTACCTCGCCATCGCTGCGGCGCTCGGTTCTGGCCTTTGGGGAATCGAACACAGGATCGAACCGGATGCGCCTGTCGCCGGTAATGCCTACGACATCGCCCATCCGGCCGAACGCGCGCTGCCGCGCACATTGTCGGAGGCCGCCGACAGGCTGGCGGCATCATCCGTCGCCCGAAAGCTGTTCGGCGACGTTTTCGTCGACCATTACGCCATGACCCGTCACTGGGAAGAACGCGAATTCCGCAAGGCGATCACCGACTGGGAGCTTGCCCGGTATTTCGAGATCATCTGAAGCCGGCGTCCTTCGCCTCTAGAACGAGTGGAATAATCGTGACCGATATTGTGTGCATCTCGCCGGTTGATGGCAGCGAAATCGCGCGTCGTCCGATCGCGACGGATAATGAAATTGCCGCCATTCTTGCTGCCGCAAGGCAGGCTCAACGAGAATGGTGCAAAGTGCCACTTGCCGAGCGGAAGACGAAAGTACTCGCCTTTCTCGCCGCCATGCAGGCGCAAAACGACGAGGTCGTTCCCGAACTCGCCATGCAGATGGGGCGGCCCGTGCGTTACGGTGGCGAATTGCGGAGTCTGGAGGAGCGTGTCCGTGCTCTGGTTGAGTTGAGCGACGCCGCCCTGGCGCCGCTGGTACCCGCCGCGCGACCCGGCTTTCGGCGTATGGTCAAGCGTGTTCCGGTTGGAATCGTGCTGGTGATCGCTCCATGGAATTATCCCTATCTCACGGCTATCAACACCATTGTTCCGGCGCTTCTGGCGGGTAACGGGGTCATCCTCAAACACGCGACACAAACACTGCTTGCGGGTGAGCGGCTCCAGGCCGTGATGGACCGGATCGGATTGCCCAGGAATCTGTTCACGACGCTCGCGCTGGACCACGCTGCTGCCGAAAGACTGATCGCCTCCCGCGCCGTCGATCACGTCAACTTCACGGGTTCTGTGGCCGGTGGCCGTGCGATCGAGCGGGCGGCGGCAGGTACCTTCACGACACTCGGTCTGGAGCTGGGCGGAAAGGATCCAGCTTATGTCAGGCTCGACGCGGATGTTGACTTCACGGTCGAACAACTGGTCGATGGCGCGTTCTATAATTCCGGACAGTGCTGTTGCGGCATCGAGCGCATTTATGTTCATGAGAAAGTCTACGATCGATTCATCGATGCGTTCGCCGGCCTTACCTCGCAATATGACCTCGGCAATCCGCTTGAGCAGGCGACGACGCTTGGCCCGATGGCAAGCGCGCGCTTCGCCGATACAGTACGTGTCCATACCAGGGAGGCCCTTACCAGAGGAGCGCGCCCGTTGATTGACGCCAGGCGTTTTGTGGCGGATCGAGCCGGAACGGCTTACCTGATGCCGCAGGTTCTGATCGACGTCGATCACACCATGCGTGTGATGAAGGAGGAGACGTTCGGACCCATTGTCGGTATCATGAAAGTGTCGTCGGATGAGGCCGCGCTTCGGCTGATGAACGACAGTCCATACGGGCTGACGGCCTCGGTATGGACGCAGGACCCGGAAGCCGCCGAGCGAATCGGTGACGGCGTTGCCACCGGCACGGTCTTCATGAATCGCTGCGACTATGTCGATCCGGCGCTTGCCTGGACCGGCGTCAAGGACACCGGCCGTGGCGCCAGTATGTCTCGACTCGGATTTGAGGCGCTGACCCGTCCAAAATCGTTCCACTTTCGCATCGAACATTGAGAGCAAGAGATGGCAGTTCAGACTACCGGCACCTGGAATTTCCCGACCCGCGTCATCACCGGCGCCGGGCGCATCGCAGAGCTTCCCGAGGCATGCCGGGCACAAGGTATTGCCAGGCCGTTGTTGGTGACCGACCATGGGCTCGCCAAGAGCGCGCTCATCGAGGGCATCGTCAGGCGCATTCGCGACGCTGGACTTCCAGTCGGCGTATTTTCCGATGTGAAGAGTAATCCGACGGAGTCCAATCTTCTCGCCGGCGTCGATGCGTTCCGTGCCGGCGGCCATGATGGGGTCGTGGCGGTCGGGGGAGGTTCGGCGCTGGATGTGGGCAAGTGCGTGGCGTTCATGGTCGCGCAAACCCGGCCGGTGTGGGATTTCGAGGACGTCGGCGACTGGTGGGCACGCGCTGAGATCATCGGGATTGCGCCGATCGTAGCGGTGCCGACAACGGCAGGAACGGGCTCCGAGGTGGGGCGCGCCGGTGTGATCACTCGTGAAGATACCCATGAAAAGAAGATCATCTTTCACCCGCAGATGATGCCGAAGATCGCGATCGAGGATCCCGAACTGGCCGTTGGGCTTCCGCCATTTTTGACGATGGCGACCGGGATGGACGCGCTCGCCCATTGTTTCGAGGCCTATTGCGTGAACGCCTTTCATCCGCTCGCCGACGGGATAGCGCTCGAGGGGCTGAGGATCATCGATACCTATCTGCCGCGGGCGGTCGACAATGGCGCCGATCTTGAAGCGCGTGCCTACATGTTCGCTGCGGCCTCAATGGGCGCGACGGCATTTCAGAAGGGACTTGGCGCGATTCATTCCGTGTCTCATCCGGTCGGTGCGCGCTACGACACGCATCACGGCCTTACCAACGGCGTGATGTTCCCATACGTCATCGTCTGTAACAGATCGGCGATCGCCGACAAAATTCCGCACATCGCCCGGGCCCTTGATCTGCCCGGCCGCGATTTCGATGCCGTGCTGGCCTGGATTCTCGCCCTCCGGAACAGGCTCGGCGTGCCGCATACGCTGGCGCAGCTCGGCGTCAAGGAAGCCGATGTCAAGGCGATCGCCGCCGACGCCGTCAAGGATCCGACAGCCGCCGCCAATCCCCGGCGACTGACCGCGGCGGAGTTCGAGCAACTGACGCTCGCTGCCATCCGCGGCGACCTGGAAAACTAGCCGATGCTGCGATTGCTTGTGGCGGATGGAAATACGCCCGCTGGCCGGAGTCGAATTGCCGAATCGGCGGGAGCGCCCCCTGCGGAAAGCTATGCGGATGTGCTGCTGGCGATCGCTGTGGGCGCCGTGGTGGATATCTGCACGCCGGCGGATGAGGGCGCGGCGATCCCTCAACCGCTGGAATCCTACGACGGCGTGGCAATCACCGGGTCTTCGCTGAATATCTACGATCGCGACATGGAGGCGTTGCGGCAAATTGATTTCGTGCGCGAGATTTTCGCGCGTGGAATCCCCATGTTCGGCTCTTGTTGGGGCTTGCAGCTTGCAGCCGTCGCTGCGGGAGGAGAGGTCAAACTCAATCCGAAGGGGCGAGAGGTCGCCTTTGCGCGCAAGATTGCGCTGACGGAGGCTGGTCGTGCGCATCCGATGCACAGGGACCGCGCTCCCGTCTACGATGCACCTTCGATCCACAGCGACGTGGTGACGCGACTTCCGCAAGGCGCGATCGTTACGGCTCACAACGGATTAAGCGCCGTTCAGGCGGCGGAAATCCGCATGGGTGAAGGTGTTTTCTGGGGCGTCCAGTATCACCCCGAATATCGTCTGCATGATGTTGCGGCCATGATCCGCCGCTACGGCCAGATTCTCGTCACCGAAGGCTTTTTCGCAAGCCTGATCGAGCTTGAGCGATACGCCGACGATCTGTCGGTGCTTGATAAAGACCATCGGCGACGCGACGTCGCCTGGCGGTTGGGATTGGACGACGACATCGTCGATCCCCTCGTCCGTCAGATCGAACTATCGAACTGGATTAACAATTTGATTCGACGGAAGGCCAAATAGATGCCGGCAGACTGGGACCCACGCGCATCGGGCACGGCGCGAACCGCGGAATTGCATGATCTCATTGCAACCTTCGCCGCGATCGGTTCAACCGGGGACGGCGGCGTATGCCGGCTCGCGGCAACGCCGGTCGATAAAGCGGCCCGCGATCTGTTCCGTCGTGAGATTGGCGATCGCGGACTTCTTGCAAGGGTCGATCCGATTGGAAACATGTTTGGGGTTGCGATGTTGAACCCTGCATCCCCTGACGTAGTGATCGCCGGGTCTCATCTCGACACCCAGCCGACCGGCGGACGGTTCGACGGCATATATGGCGTATTGGCGGGACTGCTGGCGGTCCAGGCTTTGCGCGATCGCGCGATCGCAGAGCCTGGCAAGGCGCGGCGGAATCTCGCCGTCGCCAACTGGACCAATGAGGAGGGGGCTCGTTTTCAGCCAAGCCTGACCGGAAGCTCTGTATTCGCCGGTGTTCTGGCGCTGGAGGAAGCTTATGCACTTCGAGACGGGGACGGAATTTCACTCGGCGATGCGCTGGCCGCGATCGGCTATCGCGGATCGTCGCCAATGGACCTTCAGCCGGTCCGCTATGTCGAGTTGCACGTCGAACAGGGCGACCGGCTGGAGCGCGCGGCCGCTGATATCGCAGCGGTCTCCGGCGCCTGGGCGGCGCGAAAGATCTCGGTTGTGTTCGAGGGCGAGGCCTCGCATACCGGCCCGATGCCGATGGCCAGCCGTCGCGATGCCATGCGCGCGGCAGCGCGTGCCATCGAAGCGCTTTATGACGAGGTCGGACGCGAGAATGCGGGCGCCCATGCGTCGGCCGCCAAAATCAGCGTGTATCCCAATTCACCCAACGTCGTCGCGGCGCGCGTGCGCGTATGGTTTGAGATCAGGCATGAAGATGAGGCGGTGGTGCTCGCCATCAGCAGTCGCTTTCTCGAACGAGTGAAAACAGAATCGGCATTGTTCGACGTGGGAGTCTCCTGCGCCGCGGACGAGCTCAGGGGGACAGCGTTGCTCGATTCTGCCGGTGTTGATGTGGTGCGCGGCGTGGTTCACGATCTCGGGCTGAAAGCGCTGACGTTGCAGACCATCACAGGCCACGATGCGCTGGCAATCCAGAAACGCATTCCCGCCACCCTGATCTTCGTGCCAAGTCGGGGCGGACTCAGTCACAATCCGCGCGAGTTCACCGATCCAGAAGCCCTCGACAAGGGGTATGCGGTGTTGGTGGAAACGTTATGGCGGATGGCGACGACGGAAAGCTGACCGAATCCAGGGCACGGCGGAATGCTCTGGCGTTCGCCATCAAGATCTGATCGTCCAGCGCCATCTAGAACAAGGCGTTCTCCGGTCGTCGCAGGCCGAAATGATCGCGCAGTGTCGTCCCCTCATATTCGGCGCGGAACAGGCCGCGCCGAATATCTACGCTCTTGCTCGCTGGATGGCATAGCTATGGGCTCCACATGATAAGCTGACCCGTCTCGTCGCGGGTGAATCTCTGGTCGGATAGCACGAACGCCGTCGTCGTCGGCTCCTCGATGAGCGCCGGGCCCGGAATCGACGATCCGATTGGAAGCCGGTTTCGATCATAAACGTTGCAAGCGACCCAACCCTGCTCTTTTGTCAGGAAAACGGAGCGTTGGCCCTTGATAGCGCTGTCGAGCGTGTCTTCCTTCTTGCCTAGAATTTTTGGCAGGCCGATCACTTCGCTGAGCACTTCGGTCTGCAGATGAAGCATTGTGATCTCCGCCGTCGCCATCATCAGCGCAAACGAAAACGTCTTCTGGTGGGTCGCATGGAAGTCAGATAACAATTCCTCGGCGCTGCTGCCGGAAAACTCCACTGAGACGCTGTGCTCCTGACCGCGATATCGCATCTCGGCACGATGGTGGAATTTCAGTTGGGTGGCGCTGGTTCCGGCGAAATAGGCCGTGGCTTCCTGTTCGAGCTCCGCAAACAGTTGGGAGACCGAATTCATTTCCGGCTCGCAAACCGTTTTCAGCACGGTTCGCCTGATATCGGCGCGTGGTCGGGCGGCCAGCATCCCCCAAGCCGAAAAAATGCCGGGATGCGTGGGAATGATAGTCCGCTTGACGTTCAGTTCTCGTCCGAGGCTGGCCGCCAACAGAGGTCCAGCGCCGCCGGATACGATCAGCGCGAGGTCGCGGGGATCATGTCCCCGCTGTATCGTGATCAACTTCAGCGCGTTGGTCATGGATTCCTCGGCCACCTTGACGATCGCCAGTGCAGCCTCTTCGATGGAAAGTTTCATCGGCGTGGAAACACCGGCGATTGCCGCGCGCGCACGTTCAACGTCGAGCGGCATCCGACCCTCGGCAAATGTCAGCGGGTCCAGAATTCCAAGCGTTAGCTTGGCGTCTGTCACCGTTGGATCGACGCCATCCCTGCCATAGCAGGCAGGACCGGGGCTAGATCCTGCGCTTCTGGGCCCGACCCGCAGCCTGCCGCTCGGGTCGAGCCAGGCAATCGAGCCTCCGCCGGCGCCGACCTCCACGATATCGACGACCGGGACCTGAACGGTATACCCGGGGGAGTTTCGCGTCTTCTCGAGGCGATACTCCGCGTCGACCTTGGGCTGTCCCGCCTTGATCAGGGAGCATTTCGCGGTCGTGCCGCCGACGTCGAGGTACAGAATATCGGTTTCGCCGATTTCCGATCCGATCCGCGCCGCGCCCGCGACGCCGCCGGATGGACCGGATTCGACCAGCGTGAGCGGCGCCGTCACCACTTGTTCGAAACTGGCAATGCCGCCGTTGGACTGCATCGCATAATACGGGCAATGAATCCGCTTACTTTGCAGCGCCGCATCGAGACTTTCGAAGTAATTGCGGATGATGGGCTGAACATAGGCGTTGAGCGCGACCGTGTTGGACCGTTCGTATTCCCGCCATTGGCGCGAGATTTCATGACTGGCACAAACCGACATGCCGGGAAGCTCCTTGCGCAGCAGTTCGGCGCATTGTTGCTCGTGGGCGGGGTTCGCATAACTGTGAAGAAAGATGATCGCGACCGCAGCGACGTCCTGCGCGCGACATTCCTGGGCGCAGCGCGCGACGTCTTCCTGGTCCAGCGCCTGCAGGACCTGGCCCGTGGCGCTCATGCGCTCCCTTACCTCGAACCGAAGATGACGCGGCACGAAGGGCGCGGGGATACTGGTCCGTAGATTATACAGATCGGGCCGGTTGCCCCGGCCGATCTCCAGTACGTCGCGGAAACCGGCCGTCGTAACCAGCGCGGTCTTGACGCCCTTGCGCTCGGTGATGGCGTTGATAACGGTGGTGCCGCCGTGCACGAAGAAGCCGATGCCATCGACGCCCAGTCTGGATTGCTCGGCCATTTCTATGGCGTCGAGCACCCCGATCGACTGGTCCTCGACGGTTGTCAGGCTTTTCGAGAAGACGACCGCGCCGCTGGCGTCGTCATATGAAATCAGGTCGGTAAAAGTACCGCCCACATCGGTGGCAACGCGAATCATGCAGCTGCACTCCTGGCCACCGTTATTGCTGTCTTCCGTAAATGCGTCTTGCATCTTCGGCAGAGATCAGTCCGCTCTCGACGTCGCGCTCAACCGCGGCGGCGTCTCGGTCCGACGGCGTTCCCCAACCGCCGCCGCCGCCCGTCACGATCTTGATCCGATCGCCCCTGCCAACTGGCCTGGTCGGGGATCGTCCGAGCTTCAAGATGCTTCCATCGCCGTTGGCGATCTCGAGATAGTTGACCGACCCCGGCTCGCCGCCATCCATCGGCCACGGCGGCGTAACCGTCCGTCCAAAGCCGCAATACACTTCGGCGCGCTCGGCCAACACCCGATACTCTCTCACCAGACCGTATCCGCCGCGAAAGCGGCCGGCACCGACGCCACCTTCGACATTGAAGCCGTAGCGCTCAACCAGCAGAGGAAATTTGGCTTCGATCAATTCGATGGAATAGTTGTAAGTATCGCCGTCGGTAAGTGCGATCAGCGCGTTGGCGCCATCCCGGTCGTGACAGGCGCCCCATCCGCCGTGCTCCGGCTCGATATGGACAAACAACTCGCCCGCTTCATTATGTCCGGCGATATAGGTGACGCAGAGGCTGGTGTAGGAGCCGGCGGAAAACCTTTCGGGCAAAATTGGGGCCAGCGCCTTCCAGACGAGCTCGGAAGCCTGCACGGATCCCTCATAGTACCAGCCGGTGGGAGAGGGTCGCTCGGCGGTAAACAGCGTGCCTTGCGGGGCTATGATCGACAGCGGGCGAAACCAGCCTTCGTTCGAGGGTTCGTGCGGCGCGACCAGGGCCTTAAAGACGGTCTTCACCGCCGAGTGCAGGGCGCCGCGGGCGCAATTGATCGGTCCGGCGCACGCCCGGGGACAGCCCGTGAAGTCCACCTTCATGCTGTCACCGGCGATGCGGACCGCAACTTTGACCTCAATGGGACCCGGGTTGACCCCGTCGCCGTCGATCACATCGGTGGCGACGTAGAGACCATCCGGCAGCGACCGGATGATTTCCCTGGCTCTGTTTTCGGAATCGCGCAGCAATTGATCGAATGAAGAAAGCAGTGTGTCGGCGCCGTATCGACCGACCACCTCCTGTAGCCTTTGATCGGCGATTCTGACCGTGGCGAGCTGGGCATGGAGATCGCCGATCGCCATGTCTGGAAGCCGGACGTTTTCGCGGATGATTTCGACAATGCTTTCGACCAGTCGATCGCTTTCGGCGATCTTCACGCAAGGCAGCCGCAGGCCTTCCTGAAAGATCGAGGTCGCATCGGGCGGCAGGCTTCCGGGAATGGCGCCGCCGACGTCGAGCCAATGCGCGACGTTGATGGCAAAGGCGATCAGCCGGCTTTCGGCAAAGACCGGACGCACGATCGCGAAATCACAGGCATGGGTACCGCCGCGAAAGGGGTCGTTGGTGACGATCACATCGCTCGGAAAAATCGACGCGCCGAACCGGTCGATAACGCTTCGGATTTGCGCGCCGAACGTTCCGGTAAACAGCGTGATTCCATTGGTCTGGGCGATGAGCTCGCCTTTCGCATTGCAGATGCCGCATGCGAAATCCAGCACCTCGTAGATCACCGGGCTCATGCTGGTCTTGGTCATCACGATCGCCATTTCGTCGACGACGGAGAGCAGCTTGCCCTGGATGATTTCGTGGGTGACCGGATCGATCGAAGCGGAGGGCGCGCGAGGCGATCGCGATGCGGCCACGCCGTTGTGGGCAGGGGGCGCCGCTGTCTCGGCCATCGTCAGTTCTGTCCAGCCGTGCCGTGCGGGCGGACCAGATTGTCGGTCCAGGTCTCCGCGATGTGGGGGAAGCTGAGGTCACCCTTGCGGTCGAGAAGGAGTTCGAGCACCCGCGGCGGTGTCAACGGCAGTTCCTGCACGCGCTTTCCTGTTGCGTTCGCTACGGCGCATGCGACGGTGGCCCCGACGTTCAGGATCGGCACCTCGCCGGCACCTTTCGTGCCGAGCGGTCCCATCGACGGTGCGCCTTCGTACAGGCTCGTCTCGACCGGAACGACATCGAGCGCCAGTGGCACGCGGTAGGTCTCGAAGCTATTCTGACAGACCCGGCCGTTGGCGCCGATCGTAACTTCCTCGTGCAAGGCGTAGCCCAGTCCCTGCACGACGCCGCCCTGAATCTGACCGCGAATGGCACGCGGGTTAAGCGCGCGGCCGACGTCCTGGACGACGCGGTAACTCAGCACTTCGACATGGCCGGTCTCCCTGTCGACAGCGACCTCGCAGTCGTGGACAGCGAAGACAGGGATGTCGATCGCGTCGATGAAGTGGCCGGCGACGCACCCCGGCATGGCCGGTACGCCGCTCCCTGTGAAGGCGCCGGTGCCCGAGATTGGGCCGATTTGTGCCTGGGCATGGGTGGCGACCTCGGCGACCGAATGGCCGGAGCCGGGCGCGCCGTCTATCTCGATACGCCCGTTGCGCATCACCAAATCATCGGGTGCTGCCTCGATCATCTCCGAGGCGACCTTCAGCAGTTTCTTGCGCACCTCCTGCGCGGCCGCAAGGCTGGCGGCGCCGAGCGAAACCGTGGTGCGGCCGCCGCCGACGCCGACATCGTAGCCGGCCGCATCGGTGTCGGCTGCGCGCACGATCACGTCTTCAGGACCGACGCCGAGCGTGGCGGCGACGATCTGGGGAAGCGACTGCATCATCGAGCCGGAGCCGATCTCGACGCCGGATGTGACCAGCGTGGCTGTTCCATCGGCGTTCATGTTCACGGTCGCTGCCGAGGGGCCGACGAAGACGAACCAGGTGCCGACCGTGGTGGCGCGGCCGTAGAGCCGGCCGTCGGCGCGCTCGGGCGGCTGTGCGGCCACAACGCGCATCGTATCCATGCGGTCGAGCATCGAGCCGAGCACGTCACCTTGGAATACCTGGCCGGTTGCGCCGAGGTCGCCGTCGCCGAGCACGTTGCGGCGTCGAAAGGCGAGGGGATCCATGCCGAGT
>Ga0137394_10003231_pt1 | contig 12203 bp, 6 predicted proteins | sample czobulk116metaG_FD_108278 | JGI IMG/M metagenome (GOLD analysis project Ga0137394, IMG submission 108278) | Vadose zone soil microbial communities from Angelo Coast Range Reserve, California, USA - czobulk1.16 metaG | ecosystem: Environmental > Terrestrial > Soil > Vadose zone | place: USA... | reverse complement strand
TTCAAAACGGGTCGCCATGTGCAAGGAAACCTTGCGACACCGAGCTTTGCGGACGTTCAAGTGTCGACAAATTGGACAACGAGGGATGGGCGGGGCCCTGCAGTCACAAGCTTCCTTCGAATTCAATGTTCTCCAAAATGGAGCCGCATTGACGGCTGCGAGGCCGAAGCGCTCATTCTGTGCCCGTTCATGTTTCCCGGACGCCTAGATTCAACAACACCAGCGCGCACGCCCGCGAACCGAAAAGATCGAGTTTTTCCTTGAACAGCATCCCACGTCTTCACAGGGCCGCTTCGCACTCGGTTGTCGCCTGTGAACAATACTGTACATGGGCCTAGTTCGCAGATTTCTCAGACGCGTCGGCATAATCTATGTATGAGCAGAAGATTCTGTCCAATAGAATCATTCGACAAATTCCAGTCAATTTTAATATGTTCCGAAGCCGCCACATCCCGGCAGAAAAAGGCGTCAGCATCGCTTCGAATTTGCGCGGCAACCACAGTTGACGGAGGGAGGCGTTAACATGTCATTCGATGCCTCCCGCGGCATCCCTGAACAACCGAATCAGCTCTGGGAGCACTTTAGGAGTATCGTCCGAGTTTAGAAAGACCAGTCCCACCTCTCGCGTTACCCGGTGGCCGCGAATCCTCAAGCAATGTAGTTCTTTCCGCTTCAACTCTTCGGCCACCGCACGGAGCGGGATGATGCTGATCCCCAAGTCGATCTTAATGAGCGGCTTGATCGTCGCGATGTTCTCTGTCTCCATAAGGATTCGAGGTTCGATTCCCGCCTCGCGGAAGAACTCCTCAAGAACACCACGCGTATGAGTTTCTTTGGAAAAAATGATAAGCGGATGTTCGGGAATCTCCTTTGCATCGATCCAGCGTCTGTTGGATAGCGTGGGATGTTTCCTGCTCACTACCACCACCATCTCTTCCGTGCACAGAGGAATGACTTGCAGACCGGATTCTTCGATGGGCAAGGTGAACACGCCGATATCGAGGGCGTTGTCGCGAAGCTTCGAAAGCAGTGCGTCCGTGGCTCCGGTGGCAACCTCTAGCTCAATACGCGGATGAAGCGCCTTGAATTTTTCCAGAACAGGAGGCAGGATATAAATGCATGCCATCATGCCTGCGCCTATTCTCAGGTGTCCCCACTCGAGTTGCGTAAACTTTGAGATCTCCAGCGTCGCGTTCCTCAGATCTTGAAAAATTCTCCGCGCGTACCTAAGGAACGTCTCCCCGGCGGGAGTTATGAAAATTTTCTTCTTAACCCGTTTGAATAGTCGCTCGCCTAATTCATCCTCGAGCAATCCGATTTTCCGGCTGATGGCTGATTGGGCGACGTGCAATTGCCGACCTGCGCTCGTGAAACTGGCATTGTCAGCCACGGCAATGAACATTTCCAATTGCCTGAGATCCATAGGGAGCTAAGGTATCTCAAGTCGACGCTTTATATCTATTGTTCGTTGTGAGGGATACCCCCGGTGCTTCCTCCTAGGATCGCTCCTCCCTCTAGCCCGCTCTGCCCCGCTAAGAATCGATGAAAGGAGTCAATCTACGTTTGTTACCAATCTCAGCTTAAGAATCTATTAGACAGTCGGTCTGCTCAACTGTCTAATCTTGGGCCACGGACTAACATCAGGATGACGAACCTTGGGAACGGGATCGAACGAATCACTTCGCAAGCATTGGGAGGGCTAGGATGCTGAAACGAGCCAGGTTTTCCATAAGCCCGATGTCCTTGGTCGTCTTCTTGGCGTTCTTGGCGCTTTCCGTTTGGTCGGGTCGGAGCATAATGGCTCAATCCCGGGGCACCCAGGTGTCGGCCATTGCGGCCAAAGCGGGCATAGCTTTGGAGCCCTTTCCACACCTCCAGGGGACTTCTTTACTAACGCTGCCCGCCGACGTGCCGCTACCAGTGGAAATGACCTCGCCGGAGCAAGGATCCATCTATGCCGTGCAGCTTAATCAGGAGCGGAAATACTGGCTGAAGCAGATTGTGGCGACTCCGGCGCTGCGCGACAGCCTCTGGCGGCCGGATTTTTCTTCTGTGGATGCCTATCGAAGATCGCTTCGTGATCACCGCGAGAATTTGCGAAAGATGCTGGGACTGGTTGACCTAAGCAACAAAAGTCCGGAAGTCAAGAGCGTGGCTCTGGAGTCGGACGGGGTGGGCGTCGAGGATGTGACCATTGCGTTCCGGGAGGATTTTCGGGCTCGGGCCCTGCTGTTTGTACCGCAGGGCAAGGCAGTGGGGGCGGTGATTGCCTTGCCGGATTCGAAAGAGTCGCGGGAAGCATTCGCAGGAATCGCCGAGGGTGAGACACCGGCGAGTTGGCTCACGTCACTGCTGGAACAGGGGCTCGTTGTGTGTGTACCGGTCACCGTAGAACGAGAGAGCGATTATCCGTTTGGAAAGCTTCATCACATTGACCGCCGCCAGTTACTCTACCGGCTCGGTTTCATTGTCGGCCGAACTCTCGTCGGACTGGAAGCGCAGCAGACGCTGGCGCTGCGAGACTATCTTGTTTCGCGTTTTTTCCTTCTGAAGCAGCAAGTGGCGGTTTTGGGGGAAGGGCAAGGCGCGATGACCGCCCTGTATGCGGCTGCCGCGGACGGAAGCCTTGGGGCCGTGGCGGTCGTGGATTACTTCCAACAGCGGGAGCGCTGCTGGGAAGAGCCGGTGGACCGCATGTTGTACGGCCAGCTGAATGAGTTCGGAGATGCTGAAATCGCGGCTCTGGTCGCTCCGCAGCCGCTGCAGATTGTTTACACAACAGACGGACCGACACCGACCGCGAGCGTGCAGGCCGAGTTCGCACGAGCGAAGCGTTTTTATGTTGGCCTGGGAAAAAAAGAGGAACTAAGCGCGAGTGAACGGCCCAGCGGAAAGGCACTACCAGCGGCCGCCTCGAAGATCGCCACGTGGCTGCATGCGACTCAGAAAGGGACAAGGCCCGAGATCACCGTGCGCGTGGCAAGTGGCGACATCGTAAAAACGCGTGATGAGCAGTTTGAGGCAATGCACGAATATCTACGCCGGCTGGACGCAGCAAGTGACGCGACGAGGGAAAGGCATTGGAAGTTGTTGTCGACGCCTCCCTCGGAGCGGGCGCACCGGGCAGAAGAGCTGCGCCAAGAGCTGAAACAGTTGGTAGGAGTTGTTTCTACTGGGAACGGGCCGTTTAATCCTCGCACGCGGCTGCTTCGGCTGACAGACAAGTTTGCGGCGTATGACGTGATGCTGGACGTGCTGCCAGGAGTAGAAGCTTATGGGCATCTATTGATTCCGCGAAATAAGGCGGGACACTCACCGGTGGTGATCTGCCAACACGGACTGGGGGACGAACCCGCGAAAATTGTCGGCTTGAAACTGGAGCCCCTAGAACCGGAACCTGCGATCTACCATTCCTTGGGTTCGCATCTTGCCGATCTCGGCTACGTAGTATTTGCGCCTTACCTGACCGTTCCGATGCCACAGGAAGTACTGGTGAACCCGCTGGTGCGACAGGCGGCCACACTAGGCAAGATGCGCACCAGCCTGGAGCTCGCAAAGCTGCATCGGATCATCGATTTTCTTCAGTCATTACCGCAAGTGGATCCAAAACGGATCGGCTACTATGGGCTGTCGTACGGAGGCTATTCCGTGACCTGGATGTCTCCGCTGGAGCCGCGAATCAGGGCAGCTGTAATCTCGGGACATTTTAACGACTGGCGCACGAAAATCACTTACGAGGAGCATGAGACCGGCTACGAGACCAGTTACCTGAAGCATCCGGACGCGGACTTCTACAACTGGAACGTGCTGAATCGCTTCACGCATGTGGAGCTGATCGCCGCGCAGTGGCCGAGGGCTGTGTGCGTGGAGTTTGGCGACCGAGACACCACGACCACGCCGGAGTGGCACACGCGGGCTTGGCAAGAGGTGACAGCGTACTCTCACGCCTGGGAGCTGGATGGGCTAGAAGCCAAAATCGTGCGAGTCCACTTCGACGGTGCTCACGAAATTCATGGCATTGGGACATTCGCTTTCTTGAACCGCTGGCTCCTACCTCAACAACCCGACGGGACAGATTATGTCTATTTGCCCGCGGAACGACAGCCGCCTGGGCCATACGATGGGCTGGCTGATACTTCCGCTGCGACGCTGCCGTACGTAGCGCATTACTTAGATTCGGCGCAGGACGCAAGAGTGGCGGGGCGATTCCACGTTAGTACGGAGTCTCCGATTTTCGCGGGCCTTGCAATCAAGCTGTCACGCCTCGGTGTTCCCGGTGACGTGATTGTTCGTTTCGGCACAAAGGACGGAGCCAATGACATCGGGGAGACTCGGATCCCTGCGCAAAGCATTCATCCGCTTTTCGATCTCAGTTACGAGGCGAAAATCAAGCCCGTCCGCCTCGACCCTTCAAAACTATATTTCTTTGAAGTCAGAACGCTCTCGGGCAAAGCCTCCTTGGACTACTACCGCGTCTATGGCCCAAAACCAATCGGCGGCAAAGACTATCCTCCTAACTTCGGCCTGTCTTTTGAGGTGTTGCCCACAACCCACACTACGGTTGCAGCCAGAGTCGAGCAAAGATTTGATTTTGTGCGTCCACTTTTAGACCCCTATATCGGCGGGCTCCCCATCATTGCGACAGATGCGCCGCCGCCTCGTCCTGACGAAATCTCCATCAATGACGGTTGGTCGATTCGCAAAGAAGAGGGTGAAGACGAGGTGGTTCAGACCGCAGCGGCTGACCTGAGTCAATTTTTTCAGAACATCCTTAAGATCGATGTCAAAACGTCACAAAACCCCCCCGGGCCACACATCGACCTGCGCGTGGTCGCTCCTGCGGTAGCGGGAGTAACTACTGCTGAAGGCTACCGGATTAGTGTCACAAAGAGCGAAATCGACATTGAGGCGCTAACGCCGCGCGGCGTCATGCGCGGTGTATACGCTCTCCAGGACCTTTTTCGTCTTCGAAAAAAGCCATTAATTAAGACCGCCTCTTTGATTCGCAATTGCCGCTTCCCACGGAGAATTACACGGGAGGTGGATGTTAGCGGGATCCACCGAGGAGATATGTCTTTGCCTTCCGCGTACACAGACGGACTTCTCCGGCGCATATCTCACAGCGGCTTTAACGGACTGTGGGTGTGGGTTAACACAGAAGAAGTAACTCTGGAATCTAAGATATTTCCAGAGCTGAACGATCCGGAAGCAGCGGTCCGCTTGGCTCGTTTGGAGGACCTCACACGACGCGCCAGACGCTACGGGATCGACATTTACGCGTACTTCGCCACGGGGGGCTACCACCGCCACCTTCCAGAGTCCTTCTTTGAGAATCATCCGGAGGCGCAAGGGTACGGCTGGGGTCCACCGATGTGCACGACCACGACGAGCGTGCGCCGCTATTACGCGGAGACGGTGGGTACTCTCTTCCACCACGCACCACTGTTGAGAGGTCTTATCGTGATCTACGACAGCGAGGGTTTCTGGTATTGCGGGAACTCAAAGCAATCCCTTGACCAATGCCCACGCTGCAGTCACCGCACGCAACAAGAAGTCGCAGCGGAGATATTGACTACGCTGGACGACGCTGTGCACAAATTTGGTGGCCTCGATAAAGACATGATCGCTGAGAACTACAACATGGAATCGGAATGGGTATTGAAGCTGCTGCCGATGCTTCCAAAAGACATAATCGTTCAACCTGATTTTAATAAGGGGATGGTAATCGAAAAGGATGGGATCCGGCACCAAACCGAAGACTACATCATATCGGCTGTCGGCCCTCCCGAACTTTTCGTTGACGAATACAAAGAGGCTCGCGCGGATGGACTGACGATCACAACCAAAACGGAAAATTCAGTGAGCCAGGAATTCATATTCGTGCCCTACATTCCGTGTATGGAGCAGTGGTACCAACGCATAGCCAAGATTCGCGAATACGATTTGAATGGATGGTTCGGAAATTGGTTCTTCTATGGTTTCACGTCTTCGCGCACAGAGGAGCTAATTAACCGCATGTCATTCGAACCCGCGCCCTCCTTGGGTGAGCTGCTTCGACAACAGGCGGAACGCGACTTTGGGTACAAAGCGGCACCTTATGTGCTCCGGGCATGGCACGATTTCAGCGAGGGCATTCGCGTTTATCCTTATTCAGACGCGGTGGCGCGGTATCCTGGCCCGCTGCAGAGGGGGCCGAGCAATCCTTTCTTCCTGGATCCCGCCGTCCCGAATTTTGGCCGGGCGCGCGCCTGGCAGAACGACCTCAGATGGACAGAACCGTGGGGGCCTGAGATCACGGCAAAATACCTGGGCCAACTGGAGGACTGGTTCCTAAAAGGGGATGCCCAGCTTGCGGAGGCTCGTCGTGTTGCCGAGCCAGAATATCAGTCCGCGATCGACTCCGAATTGAGAGTAGGACGGACCATTCAGACCGCGGTCCGAAGCACGCTCAACTTGATCGAATGGGTCACGGCGCGAGACGCGTACGAAGCCGCGAAATCGGAAAGCGGGCATCGGGGTGCTTTGGAGACCATGACGAAAGTTGCCGTCGCGGAACTGGAAAATGCCCAACGCATTCTGCCTCTCCTCGACGTTGACTCGCGGCTAGGATATGCGTCAGATGGCGCTGGTCTCATTCGTGGGGGATTGTTTAACCCTGACTTGGTTCGTTGGAAGACAGGCCAGATGGAGGATCTCTTGTTGCGCACGCTTCCGGCCCTGCCACCAGGAGAACTTACCAGCGGCAACGACCGCTGAGCTTCAGCCATGCGTGCGGGCGGTCCTGGCGAACAAGTTAAGTCCGATCGGCCGATGTAGGGCCGCGGTCGGATTTTAATGAAAACGGAGAATGGCCGATTGAGGACCGAATCAATCAAATTGAGGACCTGCGCACCTTGCGCTACATACTGACACATGTGCGAACGTTCTAGCGAACGCCACCATGCTCTACCGCGCGTGGCAATTTCTTGCCGTAGCCTAGTGCAAGGTGCGGCATGCCGGCGGAGCACGAAGGGGAGGAGGAGAAAATGGCCGGCGGGCCAGAGCGGATTGACGGGATCAGCCTACAGGGCACGCCCAGGAAGCCCGGAATGGGTTGGGATCCTGAACTTTCCAACTACATCAGGGGCACCAGTACAGGCGAAACCGTCGTCCGGCTCCCCGTTCGATTTCTTCGAATCAACAACGATATCGCGGTCTGGGCAGCTCCTCTCGAGCTTTTTTGTGAGATCGCCATGGAAGTGCGCAGCCGGTCTCCGTTCCCCTATACGCTTTACTTCGGTTATTCCAACGGCTGGCTTGGCTACTTGCCAACGAGGGAGGAATTCGCAAGGGGTGGATACGAGCCTTCGGTTTCACCCTTTACGGAGCGGGCAGGCGAGGACTTGGTTCGTGCGGTGGTCAGCTATCTTCAAGGGAGTGAGGTGCGAAGTTCGAGGCGCGGGGATGGTCATTGACTTGAATTGCGCTGAATCTCCCGCTGTTCCGGGCACGGATCATAGTGATACCTCCTCCAATTGTCTCCAAGCTGATTCAATCTGACGGCCCTAACCGTGCCTTCTGATTTCGGATTTCTGCATTATTCCGTTCGAGGTGCGCAATGACTCTCAAACAGTTTGTCGCTATCTCAGTCGCTGGTCTCGGACTGAGTCTGTCGATCCCTCGCGTTCTTTCCCCGCAAAGGATTAGCGAAATTTCCCCGATCTACCTCGACCGCACGCAGCCGATCGAAAACCGGGTGCAGGACCTGCTCGCTCGGATGACTTTGAAGGAGAAAGTCGGACAACTCAACATGCCTTGCGTTTACCTCGACGAGTTGGGAAAGGACATTCCTGCCAAGCTCGCGGCTTGCAAGAGATTTGCCGAGGGAACCTACACGGATGAGATTGGCCCAGGCGGCGGCTTCTTCACGCTGGCGGATCGGGTTCTGCTGCAGGGCGCCCGTCAACAAGCAGAGTATTTTAACCAATTGCAGGAGACGGCGCTCGAAAAAACTCGGCTGAAGATTCCTCTGCTACAGACAGAGGAAGGGACACACGGAGCAATGTTTCCCGGCGCGACGATTTTTCCCGAAGGCCTGGCAATTGGGAGCTCCTGGGACATGGATTTGGTGAAGGCCATCTACGCCGCGGCCGCCTTGGAAGCCAGAGCGGTAGGGATTCATCAGTTGGGCACGCTTGTGATCGAGCCGAACCGGGACCCGCGACTAGGCCGGAATGCAGAAGCGTTCAGCGAGGACCCGTACCTGTCCGGCCAGATTGCCAAAGAAATTGTGCACGGTGGCCAGGGGGACAGCGACAGTGTCCTCGCCAACGACAAGGTCGTCGTGGTGTTATCCCATTACCCTGGCCAGAGCCAGCCGGTAAGCGGCCTTGAGGCCGGCGCGATGGAGATTTCCGAGCGCAGCTTACGCGAAACGTTCTTGATTCCTTGGGTTGCAGGAATCAAGAAAGCTGGGGCCCTAGGGGTCATGGCCACCTATCCAGACATCGATGACGTGCCTACCCATGCGTCGGAGAAACTCCTGACTCAGATACTGCGCGAAGAGCTGGGATTCAAGGGCCTGGTGTTGAGCGAAGGAGGTGGCGTGGGGTCGTTGATTTGGAACCAGATCGTCACGACGCAGAAAGAAGCGGGTGCCATGGCGTTGAAGGCGGGCGTTGACGTGGGCATCAGCTATGAGCCCGCCTACATGAAACCTCTAATCGAGAATGTGGAAGAAGGCAGAATCCCAATGGCTCTTGTGGACCGGGCGGTGCGCCGGGTCCTTGAACAAAAGTTCCGGTTGGGCCTCTTTGATCACCCGTATGTCGATGTGGGCCGGTCCGCGACGATGGTCCATAGGAAAGGACATCAGGATCTTGCCCTGCGCGCAGCGCGCGAAGGAATCGTGCTGTTGAAGAATGAGAAGAGCCTCCTGCCCCTGCGCAAGGAACTGAGGTCCATTGCGGTAATTGGCCCCAACGCCGAGGCAGCGACAAACCAACTCGGCGACTACAACCCGGTCCACAATGGGCCGGCGACCCTGAAGGACTTGCCGCATGTTGTTACCGTGCTTGAGGGAATCAGCGGGAAGTTGTCGAAGGGAACTCGCATTGTCCACGTGAAGGGTTGTGGTGTGCTTGGGGATGACAAAAGCGGATTTGCCGAAGCAACGCGGGCGGCGAAAAATGCAGATGTGGCGATTGTTGTGGTGGGCGAACAATTCGGCAAGTATGAGGGAGACAACAACAAGACGGGACCAACGGACGGCGAGGGCCACGACGTGGCGAGCCTGGATTTGACGGGTGTCCAGGAAGATCTCATTAGAGCCGTGTACAAGACCGGCACGCCCACGGTCGTTGTGCTGATTAACGGGCGCCCACTTTCAATCCGCTGGACGGCGGAACATGTTGGTGCAATTGTGGAGGCCTGGATACCGGGCGAGCGCGGCGGTGAGGCGATAGCCGACGTGCTGTTTGGTGACTACAACCCCAGCGGCCGTCTCTCGATCACCGTACCGCGGCACGTCGGCCAGTTGCCGGCCTACTACAACTATAAACCTTCCAAGGCCTACCGAATCAAAAGGAACCCGGGCCCGGAGATGACGGGGCCATCCACGGGAATCCCGTACGTTGACTTGCCAGCGACGCCCCTTTACGAATTTGGCTACGGCTTGAGCTACGCGAAATTCGAATATAGCGACCTGCGCATCAACCCTTCACAAATCCATCCCGCTGCTATTGTGCAGGTGAGCGTAGACATCAAGAATAACGGCGAACGTGAGGGAGTTGAAGTTGTTCAACTTTATATTCATCGCGTCACTGGTTCAGTAACCACGCCGGTCAAGCAATTAAGAGGCTTTCAGCGAGTGACGCTTAGGCCTTCGGAACAAAGGACGGTAAGCTTCATGCTCGCGCCTGAGGATCTGGCATTACTTAACCGCGACACCCATTGGGTGGTCGAGCCGGGCGATATCGACATCATGGTCGGCAAGTCTTCGGAGGACATATGCCTGATGGGCCCGCTTCGAATAACCCAATAGTTGGTTTCTTTGAAGAAAAGAAAAACTTGACGCCTCTTGGGCGGGTTAGGGGCGCTTAGTGTTCGCGACGGGCGTCATCCCGAGCTATGGTTGTGGTTTTTGGGAGAGCCGGTCGTACTTGGAGCAGTTTGGGGAATCATTGAATGCAAGTTGGCAAGCAATACGGTATTGTTCGAGGGCCGCCTGACGGTTCCCTTTTGCATCAAGAGCATCGCCCAGCCCGTAACGCACCTCAGCAAAACCTGGCCGTAGGAGGATGATTCGCCGGTATTCGGCGATGGCCTCTTCGTATTTGCCCTTAGCGGCAAGTGCCAGGCCGAGGGCGTAGCGTGCCCCGATATGGTCAGGCTCCACGCGGAGCGCCTCGCGAAATTGAGTCTCAGCCTTGTTCCAATCAGCCTTGGCTGCGAGGGCGACGCCCAAGTTATAGTGCGCCGCAGTGAAGTACGAATTCAGGTCCAACGCCCTGCGATATTCCACTGCTGCCTTCTCCCAGGCGCCCTTGGCCGCGAGTGCGACGCCCAAGTTGTTGTGCGCCTCGCTGTAGTCCGACCTTATGCCCATCGCTTTGCGATACTCAGCAATGGCATCGTCCAGGTTCCCCTTCTCTCGCAGGGCGTTGCCGAGGTTATTGTGCGCTTCGGCATAATCCGGCTGCAGGCGGATCGCTTCGCGGTATTCGGTCACAGCTCCGCTGAGGTTGTGTTCTTTGTACAGGACAATGCCCAGGTCGTTATGCGCCGCACCAAAATTCGGGTTCAAGTGCAATGCCTCCTGAAATTCTGCGGCGGCCTGTTCTAGGTTGCCCGTCTGGGCGAGCGCGATGCCTAGGTTGTTGTGCGCGGCTGCAAACTGTATGACGAGAAGCGGAGTCTTGCCAGACTCTGCTGCCACCCTCTCCCTACGGGAATCCTCTGTGAGAACATTGGCAACGTTTTTGCGTACCTCGGCTAGGTCCGGCTGCAGACTCAGAGCCTTGCTGTATTCACTCCCAGCACCATCTAGATCGCCATTCGCGGCGAGTGCGAATCCAAGCGCATAGCGCGCCGCGGCACTGTTTGGGTCGAGACGGCGCGCCTCGCGATATTCCAAGATGGCGGCGTCCCATCCGCCTTTGGCGGTAAGCGCAAGTCCCAGGGAGTAATGCGCATTGGTGTATTCCGGCTCAAGTCGAAGTGCCTTACGATATTCGTCGATGGCTTTGTCCCACTTATGTTGGCGGGAAAACAAACGTGCCAGTTCAAAATGGAGGCGCGCTGTCTCGCGGCTACCCCATATGCCGATTAGGAACACTATCAAGACGAGGAATCCAAATTTCACAAGCTGATTTCGGCCGGTTTTCACCACCGAAGCCGCTTTGACCAAATTCATTTTATTCTTGCCTTTCCCTCTGGCGGTTCCGTTTTTACCGGCGCTGAGAGATGGCTCATACGATTAGACTGCTTCGACCATGCGCTCGGCAGTGTTGAAGTCTGGCTCGCCGATTTCAAGGTGAACAATCCTTGCCCCGTCGGTTCGAGCGATTTCGCCTGGGCTAAGACCTCAAAGGCCGCTTCTGTGCCTAGTCGATTGCTGCGATGCGCGAGCCTTTGTCCGTCACTCATGAGTCGTTATGGCCGTCTCGCGGACGGCGAAATGCGGATCGAGATATCCGATGGTTTCATGCCTGAGAAGGCTCCTCCATAGTGCTCTCTCTCCGGCCCGAACGTCATCTTTGCTCTCCTTCAGGGTTCAGTGGCCGGCGATCGCAAGACTGCTTAAAGCCTAAGCTATCGATCGGCTCGTTAAGCGTCAAATAGAATCAATAGATTGCATCAATGCAAGGCGGAGATCATTTCGCCAGCCGGACGTAAGGCGATGGTCTGGCTGCCAAAAGAGACTCCCAAATTCGTCGAACTACCACGCCGCCTTATCCGATAATTATGCGTTAAACGACCACAGCTCGTGGCAGCGATCATCAATATCACGACATACTGAATTCAATCTGATGATTGTATTGGACTGATCGTTGCTCTTTTACTTAACCTACGAGTCCAGTTCCAGGCCCTAGAGGGAGCGGGGTTACGTATTTCAAAACTCTCAGTCGCAGCGCGCGAGACGGCGAGCGCAAGTGCCTCTCCAAGCGAGAACCGTGAATTGGAAGTGTGAGGTCATGACCCTTTCCCTAATGCGAGTCCGATTT
>Ga0137394_10003229_pt1 | contig 12209 bp, 12 predicted proteins | sample czobulk116metaG_FD_108278 | JGI IMG/M metagenome (GOLD analysis project Ga0137394, IMG submission 108278) | Vadose zone soil microbial communities from Angelo Coast Range Reserve, California, USA - czobulk1.16 metaG | ecosystem: Environmental > Terrestrial > Soil > Vadose zone | place: USA... | reverse complement strand
CGAATAGGCGTGGCTGCCGGCGCCGCCCACCATGCCGGCGATCGAGGCGGTGACCAGGATCACGCCGCCGTCACCGTGCTTCTTCATCGCCTGCGAGGCGTGCTTCATGCCCAAAAAGACCGATCGCGTCAGCACGGCGAAGGTGTAGTCCCAATCCTCGACGCTGGTCTCGGCGATCGGGCCGAAGGCGCCGCCGACTCCGGCGTTGAGATAGGCGATGTCGAGGCGGCCGAAACGCTTCTCGGCGGCGGCGACGATCGCCGCGACGTCGCTCTCCTTGGCGACGTCGCCGCGCACGAAGGCGATGCTGTCGCCGTGGCCTTGCGCCTTGGCGACCGCCACAGTCTCCGCGCCGTTGGCCTCGTTGAGGTCGGCCACGACGACCTTCGCGCCGTCGGCCAGGAAGCGCATCACCGTGGCGCGGCCCATGCCGCTTGCCCCGCCGGTGACGATCGCCACCTTGCCCGCCAGTCGTGTCATGTCGATTTCGCCCTCCGATGCCATGGTGCTGTTGCGTCGCCCCGCCGGCAAGCCTAGCGTTTCGCGAGGGACAAGAGGAGGCGCCGGAATGAAGTTCGGCCTGTTCTACGAGATTTCGATCCCGCGTCCGTGGACGCCGGAAAAAGAGCGCACCGTCTACAACAACTGCCTGGAACAGGTGAAGCTGGCCGACGAGCTGGGCTTCGATCATGTCTGGGCAGTCGAGCACCACTTCCTCGAGGAATATTCGCACTGTTCGGCGCCCGAGCTGTTCCTGACGGCCTGCGCGGTGCTGACCAAGCGCATCCAGGTCGGCCACGGCATCGTGGTCTGCGTGCCGGAATTCAACCATCCCATCAAGATCGCTGAGCGCACCGCGACGCTCGATATCCTGTCGGGCGGCCGCCTGCATGTCGGCACGGGCCGTTCGGCCACCTGGACCGAGCTCGGCGGCTTTGGCGCGAACCCCGACACGACCAAGAAGAGCTGGGACGAATTCGTGCGCTGCCTGCCCAAGATGTGGATGCAGGAGACCTTCTCCTACCAGGGCGAATTCTGGTCGATGCCCGAGCGCACCATCCTGCCCAAGCCCTACCAGAAGCCGCATCCGCCGATGTGGGTGGCGGTGACCAGCCCGGGCACCGAGATCGACGCCGCCGACCGCGGCCTGGGCAGCCTTGGTCTCTCCTTCGCGGGCTTCGACGAGCAGGACAAGAAGATCAAGGAGTACCGCCGGCGCATCCAGTCGTGCGAGCCGGTCGGCGCCTTCGTGAACGAGCAGGTCGCCACCACCAACTTCCTGTTCTGCCACGAGGACGAGAAATACGGCGTCGAGATCGGCAAGAAGCTCGGCAACACCTTCAACTACCTGGCGACCCAGCTCATCTCGACCCGCGAGGTGTTCTCCTCGCCGTCCTACCAGTCGCTCGGCCTGCTGCCGGCGCTGCGCCGTGCCGCCACCGGGCCCGACGCCAGCGAGCAGCAGACCGAAGGCATGGCCTACGGCGATCCCGCGCGCATCATTCGCGCCTGCAAGAAGTGGGAGTCGCTGGGCGTCGACTGCATCAACTTCATCCTCAACGCCAACGAAGTCGTGCCGCAGGACCAGGTGATGGCAAGCCTAAAACTGTTCGCCAAGGAAGTGATGCCGGTGTTCGCCAAGAAGCCGAGCGCCGTCGCGGCGGCGGCGGAGTAGCAGCCATGCCCCTCTACGGAACGCTCGACATCACCCGGAAAGCCGCGGCGCTGCCGACGCTACCCAACCTCGACACCGAATCGTGGGTCTTGCCCAAGGCCGAGATGCTGCAGCTCCTGATCGAGGTGCCGAGAAGCTCGACCGACGGGCTGTTGCCCAAGGCGATGCATCCAGCGCTTCCCTCCTACGTGATCCTGGCGGTCACCAAATATTCGGAAAGCCCGGTCGGGCCTTTCACGCTGGCGATGCTGCGTCTGGGCAGCCGGGCAGGCGCGCATCCGCGCGGCTTCATGCTGGGCGTGGTCGCGAGCAGCGACAAAGCGGCGAATGAGCTGCGCAACCGTTGGGGCTTCCCGGTCGAAGCCGGCGAGGTGAAATTCCTGCGCCGTCACGATCGCGTCATGGGTACGGTAAAGAAGGACGGCAAGACCATCCTCGACTGCGCCCTGGTCGATCCGCAGCCGGTGTCGGGCACCGACGTGCAGTACATCAACTGGGTGACGGCGGCGAACGCGCCGCTCGACGGCCAGACCCAGCCGATGCTGATCCAGGTCGATCCCAAATACACCTTCTACAAGGCCGAGCGCGGCAAGCCGCTGGTGGCGACGTTCGACGCGGCGGCGTGGAATGCGGCCGGCCTAAAACTCGCCGAACCGATCGTCGGCACCTGCTGCATCGTCGACACCGACCTGCCGCGCATCCGCTTCGTGATGGACCCGCTGAAGCCGGTGTTCCAGGGCACGCGGCGGATCAGGGAGTCGCGCTCTGACGAATAAGCCCCAGGCGTTGGATTACGACGCCATCATCATCGGGGCCGGCATTTCGGGCCTCTACCAGCTCTATCGGCTGCGCGAGCTCGGCCTGCGGGTACGGGTGTTCGAGGCCGGCACCGGCGTCGGCGGCACCTGGTACTGGAACCGTTATCCCGGCGCGCGCTTCGATTCGGAGAGCTATTCCTACGGCTTTTCCTTCTCGCAGGAACTGCTCGACGAATGGCATTGGACCGAGCATTTCTCGCCACAGCCGCAGACGCTGCGCTATCTCAACCATGTCGCCGACAAGTTCGACCTGCGCCGCGACATCCAGTTCCGCAGCCGCGTCGCCGCGGCGCACTACAGTGACGAGGCGCCCCTCTGGTCCGTCACCCTCGAGGACGGCAGCCAACACACCGCGCGCTTCCTGATCACCGCCATCGGCCCCCTGTCGGCGCCAACCATGCCGCGGATCGAGGGCATCGAAAGCTTCCAGGGCCGGTCCTGTCACACCGCGCGCTGGCCGCATGAGGCCGTGAGCTTCGAAGGCAAGCGCGTGGCGGTGATCGGCACCGGAGCCACCGGCGTGCAGACCATCCAGGAGGTGGCCAAGACCGCGGGTCACCTCACCGTGTTCCAGCGCACGCCCAACTGGTGCGCGCCGCTGCACAACGCCGAGATATCCAAGCAGGAGATGGCCGAGATCCGCGGCCGCTACCCGGAGATCTTCGCGCGCTGCCGCGAGACCTTCGCCTGCTTCCTGCACACGCCCGATCCGCGGGCGACCAGCGAGGTGACGGCCGAGGAGCGCGAGGCCGTGTTCGAAAAGCTCTATAACAACCGTGGCTTCGGCATGTGGCAGGGCAATTTCCGCGACATCCTGGTCGATCGCCAGGCGAACGCGCTGGTCAGCGACTTTGTCGCCCGCAAGATCCGCCAGCGCGTCAAGGACCAGGCCGTGGCGGAGAAGCTCATTCCCAAGAACCACGGCTTCGGCACGCGGCGCGTGCCGCTCGAGACCAAGTATTACGAGGTCTACAACCAGCCCAACGTCAAGCTGGTCGACATCAACCAGACGCCGATCGAACGCATCACTCCCACGGGGATCAAGACGAGCGGCGCCGAGTACGAATTCGACATCATCATCTACGCCACGGGCTTCGACGCCATCACCGGCGCCTTCGACCGCATCGACTTCCGCGGTGCGGGCGGCCTCAAGCTCAAGGACAAGTGGAAGGGCGGACCCCAGACCTATCTCGGCATGCTGGTCGAGGGCTTCCCCAACTTGATGATGCAAATGGGCCCGCATACCGCGCTGGGCAACATCCCGCGCAGCATCGAATACAGCGTCGACTGGGTGACCGACCTGCTGCGGCATGCGCTCGCGCATCAGGTCACGCGCATCGAGGCGACCTCAGAAGGCGTGGCCTCGTGGACCAATCACGTCAAGGCGCTGGGCGTGGGCTTGCTGTCCAACGAAGTCGATTCGTGGATGACCGGCATCAACAGGAACGTCGAGGGCAAGCAGATCCGCATCATCGCCCGCTACAGCGGCAGCGCGCCGGCCTTCCGTGCGCGCTGTGATCAGGTGGCGTCCGAGGGATATCGCGAGCTTTCATTGGCCTGACGCTGGGGGCGCGCCACTCCAGTGGCGCGTCTTCTTATGTTCATCCGGTTCGGAAGATCATGACGCGCCACTGGAGTGGCGCGCCCCCAGCACTATGAGATCACCTTACGGACGACGTGATGGCGGTTCGAGGTGAAGGGGCGGACTTCGCTCGGCCAACGGCCTTTCTCCGCTGCGGCGGCCCATTCCTTGCTCAGCAACACGTCGGGACTGTCGATCTCGTAGATCGCCACGTAGTTGGGCGCGCTGCCGCCGTCCAGGATCTTGCGCTCGCCTCCGATGTTGAAAGCGGCGGGCTCCGTCTTCATGCGCGTCACCGCCTTCACGCCCGGCACCTTCAGCAGCAGCGGCACGTGCTCGGTGTCGTAGACCTCGTTGAACAGAGCCTCCTTCTCCTTGGTCACGTCCATGCTGACGACGAACAGATATTTGGTGGCAATCGGCATATCCCTCTCCTTGTTACCCGCCCTATCGGAAACCGCGCAAAGATTGTAAAAATTCTACCTTATGCATTCGCGGGAGAGAATGATCATGCGGCTGAATCTGCGAGACTTCTCGGCAATCGTTGCTGCCCTTTTCTGCAGCTGTGCTCTCGCAGCCGGGGCCGTTGCTGACGACATCGAGCTTACGCCCCTCGTCGTCGACGTGTTGTCGACGCCCACGCCGGTAAAGGGCTCCGACTCAAGGTATCACCTCGTCTACGAACTACGGCTGGCCAACCCGACCCCGATGGCCATCAGTCTCACCACGCTCGAGATCTTCAACGGTGCGGATGAAGTGAAACTGGTTGCCCTGGCCGCGCTGGACCGCAACGGCATCGCCAGCCGCCTCTCGGTCGGCGGACGGCGGGGCGCGGAAGCGCCTTATCTGACGGTGGGCCAATTCGGCATCCTGTTCCTGCACGTCGCTGTCGATGAGATAACCCTGCCGAAGTCGATCACTCACAGGATTTCGGGAACCCTGCTTCAATCGAACAAGGAATTTGCCGTCATTGCCGGCCGAACTGCGGTGAACAGCCCGACCAATCTGGTTCTCGCCCCTCCGCTCAAAGGTGAGGGCTATTTCGCGGGCGACGGCTGTTGCGACTCCATGCGACATGTCCGCGCCCTGCTGCCCCTCAACGGGGACTTGGCCCTGGCTCAGCGGTTTGCCATCGATTGGGAGCAAGTCGGCTCCGACAAGCGTCTGGTCCACGGTGAAAAGCCGGATATGCAGGACGTGAAGAGCTACAACATCTACGGCAAGCCGGTCCATGCCGTGGCCGATGGAACAGTGGTGGCCAGGCGCGACGACCTTCCGGACCAGATTCCCGGCAAGCTGCCTGACAACCTGCGGATCAGCGAGGCCGACGGAAATTTCGTCGTACTCAAGATCGGCAACAATGGCCCCTACGCGCTTTTTGCCCATCTGCAGAAGAACAGCGTGGCAAACAAAGGTCCGGTGAAGGCGGGCGATCTGCTGGGCTATGTCGGCAATTCGGGTAACACCTCCGCGCCCCACCTCCATTTCCACGTCATGGACGGCCCCTCGCCGCTGCTGTCGAACGGACTGCCCTACGTCATCGGCAACACCACTGACCACACCTACACCGAGACGGGCATCGACCGGGCGGGCACCGCGGATTTCGACAAGGCTGAAGCGACCGGCTCGCCGCTCACCCTGTCAGCAGGCAAAGGAAAGCTGGGTGGAGTTCTGCCGTTGGATTTGACGGTCGTCGATTTCAAATGAGCCGAGCGCTCACCCTTCGGCGATCAGTCGCGCCAACGCCTCCGGCTCGGTCAGCATCGGATAGTGGCCGGTGTCCAGCTCGTGCCAGCGTCCCTTCAGCCGATCGGCCGTGCGGCGCTGGTGCGCCTGCGGCGGATTGGTGCTGCGCTTGCACCAGATCACCGAGGCGCTCCACGCCTGGTCCCAGAACCGCTCCAGCCTGACCGGCGCCTTCATCACGGCGATCGGATGGGGTGTGCAGCGCTCCAGCGCCCACCGCCGCGTCGCCGGATCGAGATCGGCGAACAGGCGGGTCTCGAAATCCTGGCGCGACGGACCGCTGCTCAGTTCGGTGTCGACCGCGGTGGGGCGCTTGACGATGTCGGGCAGCGCCTCGCCGTCGAGCAGCGCCAGGGAATCGGCAAAGACCAATCGCGCCACCCGTTCGCGCGCCAGCTCGGCGGTCCGCGCCATCACCATGCCGCCGGTGCTGGTACCGACCAGCACCACGTCGCTCAGGTCCTGGTAGAATAGAAGATCGGCGATCTCGGCGGCGTGCGCTTCGGTGGTGATGCCGGGGCGGACCTGAGCCTTGCGCTCGGCGCAGCCGTCCAGGCTCGGCGTCAACACCTCATGGCCGCCGGCGCGCAGGCGTTCGGCAACAGGTTTCCAGATCCAGCCGCCCTGATAGGCGCCATGGATCAGCACGAACGTTGACATGTCACTCCCCCTTCACCGTCACGCCGGCCATGTGCTCGAAGATCTTCACGATCGCCGCGCCATCCTTCTTGTTGAGGCCCTGGGCGCGGGCGATCTGGTAGACCTGCTGCGTCAGGTTGGCCAACAGCAACGGCACGCCCAGGCGCTTGGCGAAGGCGGTCTCGAGTTCCTGGTCCTTGTAGGAGATGTCGATCGTGCCGCCCGGTTCGAAGTCGCCGGCCAGGATGCGAGGCACGCGCAACTCCCATGCCGCGCTGGCGCCCGTCGAGACGCGCACCACCTCGTAGATGGTCTGCGGATCGAGGCCGGCCTTGACGCCCAGCACCATGGCCTCGGCCACCGCCACGGTGTTGACCTGGACCAGCATGTTGTTGACCAGCTTCATGGCGAGCCCACTGCCCAACGGTCCGACATGGAACCATCGGCTGCCCATCGCCGCGAACAGATCCAGGCATTGGGCGAATACCTCGGCGGGCCCGCCCACGATCACCGACAGCTCGCCCGACCCTGCGCGTCCGGTGCCGCCGCTCACCGGTGCATCCAGCATGGCGATGTCCACCGAGGCCAGGCGGTCGGCGAACCCCTGGGCGGCGAACGGGTCGATGGTCGACATGCAGAGCACGATATGCCCGGGCCGGGCGCCGCGGATGATGCCGTGCGCGCCGATGATCACCGATTCGGCCTGCTCGGTGGTCTCGACGATGACGATGGTGCGGTCCGCCGACGCCGCCACCAATTGCGCCGAGGCCGCCACCTCGGCGCCCTTGGCCTTCAACGGCTCGGTCTTGGTCTCGTCGATGTCGTGAACCACCAGGGCGAAACCCGCCTTCGCGAGGTTGAGCGCCATCGGACCGCCCATGGCGCCCAGCCCGATGAATCCGACCTTGCTGGCCATGATCTCCTCCTTTCTTGCTTCTCTCCCCCGTCACACGGGGGAGGTGCCCGCACAGCGGGCGGAGGGGGAAGGCCACACGGGCGATCTCGAACTTTCAGATCTGAAATGAGCAAATAGCTCCCCTGTGGCTTTCCCCCTCCGGCCCTCCGGGCCACCTCCCCCGTCTGACGGGGGAGGTATGACTTGGTGTTCAAACGCCACCCGTGACGTCGATGGTAAGGCCGGTGACGAAATCGGCGTCGGCCGAAGCGAGGAAGCAGATCACGTTGGCCTGATCGACCGCTTCGGCGACGCGGCGCAAGGGCGTACGTTCGATCTCCTCGGCCTGCGACGCCTGGGAGCGCTTCTCCCAGTGCGGCCGGATGCGCTCGGTCAGCGTGACGCTGGGCGCGATGGCATTGACGTTGATGCCGTCGGGACCGAGCTCGTGGGCGAGCTTGCGGGTGAAGGCGATGATGCCGCCCTTCGCCGCGGCATAGGCGCTCGAACTGTTCGCGCTCAAGCCGCGCCCGGCGATCGAGGCCAGGTTGACGATCTTGCCGCTGCGCTGGCGTTTCATGACCGGAATGACGGCGTGGGTAAACAGGAAGGTGCCGTCAAGATTGAAAGCGATCAGCTTGTGCCAGTCGGCCAGGGTGAGCTGCTCGGTGCTCGCCGCCGGCTTGTCGATCGCCGTGCTGCCACCGACGGCGTTGACCAGGATGTCGATCTGGCCATGGTCGCGCTCGACCTCAGCGACCAGCTTGTCGACTTGTGCGGCGTCCAGCGCGTCGGCCAGTTTGCCGAGCGCCTTGCCGCCGGATTTGCCGGCCGCCTTGGCGAGTGCCGGCACCGCCTCGTCCAGCCGGCCCTGGTGATTGTCGACGGCGATCACCGTCGCGCCCTCGCGCGCCATGATCGTGGCGGTGGCGCGGCCGATGCCGTTCGCCGCCGCGGTGATCAGCGCCACCTTGTTCTGGAAGCGCATGGTCAGGCTGCCCTTCTCACGCGGCTTGGGCGGCCTTCACCGGCCCCCATGATTTGACGACCGGCAGCACCTCTTTGGCGAACAGCGTCAGTCCCCGCTTGGAGACTTCAAAAGGTGTGCCGCCAAAGCGGAAAGCGACGTTCATCTCGAAGTCGCCGACGACCTTCCGGCGCGCTTCGAGCCCGCGCAGGATCTTGTCGGGCGTGCCCCAGCTCGCGGCTTGCATGAACCCCGTCACCGCGCCGTCGAGGCCGCCCTTGCGCGCGATCTCGGCCTTCTGCTGGTAGGCGTCGTAGCCCTTCACCGTCTTGAAGTGCTCGCCCAGGAATTCGTAATGGTAGAAATTGCTCTCGACGAACTTGCCCTGGTACTTGCGCGCCTCCTCCTCGGTCTCGGCGAGGTTGGTGCCGCAGACGCAGAATTCAGTTAGCATGACCGTGGGCGGTGCCGTGCCGTGATACTTGCGGTGGAGCGTCCGCCCGAGCTCGATCTGCGGTACCCGCATCTCCCAGGGCCGGTCGGCGAACATCACGATATGGGCGCCGAGCTTGGCGGCGGAATCGACGGAGTCCTCGCTCGACGCCACGGCGTAGATGCGCCCGTCGAAGGAATGCTGGGGCCGCGGGCGGATTTCGATGCGCGGCTGCTTGTAATATTTTCCGTCGCCTTCGATGTAGCCGGTCTTGAGCGCATTGACGATCATCGGCGCGGCCTCGTCGAAGCGGCCGCGCGATTCGTCCATGCTGAGGCGGAAGGCGGCGAACTCGCGCCGCGCCAGCCCGCGCCCCAGGCCGAGGCGAAGCCTGCCCTTGCTCAGCATGTCGAGCACGGCGGCATTCTCGGCCACGCGCAATGGATCGTGCCACGGCAGGATGACGGCCGCGGTGCCGACATCGATGTCGGGGCAGAGCGCCGTCAGGTAGGTCATGAGGTGGATGTTGTCGGGCACGAACGAGTAGTCGTTGAAGTGGTGCTCGGCCGACCACAGGCAGTCGAAGCCCGAATCGGCGGCGAGCCGGGCCAGCCGGATCTCCTCGTCCCACACGCGGTCGTCGGGGCAGTTCTCCCAGCCGTAGCTGGCGAACACCATCATCATGCCGACGTCCATGGGTCCCTCCTCTTCGTTCGTTTGCCTTGGGGAAATGCTTTCACGAGCCTGCAGCCGCCGCAAGCGCCGGCCGCCGTATCGCCTCGCAGCACGAGACGTCCTTGTTGCCGCGAGACTGGCCTGCCACCATCGCGCCAGACAGCCGGTTCAGGAGGGAACATGACAGCCAGCATCACTGTCGCGAAATTCCGGGATGTCGCCAACGGCTTGCAGCCCGGACAGTTCGCCGTGGGCGATCACGTCGAGATCAAGGGCCTGTCGGATCTCGATCCGATCTACAAGGCGCTGCTCGACCGGCCGATCACCGTGACCCTCGGCCTGATCGGACCGGACGGCCGCATCGGGCTGACGCCGATGTGGTTCGACTACGAGGGCGACAAGATATTGGTCAATACCGCCTCGCACCGGCCGAAGTGCGGCTGGATCCGCAAGAATCCCAAGCTCACGTTCCTGATCGTCAACCCGGACAACGCCTACCACTGGGTCCAGCTCAAATGCACGGTCGAGCGCGAGGAGCGCGAATGGGAAGCCGGCGGCGAGCGCATCACCCGGCAGCTCGACAAGATCTGGACGAAATACACCGGCAACCCGCCGCCCTACGGGCTGCGCGATCCCGCGATCGACGAAAAGCGTGTCCTGTTCATCTGCAACGTCGATCGCATCGCCACCTTCGGCAAGCCCTGATTGGGCGAACGCGCCGATGTCTCCGCCTGTGCAGCCTGTTGTGAGTGACGAAAAGCTGCCCGGCTCGGCCGATGTCGTGGTGATCGGCGGCGGCATTGCCGGCAGCGCCGCGGCCTATGCCCTGGCCAAGAAGGATCTCTCGGTCGCCCTGCTCGACAAGGGCCGCGTCGGCGGCGAGCAGACCAGCCGCAACTGGGGTTGGTGCCGCCAGCAGCATCGCGACCTGCGCGAACTGCCGCTGGCCATGAAGAGCCTCGAAATCTGGGGCGAGCTCGGCCGCGAGGTGGGCGTCGACCTGGGCTTCCGGCGCACTGGCCTGCTTTACGTCACCACCCGGCCGGCCGACCTCGCACTTTGGGAAGCGTGGACCCTGCGCGCGCGCGACCATCAGATGCACAGCCGGGTGCTGAGCGCCGCCGAGGCCAGGGCGATGACGCCCGGCAGCACGGTTGACTGGCTGGGCGGCGTGCACTCGCCGACCGACGGCCGCGCCGAGCCTGCCCTGGCCGGTCCCGCCATCGCCGAGGCCGCGCGGCGGCTGGGCGCCACCATCCATCAGGATTGCGCGGCGCGCGGCCTCGAAACGGAGGCCGGCAGGGTCTCGGGCGTCGTCACTGAAAAAGGCACGATCCGCACCCAGGCCGTGCTGTGCGCCGGCGGCGCCTGGAGCTCGCTGTTCTGCCGGCGGCACGGCGTCCGCCTGCCGCAGGCCAGCGTGCGCGCCACCTCGTTCGCCACTGGGCCCGCGCCGGCGGTGACCGAGGGCGGCCTGTCGATGCCCGACGTCACGATCCGCCGCCGCCTCGATGGCGGCTACTCGGTGGGGCTGAGCGGGCGCGGCCTGCTCGAACTGTCGCCGCAGGGGCTGCTCTATGCGCGCCAGTTCTGGCCGACCTTCAAGCAGCGTCGCGGGGTATTGAAGATCGCCGTCGGTCGCTCGTTCTTCGCGGGGCCGGAGGCGCTATCGCGCTGGTCGCTCGACGAAGTTTCACCTTTCGAGCAGCAGCGCACGCTCGATCCGGCGCCGGATCCGGCGCTGGTGCGACTGGGCCTGACGCGGCTTGCCGAGAACTATCCGGCGCTGGCCGGGCTGCAAGCGGCGCAGGCCTGGGGCGGCCTCATCGATTCGACACCCGATGCGATACCGGTGATTTCGGCAGTGGAGTCCCTGCCCGGCCTCCATCTCTCGACCGGCTATAGCGGCCACGGCTTCGGCATTGGGCCGGCGGCGGGACGGCTCGCCGCCGACCTCATCGCCGGCGATCCGCCGATCGTCGATCCCCATCCCTTTCGCTACAGCCGTCTCGTCGACGGCACCGAACTCGGCGAGCCGGGAATGATGTAGGTCGAAGGCGGAGCGCCTACTGCCTGACCCGGCTGGCCAACCGGCAGCGGCATTTATCGACCTGATGCAGTTCCACCATGTTGCCGCAGGGATCGTTGAGGAAAAGCTGCTCGGACTCGGGGTCGGTCAGCCCCTTGAGCGACCAGTACTGAACGCCCATCCGGTCGAGCTCGGCCTTGGTCTCGACGATGTCGGCGACGGCCATCGCCACGTGCGGCCGGGTCGGATCTTCGCCAGGGCCTCGCGCCACCGGCGACGGCTGATCGCCGCCGATCAGATGGATCTGGCCGACTTCGCCGACGTTGATCCACATGCCGGGGATTCCCGGAATGGTCGGACGGCCCTCGTCGTGAGCCAAGCCGAGCACGCCGCTATAGAAATCCTGCAGTGCGGCCATCGACTGGTCCCTGGCGTCGATGCGCACGCCGGTGTGATGAAGTTCGACAACCTTGATCGCCATCGCCTGTTCCTCCCGAAGTTATCTTGAATTCAACAATCCTTCGCCTCAGCGCAGCAAGCCGTCTTCCAGCGCCTTGATCTGCAGGGCGAGATAGCGTGAATAGATCCTGCATTGCGCCAGGCTGCCGGCGGTGAACCACAGCCCATCCTGCGCCGTCCGGGTCCACATGTTTCGAAGCTCGCCACCTTCGTCGAAGCCCCACACCGGCCCGACGCGATCGGCGATGACCTCGCCCAGCGTCGCCCGCACGACCTCCTGCTGGCTCTCGT
>Ga0137394_10003227_pt1 | contig 12211 bp, 13 predicted proteins | sample czobulk116metaG_FD_108278 | JGI IMG/M metagenome (GOLD analysis project Ga0137394, IMG submission 108278) | Vadose zone soil microbial communities from Angelo Coast Range Reserve, California, USA - czobulk1.16 metaG | ecosystem: Environmental > Terrestrial > Soil > Vadose zone | place: USA... | reverse complement strand
GGCAGCGTAGCACGCGCTGCGGTATGATGTGTGGGCGTGAGAAGTCAAGTCCGTACCTTTGAGATGGAATACAGTATAAATATTTCCGAAGTTCTGCGTGGGTTCCATCTACCATAGGCAGACGAGCTGACTTCGGGTTTTTGTTATTTTCCTCGATAGGGTACCTGGATGGTGGTCACGGTCGGGCGAGAACTGTCTGTATTCTTCCCAACTCGATAGGGCTATTGGTGGTGTGGCGAAACCTCGTCCTTGCAACCTGTCGTCGGTCCTATATTGCAGAAGCCTCGCGGATGAAACTTCGACGTGTGGGAGTGAGAAGGAACGCTGTGGGAAACTCCCTGGAAGGGCGCAGCTGTCTGGCCTGGTTTTGGTCCTGACATTTATCGACAAGGCTTGGGGCAAAACGCCACTGTGGCTTCGTTGCGCATGCCGACAGGTACTAGATGACCTCCTATAAAGGGATCTCTTTGGTGTGACAATACAAGCAACATCGTCAAGTTGTCTGCTTGCCTGACGGCCTCGGTCCGCTGCCATGTGCGCTTTCCTTTAAGCTTGGTGGTCTACTGCGAATGTCCTGCAAGCGATTATATGGTTGGGACCACTCGTGGCACCCAACGGGACCCTGAGCCCTTATCTGGTTCGTCCAAGCGAAGGACCTCGTCGATGAGTATAATATAACGCGATCCTTGAAAAGCGGAAACCTGGCGCAAAAGGTTAATCGGAGCCATTGTCGAGTTCCCTCGAATTGGCATATTGCATACCATCTCTGCATCTGCCATCTGTCAACAATTTTTACGCATCGTAGGAAACGTCGAAAGACCCTTGGGATTTCTCAATAGGTGAGGACCTGGTGTCGTCGAAAGCTACTATTGGCAATGTGTTGACCGGGGCCGATTGCGCCCTGCATCTCATAGCGTACATCGTAACGAGAGGACGTTCAATCGGGAGGTAAGCGATAGGGAACAGTTGCCCCGAGTTCGCCCCTGCTCCGTTATTTTTTTCCCGAAGGCCAACGCAAATCCGGGGCAGTGGGAGGATGACAAATAGACGTGCCCTTGATTCTGGAAGGCTTCTGGAAGCTGGAAGGCACCGGTGGCAATTGTTGGGTCCTGGCGTGTGAGCCATGGTTTTGTCACCCTTCTGGCAGGACTCGAGCATGAGCCCTTCCACGCGGGTTGTCTTGGAGCGAGCGGATGTGGAGGCATGAGGATGGGAGCGGGGATTCTGAAGGAATAAAACCATCTGCGCACGAAAGCTTGTGTTCCCTAAAAGCTTCGAGTTTCTTGATTCTGGGGCTCGTGCTTGGGCCCTCAACGTAGTTAGTGTCTGGTTTGTCACGGCCAAAGAACTGGTCGACTGATGGCCCGTGAATGTGGATAAACTAGACGGTATCGCGGTCCAGGTTGTGGGGGGCGGGCTTCATTCAGGCGAGGGGGGGGGGAGTGGGCGGGGAGAGAAAGCTCAGTTGGGCTCTGCCGTATCCACCAGGGGTGGTCGGAGGGACGACTGGGAGACAACAGCGTCTAGTGGACGCTATTGACTCCCCTTTCTCCCCCCACCCCTTGTTCCCTACTACCCCCGACTCCCTTCCCTTCGCTAGGCCTGGGACCTCCGCTCTTGTCCTCCCCCTCCTCTGGAATTGTTACGACGCTGCACGCAAACTCCTTCTACTCGTACACACTCTCCTCGGCTAGTTCTATTTCCCTATTACAACAAGGTTCTGGCACCCCATCCGAATTGGTATCGAGAATCGCCCCACTTTTCCCTTCGTTCTCATGACTATTTTTTCTAGATGATTTGGACGTCGGGCACCGGCACTGGCACTGGCACTAGCCTGTCCACAGGCAGGGATCTTGGGCACTGGCTTGTTTGTGGTGCCAGGATCTGCTGTTTGCTGGCCAAACGACAAACCCGAAGGGTTGATCCGCAGTCACTGGGCGGGGGGGGTACGCTACAGCCCCAAGGTATAACGGCTCCTAGACAGCTATGCAATCTTTCATTCATGCGTATATATGCCTCCAGGTTCTCAATGCTTAATACACAGCTCAAGTCTCGGTGTTCTGTTCCCCTATCAACCTTTGTCTTGCGGTAATGAGTCTCGCTCTACTGCGGGCCGCACGCTTCAAGTTGCTTCGAGTTTCCTAGAGGCGTTGGTGCTATTGCACGTTGTGATAAGGCTCACACCGCTTGTGAGCCGTTAAAAAAAATTTCTTCCCAAAGGAAATAATATTAATGGCATATTTCGTTTCGTCTAGCATTCCCGCTCATCATCGTCATTCTATCAGGTGCCTATGGCACGGTGCCCGAACGAATAGAGTGCTGGCACTGCGGCATGCGCGTCGAGGTGCCCGTCAAGGATGAGGTTGCCAGGTGCCAGTGAGCCCCCCCTCCTCCTGTGCCCATTAAAAACCGTGCCTCTGCACAGGTCTGCTCCGAGTGCCCCCGCCCGAATAGCCTCCTGTCGGCGATCCTCGAGTCGCCCATACATTTGTCCTCATTTTGCCATGGCCAATTACTTCTCACACTACCCCTGCATAGTCGACAATGAAGGTCAACATCTGGCGTCTGCCTTGAATAACTCCCCCACGTGGACACAAGTACGTCGAATGTTATTGAAGGCAGCATACTGCCCTGACATTGTGGACATTAACTCAGGACTTCGATATTCAAGCGGATGTCAGCCTGTCTCATAGCCCTTCAGAGTTTGTTTTTTCGGGGCTGTCTCAAGATCCACTCGTTCAGTTCAACCGGTCTACGCCCTCTCAGCTTCAGCCATTTATCTTTCCACAAGTGCGTTGTATTCCGTCCAAGGCTTGTGTTTCCATGGCTCATCCCTACATCCGCGTAGACATTCCTGGCGCTGGAGGATTCCAACCTGGTTCTTATCTCTTCACACTTCCAAAATAAACCTCAGGCTGCGCCGCCCAAAACATTCCTTGGCAGTTCAGCGGTACGTTGAGTTGGTGGAAAACATCTACCTTCCATGGCTTTTGCCGACATCACGTAGACATTGCTAGCGCGGGAGGAAGCCGGCAGCCAGGTTCATATCTCCTCAAACTTGGGCGTACAGTTCCAAAATGGACCTGCGCCGCTTCAACAACCGTTCCGTAACCAGTTAGAGGTACGTCGAATTGTTAGAATGCATATATCTTCCGTGACTTATTCTAGCATCGACGTAGGTTTTCCCAATGCCAGTGCAAGCAACCACCACTCAGGTGCTTGACGCGTCGCAAGTTGTCCCGCCACCGCCATCTCAGACCCGAGATGCTCAACCCAACTCTCTGGCGGACACGCAGCCGCAGGCATGTCCCATATGCAACAGGGTTTACAAAAGGAGGCAAGAGAGGGACCGCCACATGCGGACTTTCCTCCCGCATGCCATCTCTTGCCCCTTCCCCCATTGTTCGTTTAGATGCGATCGTTACAACATCCTAGCAAAGCACTGGGAAACAAACCACCCAAACATCGGTCAGGCTCCCGAGCTGCAGTACTGCCAAATTTATGACCCAGAGAGGCTCGTAAAGTTGGTCGTCTCCGGTTCGTTGACGATCGAGTCGGCGGCAGAGATGGCGCTCTCGGAGGTCAAAATGAATGCACCGCGCCTGGGCAAGGAAAACGTATGGGCCGATTGGTGGGGACGCAAACCGAAGAGGTTTAAACACTGAGAGCGTTCAGGGCGAATGCGACTGGTTGTTGAAGACGAGCGCGCGAGCAGGCCGATCGAGATTTGAACAAGATATCGACATATCCTCAAGGTAGTTCAAATCGGTTTCAGGCCCTCAGGCCTCAGTATTCAGTTGTGTACCCACTCACTCCGGAGATCCCTCGCATCCGCTCGATTTCCATCCCATACAACCTTTTGGTTCACTTCACTGGTGTCTCTTTTTCCTCTTCCAGTACCGTACTGACAGCCTGTACTGCATTAAATCGGTCTGGCCATGTAAATCCACCAAATCTGCAGACTACGAACGTATCTTGGGCGGTAATACCCGCGTTATCGTTTACCCGCCTCCAACATGTAATACACCGGCTGACTAAGCTTGTTTATCTCCGAAATCCGAAACGAAAAAAAAGACGTTTCAACCGAGTCAACGTTCGACGATCCCCTCTTGATTCGTACTGTATGCCTTATCGGCCTACTCCTCAATGGGCCAGCCGGGCAAGTAGTGCACATGAAGAGCACTGGCCGCGTGCCACGTTTTTTTTATGTGGTTTGTCTCTTTAAGAGCAGATTGAGTAGCAACACGTTTACATTGTAGGAGAAGAGCAAAAGCGCCACAAATGCGAAAGGACCGTTCCCTTTTCTTATAGGCGTTAGTGGAAGTTTAAAGCACTGCCATCTTCCTGATGCTATATATTTGCTACCCGACCATGGTATGGGGCGTCACGCTCCTTCGTATCCTCAAGCATGTCGCAGCCAAGAGAAGACCTGACTTCAGTAAGGGTGCAGCTGTGAAACGCGCCTTCTTATATTGATCCCTGCCCAAAGATACTGGTCGACGGGTACATATCCCGGTGTTTCTCGCCCCGGCAAGCCGAGCAGTACTTTTTATGTCTTCTGAAGGGCAGCACCGTCCCTTCCTATCCCGCTTGGCACGCTCCTGGGATTGAAAGCGCTTTCTTCTTTGTCCCTTCGGTTCCTAAGCACATCTCGGATCAGTTTCCTGATCAATCCCGTTGGGTGCTTGACCGTGGCATCCTGCATAAGGGAACTGTGGTGCCTCAGACGTTGTGGGCTCCACATACGCTTACCGATCGAAAACACCACGTCGAACAGGCGGAATTACAGCCGCCCATCTTTTTCCAATGCACAGACGGGCGACTTGGACTCTCTCTTGAGGCTGCTGCTGCTGGTCGATGTCACAATCTGACGAATGCTCAGAGTATGGCGCCACTTGGCGGGTGGTCGACGACGCACATTCGCATCATTGTCGGTGGTATTTTTGGTACAGTAGTCAGCTCTATTGTCCACTCAAACTCGTCCATTTCTAGTGGCCGGGTTACGTCGAGTTCAAACGCCAGATTCAAATTCGTGACGAAATAAATCAGCGCAATCCTATCACCCTATATAGGTTTGCATTTCACATAGGGCGATCCGTGGATGTATTTCTCAATGTAAGCTCAACCACCGGTGATGAGACTGGTGCTGAAGCTCGTCTTTACAGAATTGCAAACCAGATACCGGGTCTCCAGACCCTAAGTGGCACATCGGGGAAGACGCCATCCGGCCCAGCGACATTGTCATCATTGGCGCTGTCCATGTGAGCGCTGGGAGTTGGATGCCAATCTTGCAACTCAACCGTTTCATTCTCTGATATCATGCTGCGTTCTGCCACTGTGACCAGAAGTACAGTTACGTATATCAGTTTCAGCATAGTACTGTTTCGATGAGTAATTGACCTGGACTGCCTACCGTACTGCGGAATTTTGAAATAGATAGAGCCATAAAGGCCCTTGCGTGTTCACCAGAGTAGTTACAGAATAACGCTGATCTCTTAGAAGAATAAAAAAATACACTCGCGCTCGAGAGGATATGGTTTGCGTTCAAAGTGCCAATCAATTGCGTCGTACTACTGCTTGAGTACTGTGCAATCCGCTCGCAAGCGCAGCTGACTCGGATGCCACAGCTGAGAGGCTGGCGGGATGGAGCGCGCAATAATGCCAAAGCGAGGAGGAAATAGGTTATAGAGAAGAATGGTGGGGAGAGGAAGACGTCTCGCCGCTGTGACAGGTAGAGGTAAGAAAGTTGGGTCAGGGGAAAATAGGGGCGGGAGATGCAATAGACGCGTTGCCAGGGACGCTGGACATCGAACTTCTGCCCGACAGCACTGGAGAGTCTGAATAATTGCGCGGTCCTAGCGTCGAGTGCTGAGCGATGAAAGGGCTTGAACTCCTCTGGCAGATGCAGTGGTCGCATAAGCCTTGAAGCTTGAAGTTGTATCATACGGACATGTTGGATTCAAGTTGCTGACTCGAGAAGTGAGAAAATCTCAGGATACACAGAGGGTGTATAGGTATAGCCACACGCTTTCATTTCCTATTTCATGTGATGCGCCTCATACATGAAACGCAAGACGGAAGAAACGTGTGAAAAACGCTGGTTACCCCAGAAAAGGTTCAGATGAACTCCATAGAACCACCGTCCTAGGACAAGGGCCAAAGGCAAAGGGAATGATAACGCTCATGGAAAGAGGTCAATGACGGAGGATCGAATGGACGCCATACAACGCGTTCTTAAAAACGCGCCACGGCGAAAAACGACCCATACCGTGACCACCTCTGTAGTGCGAGGTCCCGGTTAGGGGTCGCGCGGCAATGAGTTCGTTCGCACCCGGATCTTTTGCGAGTTAGAGGAAGGGGGAGGAGTGTGTGTGTGTGGGCTACACACACTCGGCGCTGCGACGGACGACGGGACGGTCGGAATGACGGGAAACTTGGGGGCTCGTAGATACTTGAACTTGCACGGACGATGGAGGCGAATGGAACTTGAGAAAAGAGAAGAAAGGTGCCCCGAACTGAAACTGCCGAACGCATGACAGCGCACGGGCTCAGTTTTGCGTCGGACAGCAGGCGGGAGAATACGAGCGATAGCCTAAACGAGAGATCGGGACGTATGACGGCGCGGTGGCTTCGGTTTAACGTCGGTCGGTCGAACGAGAGGGAGAGTGCACGGAGGAAGAGATGGGGGTAAAGCTAGTCCATCTGTTGCCTGGTCTTTCGACCTTGCTTCAGCGCGGTATTTATAACTAAACATGTACCTAAAAGCAATCTATCCTACTCTGTAATAGACTAGGGAAAGGGGCCCAGACTGCACGAGCGCACGAGAACTAGGGTGGCACTTGGTATCGAGGCGAAGAGGGGTCCGGGGCGCGAGAGTGCTTGAGCACTAGGCTCCTCCGAGCCTAGCGCGCGCCCGTTCCCTACACCTCCAATCCAATTTGGGCCGCCGTGCGCCGACGCGTAACACGCGGTGATAGTGGATAGGCCTTCGCGCAGTAATAAGGGCCCAAAGGGGAGCCGCGGGCGGGAGAAGAATGAAGATGAGTGCGCACCTGAAAACTTGCAAGTTTTCTCCTTACAGTATTCGCATGTTATGATCTACGTGGCTTCACACATCGAGGAATAAATGGCGGCGCACCTATGAGAGTGGATTGCAGCTGTGCGGACCAGGAAAGACTCGGTTAACGAGACGCGGTGACCCACACTCGTCCTTGATCCACGCTCGTCCGGTGACCCACCTAGTCATGTGGCATACACAAGAGTCAACCGTAGAATTTACGCGAATGCAAGGGGAGTGGACGTGGGCAGAACAGGTATCGGTGTGCCGCCGTAGATACAGACTTAATACAGCAGCAGGTCACAGGAATGAGGGGCCATGAACCTGTGAACTCCGACTCGGGGTCCACGGGTCTGCTCAACTTAGTAACGCACAACGCATCCGATCGACCCACATCGGTAGCTGCCGTTATGCCACGCATCATCCACTGGAATATGATTCATCAACTGCTTAGGAATCGCTGATCTATCCATGGAAAAGAAGTCTATAAAACCTGCTGTACAGAACAGTGTTTTCTACACAGCCCCACCCTCGATAGTGAGCTCAACTACATAACGATGTCAACTCCCGCCGTAACGAAAAAGGTTCCATATGGTACGACATCGCTCTATCATCTCACGACCTTTGTCTTAGTCGATTGTCTCTCACACGAATGGTTACAGTTCGCCTGGGCAATTCGGGGTTGAAGGTGTCCAGGATTATTCTTGGGATGATGTCGTATGGTGATACCCGTTGGCAACCTTGGGTTTTGGGCGAACAAGAGGCCATCGAGCATGTGAAGTTTGCGTGAGCCAATTATCGCTTTCTACCCCTGCTTGTGATCTCATTGGCTCGCGCGTTGCAAAGCTACGAACACGGTGTAAACACCTTCGACACGGCCAACCTGTACTCAAATGGCCTCTCCGAAGTATACCTCGGTAGGGCCATCAAGGCTCTCAATCTGCCGCGCGAAGAGATCGTAGTCATGACGAAAGTATGTTCACTGCGGGCCCGGTATTAGCACTCGTGTGGAGATCTTGGGCTAATGCCGTTGTACAGGTGTACGGCGCTGTCGGAAAAACTATGGGGGAGACTTTGTGGGCAACGTCGCGCGCAGAGCTCGAGAAGATAGGATATGTGAATCAGCATGGTCTCAGCCGCAAGGTGAATCGCTTTCGTCTCCTTTCTTCATACGGTATTTTATTGCTAATACTCGATGTCGCAGCATATTTTCGACTCGGTGAAGAAGTCCCTCGAACGCCTACAACTCGATCACATCGATGTGTTGCAATGTCACCGGTTTGATGTTGACACACCCATTGAGGAGACAATGCAGGCCCTGCACGACGTCGTCAAGGCGGGATACGTCCGGTACATAGGCATGAGTAGCTGCTACGCTTGGCAATGTGCGTGCTCGTTCAAAGTCGAGCTCAGCGACCTTTTACTGATCTTAGCCGCAGTTCACATCATGCAGAGTAAGCAAGTTGATCCCCGAGCTCTGACAAGCATTGTTCACAGGCTATAATCACAGATTATGCTATCACTCATAACCTCACGCCCTTCATCTCGATGCAAGACCATCACTCACTCGTTTACCGAGAAGAGGAGCGCGAGATGTTCCCCACACTCAAGCACTTCGGTGTCGGTATCATCCCGTGGTCGCCACTAGCGCGAGGCCTCCTCACCCGTCCCTTCCAAAGTGATAAACGGACTACGCGGGGTGATACCGATCAGTGCGTCTGCTTTGTCGTCGCCTGAGCCCTACTCACCACCTGACCCCGTCATATCTCCAGCTTCATTGGTTCCTATTTGGAAGGACCAGGCACAGTAGAAATTGTTAAGAGGTCCGTAGTCTCAGTCTGGGTGTGTGGACGAGGTTTCACGAGAGTTTGACCAGGGTCGAAGAGATTTCCAAGAAGCGCGGCATAAGCATGGCTCAGGTATCCCTGGCATGGTCGTTGGCACGAGTCACCGCCCCGGTCATTGGCTCTACGAGTACCAAGAACCTCGAGGAGTTGATTGGTGCGTGACATTGGTCTCCGTGTGGCATAGTGATGATGATCTAAAGGCTGAGCTCTGGTTGCAGGTGCCACTGATATCCAGTTGACCGAAGATGAAATTGTTTATTTGGAGGAGCCGTACAAAGCACGCTCAGTGATTGGACATGCATGAGGACTTCGGGAATTGCATCGGGTGATGATACTGTTGAAATATAGTAGTCGCGTTAAATACAGTACAGAGTACGACCAGCTCACCTGCATCTTGAATTAAAATCCGGGTGACTACAGTTGAGATTGCGATGACTCGGAACGAGAGGGTTGCGTCCCGGCAGTATCCGAGATCTTGCCGAACATTGATTCCGATTGGGCCGTACGACGACCTCCTTCGACTTTCTCCAGTTCCATATCGCAGTAGCAGTGATGTGCTACTTGAATCCCCAATATCAAATAACCACGGCGAGTGGCTGTGGGTGGTTACAGCCCGGTTTCTTTACCTATGGGACCGTAACATCTGCGCGGCGCTTGCCTAGTCCAATTGTGATGCACAAACCTCCGTTTTCCACCGGGAGCCGACATTGTTGCGTCAAGTACTTCTTGAGCTGTTCGTGTCTCGCCATCTGGGAAGCTCGCATCCTACTAATCGGGACATGAGGGCACGTGCTGGGGCATCTGCTTGAAGAGGCTGTGTTTCATTCACCCTTATATACCTCTCACCGGCACCGTGAAAGGATTTCAAGCTTTGATCTCAGTTCTGACTTCTGAGAGAACTTAGTATGTGAGGACTAAGCAGTGAGTTCTGGGGTGGGTTGGTCAGGGAGCTGAGACGACGTCGCGTTCTCCGAAGAGAGCGCGAGGCGTAAGGGGTGTTGCCCAAGTCGAGGGAGGGGCCGTCCTCTTCCCGAAGGTCGAGCACGCGCGAAGTCGTCAGTGGACTTGGGGGTGCTGCTACTTGACAGCGGTGTGTCTGGGAGGAAGCGGAGAGGCGGCTACTGATTAATGCGAGAGAGAAAGAGAGGACTGGAAGGGGGTAAACGAGCCCTTTTTTTTTGACTGCCTCTCGACGAGGCCAAGTGCGAGGTATTTGTACACGCACGAGAACGAATACACACTACACGTAGTCGAACGTGAGCCGAGAGAGAGGGTCCGAGATGGTAAAGAAAAGGGTCCCAATTGAATGAAAACCTCGCGCGCGACAGCGGGCGCGCGGTCTACGAAGGAGAGAGGAATACAGCGCCGGGGAGAGAAAGAGTAGAGCCTAAGGTTCGAAGGGGGATGCCAGTTGGAGGTCGAGACGAGACGAACTGAATGCGGTAAGGGCGACGGCGACGGCAGAAGTGGCGGCGCGAGCGAGCGAGGAAATGAAGATCAGAATTGCTGCTACGCGCTACACGGTCGAGCGGAAGCGGACGGCGCGGAAGCTGCCACGGAGCTCGTTTCCACGCACTATGATATCTATCGCAACCGAGTTGCGACTACACATCCTGCTTTCGGGCACTGCATGCCCTCTGGGTATGGCCCAGTGAGGATTGCCACTGTCCTGGATTGGCGATGTTGTTTACGTGAGCCGTGGTGAGCGAAGGGAAATTCCATCGTCTCTTCAATGCTCTACTTCCTTCCGGTGATGCGTCCCATGATTCCCATGAAGAGATTTCTCTATCGGAATCCCATGAAAGGGCATATCAGCTTGCGAGCCGGTAACCCGCTCGCTAGGATCACATAAGTTCTTGAGGCCTTGCTAGACGGATATGACTCGGAGGCCGCAACTAAGTCACGGTCATACCACTCGCATCAACTCGTGCCGGCAGATATATTACGCCTCGCAAAAAATCCCGCAAATTAGTGATGCTTCCCCTGGACCGTTCTAGATGACGGTAATGACGTTCATCGCCAGGGACAACACGGCAAGATCCCAAATTTTGTCATGCCAATCGGATTTATGAGCACCGCCATTGAACATGAGCCGGATTCTTCCGCGGCTGTTGTCGGATGGGACGCGACAAGGCCTTACTGCAAGCGCGCACACTCCGAGTCGAGTAATAAGAACATATGACTGATGTCGCAATATGATTGATTGTAGCCAGTGCCGATGTGAGACGGTTGCAGTGGTTTCGAGTCGCTTGTTCGGCTGTTCCCGACTTTGCTGTCGTAGTAATGAGGATTTCATTGAGGAAAATGCGTCCGGGCATCAGAAAAGTATAAGTTCAAGCAGATCAAGAGAGCAAAAAGTGTTTTCAAGTGAAGAATAGTACTCCCAAGCATAAACACGTTTTTCTGATGCAGCACTTTCAGTTGGGGTACGCAGTAAGCGGCCAGTTTTTTAAGATCTATCCGCGATGGATACTGTAAGGAGAGCACGAGCTGTAGGCTCGAAAATGAGCACCACGACCGCCCCTGCGCACCACCCGAACGCCAACTCGTTCGTCTCCGCGTCGCGTCCACGCAAGCTCGACCCTTTCCCCCTCGTCTCTCTTGTAGAGCCCCTTCTTGACTCGACCTAGAAGCAGCCCAGACCCTCGGATTGCCCAAGTCGACGGCCGACACCACTAATGCGCACTGCACCGAAAAAGCCACCGACCGATGCTGTGCTCATCATGCGTGGCCCCTTGCAAGTCAGGCCTTGGTCTGGACTCGTACTTTATTTGGATTGCCTCTTACTGTACATAGATTCAACTACCTCCCGCTCTCCATTCTTACCTACCATTTCTGTGTTAGACTACTGCTTGCTTCCCCTTTCGCCCTTGATCCTTTTGTCTTCAGATATTGATACGTTCCCCTCACCCCCAATCAGCCTCATGCCCGCGTTGTGCATCTAGACCACCTATTTAGTAAATTTTCCACCTTGTTTCAATACTGTGCCCCTCATCATCCTTGTCGCGCAGTCTGTCGCCGGCGAGTTCTTTCTTGTGTTTTCTTTCCCTCTTGTCCCCCTTCTCTGCTCAGCCCTGTCATAGATTATTTGTCCTTACTGCCCTTGCTCTCGTACATATAAATAAGATCCCTGCCTGGCCTTGTCAAGGCAGGCAAGTTTTGTGCCCCCATCTCTAGCTCTCTCACATGCATTCGTACTCCTTTGGGATGTGAGCATGTCTATCTCCTTCTTTCGAACTCACGGCTGAGCCTACTGACATTTAGCCCTTTCAGATACTTGAGACGTGAGGATTAACTCCAAGCCGCG
>Ga0137394_10003226_pt1 | contig 12218 bp, 12 predicted proteins | sample czobulk116metaG_FD_108278 | JGI IMG/M metagenome (GOLD analysis project Ga0137394, IMG submission 108278) | Vadose zone soil microbial communities from Angelo Coast Range Reserve, California, USA - czobulk1.16 metaG | ecosystem: Environmental > Terrestrial > Soil > Vadose zone | place: USA... | reverse complement strand
GGGTCCAGTGGTTCACATACATTCCCACAAATTTGTCCGCCAGGTCGCGGCCCATGTTGCGAGCGAATTGGAGAGCGTGTTGCACCGCCTCAGCGCGATGATCCAGGCTGAACTGAATGCTCCTCGTGAGAATGCCGGAGATTAACTTGCGAGTAGGCGCATCAAAACATTTGTGTATGACATTCCCGCCAAGCGGCAGCGGCAAACCATCCGTCTCCCGACCCCACCAGGCGCCCAGGTCCTCGCACATGCGCAAGCCTTCATTTTTGTAAGTTAATTGACCCTCGTGAATGATTAAACCGGCATCGGCTTTGTCCTCTCGCACGGCCTGAAAAATTTTGTCGAACGGAACGATGAGGTAATCGATATCCTTTGCGGGTCTTTCGAGCCATAGTTGCAGCGCAAGGAAAGCGCTGGTCATAGTGCCAGGCACCGCAATTTTCCTTCCTGCAATTTCAGACTTGGAAAGCTGTTTCTTTGCCACGATCATCGGACCGTATCCGTCACCCATGCTGGCGCCGCTGGGGAGCAGCGCATACTTGTCGCTTACGTAAGCGTAGGCGTGGATGCTGATCGCCGAGATGTCCAATTCGCCGCGTGTGGCCCGCTCATTAAGCGTCTGAATATCCTGCAGGACATGCTTGAATTTGAATCCATGGGTGGGAATCAGTTCTTTGGCCAGGCCATAAAACATGAACGCATCATCAGGGTCGGGCGAATGGCCAAGCGTCAGAGTTTTTTCCGGCATCGATTCAAAACTAGCCGGTGAAGGTTCGGTGTCGAGCCTCCGGTTCATGCTGTCCGTCTTGCCTCGGCCTCTCGGTTGCAGTATTGATGCGTGATTGAAAAAACCGCGTTCGCTCGAAATTCCCCGAAAAACCGTTTATCGGCTGTCGGTCTATTTGCGTTGCCTGGCGCGGCTGAAGGATAAAGAGATTCAGACCGTCTCGAGCGAAACCCTCGCCAAAGTCGCCGGTGTCAAGCCCACTCAGCTTCGCAAAGACCTGACTTACTTCGGACAGTTCGGGACGCGAGGCCTTGGTTACGACGTTGCCGAGTTGTCCAAAATGATTTCGGATGAGCTTGGGACCACGAGCTTGCAACCGGTGATTCTCGTGGGCGTCGGTCATCTGGGTACAGCCCTGATATCTTATCGCGGTTTTGAAAAGGAGGGGTTCGAAATCGTGGCCGGCTTTGATCTGGAACCGGAACGTCGCCGGGATAAGCAGGTGAAACAACCGATTCTGCCCATGGACCGATTGCCGGACTTCGTTCGCGATCACAAGATTCGCATGGCGATTCTTTCGGTTCCGGCCGCGGTCGCGCAGGAAGTCGCCAATGTTCTCGTCAGGTGCGGGGTGATGGGCATCCTGAATTTTTCACCCATCGTTATCGATGTTCCCGAGGAAGTGATGGTCAACAACGTAAATCTCGCCATCGAACTGGAGAACTTAAGTTACTTCATTCAAGACTGAGCGCATTACGCCTTCATTTCCTCGACTTTCACATCTTCCAAGAGTCGCTCGACGTCCTCCCGCTTCACTTCGCCGGCCATCAGATTCAGGGCGTTGGCCGCGCCAGAGGCTGCACCCCAACGGCACGCCTGGCCGAGATCGTCGCCCAACAGGAGCCGCCATACAACGGCCGCAGTGAAAGCATCGCCGGACCCTATCGGATTTATTGTTTCAATTCGAGGACTGGAGATACGCCACGGTCTCTTTCCTTCGAGCGCAAGCGCCGGCGACTTCCCCGCAGTAATCACGACGTTTTTCGCCCCTTGCTCGATCAACTCCTTCATTGCCTTCAGCGTTTCAGCTTCGTCAACCAGATCTCTTCCGAGCATGGCACCCAATTCCGCTCGATTCGGTTTCACAAGATCGGGCCTGGCCTCGAGTGATCGCAATAACGCCGGTCCGTGGGCGTCCACAACAGCCAAGGCGTTGTTTTCGTATGCAATCTGACAACATTGAAGATAAAAGTCCGTCGGGCCCTACGGATTCAATGTACCTGACATCACAATCGCCCTGCAGCCCTTGGCGTGCGTGCGGATCAAGTTCAAGAGCGCATCGTAAGCATCCGGACTGACACGCTTGCTCTCCTCCACCAATTCGGTCTGCGTAACTGTCGATTTGTCTATCACGGTGATGCATTGGCGCGTCCGCTCGGTCACACTGATGAAACCTGTCTCTATGCCTCTGGTTTCAATGGTTCGCTTCAATTCTTCACCGCGGTCTCCGCCGATGAACCCTACGGCCACTGGTTCCTCACCCAGCGCATGCAGCACCTTGGCCACGTTGATGGATTTGCCCGCGATTCCATCCAAAGTTTCCGCCGCGCGATTTACCGCATCAATCGTAACCTTGCCAAACACCATCACCCGTTGAAGGGCGGGAGTGGTCCCAACACACAGAATCACAGTGCGACAGAGTTAAATGAATTAAATGGGCTAAATAAGGAAACGCCGCGGCGAAAATGTTTTGCCGGGCTCCGCAAACTTTGCTGGAGGGTATTACAGATATCCGGACCGGATTAATGAAGGGCTGCGCTCGAATCCGTCAAGGCAATTGAGGCGTGACCAGGCGATAGAAACGCGTTGTTCCAGGGCCGATCGTATCCAGCACAATCGCAAGCGAGTTGGTAGGCTGAGACCAGACATCGGTTAGCCTGGACCAGGACGGCGCACCAATCGTATCCTGAAACAGCACGCTATAGGCATGATTCGACGCAGCCAACCCCTATGGTGCCCTTTTGCAAGTGCAATTGCCACTTATCTTGACCTAACCAAACCAATCGTTCATTGAAAGGCCGCGATGAAATCGGGGCCTTTTAATTAAACACCGGGAAAGGGACCTTCGACACGCCCGGTGGATAGGATAAATCAGAAAAGAGCTATCCAGGCCAGGAATCTGTGAGCCATTATTTCTGCATCGCTTTCCAGATCGCTCGGAACTCAAGCTTTCGTAATTCAAGATCGAGCTGTTCCCTTCGCAACTCTTTGACAAGTCTCTGGTTGTCACCCAAAGCCAATGACATGGCGGCAATGTCTTCAACCGCTTTATTAGTCGCTATCTGCATGGACAGGGCACGGGTGTCCTCGATGGCCGCCGAGACTTCCTGGCGTATCTGTTCCAGGCGAGACTCCACGGTCGATACGAAGACGAGTTGATCATCAACGTTGCCGACAGTCTTTAGATCACTTGTTCCTGGGCTCGGCTGGGTCGCCTGATCGATGCTTCTCTGGACGCGGTCAGTTTTCTCCTGCAACTCATTGACCAGGTCCGTTTCCCACTTTGCCTTTTCGCTTTGGCCTTTTTGCGTTAAATCCGCGGCTCTTTTCTGGTGTTCCTGCATCATTTCCTTCAGAAGCAAGCCTTGAGCGTTCAGGGCCAACATGACGGCATTCGACGACGAAATCCCGATGGAATTGGATGGGGAGTAATTCAGCGGCGCGCGCGGATTGGCCCTGTAGGTTGGGTAACTGGTTGTCGCGTCGGCGGCCAGAACGGCGCGAGAGATACTTGTCAGTCCGACGATTCCCGCAATTAGCTTCAAATATAATTTCATCAGCACAGCCTGTCCTGCCTGCTGCGCGTTTCAAGCGTCAAAACGCTTGCACTTTCAGCCGTATAAACCTGGCGGGTGCGTCTTTGGTTGGGAGCACATCGCGGAAAACGATCGTCTCCGTTCCATCACCATTGTTCGTGGGGCCGCTCGCGGTCACTCGCGGAGCCCACGTCACCAGATTGCTGGACACCTCCGCCATGCAGGTGATGCCGATTCTCCCAATTGGGCAGTTAGACGATTTGTGCAGTCCGACTGGTCGCCCCGTCGGACTGGTCGGACTCGTCAGACGCTGCCAAACTTACTCCGGCAGTCCAAACTCGACACCAGTCCCTGGTCCCTCAACACTTTCGCCTCGTGAAACAATCTATCGTGACATTGGATATGGAAGGGGTTCTCACACCCGAGATTTGGATCGCCGTCGCCGAAAAGACCGGGATCAAAGAGTTGCGTCGCACCACCCGCGACGAACCCGACTACGACAAGCTAATGCGCGGGCGTCTCTCAATTCTCGATCGGCACGGCCTCAAACTTTCGGACATTCAGAAGGTGATAGGTAGCCTTAAGCCTTTGGAAGGCGGACGCGAGTTTCTGGATGAACTGCGCACCTTTGTCCAGGTGATCATTCTTTCCGACACCTTCGAACAATTCGCCGCGCCGCTCTTGGAGCAACTGAACTGGCCGACGCTTCTTTGCCACCGGCTCGTGGTCGAAAATGATCGGGTCGTGAATTATCAGATTCGCATTCCCGAGCAAAAACAACGCGCTGTGGCCGCTCTGAAACTGCTCAATTACAACGTCATTTCGGCCGGCGATTCTTTCAACGATACCGCGATGCTTATCGAGGCGCATCAAGGTTTCCTTTTCCGCGCGCCAACTAATGTGAAGGAGCAGTTCCGACAATTCAAAGCGGTCGAGGATTATGGCGACTTGATGAAACTGATTAAAAATGCGATGGAATAAACGGCGCAGACAAGCAGAGGGAGTAAGAGGAAGACGAAGAGGCAGAGAAAGATTGGGTCAATCCTCGGCTTTCAAATCACGCGACATCAAATCCGTGACCGATTGTCGGACATCCTTGTCTTCGAACAACATGGCATAGACTTCATCAATTACCGGCGTGACAATATCATGCTTGCGCGCCAGCCGGTAGGCTGCCCGGGCAGTAGGATAACCTTCAGCCACCGTGACCATGCTGGCCGCAATGTCCGACGCTTTCTCGCCGCGCCCAACCCTGTCTCCAAAAGCGCGGTTGCGACTATGCTTGGAGAAACATGTGACCATCAAATCGCCCAATCCGCTCAGGCCGGTGAAGGTCTCGCTTTGCGCGCCGCACGCCACGCCCAACCTGCGTATCTCGACAATGGCGCGCGTCACCAGCGCCGCCTTTGAATTGTCCCCGAAGCGCATGCCGTCGCCGACGCCTGCAGCAATGGCAATCACATTCTTCAGCGCTCCGCCCAGCTCGACGCCTTTGACATCCGCGCTGGTATAAACCCGGAACTCCGGTGTGGTGAAAAGAGTCTGAGCTTTTGCGGCTGTCTCGGCGAGATCGCTTGCGGCAACAATAGCCGTGGGAATTCCGCGCGCCACTTCGATGGCGAAGCTGGGTCCTGAAAGCGCAGCATGTTGCGATCCGGGCGAAACTTCGTCGAGAATGCCGCACATGGTTAGACCGGTTTCGTATTCAATTCCTTTCGTAACGCTGACTATCCTGCCGTTGTAATCGGCAAGTGCCGCGCTTACCTCCCGAAAGCCTTTCGATGGAACTGCCATGACGACACATTCTGCGCCGGCTGTCGCCTGCTTGAGATCAGACTCGAATCCGAGTTGCGTTGCCAGTTCGATTCCCGGCAGGAAGCGTTCATTGCGTCCGCTGCGCCGAATTTCTTCAAGCCATGCCGGATTATGTCCCCAAAGCGTGACATTGTTTCCGGCTTTTTGAAGAAGCGAGGCCAGCGCAGTTCCCCAGGCTCCGGCTCCGAGCACAGCTATTTTCATTTATGATTGCCTCGGCGTGCCTGCCGGCGACGCCGTCTTTTTAAACGAAATCCGGTTTTCTGTTCCATTCAAAAGCCGCTGAATGTTCGCCCGATGTTTATAAATCGCCAGCGCAGCCATACCCACCATCACAGCAATCATCGCAAGGGATTCGTGGGTCAACCACGCGGCAACGGGCAGCATCGCCGCCGCGCAGATCGATGCCAGCGATACATAGCGCGTCAAAGCGAATAACACCGTCCATACTCCAAGGATAATCAGCAGCGCAGGCCACACCAGGGCAATCAGCATGCCGGCGGAGGTGGCGATGCCTTTGCCTCCCTTGAAATGCAGCCAACAGGTGAAGTTGTGACCGAGGATCGCCCCAAATCCGGCGCTAACCCGCACCGCATCCCGCACGGTTTCGGAGGCGTTGGGGAAAAACCAGGCCAACACCATATTGGCCCATACGTACGCTGCCAGCCATCCCTTCAAAGCGTCCACAAGGAGGACGAAGATCCCGGCCGGTTTGCCCAAGTACCGAAATACGTTTGTCGCGCCAATATTCCCGCTGCCGACTGTGCGAATATCAACGCCCCGCGCTTTCGCCACCAGGAATCCGGTCGGAATGGAACCCAGGAAATAAGCGACTACGAGCGAAAGAGCATACCCGAGAATCACCACGGCCATATCTAAAGGTTCCCCCTTAGAACTATAAAGCGAAATCTTGTTACATGCTGCATTGGAGTTTGAAGTTTGAAGTTTTGGCGCATCTGGCACACTCTCGCGCGTGACTTCGGAAAAGGTCAAAGTTGGCGTCGTTGGCACGGGCTCCCTCGGCAAAGAGCACGTCCGCATCTACGCTGAAATGGCGGCGGCAGGCCGAGTCGACTTCGCCGGCGTTTACGATGTCATTGGCGAAACAGCCCGGAAGTTTGCCGACAAATACAAAGTCCGCGCCTTCGGTTCCGTCGAGGAACTTGCCGTTGCCGCCGATGCGCTGAGCATTGTCACACCCACCAGCAGCCATTTCGAACTGGCCAAAGATCTGCTCGGGAAGCGTAAACACCTCCTGGTGGAAAAGCCAATGACCGATAGCGCCGCACAGGCAGCCGAATTGGTCGAACTTGCCCGCCTTAATTCGTGCGTGCTCCAGGTCGGCCACGTCGAACGATTCAACCCGGTGTTCAAGTATCTCGAAACGGTTGCCACCAAACCGAGGTTCATCGAAACGCATCGCCTCTCGCCATACCCCGCGCGCAGCACCGATATCGGCGTGGTCCTCGATCTGATGATCCACGACCTTGATGTCGTCCTCGCTTTTGTAAAATCGCCGGTGACCAACGTGGACGCCGTCGGCATTCCCGTTCTGAGCAAAACCGAAGATATCGCCAATGCGCGATTGCGTTTCGCTAATGGCTGCATTGCCAACATGACCGTCAGCCGTGTCAGTCCCGAAAGGATGCGGAAGATTCGGGTTTTTAGCGGCGGTCCGACGACGAGCTACATCTCGCTCGATTACCGCGCGCAGGAAGGTTTTATCTACCGCATCGCCCGCGACGGCGAAGAGGAAAGCTCGTTGCTCAAAAAACTCCTGGCTTCGAAAGATTCGACCATTGTCAGCCAGTTTGCCGGCAAACGCATCGTTCGCGAGCCAGTTCCGATCACTAAGGAAGAACCGCTGAAACTTGAGCTCCAGCACTTTATCGAATGCGTTCGGGCCCAAAGCACGCCGATGGTAAGCGGTGAATCAGCTAAGGATGCCCTGGACCTGGCCTTCGAAATCACGCGGCAGATTCAGGTGGCGCTGAAGGACGAAGGCGCAAGCCTTCCATGAAGCCCAAAACCTTCATGCTCATCGCTGGCGAGGCCAGCGGCGATATCCTTGCAGCCGAACTGGTTCGGGCCCTCCGTCGAGAACTCGCAGCCGCAGAGCCAATCTTCACGACGGATTATCAACCGCTGGAAACAAGTCTCGAACCTCGATTCTTCGGGGCCGGTGGACAGCACATGGGTGCCGCGGGCGTCGAGTTGGCGGTCGATATGACCAAACATTCGCTCACCGGTCTGCCGAGCCCCGGACAAATCCTGAAGTTCTGGCGGCTGGCTAAAATGCTGCTCCGTCTGGCGCGAGATCGTGAGCCTGACGCGGTCATTTGCGTCGATTTTCAATTGTTCAACAGCCTTATCGCCCGCGCCCTTCGTGATTATATCAACAAACGGCAGGATTGGTTTCATGATTGGAAGCCGAAGATCATTCAGTATGTATCACCCCAGGTGTGGGGTTCGCGCGAAGGTCGCGCGGCAAAGATTGCCCGAAATTGCGATCTCCTTTTGAGCATCGTTCCGTTCGAAAAAGGGTGGTACGCACAGCGCACGCCCACATTGCGCGTCGAATTCGTGGGTCATCCAATTGTGGATCGGTATGGCCAACCACTAACGGCGCGGCAGCAGCCGTCGGCCCCAAATCTCGTGCTACTTCCAGGCAGCCGCACGGGCGAGATCGTTCGGCATCTTCCCGTCTTGCTCGAAGCGGTTTCAATCATTCGAAAGGAGGTGCCGGACGTGCGCCCGATCATGGTTGTGCCGAACGAATCATTATTGAACCTCGTGAAGCAGTTTCCGCTTCCGCCAGACCTGGACCTTCGGTCAACCGGCCTGACGGACGCGCTCTCGCAGGCGACGGGCGCCATCGCAAAAACCGGAACCGTCAATCTGGAATGCGCGTACTTTGGCGTCCCCACCGTCGCGCTTTACAAAACATCGTGGGTCACATTCCAGTTCGGAAAACGCCTGGCCACAGTTCGGTACCTGTCGATGCCCAACCTCCTGGCGAATGAAGAAGTTTTTCCCGAGTTCATTCAGGATGCAGCCACTCCGGAGAACATTGCTCGAGCCACAATCGACCTGCTGAAAAACAGCGAACGCCGCGAAAAAACCCGGCAACGCCTGAAGCAGATTATGGCAACTCTCGGCCCTCCCGGCGCCAGCACTCGCGCCGCCCGCGCTATCCTCGACTTGATGAAGGAGCCCGCCATTCACGATCAGCAGATGATTCAAATCGCCCCGGACTTACTGCCTCACACGCATCGAAGCTAACGCGTCGTTTGCCTTGCGGTTCTGATTCGCCGCCGCGCTCGCCAGCCCTTCCACAACGGCATTTCTCACACTTTGATTGGTGGCGAGCCGGCGAAACCTATCAACGCATCAATCGCACCGGGTTTCCGCTTTCGGCCGCTTTGTTCAAACCACAATAGTAAAACCCGCCGCAGGCCAAAAGCCGCCAAAAAATTTGGTTCTTCGTCCTTCACCACACGTGATTGACCAGACCTTCCCTTGTCAGACCTAATGGAGCATGCGCAACAAAGTGGCTTGTCTGTGGTTCTTCCTGGTTGGATTTCTCATCCAATTGCAAGGGGCGCCGGCTGAAACCATTGATCTGCTTCAGCGCTATCCGACGAAATTGACAGGAGCCGGCGAAAGCGAGGAAGCCAGGCAATGGGAGTTCACGGAGAAAGATATTTTCCGCCTATCGCGTTTTGAGTTCGGTGTTGGAAACGTGCGCGTCAGCACAGGTCGGGCCGAGTTGGGTATCGGGCATTGTTCGGATGGGGCTGTCTGGGCGGTAATTGTGCCCAAGGAGAATGGCGCGTTGACGAGTCCACGCGCAAACGAAACAGAAACAATCGCTCACATATGGCTGCGATTTCACCCGAAAGAGATCCGCCGCTTGTTTCTTCCCGAGACAATCTCGGCGAGCGCTGAAACCAATCTGCTGTGGCCCATGCGCGCCATTGCCAATGCCAAAATCGGTTCGAGTTGGCAGGCTGGTGGCCTTGCCCTCATACCCGGAGCGAAAGATATGACTCTCGATGTGGATGTGACAAATGGGCTCCGCCGCTTCTTCGTTCTGGATACGCAAGCCCGCATTGCGGAGTACATTCCTGCCTTTGAGCATCGGGCCGTACACCTGCCGCCGTCGCTGACGACCGAAGCGGCGGCATCAGCTTTCGATCAGATGTGGGAAGCCTTCGACTCGAAGTACGCGATGTTTGTATTGCGGGCCCGAAGTTGACTGGCAGCGGCTGCGGGATGAATATCGTCCGCGGGCTTTAGCTGCGAAATCCACACTCGAATTCGCCTCGGTTTGCGCCGAGATGTTGAAGCATCTTCGGGATTTGCACGTGTGGCTCCGAGTCGGGGATCTCGATGTGCCGGTCTATAATCGGCCGCGTAGCGCAAATTTCAATCCGTCCGGCATTCGCGCCATCATTCGCGCAGCCAGCCCTGAAATCCATGAGGAGGGAAGAGTGGTCTGGGGAGTCACGACCAACCGCGTGGGCTTCATCCTTATCTCAGGTTGGAATGATTCGAAGATCCCCGACAAATTCGGGCAGGCTCTCGAACAGATGCGCGATACGCGGGGATTGATCCTCGACGTGCGCGCCAATGGCGGCGGAGACGAGCCCACCGCCGCAAAAGTTGCCGGACGTTTCCTTGAAAAAGAATTTGTGTATGCCTTCAGCCAGTTTCGAAACGGTCCCAGCCACACGAATCTGACGCAGAAATTCGAACGAAGAGTAAAACCTGCGAGGCCGTGGCGTTACAACCGCCCGGTCCTGTTGCTCATCGGCCAGAAATGCATGAGCAGCAACGAATCCTTCATTGGCATGATGACCGGCGACCCTGATGTGATCACCATGGGCGACCACACGTGCGGATCGAGCGGCAATCCCATGATGATCCAACTGCCATTGGAAATGACCGTCAGCGTGCCGCAATGGATTGATTACTTGCCGGATGATTCGCCGCTCGATGAACGCGGGTTTCAGCCGCAAGTTTTGTTCAAGCCGTTCCCTGGCGCCTTCGACGGTGATCGCGACGATTTGCTTGCGGCAGCTCTCGAGCGGCTCAGCAAGGCGCCATTGCCGGAGAAGCCGATCGAAGCGGATTGAATTGAGTGTCTTACGGCGCGACGGCCTTCAGCCGATAAAATTTCACGGTCGGTGCGATGGCATTCGTGATATAGTTGCGATTGTTCACGATTTCCACGGCGTCGTCCGAGTTGGTCCAGCCAGAAATCAATCCAGCGGACTGGAGTGTGTAAGCAGATGCGCTCAGTGGCCAATTTACGACGATATTGTTCGAGAGCCGCGAAATCTGCAGGGATGGAGGCGGGACATCCGCATTCAGAACGCCGTCTTCGTCGCGATCAATGCCCATGCGCACACCCGATCCCGGCGGCACGCCCATGATGGTGAGCGTATCACCCGCCTGCACTTTAGCGGTGAGTTGCGAGCGTGTGAAAGCGGGCAGGTTCGTCGAGTCCGCACGATAACTGTTCGGTCCCGGTTGATAAACAAAGCTATGGAGCCTGCCATCAATGGTGCCTGTGACGATTAGATCATTGTTGTTCGAGCTGGCTTGGTTTTGGAGGAGGGGCCAATCGTTTGACACGGAGAGAGACGTCACATTCGTCGCCGCCAAGGTGCGGCTGTAACCGACGGCCGGACGGTATCGAAGCATTGAACGAAAGCCGCCAGGTTGTTTTTGATGGCGAACAGGATTGGTTTGCTTGCTTTCGTAGTTTACGTAAGCCCCCGAAGCGAAGATTAGTGCGAGAAAAAAAGCTGCAGAAATTCGAAACGGTTCAAGAACCGCCGAATCAAAAAAAGACTGAACCCGACCAAAAAACCCCGTGCCCAATTGTTACGACTGGCCATCACCGTGCGGTGGAAGTGATGGCATAGTAGAAAAGAGCAGTGCCGTTGTCTAGAACTTTAAACCAGCCACGACCTTAAACCAGCCTCAGCCCGGCACGGGCGTATTTAGCGTCAGCCAGTAATCATGGATGGCTTTGACGATCTCGACCAGCGAGTCAAACGATACCGGTTTGATCAGGTAGGAGTTCACGCCAAGCTCATAGGCTCGCTTGAGGTCCGCATCATGATTGGACGAGCTCAGCACGACAACGGGAACGGTTCTGAATTTATCATGCTTACCCAGCCATTCCAGCACATCGAATCCGTTCAAACGGGGCATTTTGAGATCAAGCAGGATCAGGCGCGGCAGCGGAAATTTTTCCCGGTCGGCAAAGCCGTCTATTCCCCGAAGGTAAGCAATGGCTTCGTCCCCATCGGCAACGCGCCGAATGTCACAACTCACACTGGCCTTGCGACAGGCGTGTTCCAGGAGGAGAACGTCATTGGGATCGTCTTCGATATGAAGAATGGTTGGCCGGTTCATGATCAGTTAGATCGCCTGCATTGCACAGAATCGGTTCTGTGAGCAAGCGCCTCCTGATCTCAGAGTCGCATCCGCGCAGAACCGATCCTGATAAAATCTAGCTCACAAAGGCCGATTTGTCAGGATGCAAAATCGTTGAGATGGGGTGACCGACGGGATTCGAACCCGCGACAGCCAGATCCACAATCTGGGGCTCTAACCAGGCTGAGCTACGGCCACCACAATGGGTAGACAAGCTAAGTTTTGTGGACCGCGCAGTCAAGCTTGGCGTAGTGCCATTCATGGATTTAGCCTTTCACCAACGCGATGATTTAACTAACGTGAGCGCGTGGTGACGCTCGAAACCAGCAAAGTTTTCGGCCAACTCAAACCGGATCAATTAAAGATTCTGCGCGAAATTGCGCAGGAGCGGGTGTTCGAGATGGGTCGCG
>Ga0137394_10003225_pt1 | contig 12225 bp, 11 predicted proteins | sample czobulk116metaG_FD_108278 | JGI IMG/M metagenome (GOLD analysis project Ga0137394, IMG submission 108278) | Vadose zone soil microbial communities from Angelo Coast Range Reserve, California, USA - czobulk1.16 metaG | ecosystem: Environmental > Terrestrial > Soil > Vadose zone | place: USA... | reverse complement strand
TGGGTTGTGTCATCCGTGAAGGTGATGGAGAAGCGGCGGCCTCTGCGGGTTGATATGGCAGCAGGGCCCCAGACATCGGTATGAATTTCGTCACCGAAGCTCTGGGCTTGCTTGCCGACTTGTACCTTCGAGACAGGCTGATGGAGTGACCGCGCGTAGATGCAAGCCAGGTAGTGCTCCCCGAGCGACCCCGGGTCCAAAGCGATCCCAGTGACAAGTCCGTCCTGACCAACTTCCGCGCGCTCGTGGGGCGATGTGTCCCATGTAGCGGTGCTACTCCATAATGGACACCACTCAATAGCGAACGCTTCGCCTTCGTGCAATGTTCGTGAGATTGCGCAACATGCTCCTGCTCCGGGAGAAGATGTCCACGAACCCCCCCCCCCTCGATCTCAACACAATAGCCACGGGCATCGAGCATGCCAAGGGAGACCTAGGATGTATGTGACTGACGGGGCGTCCACCCACAGGTATTTTCATTTAGTTCGCGACCACTCCCACTCAACGAATTGAACGAATGTACTATCGGTATGGCTGTATGAAGTTGGCAAGTCCAATGCATTGTTCGTTAAGCTAATGTAATGCATATATTCCTCCTCTTATTGATGGGCCTGATATCACCAGAGTGGATTTACTATACATCTTTACACGAGCACAACCGGTGCACAACGTTGTCACGACGGAGGCCATTAAACCGGGCTTGACTGTACATGTTCCCACGACTGTCATGAGAGGTTATTGGCAGGCACGTGCATGTAGGCCAAATTCTGATGGCGTCTTCCTTCCCTTCCATACACTATACCAGGGATGGCCTTTGGGCCTCCGAGTCGCCGGCGCAAATGGGTACTGTATTGGGTAATGATTAGTGCCGTGGGTTTAAAAGAGTCAGGGCAGATGGTCAACGGTTTGTCTAACGCCCATTTCAATCGTCATGCAAGTGCAGTTTTCTGTGCAAAGAAAGTCAACCATCGATGAAGTCGTGAAAACCGTTAAGCGGTGAGAGTGAAAGTCTTCTGAACTAGTGATTTCGTCTCAGTCCCCTTTCTCAGCTTCCGTATCCTATGTGTGGGTCGGGTAAGCTACCACCATTTCCACCGATACCATGATTGGGTTGTATGTTGACCTCGAAATTTTGCAGGCTGGCGTGGGGAAATCATCTGTGATCAATCGCGTTTTCGGTGTGAAAGAAGCTGTAAGGAGCCACGACAAGAGATTGCCCGCCACTACCTGCCACTAACTGAGTTTGGCTATTGACTAAGGATGTTGCAGACTGGAAAGTGGGAGAAGCAGACATCGAAAGAGAATACACTTCGACCGAAAATCAATTTTTTGTTCTCCACGATTCTAAAGGGTTCGAACCAGGGGATAACAAAACCTTCGATACCGTGCGTAAATTTGTCCAACAGCGCGCCGATAAGCGCCGCTCCCTCGATGATCGACTCCACGCTGTGTGGTGAGGATCCTCTTCGAGGCCCCATCAGGTCGAGCTCACTGCTGCTAGGCTGTGTACGCAAGCACCGAAAGCTGGGGGGCGTATATTTGAGACAGGGGACGAGAAATTGCTGCAGCTCGCCCACCAAACTCAAAGTGCGTTCTTTACTACTACAGTACTCCAGTTCTGCGCCTGATTCGGACGCATGATGGATTGGGATTCACGAAATCAGCTCCTGTCGTGGTCGTTTTCACAAAGTATGACCAACTAATAAGGTCAAAGAAGGCAGAGTTGCAAGGTGATAACAAAAGCCTGAATTCAGAGGAACTGGATAAGCGGGGCAAAGTGGAGTCCCAGAAAGTACTTGATGTTTGCGTGCAGTCTCTTGAGAGCGCGATTGGAAGAATGGATGCAGAGATGCAGACTAAGACGCAGATGCCACCTTGGGTGAAAATTTCAAGTATGGTTTCTCTTTCTGTCTTGATCAGTGTTGATCTCTCCCTAGTCTATCCGGGTTACAATGCTGACATCGCGTTTCTCGTTGATGCCACTGGTGATCTGGTCCGCGAGAAGCTTGAGGGCGATGCTGCCGATTCTGCATGGCTAATGTGGACGATTGCACAACGTGCAAGTCTCCCACTCAAAATCGAGGCCTGTGTCGCGTAAGTCCTCTCAACCCCATCTGAGTCACTGGTTATTTACGCTGTTTTCTCTGGATCAGCGCGGGCATGGTCTGTATGTATCCCATGCGACTTTTCTTTGTCAGTCACTTTAGCATACCCCAGATTTTAGAAAAACTCTCGCTGGTGGTCGTTTCGGGCAGACATCACTGCGCCGACTCCTTGCAATTATCCATCAAGATATTGTCACTTGTTGGAACTTCAGGGATAAGGAAAACGTGAGATATCTTCGTGGCGTAACGAGGAATACCCTAACAAGATCCTCCGTTAGATCCTCAGCAATGAAGCGTTCGATAAACTCATCTTCCTTCTTGTCCAAGATGTTGAAGGATCACGGAATCCAGATTCGTACGTGCCGATATGATGAGGTTGATTTGAACGTGACAGCTATTGCATAGTTCTCCAGCGATTGACAAGATTTCTCAAGTCCTAAGCGTAATCACTGACGCGGACCCTCATACGGCGCCAGACCCCACCCTCATTACTTCGGCAGATGTTCTCGAGAAATCACTCCAAGACACTGTTTCAAGTAACCAGTGCGTTTTTCTATGTGTTTGTAATCTAGTCGCTGACGGAAGGTATGAAGAGCCCAAGCTCAGCGTCTCTTCATGATCTATGTCGTGGTTCTCACGACGGTACTCAAATCACTATTTAACATCACACTGACTCGACCGGCTCGATCGTCAGGGAGGATGGCGTGGTCGGAGCTAAAAGGGGCATTCGAAACATACAAAGGCTCAAGCTCTCGCCAACAGATTCATCGCCGCATTTACGCAATCTTCCAGCAGGATAAGCAGATCCTTGATTCGAAAGGCTTTCAGAGCACGTTTTCTGAGTTGGTGAAAGAGGAGCGTCCGCATTTGGCTCAAAATGTAACAGAAGCCCAGAGTACCCAATATCCCAAGGGGCTAGCATCATCATCATCATCACCACCGCCACTAACCGCACCAGCCCCACCCATACCAGCGCCATCCGCACCAGCACCGACCGCATCTGCACCAACTACACCAGCACCAACTACACCAGCACCAACTACACCAGTGCCAATTGCACCAGTGCCAACTGCACCAGCACCAACTGCACCAGCACCAACAGTACCACAAACAATCGCATCACTAACAACCACACCACAAACAACTACACCCGCACAATCATTACCTGCATCACCACCCGCACCACCACAAGCCCGCCCACGATGCGGACGCCTTTTGCGTTTCTTCTTGTGTTGTGACTATTGTCCCTCCCCCGACTGTTGTCTCTCCCCCTCCCCTTAGCATTCTCGAAACCACTCGATGATCTCGTTTGTCGTCTTTGGGACTATCTTTTCGGATCCAATGTGCAGCTCTTGCCATGGTCTATTCTTAATTCACATTGATAGCTTTTAGTTCTCCCATATGGACCTCTTCCCTTACAATGTCGCTAGCGTTTCTCCGATCTCTCCGCATTTGATACCTTGCCGTTACAGTTTCATTACTCGCCGCTTTCGGTATCGGATGGTTCCTCATACCAACGATGCACGTCAATTGTAAAATGGCTTGGTATTTGTCTGCAATGACAGCCGGTCTAGTGAAATGACTCACAATCGTCTGACTTCCAGCTGTCTCTAGACTGCATCCCTTATCACTTTGCCTCGAATCCTTTTCGGCATCTTGCTATCCCCGCGCTATGTCCTAGGCGCGACTCCCAACTTCCGAACTCGCACGGGCGGGTACTAGCCACGCTTCATGGGACGAGAATCAATCATTTTACCATAGATTGGACGACCAATTTCGGCAAGGTTCAAGGCAGACGCTGGATGTCCTCTGAGGGTGGTGCTGCGGAGAGCATCGCGTCGCCGTTCGTGCCAATCATATAACTTATAGACGGGTTTTCTGTGCCGCCATCGCCGCCGCTTGCTGCGGAAGACCAGGCATCGGTGACAGAGCGCATCGGCGAGTGACATGTCCTTTGTCGGATCAACTCCGAGCAGGACACGAACAAAGTCGCGCGCTGTAAACATATCACAATGTCAATCCTCACAAGGACGACAAATCTGAAGGGTGATTACGCACCAGTTGTGCTCACGCCGAGATCATGGAGTGTGTGCCAACTGATCTTACGCTGTACGATGATCTTATGTCGGGTTCGTTCGCATCTTCAATGTATGGGTCTTTGCTCGTCAACATGCTAAATCTACTTCTGTCATATCAGTAAACCGGCCTGCTCGAACGAAGCAGGGCGCTCACGTAGAGAAAACTTTGACGCCGACTGATCAACTGTCGACGAGGTGGTCATAACCCCTGACTCGCACACCATCTATGACAACCTTGGGTCTAGGTACTTGGCCGCCCCATACATTCCCTGTTCAGCGTGGATAAGGAACGAAAAGGCGGAGGTTGTAGGTGACAGCTCATCTGGCAACCAGCGCGAATGAACGACTAGCCTGGGAAGACACGGTGAGCATGGGAAGACTGTCAATCGCTTTGGAAAGACCAAACACGGCGACTGTGACGGCCGGCGCATCATCTTTTGTCAGAAGCACGTTCTGCTGCGTGTCACGGTCAGGTCAGGGTCAAGTGAGGACGAGGGATGAGGCGAGATGTCCCATAGAACCAAGTGACAGTCGTCTGTTGCATGCAAAAGTGGGTTGGCATCAGAAACCACCACAGAAAGAATAACAAGGAACAAAGAATAACCCCGAACCACCCACCTGCGCGTTGCGACCAAGCCCGTCTCAGTTCAAGCTCCGACTCGGACCCGTCACGCTGATGGTGCGCGATGGGGCCGCGGCTCCATCACAGGGGCATCAGGGTTATGCATCTCAAGGATCTGTCTGCGCCATCCCGGCGGAAAGTGCTCATTGCTCATGTAGTTTGGGTCGCCCGGGTTCCCAGCCGGTCGGCGAATTGTTCCGTGGCGCCGGCGTCTCCAAGAGGATCGTGCTGTGTCCGATGTCCCGCAGATCAAACGCGCGCCGCGAGCCGTCCGCGCGGCCCAAGACGAAGATGCCGGTCGAGTTGAGCAACCACACGACCGTCATACAGCTCGCGGCCATGCCAGTGCGCGATCAACTGCATCTCCGCCGCCGTCGTGTCCAAGTTCCGAACAGTGCACGTCGTATCGACAGAAGGACGTGACCACGAGGCACGGCCCGCGGTATCTTCTCGTTCGACGAAAAATTGATGGGCAGTGCCGTCAATCACATGGACGGGCGCTTCCGGGTATCGATAATTATCTATGCCGCAAGTGCCATAAAAGAAAGAAATGTACATGGGCTTGCAACGTGTGAATCACGAAGGTGGTAAAAAGAGCGTAAGAGAGTAAGAGGATATGAACGAATCCGTCCTTTGAGGCGTTAAACTCCATCCAGCCCGCATCCTCCTCACTCTCGGTGTGAGATAGTAGTACTTGTGCCAGACTTGACCTGAGGGAGTGTACAGTAGTGACTGTGCTCGTTTCGTCGCAACTTGTTCCGTATTTGGGCATTTTGTGCCCGCTCAGCGCCATAAACACAAACACAAACAAATCGAATAGGCGCCGCCCCGCAATGGGTTTTGCATCCTGGATAAAAATACAGGAGTAAGCCGGCGATGTTTCCAGATACATCTTATATGAGCGCAACCTTGCGGCTCATGACCGAGGCAGATAGGCTAGGTTGCGATGACCATCCCACAACATGAGACTGACATGAGGTGCTTGTCGATCACGTGAACGTTGATGGTACCTGGGTTCTTGCAGTAGTGGTGTTTGGCGGTGTCAGACGGGTAACGGTTCGTCTAACATCCATTTCGACTGCCATGCAGACAGAGTCAACTGTCGACGACATCCTGAAGGCCGTTGAGCGGTAAGAAGAACGTCTTTGAGTTGTGGTTCCTTCTCAATCCCGTTTCTCAGCTTCCGTATCCTATGTGTGGGTAGGGTAAGTTACTGTGACCGCCTTTTCCACTAATACTATTGACCGTCAAACGTTGGCCTACACTCGTAGGCAGGCGTCGGGAAGTCTTCCGTGATCAATCGTGTATTCGGCGTGAAGGAAGCGGTGAGGAACCAAGACCAGAGATTGTTTGCCACTAACTGGGTTTGCTGTTGACGTAGCTCGTTGCGGACTGGAAAGTGGGAGAAGCGGACATAGAGAATGAATTCACTTCAACCGAAAATCAATTTTTTGTTCTCCACGATTCCAAAGGGTTCGAAGCAGGGGATACCGAAAACTTTGAAGTCGTGAGCAAATTCGTCAGGCAGCGACGCAATAAGAGCCTTCCTCTCAAAGATCGACTCCACGCTGTGTGGTGAGGATCTTATTTGAGGCACCGTCAGGCCAAGCTCACTGCTTCTAGGCTGTGCACAGAGACACCGACAGCCGGGGGACGTGTATTCGAAACTGGAGATGAGAGATTGCTCCAGCTCGCCCATCAGACCGAAAGTGCGTTCCTTACTACTCTAGTTGTGCACCTGAGGCATGATGGATTCATATTCGCGGAATCAGCTCCTGTCGTGGTTGTCTTCACAAAGTATGATCGACTATTAAGGTCGAAGAAGATCGAGTTGAAAGGCGATAATGATCACCCGGATCCCGATGATTTGATCAGGCGGAGCAGAGAGGAGTCCCGGAAAGTACTAGATGGATGCGTGCAGTCTCTCAAGGGCGCGATGATCAGATTAGAGACACAGATGCCACGCCATGTCAACGTTTCAAGTATAATTTTTCATTCTTTTTCTGATCAGTGTTGATCTCTCCACGTCTCCCCAGTCTATCAGGGCTTCGAAGCTGACATATCATCTCTCGTTGAAGTCACTCGTGATGTTGTCCAGGAGAAGCTCAAGGGTGACGCATGGGTAATGTGGGCGATTGCACAACGTGCGAGTCTTCCACTCAAAATTGACGCCTGTGCCGCGTAAGCCCTCTCAATCCCATCTGAGCCATACTGGTCATTTACGTTGCTTATCTCTTGACAAGCACGGGCGTAGTCTGTATGTATCTAAGACGGCGTTTCTTTCTCAGCCAGCTTACCACACCTCAGACTACGGACGTTCTCTCGATGGTGATATGCCTGTCGTTGGGCGGGTGTTATTGCGAGATTGCCTTGCAGAGCTCCATCAAGATATCATCACTTGTTGGAACTTCAGGGACGAGGAGAGGGTAATATATCTTTGTGGTGTCATGAGACATGAGAATACCCTAACAATGTTTCCAATTAGATTCTCAGCAATGAAGGGTTCAAGCAGTTGATGCGGTACCTTGTCCAAGACGTCCAAGAATCACAGAATCGTGGTGAATCCCACTATATGCCGTATGTCCTGATATCATAGGGTTGGTTGGACAGAATGTGACCGTTATTTAACAGCTCTCCCGCGATTGCCAAGATTTCTCAGTTCTTGAGCTCAATCACCACTACATCTTCTCTCACTCTGCCATCGACAAGCGTTTTCGCTGATTGGCTCAGGGACGCCGTCTTGCATAACGCGTACGTTTTTCTATACATTTTGTAACTCAGTCGCTGACGGAAGGCGTCAAGACCCCAAGTTCGACTTCTTTTAATGACCTACATCGTAGATCTCACAACAGTGCTGAAATTACTATTTGACATTACACTGATTCGGGTACCTCAGTCGTCAGGGAGGACAACATGGTCGGAGCTAAAAGGGGCATTCGAAGAATATGAAGGCGCGGGCTCTCGCCAACGGATTCATCATCGCATTTGCGCAATATTCCAGCAGGATCAGCAGATCCTTGATCCAGATAGCTTTCATCGCATCTTTTATGAGTTGGTGAAAGATGGGCAAGATGCTGGAGGGCCCTCGTCACCCGTATCAGTGTCATCACCAGTAGCCATACCAAGGCCTCCACCGGTCAAACGAAAGTCCACAAAAATGGCCACATCAAGCTCCGCACCAGTGGCTACATCAAACACGGCACCAGTGACCACGTCCAGCTTCGCACGAGTGGCTGCGCCAGAGCCCACAACAGGATCATCCCGCCGCCGACGAGCACGCCTCCCATGTATATGCCAGTAGCGGCTGGCTCTTCAATATTCCTGAAGCCCTTTGGTGATCTCGTTCAGCGTGTTTGAGACTATCTTTAAGGATTTGATGTATGGTTCTTGCCTTGATCCATGTTTTTGTTCACATAGATAGGTTTTAGTTCGACCCACCTCATACAAATGAAGCATGTATACAGCCCCTAAGCTTTGCATCTTTTCATTCTGCCTCGAACTTTCAGGCCTTAAGCCTCAATGCTTCGATGCCAAACTGATCTAATGGGTTCCGGTTTCGTAGCCTTGGCCCCTTTCCTTTCCGTCTTTCGTGTCGTCCCTTCGCGCTTTTTGCTATTGTCACGCTGTGCCTTAGTCGCTACTTCCTCTTGGACCCCCGTGCGCCGTATCTACCACACTAAGTCAGGCGGAATGCAGCCATTTTGAATTGGATAACCAAATTCGGTACAGGTGCTGCGTGCCACGTTTTGAATTTCAATCATCATTGGTCACTTACTTTTGGAACGAAGTGCCCAGTCTAGATCAATAGTACACTTGGCCGCCATATGAATGGGAATCGGAACGTGAGCAAGGTGGCAAGGTCAAAGAACTCCAAGGCCATGAGGCGGCAGCCGGCCTTTCGCACATGAATAACCTCGACGACCCACCTCTCGCCGGCGACCGCGCGGTGCCACCATTGCAAATATGCCGCGCCCTCGCTCGCGCGTGATGTCGTAGTATGCGTGTACGCCTGCCAGATCCACGTCGTCAAGCGGATCTTGCCGCTGTATCCACGAGCCGAACAGGGTCTCGTTCTCGCCTTGTATGTTCCAGGACAGCCCTCTGCTTAAGTGCACCCCCGCCGTTGATGGGGCAGGTGGCAGGATGTGAAATGCGTGCGGCGCTGAGGGATCCACTAGCTCCCATCTTTGAATCTTGCCAGACTGAACATTAGTCGGCGTCGGTAGGCATGATTGGGTAGAGATAGCAGGCCTCGTCTCCAGAAGGGCATCAACACCCACGTCAACCAGCGTAATACAGGTGGAGATTAGAAGGTGGCAGGTGGAGATTACTGTGGCTGTACGTTCAGTCTCAGAGAGTATTGTACTTTGATGGCCAGAGCGTGTCCCAGTGTCCCACCGTCTCATCGTCCCAAACCCACCATGACAAAGCTGTCCGTCGTAACTCGGAAGTCCATGCCATCCATCCCGAAGTAGCTTGGGCCTCGGCCGCATCAACAGGTCATGGATGATGCGGTAGCGTAGTTGCACAGCTAACTGAGACGAAGGGCCAAGTGATAGAGCAATCAACATGGAATAACAACGGGCCCGACAGCTCGTGGAAGGATAAAGTAGGGTCGAAACGACGCCCTGTCAAGCTTCTACCTACACAACGTGTTCAATAAAGAATTGCGGATAATAGATAGACTTTCACAAATGAACTATCATCATGATGCCAGTGCTAAGTGTGAGACTAGCGATCTAAGATTCTTGAACTGCCAGAGTGATTCGGAGATTCTGAGCGTCTGTCCCGGGCCGGGACCGGGCCACGTGACTCAACAGGTCCCAAACGTCCTGGTCCTGTGCACGGATCGGAGCCAACAGCCTCACCGTTTGTAGCTTCTACCTTGTGTACGTCGTACATTATAACACAATCATTTGCATTTCTCGATTTTATCTCCTTTTCGATGCTGTCTTCGTCCACTGGCAGTCACAACATTGACCTTGAGGCTCAACATGTCTCACGGCCTCTAGGTGTGTATCTCTTCTTCGTCTTCCCGCTACATTAGAAGGGCTAATTGTTTTCGAAAAAGAGGTGGGAGGAACCACGGTCCATGCGACGAGTATCCCCCAGGGTCAGTCTGAGACCATGAGTCAAGCATTGCTAGCGCCGAACAACCAAGCCGTCACCCGTGGCGCGAACCTTGCGACACAATCAGTTATACCGCAAAATGAAGGTGCGACTTGTGTTTCTCTTACCCTTGTCCTTTCAAAAAATAACCCATACCAACCCCTTTAAGTTGGACGGGGACGAAGCGTGACCCCAATAACCAACGTCAACCAGCCGTTGCATAACGATGGCCCTGGACATGCGTTGACGTCGACACAAGTAGGAAGCGACGAGAATCAGGTTGGGAGAGATCGCGGTGTGTGTACCCTCTATGGCAAGAAAGCTCTCGATTGATCCGATGCATACAGAAGCAGCGAATGATGCTCTGCGTGTGAACGGTGGTCCCCTTGATGGTAGTTCTGACCCAGAACCGCGCATGATAGGGGACTTTGATGGCAGTGCTAACGCGCTCTGGACGCTTTATGGGAAGGAAGCCAAGAGCCACGACGAGTCCCGGATCGAAACTCTGAAAGAAGACATGGACGGTGTCCTCATATTCGTCCGTTTATATTTCGCTCATGCCTATGGACTCCGTCATATTGATTCTGGCAACACAGGCTGGTCTATTTTCTGCGGTCCTCACCGCATTTATAATTGACAGCAAACAGAATCTGAAAGTCAACCCGCAAGACCAAATGGTGTATTATCTCCAACAGAACGTCGCCATCCTTGATCAGATTTCCCGTCAAATCTCTTCCATCGCTCCCCAACTTTCTGTCTCCCGCAACCCACCTCCCTCGTACACTGGTTTCAATCTATCAGTATCTGACATCCGCGTGAATGCATTCTGGTTCATGGCCCTCGTCTTCAGTCTTTCTGCAGCACTTCTCGCGACTCTCGTCCAACAATGGGTTCGCGATTACATGCACGTCTTCCAACGATACAGTGACCCTCTGAAGAGTGCGCGACTTCGACAATACTTGCACGAGGGATCGAAAGGATGGTACATGCCTGTTGTGGCGGAGGCTGTACCAGGTCTTCTTCACGTGTCTCTGTTCCTTTTCTTTCTGGGACTTTGCGACTTCGTCCTGAACATCAATACGGCGGTTGGTTTAAGCACCACTATTCCCATTGCCATCATCAGTTTGCTGTATATCTTCACGACATTTGCACCCGTCATACATCCGCAATCGCCGTACCAGAATTCGTTTTCTGGCCTTATCTGGTTTATGAACCAGAAATTTGGTGGCCGTCAATTCAAAGATCGGGACTTCAGTGGAGAACCGAAGTCTGTGAACTCGAACATGGCCCAGGGACAGATGCAACTTGCAATGGAAGAAACGGATGGTCGCAAGGGGCGAGACGAACGGGCGGTTCGATGGTTGGTTTCCAACATGACAGAAGATGCGGAAATGGAATCATTCGTAGTGGCAATTCCTGGCTCATTCAACGGCGAATGGGGCGAGGACGTGTGGAAGAAGGTTTCGAGCGCAATAGAAGACAAGGACGAGGACTCACAGCAGAGCGAACCTTCCCTCATGCAGAGCATATTCCCCTCATTCATTCCTCTGGTCAGAAGTCACGCTGCCAGTGACCCTCGCACCAATACAACAGCACATATTCAAGGAGAGGATACCGTACGCGAGCTCAGCGCACGTGTTCGGCACTTGTTGGATACATGCAAGAACAGCGGTCTGTTCGCAACTGAAGAACTATGGCGAAGGCGTACGCGTGCATGCATCGAGACGACTGCATCGCTTGTATGTTGCGTGGGTGTCGAACTTGGTCAGTTCGGCGACATGCTTAAGCTGCTAGGAGATATCGGCAGGGATCAAACCGTGCGCGAATCATCTTCGGTGGGAAAGGAGCAATCATTCGTGATGCGTTGGACCTGCCTTTCAGTGGTGGCCATTCGACCGGTTCTGGAATCCAATTGGCTACTGCACAACGATGCGAGACTGGCCTCGCAACGTCTTGAACGAAGGGACAACACCGGTGACGAAGGACCAACCCCGACACGTGTCGAGAAAATCATCCAAACTTTCGACAAGGCGTTGGGGTGCCTAAAAATATTATCTGACGCTTTGAGTTGGGGAGGAAATCAGACAGAAGAACTAGTAACAAAGATTCTCCGTGACCACGAATCTCAGATCTCAGAATTGGAGCAAATTGACATCGAAAATGCCGGATTTCAATTGGATGACTGGTCGATAAGTAGCGTCCAACATTCCATCGACCGAATTACCCATGGAGTAATAACTCGCCAATTACCGGGTGTCAAATCCGACGTCTCTGGTCCGGAATCCGTCGACTTTGGCCAATTTGTCGAATT
>Ga0137394_10003223_pt1 | contig 12226 bp, 11 predicted proteins | sample czobulk116metaG_FD_108278 | JGI IMG/M metagenome (GOLD analysis project Ga0137394, IMG submission 108278) | Vadose zone soil microbial communities from Angelo Coast Range Reserve, California, USA - czobulk1.16 metaG | ecosystem: Environmental > Terrestrial > Soil > Vadose zone | place: USA... | reverse complement strand
GTTGCACAATTTCAACTCAGCAATCTCTCGGTTGGTATCCACTCCATCACGGCTCAGTACTCTGGAGACGCCAATACATTGAGCTCCCAAACCAACGAACGCCTCAACATAGCTGTAACTGGCTCAACAGGACTTGGCGTGCAGGCCAACACCGGGAACCTCTTCCATTCCACCGGCATCAACTTCAACCTTCAGTAGCGCATTTGCTCGTAGCGAATTCGCTCGTAGCCGAAATGACCCTCCGAGAGCCCGCAGCGGCTTTCCGGGGCTTTGAGTCACGGCTGAGTAGACCTGCCCAAAGCTCTGTGAGATGCCCGCTCCTCGCACACCTGCTTGGTTTCTTGCAGCCAACGTGCAAGCCCGTTGCCGTCTTCCCGCGCTGCTCATATCACTTACGGTAACTGCGGGCGACTCGCCTGCCACGGGTGCGACGGCACGCAGTAAAATAGGATAGCGAGTGAGTAAGGAGAATTCCCGCCGTGCGTTGCTGCGTCCTTGCGTTCACGCTTGCTTTCTCGATTGCGGGGCAATTTGCCTCTGCGCAGTCGCCCGATCCGGCTGGCGCTTCGCCGCAAAACAGTCCTGCTCCAGGGCCTTGCAGGGAAAACTGTCCGCAAACGCCAACGAAGCCGCCAGCAGCGAAACCCGATTCACCGGATAAATCTCCAGCGAAGCCGCACAAGGTCCTCACCAACGACGACATTGATGCCCGGCCCCACGACATCACCATGGAGGGCACGCGCGACTTGTTGCAGCAAGTAAACACTTGTGATCGTGCCTGTTTCGATCAGGTGGCGCAACGCGCGGGGCTGAATGGAGGCGCGGGCCCACGCTGGAAACTGGCGCTGCTCGAATCCATCGACGCCGTGAAGGCCGATTCTACGTGGCAGGGAAATCTCGGGGAAATTATCGGCGTGCAGGGGCTGGCGTGCGAGACGCAAGCCAAGAAGACGGAGGACCTGCGCCGCTACGCCGACTCGCGCAACGTTACACCGAGCGAACTGGCCGTCGAGCGCGAGTACGAACCGAAGCTCCGCGAAATTCACAACCGTCTGAACGCCGCGCTGGACCGCGCCAATGCGCACATCACAAAGACTTCGCCCGGCAACCTGCAATCTCAATACATGCATCTGCAAGTCGACAAAATTGTCCATGCCACCTGCACCATCAATGTCCCCGCGCCTCCGGAAGACACCGATGATCCCGCCGATCTGTGACGCAGGGCGCGCGCGTTTTTCGCGGCCCCGGCCGTTTGTGTTCAGGTGCAGCGCCAAATATTTTTTCACGTGTATTCTGTTGTTGATCATCGGCATGTGCTTGATCCACGCAGCACCGCTGCAAGCATCGCAAGATTCGAACGCAAAGCCGGTGCCCGTTCCCGCCGCGCAACAACCGCCTGCAGGTTCTTCCAATTCCTCCCCGCGTGCGGCGAGCGAATCCACTCCATTGCAGAAAACGGTTCATCAGAAAAAAGTAATCACTGAAGACGACCTGGCAAAGCCCACAAAATCTATTTCATTGAGCGATCTCGACGGAGAAGAAAGCAATCCGGCTTGCGACCTTTCCTGCGAAGCGGAACTCCGCGCCGAGATGGGCTTCGGGCCGGAACGCGAAGCCGAGTTTCGCAATCAGTTGACGCTGGCGCGGCATGAAATCGCCGACGACAGAGTGTGGAATGCGACTCTCGAAGACGCTCTGCAGGCGGCGAGTGGTTACTGCGACATCCAGCGGCAAATCGAGAAGATCGTCGGCAAAGGCGCGGTATCGGAATACACGCGAAACGACGTTCATTCGCGCTTTGCCGAACGCGAAGGCAAGCTGAAGTCGCAATACAGAAACTCAACGGGACTGTTGACCCAGCGCGTTCAGGCGGTGCAACGCTTTGCGCCATTCCGCGCAACGGTCATGCAATATCAGTGGAACGAAGCCACTGCCCGCGTTTGCACGGATTACACTCTGCCATGATCTCCGTTTCAAGTCCGCGCTTCGCCCGCGAGCTCTTCGGCCTCCTTCCTGCCTCCTTTTTCCTGTTTGTTCTTTTTGGCGTGCCGCAGCGCCTTCTTGCGCGCGCGCCGCAATCATCCGACGCTCCATCTGGGCAGCAACCGCCGGCACAGGATGCCGCAAAAAAAGATTCCGCGAACGCAGTTGACGATTCCGCGGCTTCGAAAACCAAACCGGCCAAGCGGCATCGCGTTTTCACCAACGACGATCTCTCGCCGAGTTCCGGAGTTCTGATCGCTCCGGGAGCACGGCGCCGCCTGAAGCAGCTCAATCGCTGCGACCGTCCCTGTTTCGTGGAAGTTGAAAAGCAAGCACTGGGATGGGGCTACACGACTGCTTTTCCCCGTTCCACGCGGCAAGAGATGGAAGACCGGCTTGCCAATGACATCGTGGAACTGCAAAACGATTCCAAGTGGCAGCGGCTTCTCCTCGAAATGACTTCGGCGCACATTGATTATTGCTCGACTCGACTGAAGGCTCCGCCGCCGGACAATGCGCCGGCGCACACTCCCACGCGCGACGAATTGCTCGAAGAGGAAGAGCGAATGCGCAATCCCCGCGCGGTTCCACCCAATAGCTGGAACACGGCCAGCTCCGCGGTGCTTGCTTACCGCTTCAGCATCCGGCCGGATCCGCTCAAGGCTTCTCTGATGGTTCATTACTATATGGACGAACTCCATCAAGACTGCCCAGCGGCGCAGGCTCCTTCCGATTCTGAAGCTGACAGTGAAGATCCATGATCTTCGCGCTGCCACAGGAGTCTCACAGGCAGAACAAGAAATGAATCCATCATGAAGCCCTTCAGAGTGCTCCTCTTTTCCAGAGTGCCGCTCGTATTTTATCTAGCTGTTTTTTCTGCGCTAGGATGCCGCAGCAAGCAAAATCGCTCCGAAGCTGCGGACTCTCCTCACATTCGGTGGTCCTACACTCCGGGATCAAGCCCTCTTTCTGGAATCGCTCTTGCTCCGAATGGCAACGTTCATTTCGCTGCCGATGACGGCATCTACGCGCTTTCGCCGGAAGGAAAGTTGCTTTGGAAAGCGCCGCTGGCATCGGGTCCCGTCATCGCCGCGCTGGCAATCGCGCCGGACGGCACGCTCTACGCCGCGAGCAAGTCCGGCAGTCTCTTTGCTCTCGACGCTTCAGGGAAGCTGACATGGCAATCCGCCGGCACGCAGCACAAATTTTATACTCCACCGGCGCTGGGGAACGGCGATGCCGTCTACGTCACGGACGACTACACCGATCTGTTTGCGTTTTCGCCGAGCTTGAGCCGCGACGTCATTTGGAAGCAGATGACCTACAGTGCGACAGGCTCGAGAGATGACATCCTGCTCGGGAACAACACCTCGGATGGGGATGGAACGTGGAGAAGCTCTGCGGTGATCGGCGCGGACGACATGATTTATCTGGCGCATCAGCAGTGGCTCTACCGGCTTAATCTACACGGCGATGTGCTGTGGTTCATTCAATTGCGGAACGGGCATCTCGGTTTTCCGGCCATCGGCGGGGACGGCCTGGTCTACATTGCGGGCCAGAACCCTCCGAGGTTGTTTGCCATCGGACACGACGGCAAGCAGCGCTGGGTGGTGCAAGCTTCCGGCCCGTTGAGAGGTTCTCCGGCCGTGGATAACGCCGGTGTCATTTATTTTTGCGATTCCAATTCCGTGAAGGCGCTCCGGCCGGACAGCCAGAGCAAATGGTATGTCCAGGCGCAATGCAACTCTGGTCCGGCGCTGGCCGCCGATGGCACGCTTTATCTGGGAATGATGGGCAGGGAAGAAGGCCGCAGCCTGCGCAAGTCGTTTATCTCCGCGTTCACCCCCGATGGGCATCTCAAGTGGAAAACCGAAATCGAAGGCATGGTTCGGGAAGCTCCCGCGATCGCTCCGGACGGAACTATCTTCATCACCACGGATCGGGGGTATGCCTATGCAGTTACAGACGCAGCATCGCCTCCGATGGACTCGCCGTGGCCGCGCTTCCAGCACGACGCGCAAAACTCGGGCCGCGCGCCGTTCTATCGCTGAAATTCCATCTAGCCGCTTGAGCATGAAATCTCGAATGGAATCTGCGAGTTAGGTGTCCAGATTTTGTTCATCAGTTTGTCAGACGGCGTGCATTGGCAAGAAAACCGGAGTGTGCGAGAAACGCTCATCATGCAGTCGCGTGCGGCGCAAACGATAAAAGAAAGGACAATGACAATGAATTATTGCAAACTCCTGCTACCCAAGACGCTGTGGCTCGGGACTATTGGACTTGCGACGATGTTGCTCGGCTGGACGCCGTCCTCGAAAGCGCAGGAAGTAAGCCCCGCGCGCTTCACGGATACAGGCGTCGAAGATGCCTATCCAGCGCAGAAGCCTCTAGCGAAGAGACCCCCGAGGGTCCAGACCGCAACCAACGCCATTCCCGTAACTTCCAGGAAGGCCATAGCCCTAAAGCAGAAGGCTCATCAGGCCACTCCTAAGCAGAACGCAGTGTCCGACGTAAGTGGTTTCTGAAAGCCGCGTTCTCACCGGCAAATAAAGATGTAACTGCCGCCGACGCGCGTTTTTGAACAGGTAAGCCGGTCGTATCCAGCTTTCGCTCAGGGACTCGCCTGCGATTGGCAAAGATTGTTGCACGTCGGTACATCTGGAAAGTGCATCAAGGAGAGCTATGGCCGACGCACTGCAGCACGCCAAGGTATGCCCTCCACGGCCCCACAGCCTCCCGGTATTGGTGGGCCATTACCCTTGAGATTTGGTGGAGGTGAGTTAGGTCATGAGCTGCCCATGTCGCCAGCAGCTCGGACAGAGTAACTACTCCGAGGGCGGGATGGCGTCCACGCCGTTCGAGGTCCTCTTGCCGCAGATTCAGGGCACCCAGTTCGCCCAGACTTTCTGACCGCAAACGGGCAAATTCATCCAATAGCTGCCCCAAGGCCTTGCCTTCGCTCTCTCGTTCCTGTCCCCAACGATCAAAGGGTTCAAAAGTTTTGGTCTCGCCAAATTGCAGCACCATCCTCGCCCGCGGCATCCAATCCGTGCGTTCGCCGTGAATCAGATGGCCGATCACCTGGAAAGCGCTCCAGGTGTTTTCACCTTCATTTCGGAGCGTCCACGTTTCCGGTAGATCGCGGAGCAGGGCATTGAGAGTGACGGGAGTGCGAGTGAGAAGCGATATTGTGTGGGACAAGTTATGGTCCATCATGCTCCTCAATTCGTAGACAGCGATTTTCTTGAGACTCTGATTGTATCTGTTCTGCGCCGCACGCGTCAGCGGCCGACTCCTGCAGCAGTCACCAACGTTCGGGAAAGGGATTCTTGAATACTGCGTCTTGCTTGCAATTCGGCGCGGCGAGCGGTGAGATCATGGGCAGCGCTATTCGTTAAAGGCTAAGAGCGCGTGTCTTACGACGCGGGGATACAGGGATTCGGAGTAAGGGGCTGTCTTTTGTTGTGGTTACGCGGATGCCCGAAATAGTGCGCTTTCATGCTGGGGGAGTCACGGTATCCTTCGGTTCCAGTTTCCGGGTCCGTTCTAGTACGTCGGTACTTCTCAGCATTGAATCGATTTTGTATCCTGAGTCCTATTGTTCCCTGGGCCTTAGCCGGATACACTCTGTCTTCGATCAGGAGGCCATCTTTGACTGGTTCCGAACGCCGCACTACCCAGCGATTTTCCATGCGGCTGCCGCTTACCGTCCGTTGGACGACGGGAGCCGCGGTTGGTGAAACCAGCACCGAGTCACGGGATGTCAGTTCCCGCGGTGTTTATTTCTTTCTTTCCAAAGACGTCACTGAAGGCTCGCCGGTTGAGATTCTTCTGACGCTTCCCAACGAAATTACTTTGGCCGGACCTGTACGGGTCCGCTGCCTCGGGCGCGTGCAGCGCACCGAGCCGCGCGAAGAAGGCGCCGTCGGCGTGGTTGCGGCGATCGAGCGCTACGAATTCCTTCGCGGAGAAGAAGAGAAGTAAAGAGTTTCAGGAAGGTGAAGTCCCCCGCTTCCCGGTTCACAGCCGCCCAGTCTGTTGCGGCGGCAAAATCCGCAGGCCGAACTTGCAATGCTCTCGCGGCGCTGCGGGAATAAAGGTCTTGGAATTGCTTTCTGCCCGTGTGGCTGGAAGCATTCTTGACGAGTTTCTTGCTCGCTCACTGCGGAGGCGGGCAGGATATGCCGGGGTGCCTTGGCCCCTCAGCGAAGCTACCCCGGCACTTTTTTTCGCCGCCAGTCGATTCACTCTTTCCACCCCCATTCTCAGGAGAACGCCTGATACCTGCTTCGTAATCAGCTTCCCAATCCATTCACGTAGTCGGCCCGTGGGCAGCCCCGTTACCTGTGCGCCGCCTGTTCGAAAGTACAGGCGATTTCCACAGCGCGGTTGGGAGAGGATAGGAAGGCCCAGCAGAGACAAAGCCCGCGACGGGGGATGCGAGTTGTTGCGGGAATCATTTCGGACGCAAAACGACCGAATGCGGTAAGGAACGCGGGAACGCGCCAGTCCAATCTGTTGGGGTGCTCGAAGGATGTCTGAAATAGGGAAGAGAAAGATGGGGGAAAGAGTTCGCATGGGCCTGCAAGTAGACGCCATCAAAGAAATTGAAGAGTTGAAGAACGAAATAACGACGGAAGGCGCCGCCGAGGGCGAACTTTCGAACGCGGGAGATTCCGTTGGAATCTCGTTGCTCGATCTTGCCGAGATCCTGGACCAGCATAAGATCTGGGTGGAATCGGGCGGTGAATCGGGCGTCAAGGCCGATCTGTGCGGAGTGAATTTAGAAAAAGCCGACCTCACTGGAGTGAATCTGCAGGGCGCTCATCTGCACCGCATGAACCTGGCGGGTGCGGATCTGTCCATGGCGAATTTGCGCGGGGCGAGCCTGGTGCGTTCGAATCTGCAGAATGCGAATTTGCTCGGCACGGAACTGCGTGGCGCAAACTTGATGGGCGCAAATCTTTATGGCGCGGAAGGATTGTGGTTTGGACGATTGGGCGGGACGAATCTGTTCGATGCCGTGCTGCCGGAATCGATTTCCGCGGTAGATAGTTCGAAAGCTATCGGCGATGCGACGAAAGTCGCGCGGTGGTTCTATTTCCTGACCGTCGGTGCGAGCCTGATCTGCGGCTTGCTGATTGCCTTCACCAGCGACGTGCGACTATTGCTCAATTCGTCGGCGATCCCCGCGGCGCGTCTTGGGAATCTGCTGCCGATGACGGGGCTCTATCTCGGCGGACCGCTGCTCCTTCTTGCGCTTTCGCTGCGATTTCATTTTCTGCTGTTGAGGTTGTGGGGAAGCATGGCCGCGCTGCCGGCGGTTTTTCCGGACGGGCAGACTCTCGAGAAAGATGGTCCGTGGTATTTGATGGGGCTGGTGCGAAGGCACTTCCGCTGGCAGGGGGAATCGCGCTCGGCGATGACGGTGTTCGAAACAGTGCTCTCGACCGCGCTAGCATACTGGATTGTTCCAACGACGCTCTTTTTCTTCTGGCTCCGGTATCTGCCGCGGCAGGACTTCCGGGGAACGCTCCTGCACGTGCTTCTAATAACGCTTTCGGTGGCCACCGCCACCTCTCTGCCATTTGTGGTGTCGCGAGTCCTCCGCCCGGGTGACATCCGGCTGCCCAAATCAAAAAATATTCTCCGCATGATTCTGGGGACCACGCGAGCCGCGCTCGCGAGCGGGTGCATTCTTTTCGCCATGTCTCTCGGTGTGAATCGTGGATTGCCGTCGGACCGGGCCGCGGCCGAAGAATCAAGATCCGATCCGCGCCGGTGGGCCGCGATGGTGTTTCAGTCGGTGGGCTACCGCCCGTACGCGGATTTGACGGAAGCCACGCTATCCACTCCTCCGCCCGCGGGCGAAGCATGGACCGACGAAACAGTGGAAGGCATCGCCGGCGCGCATCTAAACCAAATGAATTTGCGGTTCGCGCGCGGCTACAAAGCGTTTCTGGTCAATGCAAAACTGTGGCGAGCGAATTTGGAAGGCGCCTATTTATCCGAGGCCGACCTGCGCGGAGCGAACCTGCGCGAAGCGCAACTGCGTTCCGCCATACTCGATCGCGCCCAACTGACACGCGCGATATTGGTGTCTGCCAAGGCCACGGGCGCAAACCTGACGGCGTCGGATCTTCGGTTCGCCGACCTCTCGTATGGGATATTTGAAAATGCAGTGATTTCGAACGCAAAAGTTTCCGGGGCGTCGCTGTACGCGGTGAATTTGCGGAACGCGCAACTGCTGCGGACGGACCTTTCGCGCACGGACATGCGCGACGCGAAACTCGAGCATGCGGTGCTCTCGTTTGCAAACCTCGAGCAGACGGATTTATCGTCGGCAAAGCTCGGGGAAACAAATCTTACCGGCGCGCGTTTGAAGGGTACGATCCTGCTAGACGCGGATTTGAAGAAAGCCGATTTGCGCGGTGCATATATGACGGGTGCGGTTTTGCGTGATGTGGAAATGGACGGCGCAAACCTGGCGGGCGCTGATTTGCGCGGGGCTTCGGGAATCACGTCGCAACAAGTTTGCTCGGGGTTGCATGGGCGCGCGGCCTTGATGGATCCTGATCTAGCGGCGGAAGTTCAACTGCGCTGCGGAACTTCTCAGTAGTCCACAATTATAAAATACGAACGAAGCGAGTGGTGGCGGTGTCTGTATCAATGAAGGCGCAGAATGCGCGCACTTCAAGGAGAACACCGCCATGAAAAAAATCGGAACCGCCTTTGCCGTGCTCGTCACACTTCTCTTGAGCTGCGGTGGGGCACGCGCCCAAAAGTTTGCACCCAAATCCGCGCCGGTGACGATCGCACCGGATCTGACAAAGCTAAACATCGAAAAGATACTGCAACAGGCACAGACGACAAAAGTTCAGCCGAGCAGCCAAGACATATCGCCTTTGCAGGTTGTGGCTGAGTTTCTGCAACGACGGCCAGGCCAGGTGGGCGAACTGGAGCAATTGCTGCAGGCACGCCAGGCTGAAGCTCGTTGCGCTCGTCAAGCAGCCACGCGTGGACGAACAGCAGGTTTTGGCGCAATTGGAAAAGCTGTTGGCCGCCGAACGGGAAATCAAGAGAGAACAAGTGACGTTGCTCGTGCGAATTAAGAACAAATTGACGTCCGAGCAGCAGGGAAAACTGCTTGAGTCGCGAAGCAAGCCGGCGAGCAAATAAGGAAGAAGTGCAAGCCAGCACGCGCATTGATGCGCGCGGATTCGGCGGCTGCCCGCCGCAGCGGAAAATCGAGAATCGCTCTACGCGAGCAAGTTCTAATGCAGGCTGGCAGCGGCCGCGAAAGCGGTTTGTTGTTCGCTCTGTGCAGGAGCTTGCACGACTGCTTGACTGACGGCAGGAGCAGTCTCCGTAGGATACGTCGCATAGAGTGCCATTCCCGTCAAAAACGTGCCGGCAAAAAGATTTCCGAGCGTGACGGGAAGGAGGTTCCAGAAAAGCGCCTGGCCCACGGAGATAGATGCGCCAAGCATCATCCCCGACGGGATCAGAAACATGTTGACGACGGAGTGCTCGAAGCCGAGCGCGAAAAAGGTCATGATGGGAAGCCACATGGCCGCGATTTTTCCGACAGTAGATTTTGAGGCCAGGGCCAGCACAGCACCGATCGTGACCATCCAATTGCAGAGAACCGCCTTCACCAGCGCAGTGCCCCAGCCACTGTACCCAAGCGCCGCGTAGGCCAATGTTTTCTTCTGCGCGGCTTGCTTCAGAAGATCGGCAACGGCGCCCCCATTGCCGGTGCGCCAATTGGTGATCACCAGATAAAAAAGCGCTGCATAGAGAACGCTGCCAATCAAGTTGCCGAGACAAACCCAGCTCCAACTGCGAAGCAATTTTGTAACGCGAACTGTCCCGGCCATGACGCCCGCGGGCAGCAACGCGAAATTTCCGGTGACTAATTCCAGCCCGAGCAGTACGAGCATGACAAATCCAACAGGGAAGAGAATCGCGCCAACGATTGGAGGAAGACCCTGGGACAAGACAATGAATACGAGCGATGTGGCGTACCCCAGAAAAGCGCCAGCGAGGATTCCTCGAATCAACATGTCGCGGACCGGCAGATCGGACTTGCGCATCGCCAACTGCACCGCTTCTTGCATTAGTTCCTTTGGACTTACGTAATCCGTCATGTTTTCTCCTCCCATGCGCAATTGGTTTTCAAGCCGTCATCGCGGCGGGCGGCAATGCGCGCGCGAATCGCCAGGAAGCCAATCCTGCTGTTGCGGCAGCTGTGAACAGCGGATCACTCAATGTTGCGTGCTCCCTGGCCTCGACGTCGAAGCGATACGACTGGATGACGCTGGCCACGACATCCGGCAACGATTCATCGCACGGAACGGTCTCCAGAATTTGCTGGCCCGCGACCGCATGGGGACCCGTCCGCCCGCCCGTGTAGATGGCGACGGCATCCACAATCTTTCCGTCAATTCTTGTTTTGAATCCGCGAAGGCCGACGTCGGCGGCTTGATGGTTGCCGCAGCCTGCGGGGCAACCAGACCAGTGAATCGTGAGGGGATTCACAGCGGGACCTATTTTATTGTGGAGAGCTTCGGAGAGAGCGATGGCCCGGCTCTTCGTTTCGATGAGAGCGAGATTACAATAATCCGTTCCAACGCAAGCCACCAATCCGCGCGTAAACGGGGAGGGGAGAGGTGATATTTGTTTGAGCAGGGGCTCTTCCAGGAGTTTGGCCATGCGATCCACCGGAACATTGGGAATAATCGCGTTCTGCCCTGTTGTCAGGCGAACCTCGCCGTTGCCATAACCGTCTGCCAAGCGCGCAAGTTCGTCGAGCTGATCGGGGTTGACCCTGCCGGTGGGAATGCAAAGGCCGACAGCTGTGAGTCCCGCCTGTTTTTGCGAGCTTACACCGAGATGGTCGGAGTGTTTGGAGCCGCGCATGTCCCTGCCCTGGAACGCGAGCTCGTGGCCCAGTCGCGCGACGAGTTCAGCGCGCAAGCGGCGCAGGCCCCACTCCTCGATCAGAAAAGCGAAGCGGCACTTGGAGCGCGCCTCGCGCGGGCCATGGTCGCGGTAAATCTTGATCAGCTCGACCACCACGGCCGCCGCCTGGAAGATTTCTACAAAGACGTTCAGCGGTGAAGCGACCGTGAATCCTCCAGAGCCCATTTTGCCGCCCACGAGAACATTGAAGCCCAGCCTTCCGGCCTTCTTCGCGGGAACGAGAGCGATGTCCTGTGATTCGCTGTGCGTGCAGTTGTCCGTGCAACCCGTCACCACGATGTTGAATTTGCGCGGCAGGTTACTGAATTCCGGGTTGCCCTTGCTGCCAACGATGATGCGATCCAGTTCATGGACGACGGGAAAGGCGTCAAATAATTCGTGAAGCGTCAAGCCTGCCATGGCGCAGCCATTGATATTGCGAACGTTGTCGATGCCGGTTTGCAGAGAGCAAAGGTCTACGCCGCGCAGCTTTTCAAAGATTTCCGGCACGGTGTCGAGAGTAAAACCTCGCAGCTCAATTTGCTGCCGGGTCGTGATATCGAGAACTCCGTTGCCAAGGCGCCGCGAGAGCTCGGCAATGGTGCGGAGCTGGCCGCTCCTCGCGAAGCCGTTCGGCATGCGAATGCGCATCATGAATTTGCCGGGTGTAGGCTTGCGGAAGAACACGCCGATCCACTTCAGCAATTCTTTTTCGGCCGGGGTGAGCGCTTCCGCGCCTCGCTCGATGATTTGCGGAAGTTCATCCAGGATGCGAAGGCCGTCGCCGTTCATTGACGCTTTGTAGCCTTCGACAGCGTTGGCGCCGACGTGGATTTGTGCGGAATCATTGCGTTCGACAGGGGTAGGAACAGATTGGGAGGCTATGTTCACATCTGCCTTGAGAGATCCGGCCGGTAACTCGGATGAATACTCCCGGCTGGGCAAATCTCCGCAGGAGACTCATCCTGGAGATGTACAAACTCAGTGACAAGCAATGCGAAACGCGGGGAAAATGGTGCCGTCATCGTGTCACTCGCGATGATCATGCAGAGATGTTGTCACTCCATTCCTGGGGACGCCAACGCAAAATTTGGCTGTCTAGTATCGAGAATCTGAGGGGGATTACTCGTAGTCTTGCTACAACTGCCGCCTAACCGAGGGTTATTTGAAGTGCGGCTGCTCAGCGGGAACATAAGTAGGAATGTCCGGATTGCAGGGCATGCGCGTATCATAAGAAATCTGAAAGCGGCAGGAGAGACGAAATATGGGAGATCCCATG
>Ga0137394_10003222_pt1 | contig 12226 bp, 6 predicted proteins | sample czobulk116metaG_FD_108278 | JGI IMG/M metagenome (GOLD analysis project Ga0137394, IMG submission 108278) | Vadose zone soil microbial communities from Angelo Coast Range Reserve, California, USA - czobulk1.16 metaG | ecosystem: Environmental > Terrestrial > Soil > Vadose zone | place: USA... | reverse complement strand
GGCTGGAATATTTATTGTGGCGGTCCGGCTGAGGTAAACGCCACCGTCAAAGCATACCTGGCCCTGAAACTGGCGGGCATTCCGGTGACTGATCCAAGGATGCTGCGGGCGCGCCAGATGGCCCTGAGCCTGGGCGGTGTGCCCCGGATGAACACCTTTTCCAAGCTTTACCTCGCTTTGCTCGGCCTCTTTCCGTGGGACTATGTGCCGACCATTCCATGCGAAATCATCCTGATCGGGAAATGGTTTCATGTGAATTTCAACGAGATGAGCAACTGGAGCCGCTCCATGCTCGTTCCACTGGCCATCATCAATCACTACAAGCCGACCCGGGCACCAAAGGTAACCCTCGACGAGCTTTATCCAGCGGGTTACCACGAACGGGACCTCGCCCTACCGCGGGATCCGAAGCGCTTCACCTTGCGAAATTTCTTTCTTTGGCTCGACCGATTTCACAAATGGATTGAGAACAACAAGCTTAGGCCATTCCGAAAGATGGCCCTTAGGAAAGCCGAGCGCTGGATGGTTCAACGGTTCGAAGGCACCGACGGTTTGGCCGCCATCTTTCCAGCCATGCTCAACTCTCTCATCGCCCTAAAAGCCCTCGGTTACGCAGATGATCACCCGGAAGTAATTAGGGCGGAGCGCGAACTCAAGAAGCTCGAACATGAGACCCAGGACAGCGTCCGCATCGAACCATGCTTTTCTCCGGTCTGGGATAGTGCCATTGTGTTGCTGGCGCTGGCAGAATCGGGTCTGCCAAGCCAACACCCTGCCCTAACCAAAGCGGCTGACTGGCTCATTTCCAAAGAGATCCGTTTTCGGGGCGATTGGCAGTACAAGAATCCGGCCAAAGTCGAGCCCAGCGGCTGGGTTTTCGAATTCAATAACAAATGGAATCCGGACGTTGATGATACGGCCATGGTTCTGCTGGCCTTGCGCAAAATCCCGACTCAAAACCCCAAGAGCCGCGATGCCAGCTTCAAACGGGGTCTGGATTGGATGCTTACGTTCCAGTGCCGCGACGGCGGTTGGGCTTCCTTCGATAAAGACTGCACGAAGAGCGTTTTGGAAAAAGTGCCGTTTGCGGATCATAACGCCATGCTTGATCCCGAGTGCGCCGACATTACAGCGCGCATTCTTGAACTGCTCGGATACGAAAACTACAGCCTGGACAATCCGCAGGTTCAGAAAGCGCTGGACTTCATTCGTCAACATCAGGAGGAGGATGGGTCCTGGTATGGCCGGTGGGGTGTGAACTATATTTACGGAACGTGGCAAGTGCTGCGAGGGCTGCGAGCCCTGAACATGAAGATGCACCAACCATGGCTCCTCAAAGCCCGTGATTGGCTCGAAAGCGTTCAACATTCCGACGGCGGCTGGGGCGAACGATGCAATACCTACGATGACCCTGTCTTTAAGGGGCAAGGACCAAGCACCGCCTCCCAGACGGCCTGGGCTGTGATGGGGTTGTGCACATTTGATGACCCGCAGCGTCCTGCTTTGCAGCGCGGGATCGAGTACTTGATTCGCACACAGAACCACGACGGTTCCTGGACCGAGCATGAGACCACCGGCACAGGGTTCCCGCGCGTCTTCTATCTTAAGTACGATATGTACCGAAATAGCTGGCCGCTGCTGGCTTTGGCTACCTATTCCAAGCTGCTCAATCGCTTCCAAGAGAGTGCTATCGCTGCCACCCGGGTAAACGGTCACGCTAAGGCTTCCACCAATCGGCTGGCTACCGTGTAGAATTGCGGTCGGCCCCGAACCATCGCCAGGTTTTGGACTGCGGCAGTCCCCTGACGCTTTTCCTTCGAACGCCCCAACCATCCGCACATGGCAGAGATAGGATCCACGGCTAACTAAATGCCAAAGCGGCAGAGGACTGCCGCAGTCCAAAACCTGGCGGAGGTTTGAGCCGTTTTTCAGATTCCGACCCGCCGGACTGCGTAAATACGCTCCAGGAACCCGCGAGCACGTTTGACATTGCCTGCGCTGTTTATCATATTGCCATTCTGAATTTCCAAATGACGAAGTTCCGCCTTAGGAACGGCCATGGCCGCTAGAGACGATTACATCCTCGAGCAACTAGTCGAATTGGGCTATCTGACCAGCGAACAGGTCCAGGCCGCTCAAGCCGAGGCCCAGGCTGCCGGACAAGGCACCGTCGATTTGCTCCTCGAACGCAAGCTCATCGATGCCACTGCCGTCACCACGGCCAAGGCGGCCCATTTCGGCGTTGAAGTCGTCAGTCTGACCGACCTGAAGTTGGATGACGACGTTATCTCGGCCATTCCCCGTCACATTGCCAAACGCTACCGGGTCATTCCGGTTTACCGCCACGGCGAGAATCTTGGCATTGCCCTCAGTGACCCCTCAGACCTGGATACGATCGACACCCTGCATCATCTGCTCAAAGCCGAACTCGAGCTGAAGGTTGCCTCCGAAGCCGAGATAGACGCCGCGCTCAATAAGTACTACGGGGCGGCCGAGGACTCTGTTTCGAAGATGATCCAGGACATCACGGAGGGCGAAGTCGAACTGCACACCCTGGCGAGCGTCGGTGCGACAGATGACGGATCGATTGTTGATGCCGATGCTCCCATTATCAAACTGGTCAACACCCTCATCGTCGAAGCCTTTCGTGCCCGCGCCTCGGACATTCACCTTGAACCGTTGGCGAAAACCTTCCGTGTCCGCTACCGGATCGATGGCGTGTTGCACGAAATGAAGAGCCCGCCCAAACGGCTGCAGGCTTCCATCGTCAGCCGCCTGAAGATTCAGTCAAACATGTCCATCGCGGAAAAACGCATTCCGCAGGACGGACGCATTCAAACCCAGGTCGGGGGGAAGTCGATCGACTTGCGCGTCTCCTGCCTGCCAACGAACCATGGCGAAAGCATCGTCATGCGTATTCTGGACAAAGAAGGCTTGCGCCTCGGTCTGCCGGAATTGGGCTTCTTTACCGATGACCAACAAACCTTTGAGCGCTTAATCGGTTTGCCTGACGGCATCCTGCTCGTGACGGGGCCGACCGGCTCTGGAAAAACCACTACCCTTTATTCATGCCTTCACTTCATCAATCGACCTGACCGGAAAATCATCACCGTAGAGGACCCGGTCGAATACTTGCTCGCGGGTATCAACCAGGTTCAAGTGAGCGAAACAGTGGGACTGACTTTTTCCGCAGCACTGCGGTCCATCCTGCGCCAGGCCCCCAACGTCATCATGCTGGGAGAAATTCGCGATCTTGAAACGGCCAGCATCGCGATCAACGCCTCGCTCACCGGGCATTTGGTCTTTTCCACCCTGCACACCAACGATGCTCCCAGCGCAGTAACGCGCCTCATCGACATTGGGGTCAAACCGTTTCTGGTCGCCTCCTCGACCCGGGCGCTGATGGCGCAGCGGTTGGTTCGAAAAGTCTGCAAAAAATGCAAGGCGCCGTACATGCCGAATGAAGCCGAGCTGCGCGCCCTCAATATCGATCCCAACAACATCGATGGCGCCACCTTCATGAAGGGCAAGGGTTGCAGCGACTGCTCCAAGACCGGTCATCGCGGGCGCTTCGGAATTTTCGAAATATTTCTCATCGATGATGAAGCGCGAAAACTTATTTACGATAAAGTCCCCTCATCGGTCCTGCGCACCCGCGCCCGTGAAATGGGCATGCGAACCTTGCGCGAGGACGGCGCCCGCAAGGTCCTTGCGGGCCTGACCACTGCCGAAGAGGTCATTCGCGCGACGGTCGGCGATACCGACTGAGTGGTTTTGGAATCAAATGACAATGACCCGAGTACAAATTCCCAATTACAAATCGCCGGCCGATTCACCCGCGAGCACCGATGGCAGACCGGAACTGATTTGTAATTGGTAATTAATCATTGGTAATTAGTCATTTTATGAGGCAAACGGACGCCCAGACTTCTGCATCAGGTACATGGACGGGATAACAAACCCATTGGCAGGGCAAATTTCTTCATGCTAAACTGTTGATAACCCGGTAAAGTCGAAGTGTATGTCATATTCGATGTCTGATCTTCTGCAGTTGGTGGTCTCCGAGGGGGCGGCCGACCTCCACCTGCGAGTGGCCGTGCCCCCAGTCATTCGATTGCACGGCATTCTGCATCGAGTCGATGGTCCGCCTCTGCAGCCCGAGGACACCGAGGAATTGATGCGCAGCATCACCTCTGAAGATCATATTCAGCATGTTCGCGAACGTGGCGGCGCTGACTTCGGATTTGCCTTCGGTGACCTCGCGCGTTTCCGGGTCAGCGTGTTCAAAGAAAGGGGCAACTTCGGCATGGTTCTGCGGCAGATCCCGAGCAAACTTTTGACGCTCGAACAAATTGGCATTCCGCTCTCAGTCCGGGACCTGCTCTACAAACCGCGCGGTCTGGTCCTTGTGACCGGCCCGACCGGTTCGGGCAAAACAACCACGCTTGCCTCTATGATCAACATCATCAACGAGGAGCGGGACGACGCGCACATCATTACCATCGAAGACCCAATCGAGTATTACCACAGACATAAGAAATCGGTGGTCACGCAACGCGAAGTCAACGTCGATGTGCCGAACTTTGCCGAAGCATTGCGACGCGCCTTGCGTCAGGATCCAGACGTGATCCTCGTGGGTGAGTTGCGCGATTTGGAAACCATGGATGCCGCCATCACGGCCGCCGAAACTGGACACTTGGTTTTCGGAACGCTGCACACCACTGGCGCGGCCAAAACCATCGACCGTATCGTGAACGCCTTTCCGACCAACCAGCAGGAGCAGATTCGCATTCAGCTTTCGACTGTCTTGCAGGGGGTGATCTCACAGTTGCTGCTTCCGCGCATCGACAAACCAGGACGCGTAGCCATTTTCGAGATCATGATCAACACGCCCTCCGTTGGCGCGCTCATCCGCGACAACAAGACGTTCCGAATCAATTCGGACATCCAGACCGGCGCCAAATACGGCATGGTAACGCTTGATGGCTTTCTCATGGATAAATACCGGGAGGGCCTTATTTCGCGTGAAGAGGTGATCACCAAATCGCAGGATCCGTCTACCGTGCTGGCCAAGCTCCAGGAACTTGAATTGGCTCAAGCGATGGGCACGGCTCAAGGGCCCAATGGGCAACCGGCCCCTTCGGCAGCGGGCGCGCCAGCGGGGCGCCGCTGAACTATGTGGCGCAATGACGAAATAATGCGCAGGTTTGTAGAGAAGGCTTCGTCTTCTCGTGTTCGTCCTCGAAGTCGGGCTTGGCGAACGGAGGACGAGGACGAAGGACGAGCACGAGGACCACTTGGAGGTTTGTCGCGCTGACTATGTCCGACATTTTCTCCCATCCACTCCTGGCCCTGGTCAAAGAGCGCAACCTCATCGACGACCTCCAACTCGAAGAAGTGCTGCAAGAGCAGAGCCGTAGCGGCAAGACCATCAGTCAAATCCTTTCGGATTTTCAGCTCGTCGATATCGACACGCAATTGCAGATCATGGCCGAACATTTGGGCACCGAGGTGGTGGGCCTTCACGACGTTGAGTTGCGCCCGGAAGTGGTCAAGACGATCACTCCTTCGGTTGCGCGGATGTATCAGTGCGTCCCCGTGGCTGCCTACGATTCAGTCCTCCAGGTGGCGCTGAGCGACCCGCTCAATCCGGCTGTAATCGATGAACTCGGTTTCAGCGTAGGCAAAGAGATCCAGGTCCTCGTAGCTGATCCCGCGGCTATCGAGAAGCTCGTCAGCAAATATTATGGCGAGGACACTGAGAGTGTCAGCGATATCCTCGCGGAACTGGGCGCTGACAGCAACATCGCCCGCGAGGCCAGCGAAGCGGCAGCGACCGAAGATGCCAACGAAATGACTGACCTGGCGAACGAAGTTCCCATCGTTCGCTTCGTCAATTTAGTTTTATACCAGGCGGTGCAGGATCGCGCGAGCGACATTCATTTCGAACCGTTCGAAGACGAATTTAAGATTCGATATCGCGTCGACGGCGCTCTTTATGAAATGACTCCGCCGCCGAAACATTTGGCATTGCCAGTGATTTCGCGTCTGAAGGTCATGGCCAATCTGAACATCTCCGAACGGCGCTTGCCGCAGGACGGACGCATCACCTTTCCACTCGGTGACCGGCAGATTGATCTTCGTATCTCGACGTTGCCAACGCAGTTCGGAGAATCGGTCGTGTTGCGGGTGCTCGATCGGGCAGCCATCAATCTCGAACTCGAGAGCCTTGGCTTGCCCAAGTACGTGATGGATTACGTTAACGAGGCCATCCTCCAACCCAACGGAATTTTCATCGTGACTGGTCCGACCGGCTCTGGAAAAACGACCACGCTCTACTCGTGCCTGCGCAAGGTCAATACCATCGACGTCAAGCTGCTTACGGCTGAAGACCCAGTCGAATATGACATCGATGGCATCATGCAAGTGGCGATCAACGAAGCGATGGGGATGACCTTCGGGAAGGCGCTCCGCTCCTTCCTGCGTCAGGATCCCGATATCATCATGCTGGGAGAAATGCGCGACCTGGAAACTTCGCAAATTGCGATCCAGGCATCGCTCACGGGACATCTTGTCTTGAGCACGCTTCACACGAACGACGCTCCTGGGGCGGTCACGCGTCTGGTTGATATGGGGGTCGAGCCATTCCTGATTTCCTCGACACTCATGGCGGTTTTAGCGCAACGCTTGGTGCGCACCATTTGTAAAAAGTGTCGGACGCCGTTCGAGCCAACTGAGACGCAGCTTGGGCTGCTTAATCTTTCGCCCCACGACATGGGCGACAAAGTCTTCTACTACGGGCGCGGCTGTCAGGCGTGCAATGATACCGGATATAAAGGACGAAAGGGCATTTTCGAGCTGCTGGTTGTGAGCGAACCAATCCGCCACCTGATCAACGATCGCGCGCCATCGATCGTGCTCCGCCAAAAGGCTGTCGAGCTTGGCATGGTTACATTGCGTGAAGACGGCTTGCGCAGTATCTTCGATGGTGATACAACCATTGAAGAAGTCGTGAAGTACACCTAGAAAGCGCGTCTATGCCCAAATTCAGTTACGTGGCCATGGATTCCCGCGGCAAAGAAACCAAGGGAACGCTCGACGTAAATACCCAAAGCGAAGCGATTGGGCGGCTGAAAGAAATGGGCTACTTCCCGACCAAAGTGGTCGAAATCGACAAGGGAAAAAAGGAGAAGCCGGAAGCGAAAGGCAAAGGCGCTGCACCGGGCCCAAAGGGGAAAAAAGGCGGCTTAAGCGCCAACATCAACATCAAAATTCCCGGCCTCAGTGGCAGAGTCAAATCCAAGGTCCTGACGACATTTACGCGGCAGCTCGCCACGCTGGTTGAAGCGGGGTTGCCGTTGCTGCGCGGACTGCGTGTGCTCGAAAAGCAGGAGAAGAATGTCACGCTCAAGGACATCATCGGCAAGCTGGCGCTGTCGATTGAAGGCGGGAGTACGTTTTCCGAAGGTCTAGCGCAGCACCCGAAAGTCTTCAACAAGCTTTATGTGAACATGGTCAAGGCCGGCGAATTGGGCGGTGTGCTCGAAGTTGTGCTCAAGCGCCTCTCCGAGTTCATGGAAAAAGCGCAGAAGATCAAAGGTAAAGTGATCGCTGCGATGTTTTACCCGAGCGCAGTCATCATCGTGGCGGTCGTGATCCTGGCCATTCTGATGATTTGGGTCGTTCCCAAATTCAAGGACATTTTCAAAGACATGCTTCCTGGGGAAAAATTGCCAGGATTCACCCGGTTCGTGCTCGGGATCAGCGACGCCATTGCGCATCACTTCATCGTCAGCTTCTGTATCCTCGTCGTCATGGCTATTGCTTTCGTGTTCACCATTCGCACCCGGCCCGGCCGCCGCGTGTGGGACCGCTTTAAGCTAAACATGCCGGCTCTCGGACCGGTAATTAGCAAGGTGGCGATCTCCCGTTTCACCCGCACCCTCGGCACGCTGGTCAGCAGCGGTGTTCCCATCCTGCAAGCCCTCACCATTGTCAAAGAGACCTCCGGCAATGTGATCGTGGGAAATGCCGTGGCGGCAGTGCATGAGAGCGTCAAAGAAGGCGAAACCATCACTGCGCCGCTGGAAGCTTCCAACGTTTTCCCTCCCATGGTCATCAGCATGGTGGACGTCGGCGAACAAACCGGCGCCTTGCCGGAAATGTTGATGAAGATTGCCGACAACTACGACGACGAAGTCGACAACGCCGTTTCCGCGATGACCTCGCTCCTCGAGCCGATCATGATCGTCTTCCTGGCAGTCATCGTCGGCAGCATCGTCATTGCCCTCTTCCTGCCGCTCATCAAACTGATGGAGTCGGTCGGTGAACCCGAAAAAGAAGCCGGCGCCGGCGCGGAAGAGACAGCACCGAAGTAGCGACGGAGCGCGGACAGCCTGTCCGCGCTTAGTAATGAGTGATCAGACGCTTGAGTAATCGGTCACGAAGAGGAGCAGGCATTGCCGCAATTCGCCAATCCCCTTCAATCCACCGTACACTCAGCCAATAGCTTCCGGTAGGTCGCGCGGGCGTGATCATAGGCGGCCGCGAAATCGGCTTTCTCATCCTCTTTCATGAATCGGCGTTTCTGCGATTGGCATTTATCCACTCCTTTGAGGCACCATTCGGCGCTGCGACGTGAGGCTCGAATCGGTTTGCCATCGACGAAAACAAAAATCGGGTTCGTATGGGAGGAGGGCAAAATCCGCATCGCAACCCAACTGCTGCGTTCGATGGGAACATCGAAACTCACTTCCTGGATTTTGCCGTCCGCTTCGAGCATCTTTTTCGCGACGGGATGCCCGTTGACGATGAGTTCTACGGGCACCTGTCGGGTTTCATTGACTCGGGCGCGTTCGACGTCCCAGTAAGGTTTCGTATCGTAGCGGGAATTCTTCAGGCGAGTGTTCGCTACTTCGGGCAGCATGGCGGCAACGCGAGCAGTCGCTCGGACTTTTCCCGGTTGGGAAAGCTTCAATTCGCTGTTTTCTTCGCCTAGTCGGACCTCTCCAAGCGCGAAGTCCATCAGATGTGACTTGCCATCGCTAACGTAGTTGCGCCCGTTCTGAATGCCTTCACACCATTTGTCGTAATCGAGTTTGCCGTCGAGCTTCACATACGAGCGCCCCAGCCCAACTTTCTCGCCGTAGATGCAAGGAAAGTCTGTTTCGCCGCTGATCCGGGTACGGAAGCCGACATTGAGCGTGTGATACCAGATGTTAAGCTCCCAAACGTAAGGTGTGTCGCCCATGGACAGGAAATCCACCGCCGGCACCGGCTTGCCTTCTGGTCCTGGTACTTCGTGCGTGACGTCGACGATGTACTCATTGGCGCCAATCCCACTGAACGGCGGGACGTTGTAGTTGGGCAATTCGTCCCCAGGCACTTCGAGGCCCCATCCCGAGTGTGCGGGGCCACAAACAGCGCCTTGTTTCTGCGCCCAGCGCAGAGTGTTCAGACAAAGTTTTGGCCAATGATCTTTGGAATCGCCACCCGGATAAATCTGTTCCTTCAATCGCAGCAAACAAAGGTGTCCCGACTCATGAGAACCGAATCCGGAAACTTCGATATCGTAGCGCAGCAGGTAGGGGTATTTGGAAACCTTATCGACAGCGCCACAAAAGAATTGCTTCTGATAATCGAAGCAGGGACCCCAGGTCAGATTGGCCCCGATCTTCAGGTCTTCGCCTACGCACTGGCGGATCATGTCCTCCGCGTGCACTCCTTCGGTCGGCTTGACATAATGCGCACAACCGGCCGCGTGGATATGATGATCCCCGGACCACCAACCGAACTTCGATGGATCGATCCAGCGTTCCGCTTTGAAGGTCTCGGTTTGGCGCGGCTTGGAAATTGTGACCTGGTATTCCTTGCTGAGGCTTTCGGGGCCGCGCGACAAAGAAATTGTGTAAGCGCCATCCGGCAGCTTGAGCGTTTCACCATCGCTCCGATAAATCTGTTGATGGAAGGCGAAATCGGGCGCGAGGCGTTTGGCAATTGAAGGATAGATCCGCTTCTGCGCATCGCGAATGAGAAACGCGGCCGTAGTGGGTTGATCGTTCTCATCGAGCACTCGCAAGACCAATTCCCGGGCGGGAATACAATCGAAGAGAACATCAGCTTCGTTGCGAAAGCCGATATCCTGGGTCCCCTGCCCCACGTTGAATGAAATCTTCCCTTCGCGTTTTCCAGCGTCCCGGCTGTAAAGCTGCACAACGCGATATTCGAGCGGCAATCCGGAAAGCTCCTTCTTGAGCGGCTGGCCATTGAACATTTGCAGATCGAGCCAAAGATCGTTCGGGTTCGGCTTGGGTTCTTTGCCAAACGCAGCATCGGAAGCCGTTTTGCTTGACCCGCTCTGGAAGAGCGACATCGCATTGGGGCTCACGGCGCGAAGCTCAGAGCCGGTGCCGGAATCGTTTTGGATCTTGACCAGAAAGACTCGCCAGCCTTGTTCGACCAATTCAGGTTTGGCTTGACCTTGAGCCACCTTCACCCGCATCTCGGGATTGATCTGGACACCGAAGAGGCAATGGCGATCGAGGATCGCCTGCATCTTCTGAGCGCCTCTAGGAGTATCGTTGCTTTCCAACAACGCCCGAAGATTGCTTTTTTCCTCGGCCGCGAACGGCGCGCCGAGGTAATCCATCGCTTCAATCAATCTGCTGACCTGCGCTGAGAAAGGCTGCCAGTCAACCGTGCTTACCACGGGCAAGTCCGCAGCGGCGGCTCGAAAAGTTAAAAGAGCTGATGCAATCAAAGTGGAAACGAGACAGATCTTCATAGCGGTCCTTTTGCTGGATATTGGACTTACATAAAGCCAGATGGCTCTCCATTGGCAAGACGATTTCTGCACAAGCCTTTTTTGAGCTTTCAACTTTCAAACCGCGACCCTGAACTATAACGGTGCGTGTTCTCATCGTTGGCTGCGGGTATGTCGGGCGAGTCGTTGGGGAACGCCTTGTTCGGCTCGGCCATCAAGTGTTCGGACTGCGCCGCACCGGTTCGGCAGAGCGCGATCTGCAAGCTGTGGGCATCGTTCCGGTTCTTGGCGACATTACTTGTTTAGAGGCCCTGCAAAAACTACCTGGCCCGTTCGATTGGGTTGTAAACACCGTTTCCTCAACCAAAGGAGGGCCACGGGAATATCGCGCAGTTTACGTTGAGGGCACTCGCAATCTGCTGACCGTCCTGGGGCCGACGACCTTGCAAAAGTACGTGTATACCAGCAGCACCGGTGTCTACGCCCAAATTGACGGATCAATCGTTGACGAACAGAGCCCGAGTGAGCCGGCCAGCGAGACCGGTCGAATCCTCCTCGAAACCGAGGCATTACTCTTGAATGCGGCGCACACTCGGCATTTTCCAGCGGTTATCCTGCGCGCCTCGGGCATTTATGGCCCCGGCCGTGGTCATCTGTTCCAACAATATCTGCGGGGGGAAGCTGTCATCGCCGGAAGGCTCATCAATATGATTCACCGCGATGACCTCGCCGGCATCATTGTCACGGCTCTTCAAAGCGGTCGGCCCGGAGAGCTTTACAACGCCAGCGATGACGAACCTGTTTCGCAGACGGACTTTTTCACCTGGCTTGCGCAAAAACTCGGCAAACCATTGCCTCCAGTTGGTGCTGATTTGGCAACGTCGCGGAAGCGCGGTCTGACAAACAAACGCGTTTCAAACCGAAAGCTTAAAAATGAACTTGGTTACCGCTTCCAATATCCAACTTACCGTGAAGGTTACAGTGCCGAAATCGCGCGCCTCGGTTTAACCCTAAGCGCCTAATGAGGAAAGGCAGACAGACCGAGCATCAGGGTGCATTCGACAAGGACCGGCGAAATGGACAAATAGAGGATCCAATTTTTTGCCGCGAGCTGGCGCTCGTTACTGCGATCTGCCGCGATGCTCGGCAGGGCAACCTCACCTCATACGGAAGATGGCTGAGGAACCGCTAAGGGACAGAGCAGAACAGGATTAAGGCGCTATTCCGATAATCTTCGCGGAAGTGAACGATTTTGACAGATTGCACTGCAGTGCCCGCCAAAACTGGATGGTCAGGAATGGTCAGTAAAGCCCCAGGGGGAGGGGTGTCAGTGAATGCTCAGTTTTAGTCAGTGTTACTCAGTGATGCTCAGTTTTTGGGTTTTGTATGCTGACTATCCTCAAATAGCCTATCGGGATGTGGTCCCGAAAGGCGCAAGCTGCCGCAAGTTAGCGCACAGCTGGG
>Ga0137394_10003221_pt1 | contig 12230 bp, 9 predicted proteins | sample czobulk116metaG_FD_108278 | JGI IMG/M metagenome (GOLD analysis project Ga0137394, IMG submission 108278) | Vadose zone soil microbial communities from Angelo Coast Range Reserve, California, USA - czobulk1.16 metaG | ecosystem: Environmental > Terrestrial > Soil > Vadose zone | place: USA... | reverse complement strand
GGCGTGACGCGTTTTACCAACGGCGTCCCGCCCTTCAATGGCTCGGCTACAGCCGGAAGTCAATATTGGGTCGGCTCGGATTTTGATGGAGTCAGCGACGCCATTGAAGGCAACGTCATTAATAACAACTATCCAGGAGGTCTGTTTTATCCCACCGACTCCGGTTACAACAATGCGCCGACGCTTGGCTTTTTTGACGAGCCCAGCAGTGCAGCTCTCTATTCGCTACGCGGTAATGTCCTGGTAAACAATTTTCCGTTCCCGGTAAATCCAGGGCGGGATGGTGGGTCGTTTATCACCAATTATGTTAATAAGGCTTTGGCAACGCCGAGGTCGAGCTTTGCCGCCCTTCAGCCAGTGTTGGCGGCCAACAGTAGCACCGCTCGGATCGTTGGGACGGTGCCAGTCGCTAACGCAACCTTCCCCACGACCATCATTGATCTTTACGTCGCGGATCCCGACGGGTTGCTCAACGGCAAGGCAGTGCCTGACGCCAATTTACCTGACGGATGGGTCCAGGGTGTGAGGTACTTGGGTTCGTTTGTTGAGAACGGCCCCGCGGACCGCAACCCCACTCCTGGGGAATTTGCCTTCGATATTTGCTCGCTGGGCGTGGCAAATGGGACGGTGGTGACCGTTAGTGCCAACTACTCTATGGACGCGCCCGGGACCCATAATGGCCGGACCATGACAGCGCTCTTTTCTGCGCCGCGTACACTCGGTAAAGGCATTGTAATCACTTTAATCACCTTGGATACCACCACCGTAACCATCAACTGGTGCGGGGGTAGTGCACCGTACCAGCTCAAAAAGACCACCAGCCTCAGCTCGCCCATTCTGTGGAACAATGTTGGCATTCCGACCGTGCTTACGAGCCGGACGGACCTTAGAACCGACGCAACCGCTTTCTATCAAGTCGTAGGGAACTAACCGGTTGGTGGTGGGGCACGTCTTCGGCTTTCGCGTTTGGGGGAAGACGCGCACGAGTTCAGTCCCGCAAAGACTCAGGACCTCCGTTTACAAATGCTTGTAAGTCTCCCAAGTTATATTCCGCATTCAGCTTGACATCCCGGCCGCCTTGCTCACTTAGTATCATCAGAAGAAATCGTACAGCACGGAGAGCCACCATGAAACGAGCGCTCGGCTTCGTAGGCGCGCAAACGGTCCGACCGGACCGGTCGGTAGACGGCGTTCATGGGAGTCTCCGTGTGCAGCATTTGCCGCCCCGGAGCCGAAGCCGCGCTTTCACCCTCATCGAACTGCTGGTCGTTGTCGCCATCATTGCCATTTTGGCTGGCCTGCTTTTGCCAGCACTAGCCAGAGCCAAAGAGAAGGCGAGGCACACTAGTTGCATTAACAACCTTAAGCAGATTGGCCTCTCGTTTCACCTTTACGTGGACGACAACGAAGACGTTTTTCCTGCCGGAGCCGCGAAACTTCCAACTCAGCCGGTAATTGAAGACTGGCTTTATTGGAATGGAGTTGATTCCAGAATTACTGATCCCGCCAGGAGAGACATTCGCAATAGTTCCACTGCCCGCTACCTTGGCGGTGTCAATCCCAATCTCTTTCGCTGTCCTTCCGACAAAGATGTTTTGAAGCGCATTGCCCACCCGCTGCCGGGACAAATTGCGTACCTCTACAGCTACGCGGTAAACAGTTATTACATTCCCTCCCCGGCAGGAACTTCGCCGACTCCGCTCACGGATAACCATGGCCCTTGTTCGCTCTTCGCTGGTGATCCGAGCGTCGATAACCTGCCATTCCGGTCGAGCTCCATTAAGAATCCAGCGCACAAGATCATGCTCGTCGAGGAATACGCCGACATCGTTACGCCCGATGATGGCCGTTGGACGCCCACGACAACCCCAAAAATTGGTCTGGCTCATCCGCCCCCGTTTGGTTCAATTCCGAGTTACATCAGCGATCGCCATAACCGCAAGGGGGTCATTGTTCTCTGTGATGGTCACGTCGAAACCGTCTTTCCAAGTTTTGGAAACGACCCCAACAATTTCGACTGCACCAAGTAGCGCAACGCAGACTTCCTGCCAGGTGCAAAGATATTCTCGTCGTCGCAGCCGCGGGCAACGAATCCGCTACGCCTACGACGCCGCCGGGAACCTCATCCGCCGCACCAACAATCTTTTCGAGCAATGGTTCAACATAAATTCACTTGACCAAATCACGAGCATTAACCGCAGCAACACACTGACGGTAGTTGGCACCACGTCGAGCGGAGCGACGAACGTCACAGTCAATACGTCCAATGCCGTCCGCTACGCAGATAACACCTTTGCCTCAACGAATCACAGTCTCTCCAACGGAACGAACACCTTCACCGCAATCGCGAAGGATAGCCTTGGCAGGACAGACACTGACGCAACTTCTCTGAACCTGCCGATCACCACGACCTTCATCTACGACCAGAATGGGAACTTGGTCTACGACGGATCGAAAGGCTTTGCTTACGACGACGAGAACCAACTGATCCGCATCACCGCTACGAACGCCTGGAAATCCGAATTCACCTACGATGGCAAAATGCGCCGCCGCATCCGCAAAGAATTTACCTGGCAAAACAGCGCCTGGGTTCTGACCAACGAAGTTCGCTACACTTACGATGGAAACCTGGTCATCCAAGAGCGGGACGCGGTCAACGCTCCCGCCGTTACCTACACGCGAGGAAACGATTTAAGCGGCGCGCTGGAAAATGCAGGCGGCATCGGCGGTATTTTGGCTCGAACGGATGTGCGCACCGATTCGACTGCTTTCTTTCATGCCGACCGGCTTGGCAACGTTACCACGCTCGTTAATTCTGAACAGATCCGAGTAGCCAAATATCTGTTTGATCCCTTTGGGAATACCATCGCATCATCCGGACAACTCGCCGACGCAAATGTTTATAGATTTTCCAGCAAGGAAACAGACGGACTTTCCGGCCTTCTTTGCTATTTATACCGCTCGTACAGCCCTACGCTTGGCCGGTGGGTTAATAGAGATCCGATAGGAGAGGAGGACGATATCAATCTTTATTGTTTTGTCGTAAACTCCCCCATCAATTTTGTCGACCCATTCGGTGATCGATTTGCACCAATTTGCATTGTGTGCATTGTGGGATGTATGGGAGTTCCGATCGCCACCTGTACAGCCTTATGCTCATCGGGAACCTGGGATGTCAAGGGCGAGGGTTTTAAATGCTGCTTTGCAAAATGCATCCAGGCACATGGAGGATCTACCGCGAACAAGGTGTGCATTCCCATTTGCTTTGCCTGCGGAGGAGCTGGGCGTCGTGCGCCTGCTCCACCGAAGCCGCCGCTGCCACCAATAAACCCGCGTAAGCTCCCGCCCCCGAAATATCCTGCTCCCAAGTAAGCCGAAATGAAACTGGACAGAGATCGCCTTCTGGAGCTGGCCCACTTCTGGGCCACCAACGCCATGTTCTTTGCATTGGGCTACATGGCCCTCTCTTATCTGCGTAGCGCATTCATTGTCTCTTTCTTCGTCCTTTTTGTGGCCAGTATTGTCAAGGTTATCACATCCTCGATCCTGGATAAACCGCGCACGGTTGAGGAGCTAGACGATACGGACCAAAAATCCCAGGAAAGGCCAAATCACTAGGAGCTTCAGACGTAGTACGCTCTGACCCCTATGATGGTTGAGCTCGTTGCTGTCCAAATTGCTAATAGCATCAACTAATGAAGCTCGGAAGAAGAAAGCTTGTTTGCGCAATTATCATCTGTGTCGCCGCTTTATCGTGCGGATGGTGGCTGGTTGAGAGGTCGAAACCTCGATTAAAGATTGTTCAGAATGACGGAACAAAAGCTCAAGACCGGCTATCCTTTACGCTCACGAACCCTACGACCATCCCGTATCATTACTGGGTAATCACAGAATTCAAAACCAACAAAATATGGAACGTTTTTCCACCAGCTCAGGTGTTGCATTCGGAGGAACAAAAACAACTCCCGCCAAAACAAGCGGCGACAATTTCGGTCACCCCGCCGACCCACTCAGGAAAATGGAGGATAGCCGCTGTTTGCTCCAGGTCTCAGGGTGCGCCAGCCACCCTCGCGACGAGAGTTGCAGACTCCCTTGAGGCTTGGAATTTAGTGTGGATCGCAGAAAAGCTTGAAATATATGATAAAGCCATCCTGGTACCGGGGCCTGAAATGCGAGGTGAGACGTCAACCAACCGGTAGACAGGCGAGGTACCTCAAACGTATGGCCACCGGGGCAACTAACCTATACAGTTCCGGTAGCACGGTATGCGAAAGGAAGTGATCATCGCTGGACTCGCGTTGCTTCTTATTGCGATAGCAGCACTTTCGCGGTTCGTTTCTCCAGTCGATATTGTTACCGGCAAAGAGCGGATGGTTGGCGAGAAACGACTCCCAAACGGCGATACGATCCAAATAATTCAGTATTGGAACGAAGGGGACTTTTATAACCTGAACCTTACGCACATAACCAAAAGCGGAACGAAATACGAGTGCGTGATCGATCCAGATTGTTTCAGAGTAACTAAGTGTAATATAAAAGTTGATCCCGCCAAGGCCGAGGCAACAATTTTGGCAAAAAGCGACAAAATAGCGGCATGCTACAGATGGGAGTCAAAGGAACTTATTCGGAGAAACGGAGTCTTAATCCAAGCCGACTTAGTCCACTGATAGCCCGTGCTGGTCGAAAACAAATCACCCCTTGTGTGCTGCTAAAGCTAAAAGCTCTCGTCTCCCAATTTTCGTTTCCGCAAATCGGGCCGCACAAACTCGTAAGCAACCGCCTTTTGAGGAAAACCAACCCAGCCGCTCTGCTTGAATTCCCTTGCAGTAAGCGGTCGAACAGTGTATAAAAGATCAGTATAAGAGCGCAAGCTCTGGTTCTTTGACATTTTGCAATTTTATCGACGCGATCCGGTGACTCTCCCGAGTTGAGGCGCAACACCGCCGCTCTGCCCCGAATTGCTATCGGGGCAGAGCGGCATTCGTTTATGGCGCTCGTCTCTCAACCCTCAACTCTCAACTTGGCGTCACCCTCAACTCTTGAACTCTCAACTCCGCCCGAACTCTCAACTGCCCCGAACTGGCAAAACGAGACAAAATGGAACAAAAACGGGGTGGGGGTAAAAATGGAACACTAACAATCAACGACTTGCACCAGGCATTTTGGGACACTTGTCCCATTTTGCACCTTGGCCCCGCTCCGATTCACGCTTCACCCATCACGCTTCTGTCTTTGTGTTGTCTGCGGTCAAGTCCCTCAACTCCCGGACCCCGAAAAACCGGACAAAACCGGACACAAAGCGGGGGTGGGGTAAAATGGAACAATAACAATCAACCACTTGCACCAGCCATTTTCGAACAACTGTCCGATTTTCCCTTCACGCATCACGGATCACGGATCACGCATCACCCATGTGCACCAATACACCGCAATGCTCGCCAAAACACGGCGAACCTCGAGGCCCGGCCCCCGTCACCTTCCCCACCAAGACAAGTGACAACTGATTACTCTGCCTGGACTGATTACTGATTACTTCTCCCGACCTGCTGATGGTTTTCTAACTCAGAGGGCCAACGGAATTGCCTTTTTCGACAAAATGACCGAAAGTAGTGACGAAAACCCCGGTTCTTAGATATGTGGTCCCGCCTTTCGGCCGTACTCGATCGACCGATACCAGCCGCAATCCTCACACGGCTTGCGCAGATGATTGTCTTTTTGGGACTTCTCTCCTTCGCACTTACCGCCACCACATTAACGGCGCAGAGTCTTAGCCTTTCAGGGCACGCCGCTTTTCGAGACGACCGCATCCTAATCAAGCCGAAGCGGCAGACGACCGCGGCGGCGCTGGCGGCGTTCCACCGCCAACAGCACACTGAACTGCTTCGCCCCGTCAGTTTTGGCAACATCCATGTTTTGAAAGTCGGAAAAGGTGAAACACCGGAACGCCTCATCCAAAAATATCAACAGAGTGGTCTGGTCCAATACGCCGAGCCCGATTACCGCGTCCATTTGGCTCGCACCCCGAATGACCCGAAATATCTCGATGGCACTCTTTGGGCCTTGCATAACACCGGCCAAAACAGCGGCGTCCCAGGCGCGGACATCCATGCGCCGGAAGGCTGGGACACGTTGAGCACTGCCAGCAATGTCGTTGTCGCCCTCGTCGATAGCGGCGTCCGTTACACACATCACGACCTGGCGGCCAATATGTGGCTCAATCCCCGTGATGGAACCCACGGTCTCAACGTGTTCACCGGCTCAAACGATCCAGGTGACGACAACGGCCACGGGACGCGCATCGCCGGCATTCTGGGCGCGCTCGGAAACAATGACGTCGGGGTCGTGGGTGTCGCCTGGGGCGTACAGATCATGGCCTGTAAATTTGTAGACGCCTCTGGCAGCGGCACTGTTTCCGATGCGATCGCCTGCATCGATTACGCCCGCACCAATGGCGCTCATATCATCAATGCAAGCTGGGGTACTTACGAATTCTCCTTGTCCCTGTCCAATGCGATCTATGACGCCCGCGCGGCGGATATTCTCGTTGTGGCAGCAGCAGGCAATGAATCCCTCGACAACGATGAGATTCCCTTCTATCCCGCCAGTTTCGATCTGGACAACGTTGTTTCAGTTGCCGCCACTACCCGCCGCGACGAATTGTATCCCTGGTCAAACACCGGCGCGACGACTGTCGATCTGGCTGCTCCAGGTCAAGAGATTTATTCCACCGATTATTTGTCAGACAACGCCTACGCTATCGACGAGGGCACCTCGATGGCCGCCGCTTATGTCACGGGTGCGAGCGCCTTGCTCCGGGCGCGCTATTCGAGTGAAAGTCCCCGGCAAATCATCGATCGCCTGCTGGCCGGCGTCGATCCATTGCCAACGCTGACCGGCCGCTGTCTATCCGGTGGTCGCCTCAATTTGCAAAAAGCGCTCGGACCTCCCTCACCTTCGCCCGCTCAATTGACCGCAACCCAGCCCCTGAATGGAGACGACTTCGCGTTACTCCTCTCCGGTGATCCCAGTCGCGAATACATCCTTGAAGCCAGCACCAATCTCACAACCTGGGCTCCCGTGTTTACGAACACCACCGCATCCGATGGCGTCTTCAATTACACCAACCATCAATCCCTCATCTGGCCGCAAAAATTCTTTCGCGCCCTCTCACGCCCCTGATCCTCCCCGGAGCGCGGGTGTCTTCACCCGCAGCAACGTCCGCCCATTCACGCACGTAGGAATCGTATCCCGTAGGGATTCAACCTTTATAGCACAACGACCCGACGAAATATTGTTTTCTCTTTTTACTCCCGCAGCCCCGAATGCATTCGGGGCTGCGGGAGTAAAAAGAGAAAAGAAAGCACATAGACGATTCGACGCTATAAAGGTTCCACCTCTACAAGGTGGTTGTCCGGTGCGCTCCACTCCCATTCGAATGGAGCGCGGACATTCCTGTCCGCCTCGGCGAGGTCGATCTCCACGCGATTGATGACCGTTCAGCGTTGCGGACAGGAATGTCCGTGCTCCATTCGATAACACTCCGCCTGGTCTGCTAAACCATTGCCGGGCGCGTCTAAACCCTCCAATTGCTATTCATTATCATTCTGCGAACCCCAATCGTTGTCCGTCCCGACACGGATCGGGGTTAGCTGATGGCCTCCCTCGCGACGAATTCATTAATTCGGAACTCCCCGGCAACGATTGAACAAGGAAGCGCCAGGATAAAGAAGACCAGTTTCAGCAGGGACCTATGTAGCGCAACATCGGATTCAATTCTCTTCATGAAATCTGGCGGCAGTCCTTCTGATCGGGTCAAAATGTTACTAACCTTTTCTCGACCGACTCAATCTAATAGGCTTGGGGTGTATACCCTATTACTGACCAACGTGCTTTCCTCCCTCCTCGATTCGCCATCCCGTTTAACCCGCCACGAATGGTCGATCATTCGGTTCATCATTAGTTGTGCCCCTCCGGAAGGAGTCGTCATTCGCGCTTAGTCATTCGTCATTCTTGACCCATTCTCTGCTCTGACCTCTTGCCTTGCTTTCGAACGTTGCTTTAGCCTCACTCGTTCCAACTGAAGACTAACAACTGACAACGGACCACTGACAACTCGCCCTCCAGCATGCATCTTCCCGACCTCACCTGGCCCGCCATCCACGCGCTTAACAAAGACACTCCAGTAGTGTTCCCCATCGCCGCGCTGGAACAGCACGGGCAGCACCTGCCGCTCTTCACGGATAGTTTATTGTTGGGCGAGATCATCCGGCGCACAGCCGAGCGGTTGGCAGATCGCGTCCTGTTCGCACCGCTGCTGTGGCTGGGCAACTCGGACCATCACCTCGATTTTCCCGGTACCCTTTCCGCCCCGCCGCGCGCATATCTCGATTTGCTGGGCGGCTTGCTCGAGAATTTCATTCAGCACGGATTCCATCGCCTGGTGTTCATTAATGGTCACGGCGGCAATGACGTTCCGGGGCGGCAGGCCATTTTCGAAGTTCGCCAGCGCCACCGACAGCGTCACGATTTGCTGCTCCTGTTCGCCACTTATTGGCAACTTGGGACCAAACCCTGGGAGAGCGAGGCTGGCTTGCAGCAACGCGAGATGGGGCACGCCTGCGAATGGGAGACTTCCATGATACTGCGTCTGGCGCCCAAACTGGTCGGCCCGTTGGATCGACTGGAACCAGTCCCCTTTGGCGGCGCGTTCGAGCCCGCTTCGCGCGGCTGGACTACCAAAGACCGCACCGTGTCTGGCCACATCGGCGATCCACGCTCGGCCACGGCGCAGAAAGGCGAGGCCTTGTTCCGCGTATTCACTGACGACGTCGTTGCACTGCTCGAACGCGTCCTTCGCTGGGACGGCAAATCATGGAATCAGTAAGCAAAACGCCACCCACGCGTCCTGCCTCCTGGAAATGGTGGATTTGCGGGCTGCTCCTCCTTGCCTCCGCGATCAACTACATGGACCGCCAGACGCTCGCCAATGCGGCCGTCCGCATCACGACGCAATTCCAACTCAGCCAGGAACAATACGGCAATTTGGAACTGGTCTTTGGCTGGGCCTTCGCTGTCGGTTCGACCCTTTTCGGCATTGCCGTCGATCGTGTTCCAGTGCGATGGCTTTACCCGGTTGTCCTTACTCTCTGGTCTATCGTCGGGTTCGCTACGGGTCTGGTCAACTCTTACGGCGGGTTACTCGTCTGCCGGACCTTGCTCGGTGTCTTTGAAGGGGGACATTGGCCTTGCGCGATCAAAACTACCCAACGTCTCCTCGAGCCCAAGGACCGGGCAATGGGCAACAGCGTTCTGCAAAGCGGCACTTCCATCGGCGCCATCGTGACTCCACTCGTCATGAGTGCAATGCTGACCGCTCAGTTGGAAAGCTGGCGCCTGCCGTTTCAGGTGGTCGGAGCTGCCGGCTTCGCCTGGGTGATTCTCTGGTTCGCGATGGTGCGACGGAGCGATCTGGCCCCGGCTCTGACATCCGGGACGACAACTGCAACTCGAGCCGCCGGAGACCTGTGGCGCGTTCTCTTCAGTCGGAGAATGTTCGTGCTTTTCTTTGTTGTCGCCTGCATCAACACCTGCTGGCAAACGCTGCGCGCCTGGCTGCCGAAATTCCTCCAGCAAGGCCGTGGTTACGGCGAGACGGACGCGCTTTATTTCAACTCTCTTTTCTACGTGATGACCGATGTGGGATGCCTCGGCGCTGGCGCACTGACCCTTTGGCTGGCGCGACGCGGCCTGTCGGTGCATGCCTCGCGGAGCGCCGTGTTCCTCGGTTGCGCCGCCCTGAGCGCGCTGACGATCTTGGCGGCGTTGTTGCCGAAGGGGTGGCCGCTCCTGGCCGCGCTGTTGTTGATCGGTGCGGGCGCTTTGGGCGTATTCCCGATTTACCACGCGTTCACACAGGAAGTGTCCCGCGATCACCAGGGTAAAGTCACCGGCATCACGGGGGTCGCCGCCTGGATATTCTCCTCGCCTGCCCAGAAACTTTTTGGGCGGCTGATTGACCGGACCGGTTCGTTCGATCTCGGCTTGGCCATCGCAGGCTGCCTTCCCCTGGCCGCATTCCTTGCCTTATGGGCCTTCTGGGAGGCCCCACGCAGCCGTCTCCAGATCGAACCCGCCCCAGCCCCAACCCAAACATGAGACGCGACGCATCTTTAACCAAGGGAACGCCCGATATTCCGCCAGGTTGTGGAGTGCGGCAGTCCTCTGCCGCTATTGCTTCAGGACCCCAGCAGTCTGCAAAACATGCAAGCAATGCTAAACCGAATTCCAAAGCGGCAGAGGACTGCCGCACTCCACAACCTGGCGGAATATCGGATGCTATAGAACAGGAGGAACACCCCGATGCAGCCTACGCGTAATATGAGCACTTCGCGCACACAGTGGACACGACGCGAGTTCGTCTCCGCCATCAGCCGCTCAACGGCCGGCGTTGCGTTGGCGACTCGCGCGGGTCCTCTCGTCGCCGGCGAGCCGGCCAGGCCCAGCGGGCGCCGAAAGAAAATCGCCCTCATTGCCACCGAGGTGCGCAAGTATTCCCACGCGCAACATTTCATCGACCGCATTCTTGAAGGTTACGGTTGGCACGGGCGCCACCATCATCCACCTTTTGAACTGGCCGGTCTCTACGTCGACCAGTTCAACGAAGGCGATCTCAGCCGCGAGCGCGCGCGCCGGCACCGGGTGAAGATTTACCCGACGATCGAGGAAGCCCTCACCCTCGGTCGCTCCAAACTCGCGGTGGACGGTGTGCTGATCATTGGCGAGCACGGCTTCTACCCGCGCGGCGAGAAAGGCCAGACACGTTACCCGCGCTATGAATTCTTCAACCGCACCGTGAAAGTCTTTGAAGCCAGCGGTCGCACCGTCCCCGTCTTTAACGACAAGCACCTCTCCACAGACTGGAAAGAATGCCTGGCCATGGTGCAGACGGCCCGCCGGCTCGGCTTTCCGTTTCTCGCCGGCTCGTCGTTGCCGGTAACGTGGCGCATTCCATCTCTTGAAATTCCGTCGGGCGCCGCGCTTGAGGAGAGCGTCTGCGTCGGCTACGGCAGCATCGAGTCCTATGACATCCATGGACTCGAAACGGCCCAGTGCATGTCCGAGCGGCGCGCAGGAGGCGAAGTGGGCGTGAAATCGGCGCGTGCCGTTCGCGGCCCTGCGATCTGGCGGATTCTGGAAGAGCGTGAAGCGACCCGCAGGCTGTTCCATGCCGCCCTGGCCCGGAGCTTTACCTGCAGAGGCCCGGCCAACTACCCGAGCATGCCGGCGGACCTTGAATGGCTGAAGAAAAACCATCGCAACCCCGTCGCTTATTTCTTTGAGCATCTGGACGGCTTCCGCACCTCGCTTTTTCTGCTCTCTGGCACGGTCAGCGACTTCAACTATGCCGGCCTGGTACGCGGCTCGGGCGAAATCTTCTCCTGCCAGATGTATCTGCCGATGCCCCCAGGCCTCTCGACACTGGCCGATTTTTTCAACCCACTCATGAACAACATCGAACGGATGCTGCTCGAACAAGCCGCTCCCTATCCGGTAGAGCGTACGCTCCTGACTTCCGGCATGTTAATCTTCGCCCTCGAATCCCTTTATCGCGGACAAGTCGTAGTCGAAACACCGGAGTTGAACGTGGCTTACCAGGCCCCGCCGCAATCAACCTTCTGGAGACTCTAACATGCGACCGTTGCGCAAAATCGCCTTTCTGCTCGATGAATTTGCAGTCCCTTCGCCAGCTCAGCAGCTCCTGGATCGCTTTCTGATCGGCTACCCCCGCGATGGCGCTTTCCACAAACTCGAAGGGACGCAGGTCTCAGCTTACCTCGCCGTTTCTGTCGAGCCGAACTTCGAGCGCCGTCCGGAGGAGTTTCGTCTCACGGTTGCGCCAACCGCTGAGCAAGCGGTCGCCGACGCGGATGCTGTCGTCATAGTGTCGCGGCGCCCAGGGGCCGCTGCCAACGAGGCCTTCCTGAAAATCGCTCTCGAACACGCGCCCGAGGGTGCCGCCTGCTTCGTGCATGGTGTGCTTGCCAATAGCCTGGCTGCTGCCCGATCCTTCGCCGCTACAGCGGCACGACGTCGCATCCCATTACTTGCTGGGACTCCTCCAGCCGTCACATGGCGATTGCCTCCAGTGGAACTGCCCGTCGGCACGCCGCTCACCGAAGCGCTCATCGTCGTCCAAGTCAATCCGCTCGCCATTCAGGCGACCCCGCCCG
>Ga0137394_10003220_pt1 | contig 12232 bp, 14 predicted proteins | sample czobulk116metaG_FD_108278 | JGI IMG/M metagenome (GOLD analysis project Ga0137394, IMG submission 108278) | Vadose zone soil microbial communities from Angelo Coast Range Reserve, California, USA - czobulk1.16 metaG | ecosystem: Environmental > Terrestrial > Soil > Vadose zone | place: USA... | reverse complement strand
GGCGGTCCTCCAGCTCTGTCGAGCGCCCGTTATGCGGCCGACTTCAACGAAACCAAGACGATGGGCAGCATCTCGAGCCCCATTCGCACGGCGGATGAGACGATCTATTCCTGGTTCTGGGCTGTGAGCACGGCAACCTACCTATGGAACCACGTCGCCGACTCGCTCATCGAGCGGGGCGACCGCGACGGGGACGACGATTCCGGTCGATGGGGAGAGCGCCGCAATTCGTTGTTGGAGAATGCGCGGGTTCTGGCGTTGCTCGATCTTGCAATGGCGGACGCCGCCATAGCGTGCTGGGAAGCGAAATACCATTACGTCTTGTGGCGCCCAGTTACGGCCATTGCACTAGCCGACACTGACGGAAACCCCGCCACGTCACCGGATCCCAACTGGGCACCCCTATTCGCGACGCCAGCGCACCCGGAATACCCATCGGGCCACTCGACTGTCAGTGGCGCGGCGGCAGTAGTGCTTGCTAGCTTTTTTGGCGAAAAGAGGCATTTCGCAATGGACAACGATCTCCTGATTGGCGTGACCCGCTCCTTCGGCAGCTTTTCAGAGGCGCTGGACGAAGTGAAGAATGCCCGAATCTTTGCTGGCATTCACTTCCGATCCGCGTGCGACGACGGTCAGGCGATGGGAATCCAAGTGGCGAACTGGGTGCTCGACAACGCGGTGCTCCCGGTTCATTGAGGAGCCGGGTGCCCTAGGTGTCGCTCTTGCACCTGGGGCTTTTGATTTTCTTCTACGAGTCGCGCACGCCTGGCGGCGGGAGAACGGCTACGTTCGCACGGGCTGCCCGAATGAGACCCAGAATCCGTTCGTGTCACGAATGATCAACTCACGCATGCCGTAGAAAGTATCATGAAGGCCTTCCACGACTTGAACTCGGTCCTTGAAGCGTCCGTACAAGTCATCGACGTTCTCAGTCAGTATGTACAAGTCGACCTCGCGGCGGTGCTCCGTGCTCGGTTTCCCACCTGATTGGAACATGACTTCGCTGTTTCCGAAGGTCAGCTTCGCCCAGTTGATTTCGCCATCCTCTTCGTTTTGCAAGATTAATGTGAACCCGATCGAGGTGTACCAATCGACCGTGGCGCGAACATCCGGCACATGAATCATGGGAACAACCGTCTGTGACATGGTTCACCCGCTAGCGTTTACTGACGCGCGCGCGGAAATCGCGCCGGTCAGTCTAACACGCCAAAGGAATTTGCCGCAACGTACCGGGCACAGCCCTACTCCGCCATTCCGAACGGAGCAGGCCGACGCTTTTTCTCTCCGCTTCGCTCCTGCGGAGCGCTCGGCCTGCGCAATGGGGAATCTCTCTGCAGTTCGCCTTTGGCGCACGTCGGCCTGCAGGCAGATGCCGCACCATGTGCGTTTCAGGGCGCGCTGTTTGCATCCATGAATCGGCAACCCGCATTCTTTTAACCATCTTCCTATGCCTATCCCCTTTCGTTTCACATTCTTGCGCACTCTTTTGCACTCACCAGAATCACAACTCTTTTCTTTTCAAACGATTCACTCTTTGCGCGAAAACGCCGGGGGGGAGGCCAACAGACAAGACGGCGCCCCAACTAGAGGGACGGCCCTAAACAACCCCAAAGGAAGAATCAGGGGCCATTCTTGCGGACCAGTTGAAAGGTCATGTGCATGATCAGTTTCCGGTCGTCCTCGGAGAGGCGGCCTAGAACCTGAAGCAGCCGGTGAAAAAATTCCCCGGATTCACCGGACCTGCCCCGGTCGTCGCTATCAGTGGCGACAGGCATGGAGGGATCACTCGAATTCGCGGCGCGGGGTGGATTGCTCGGGGCCGACGCGGCCAGCGGCGATGTCCGCTCTAAAATAGTTTTCGCCCATGATGGGGGAGCCGCCGAGGCGGCGGAGCATGGCGATCTGGCCGATGTGATTGAGAGCGTCGGCGACGGGGCCTTGAAAGAGGCCTTCCGCAGATCCGTGAAGCGGTTCGGCTGAGGCCAGCTGGTCGTCAAACTTTTTCACGGCCGCAAAGAAACGCTCGATTTCGGCGTTCCACGGCAAAGGCGTGGAGTCGTGCCAGGCTTGCTGACCTTGGGCGATGGAGAGCGCCCAGTCAAACAAATCGCCCATGTGCGCGAGGATTTGCGCGGGCGTCCGCGTCTTGTCGCCGATATGGAAGCTGGAGAAGTGATCCGGGGCTCCGCGCAGGGCTTTGCCGGCGCGGTACGCAACGGTGGCGACGCTGTGGCGAAGAAGTTGACGGGTAGAATCAGTTGACATGGGCATGCGATGCTTCCCTTCTCTTTCAAGAGTTGCGATAAGGAGTTTAAACGCAGAAACAGAGAGTGCGCAGAAAAAGAGTAAGTAAGGAAAAGCTCACCCTCTCGAGCGAGTCAGGATAATTTCCAGTGCGAGGTGCAAAGCTATTGCTCGGTGTAGACGCGGACGTAGTCGACGGGCATTTGCTGAGGAAAAACCGTGGTGTTGTCCGGCGAGCCAGGCCAATCGCCGCCAACGGCAACATTTAGGATGATGAAGAAGGGGTGATCGAAGACCCAGGTGCCGCCAGGGGGCCACTGCGACGAGTTGAACTTGGTGTATAGATCGGAATTGACGCAGAAGCGGACGGTGCCGGGCTGCCATTCGACGGCGTACAAGTGAAAGTCATCGGCGAAATTCTGGCCGGCGGACAGGTTGCAGGTCGCGGTGGCGTCGCTTATTGGGCCGGTGGTGCTCGGGCCGTGCAGTGATCCGTGGACGATACCCGGGTGCCTTGCCGATATTTTCCATGTTGTCGATTTCGCCGCACTTCGGCCAGCCATTTGAGGTGATATCGTTGCCGAGCATCCGGAAAGCGGGCCACATTCCCTGCCCCGCGGGAATCTTGATGCGCGCTTCGAAGCGGCCGTAGGCCTGGCTGAAAACCCTTGAGTTTTCATACGCGCGGACGTGTAATTCCGCGTTACGCCATCGGAGCCGGTATAGATCTCCTTTTGCGCGGTGATGACGAGATTGCCGCCCTTGATTTGGGCGTTCTGCGCGCGATTCGTGTAGTACTCGAGTTCGTTGTTGCCCCAGCCGTTGCCCCGATATCGTACGTCCATTTCGACGAATCGGGCGACGCGCCGTCGGACCCGCCGAATTCATCGCTCCATACAAGCTTGTAGCTCGCCGGAGGAGGCGGCCGAAGCGTTGCGCCTCCGCCATAGCTGAGCGAGAGGAGCGCGGCGACAATAAGAATCGGAACCGCGGCGGCGGACCGCACAAAAAATAGCGTTTTCATGGAGATTGCTTTTGGTTGCAGGCCCGGGTTAGTGAGCGTCCGAGCTGCGATTAGGAAAGATTCAGGGCGCGCCTGAAGGAACCTTTCTCATTGTCGATCTTTCTCTGCAGCTGAAGGATGGCGTAGAGAACGGCCTCGGGGCGCGGCGGGCAGCCGGGGACGTACACATCGACGGGTATGACCTGATTGCAGCCCTGCACGATCGCGTAGTTGTTGAAGACGCCGCCGGAAGTGGCGCAAGCACCCATGGAGATGACCCACTTGGGTTCCGGCATTTGATCGTAGAGCTGGCGGATGACGGGAGCCATTTTTTGCGAGAGGCCGCCGGCGACGATCATGAGATCCGCTTGGCGGGGGGACGGCCGGAAGACTTCCGCGCCGAAGCGCGCGAGGTCAAAGCGCGCAGCGGCCATGGACATCATTTCAATGGCGCAGCAGGCGAGCCCAAAACCAAGCGGCCAAATGGAACTTTTGCGCGCCCAGTTCACCGCCTTGTCGAGAGTTGTGAAGATGATGCCTTCGTCTTCCAGGAGACTCCCGAAATCTTCGGGCTTGGTGAGCGTAACGTGTTTGCCGAGAGATGTACTCATTGTGCCTCGTCTTCCCTATTTTCGCACAGCGAAGGGTGGGAGACAAATTGGAATCGCCGCAGAAGGCTAGTCCCGGAGACGTCAAGATTTCAATTCGTAGTCTGAAGGAGATACGGAGCGCGTGCGGCGGAGGTAGGAGACGACGGAGCCGGGCCAGAGAGTAGTGATTTCGCCGGTCCGCTGGTCTTGATACCAACTGTGGCAGCCGCCCGATTGCCAGACGGTGCCGGACATGCGGCCGTAGATTTCTTGGACGAACGACTGCTGAATTTCGGGACGGACTTCCAGGATGCGCTGTCTTATGCGTTGCATCAGCTTTAGGCAATTCATGGTGTAACGGACCTGCGATTCGATCATGAGGACGACGGAATTGTGGCCCAAGCCGGTGTTGGGCCCGAGAAGCATGAAGAAATTGGGGAAGCCACTGACGGTTACACCGAGATAGGCGTTCATTCTTTTCTGCCAGGCGCCGTGAATTTCAGCGCCGCCTTTTCCCACCACGCGGCACCCTATGAGCGGTTCCGTGGCCCGGAAGCCGGTGCCATGAATCAGAGCGTCGACCGGGCGCTCCACTCTATCGTTCGTGACGACGCTGCCTTCGCGGATCTCGGCGATGGCCTCGGTGACGAGTTCGACATTGGTGCGTTTGAGCGTTGGATAGAAATCATCCGAAACGAGAATGCGCTTGCAGCCCAATTGATAGTTGGGTGTCAGCGCGGCGCGCAGCTTGGGGTCTTGATCCTGCGCGCGAGATGGCGGCGGGCAATGTCTCGACTTTCTTGCGGAAAGTCTGATTGCCAAGAAAACCGAGGCCGCGAACTTCCTGGCGCCAGAGAATATATTGCCGGAAGGCCCAGCGCGTGAGCGGGATCGCAATGAAGCGGCGTTTCCATCTGTCGGTGATGGCAAAATCGAGGCGCGGCACGATCCACGGTGGCGTGCGCTGGAAGAGATAGAGTCTTCCGACGCGAGGGGCTATCTGCGGTACGAACCGGATGGCGCTTGCGCCGGTGCCAACAACGGCGACATTTTTTCCGGCGAGATCAACGTGGTGATCCCAGGCGGAGGAATGAAGCGCCGGTCCGGAAAAGCGTTCGGCACCATGCCGCTCCGGATAGCGCGGGACGCGCAGCGCGCCCATGCCGGAACACAACGTTTCAGGTAGTCGTGGATTTCCTGCTGGCCAGGATACATGCGCGTCCATTCCGTTGATGGAGCGAAGGAAAACGAATAGAGGTGTGAAGGAATATCGCAAGCGCAACCGGGGTAACGATTGTCCCACCAGGTGTCCCCGATGTCGCCGCTCTTTTCGATGATGAGAAATGATTCCATGCCGGCTTCGAGGATCTTGATGCCCATACAGAGGCCGGAAAATCCGGCGCCAACGATAAGCACATCGACATTCGTACCGGCAGAGTTTAGGAAAGGAGCGGCAGCTTCGGTCATACGCGTGTCATCACTTCTTTGTTGGATTTCGCGGGCGCAACTTGAGTGCGGAGGAACGCGACGCTTTCTCGCAACGATCGGCATGCGCGTCGGGATGAAAGATTCGCGGCGCGACGCGATAATCCCGCACACCTTTCAAACGGCGCTTAACGTGCCATTTAAGGATGCAGACCGAACGCCGCGCTTCGAAGCTAGCCGCCATTCCCTGCCGTCCAATTTCGAGTTTTCAGACGGAGCGAGGATCTCACTCTGCGATTCGCGGGAGAGACGAAAGGCCAGGCGCTGCCGGTCAGACTCTAGAGCGTTGCTCTTCACCGGCCCGTGGTGCGCCTGTTTGTGCCTGAGAGAAGCTCCGTTCCTTGCGCGCGCGCCAAATCAAGAGAGCGCTCGCAGCAAGAAAGACGGTAGTTACTCCGCCCAATACTAGCGATTGCGAAGGCGGCTGGGTACGATTCAAGCGTGAATCAATGCTGGCCAAAGAAGGCAAAGCAGCGCCAGCCGGGGCAGATCGTATTGGACTGGGTATGACCGGAGACTTTGCGGTCGCTTCAGAATTGGCTTGATCGCCGAGGGGTGGAAGCGCTCCAGTCCCGGCGACTTCAAACTCAGGGCCCGCTCCGGCTTTCACTTGGCTTGCTGCATGGACTTGATAGCGACTGTTGCCGGTTGCAAGGATCTTGAAGGCCGGTGAACGAGACGAAAATTTCATGGTCGGGGGAATCATGACCGCCAATTGCTGCACCGGAAACGCAAACTTTGGATGAAACGTCGCATGCCCGTCGTAGGGAAGGTCGTAGTTGAACGCGAACTTGGTTGTTCCCGGCCGCAAGGGGAAATTCACCGCGTAGTGTCCGGGCTGGCCGGGCACGCGCGCCGCGGAAATCATCATACTCATCTTCCCCGGGCCTGCGGCGAGGACAGAATCAATCTTGGCATTTGCCGGCAGATACACTTCGAACGTGCGCTCACCCGCCTGCGTCAGAGGCGGGCTGGAAAAGTTCTTGATCTCGACCAAGTCGGAAACATGCAGCAGGTTTCCATTGGTTCCGGTGCGAAGGATTTCGATGGTGCCGGTTATGCCCCGCACGTGGGTCGCGGCGTCGAACACTTGAATAGAAAGCGCCTGACCGGCGGAAGCCTGCTGGTCATAGCTGACGCCCTGGTGAAACACGCGCACCAAGTACGGTTTATGAGGATATTGCACATTGAGGGCAAACGCCCCCCGTGAATCAGTTTTGGCTCTGGCCTCCTCCTGCATTCCCCTGTCCAGCCGAGCAAGGACCACCTCATCGCCAACAGCTGGTTCCCCGCGGCTCTGATTGCGCACCGCGCCGGTGATGTTGTTCGCGCCCCGTGCTCCGATTGAAAACAAGACAAGCAGCGCCGCGACAGGGAGCATCTTCCGTATACCGAATCGCATGCCGCGCAAACGAGGGTTGGTCATTCGTTTACGGCCTCGGATGCCGAAGATGTCGCGCGACGTGGCGAACGTCCAAACAGGATGCCGGTTTCCACGTCCGCGGGCTTTCCGTCGCGCAGGTAAGGTCTGAACCGCCATTGAAAAAGGGCATCGCTAACCGCTTTTGCCTGATCAGGAAAAGCGCTGAGGAAATGAATGTGCTTTACCTTGCCTTCTTTGTCGATGATGACCCGGACCGGAACGGGATTGAATCTGCGCTCGGCAAAGACCGGATCAACTCTCTCCAATACGTTTTCGTCGCGCGCATAGTCCTTAATGCACACGGGGACTTCACCGCCGCCGCGCCCCGAAATGGGACCGGCCTCTACCGGCAACGTCGTCTTGGTCATTTCTTGGACGAGACTTTCAACTAACTTAGCGTCTCGGCTGGTAAAGACGAACTGGACCATGTGACAGCGGATTTGGGTTGCCAGGACGTGCCAGTGCAACTCGGCGACGGGCGAGCTGTAGTCAAAGCGGACGAAGGAGTGGTTGGCGATCGTGACAAGCGTCGGCGGTTGTTCCACTTGGTAGTCTGCGTTCAGAGTCTCCTTGCCGTAGTTGATCAGTTCCAGCACGTTCCCGGCCGGTGTGAGCGTGAAAAACAGGTCTTGGGCGGCGATCAAAATACTGCCTCGGCTTATCGCTTTGCGTCTGTCCGCGGACCTGATTTGGGCAAGTACGTAATAGCCACTGTCGGAAGGAGGCGGCCCGCTGTACTTCTCAGTCCAATCCGGTGACACAGGGTAAGTAAGACGAAAATATGGGTTGGTATAGGCGTTCTTGACCACTCTGCCGCCTTCCGGGAGAGGCGTCACCGAATCGCTGGCACTCGACCAGGCACCCTTGACCAGAATGACATCCGATGGGAGCACGCTCGGGTGCGGATTGCTGGAAAAATCGCCTCCGCTCTGAGAGGGGCCCTGCGCGCGGGCAAGGAGAGAAATGGAAAAACCAAGAAATACCAGGCAACGCGAGAATCTAGGATGCATATTCAAACCCCGGAGTCTCCAGGAAAGAACCGGGCAAGACCCTTCCGTGTCTCACCCGGGAGAAATGCTGGCAAAGGATTACAGCGAGCGCAGGAAGTTCAGGATATCCTGCTGCTGGCCGGGGGAAAGTAAGTCAAAGAGCTCTTCGACCGTAGTGGCCTCGGAGCCGTTGCTTTGGTGAGCCTCGATCGCCGCCAATAGATCCTTGGTACGGCCATCGTGCAAGAAGAAGATGCGCTGGCCCAAGCCCCACAGTGGAGCGGTACGGAACTGGTCGCCGCCTGCGCCGCCCTGGGAAACATTGTCCGCCAAGCTTGCGCCCATGTGATGGATTTCTATGTCAGAGAACAACTTGGCGGTAGCGTTGCTCAAATCAGACGTCAAGTGAGAGGCCTGGGTGGTGAGCGACGGTGTATGGCAAATAGCGCAGCCGATGGCGCCAAAGAGCCTGCGGCCATTAGCGATCGAGGTTGCTCCACCCGGCGCGATAGTGGAAGGTGTGGGCTGGTCCAGGAACTGCATGAAGACACTGAACAGCGCGGTGTCACTGGTGACGGTGGAGGCGCTGGTACCATCGGAGTGCGTGATGTCCTCGGGGTAGCCGACCCCGGCGAGGTTCAGGCAGTTAGCGGGCAGCCCGAGTCCCAATTGGTCTTCACCCGGCAGCGGCCGATCTTGGGTAAACAGTTCGTTGGAGATACCCATTTCCACGTTATAGGCCTCGCCAGCGAAGATCAGCAGCGACTTGTTCTGGGCCTTCCAGCCAAAACGGCTGATAGTGCCATCGTTGCCGTTGTGATTGAAGGTACCGCTGATCCCGACACGGTTAAAAGGTGCCTGGGCAGCGAGATTGGCCAGCAGCGTCGAGTCGTCAATGTTTTCGATCAGGCCCGCACCAAAGACCGGCGTCGGAATGCGGAAAATGATGTTGCGGGTAACCCCCGCAACATTAAACGCAGGCTGCCGCAGGCTGCAGCCGCCGGCGTCAGACCGGCCGGAGACCGTGAAGAGGTCTTCCACACCGCCGTTAGGTGCGTTTGGGTTGGGATTGCCGAATCGGTCAAAGAAGAACGGGAACCGTGCTTCACGCACCGGGCCGTTGGCCTGGACGAAAAATGGGATGGTGTTGGTGCTGCCATTCACGACCCCGTTGGCGATCACCTGGCTTTGGGGGTTCGGCCCGATACCGGGGAAGATGCCCGAGGCCGGGCTGGTTCCGCCCGGGGCCGGTTGCGAATGACATGCCCCGCACGAGTCCAGGTTGAAGCGCGGTCCCAGACCGGGGTTGTCTCCGATAACAGTTTGGTCTTCGCTGAACTGCGCGAGTCCGCTTTGGAAAAAGGCAAAGTCGTTTGCACTGGCGCTGACGGAGGCAAATGGCTGGCCCGCGTTCACTCCTGTACTGCTGCGTACTCCTGGATCGGTTTGGGCCCATGCGATTCCGGCAAAGAACAGCACTGGCAAAGTTAGAACTGCAGCGAGTCTGATGGTTTTCATTCCTAATCTCCTTCGCCTAAGGACACTATCCCCTCCTCCTGATCGGCACACTTCCACGTGAGTACCTGCACGGTAGAGTCAGTTCGTTTTACTACTCGCCGTGTGGCACTTACAAGAAGAAGTGATTAGCATAACCGGTCTTTCGTTAGCATTTCGTGTAGTCACTTTGTTTCCGGTAACGCGCTGGAGCCTGCGAAAAGCGTCGTTCGAATGCCCGGATAAAGCTGGAAGCATGCTCATATCCAATGGTGTGGGCAATTTCTTTCACGCTCATGTAGCTGTTCGCTAGAAGGCGCGCTGCTCTCTGAAGCCTTTGTTCGTTTAACCACTCGCCCATGCAAACGCCAGTCTGGTACTTGAACAAGCGCTGGAGGTAAGAAGGGCTCAGGTGGAATTCGAGGGCCAGATCACGGATGGTGAACGTCGTCCCAGACTCAGCCATCCGCAGGATCTTACGCACGCGCCCTTCCAACAATGTAGCTGTCAATAGGTGAGGCAGAGCAGCCGCGGCAGGTGGTATGCCGCCGCCAGGAGTAGTGGCGTCCGTATCATTCCTTCTTGCAAAGTGGATACGAGAATTCAAACTGCGCACTGGGACCTCCTATAGGGATCGCCTCGTACGTTGTACGCGTTTGGATTGGCTTGAACGTGCCGGAGGGAGAGCTTCTTGTATAGCGCCCGACCGTTGGACGGTTGGGTGATTATCGCGGTCCGAAGAGCCTGGGCGGCCGTGCTCAAGTCTTGGCCTGCGTATGAGCCAGCAACGGCGAGCCCCAGGGATGTGCTCATTAATGGACACACACAGAGTAACGGTCTCTTGGACACGTCTCGAGGGCCTCCGCATTTACAACTTATCGAACGTGATTCTGGGCGCCGGGAGGACCAGGGCGGGGGGAGTTGGACCCGGGGAAATCTCGACGAAATTATTCGAGTGTAAAAGAGATGTCAAGGGTACTTCTGGGAACTGCCCGTTTACCGGCCAGTGGTACAGGAGATGACTGGACGGGGGTGCGCCGGAGCTTCGTCGTATTGCGATCAGACGGCAAGGACGACTTTGCCGAACTGCGAGCTAGATTCGAGATAGGCGTGGGCTTGGGCGCAGGCGGCAAGGGGGAAGATGCGGTCGACGACGGGCTTGAAGCGTCCGGAGGCCACGAGACGCATGACGCTGTGGAGCTCGGACTTGGTGCCCATGTAGGAGCCGAGCAGCGAAAGCTGGCGGCTGAAGAGGTACCTCAGATCGACCTTGGCATCGTAGCCAGTGGTGGCGCCGCAGGTTACTAGGCGACCGCCGGGAGCGAGACTGGCGAAGCTGTCGTCCCAGGTAGCCGTCCCGACGTGTTCGAATACGACATCGACGCCGCGCTTATTCGTGAGGCGGCGGACTTCATCACGGATTTTCTGTGTTTTGTGATTGATGAGATGGTCGGCGCCAAGTTGTTTTGCCTTTCCCAGTTTTTCATCGGTGCCAGCAGTTGCTATGACACGCGCGCCGAAAAACTTGGCAACCTGAATGGCGGCGCTCCCGACGCCGCTTCCAGCCCCAAGGACGAGAACATCCTCGCCGGGCTGCAGCTCGGCGCGGGCAAGAAGCATGTGCCAGACGGTTTGGAAGACAAGCGGAATCGAGGCGGCTTCTTCAAAGGTCAAATTCTCCGGATACGGCATGCAATTTACTTCTGGAGCGCGCACCAGTTCGGCGCAGCCTCCGTCGATCAGGTAGCCGAGATTGGTGAAGTGGCGGCAGCGGTTGTCCTGGCCGGAGACGCAGGCAGGGCATTTGCCGCAGGTCACGCCTGGGGCGAGGACGACTTTCTGGCCAACGCGCACGGTAGAGACATCCGCCCCGATCTGGACGATTTCACCGGAAATGTCGCTGCCGGGAATGTGCGGAAGTGGGATCGGCACATTCGGATTGCCGATGCGGACCCACAGGTCAAGATGATTCAGCGCGCAAGCTCTCACGCGGACGAGGACGTCGTTCGGGCGGATGGTGGGGTCGGGAGCGTCCGTGTATTTCAGGACCTCAGGTCCGCCGTGCTGACGGAAAACAATGGCTTTCATGAGCGAACCTCCGAGGCAGAATCAACGCTACGAAGGGCATCGATACTGCATCTGTTGCCAAATGAGAATCTGTTCTGCTTTCAGCATTGACGCTCTCTGATCGACAGATCCTAACATAGCAAGGACACAATTCTGGATCAGCACCCCGCGTTGACAGCGGCGTGGACTCGCCGTAGGCTGAGGGCAGAGGAAAAACGTGGACCTGTTTGAAGAGATCGTGAGGATGAGGCGAACCGGGCGGCGCGCGGCGCTGGCTACGATCGTTCACACCAACGGGTCGATCCCGAGCTATGAGAGTTCGCGGATGCTGGTGCGCGAGGATGGCTCGATCGCGGGGACCATTGGCGGCGGGTGCGTTGAGGCGGAGGTTTGGGCGGCCGCAAAAGAAGTGATGCAAAAGGAGTCGCCGCGCAAAATGGTTTTCAACCTCAACAATGAAGCGAGCTACGACAACGGGCTGATTTGCGGGGGAACGCTGGAAGTTTTTGTCGAGCCGATCTTGCCGCAGCCGGTCGTGTATCTGTTTGGCGGGGGCCATGTTTCGACGGCGGTGGCGAAAGCGGCCAGTGCGGCAGGCTTCGGCATTGCCGTGGTGGATGACCGCGAAGCGTTTGCGAATGCCGAGCGATTTCCAATGGCCCAGGAGATTTACACCGGTTACGAGGATGCGTTTCAGAAAATCCGTCCGAATGCGTCGAGCTACGTGGTGATCGTGACGCGCGGACACAAGGAAGACATGCGCGTACTGGCGTGGGCGGTGCGCACCGAGGCGCGGTACGTGGGCATGATCGGCAGCAAACGCAAGGTCCTGTCGGTATACAAGGCGCTGGAGAACGAGGGCTATAAGGCGGACGAGTTCGAACGCGTTTACGCGCCCATGGGATTGGAGATTGGCGCCCTCTCACCGGAAGAGATT
>Ga0137394_10003218_pt1 | contig 12235 bp, 13 predicted proteins | sample czobulk116metaG_FD_108278 | JGI IMG/M metagenome (GOLD analysis project Ga0137394, IMG submission 108278) | Vadose zone soil microbial communities from Angelo Coast Range Reserve, California, USA - czobulk1.16 metaG | ecosystem: Environmental > Terrestrial > Soil > Vadose zone | place: USA... | reverse complement strand
GCGTGGACCACCGAGTTTGGCCGCACGCCATTCAACGAGACAGCGGACGCCAAGGGCCGCGAGCATCATCATTGGGTTTACTCCTCGTGGCTCGCGGGAGGCGGTGCGAAGCCAGGCATCGTCTACGGGGAGTCGGACGATTACGGCATCAATGTTGCGCGCGACCCAGTCCATGTCCATGATTTCCATGCGACGATCCTTCATCTCATGGGCCTGAATCATGAGCGGCTCACGTATCGCCATACTGGCCGTGACTATCGCCTCACCGATGTCGCGGGCAACGTTGCCAAAGGAGTGCTCGCATGATTAACCTGTCGCAGCGACTGGAACAGCCTCGTCGACCAGCATGATTGGCAAATTGCCCCGGACCGGATAAAGGAACGCCCGGTCTTCGCAGAGCAATCCGGCCTCGAGCGGTTGTTGGACCACCTTCCCGGCACGGTTTTGAAGCCGGCCCGTTTTGATCCTGGCGTTGAGCCTCTCAATCAGCTCAGGCTGCGCGAGGGTCAGTTTCTGATGCGTCTTTGGACAGCGGAGCAGCTCTAACAGTTCCGGGCGGATCATGTTTGCGTCGCCTTCAGCGCCGCTTCGTAGACCTGCTTGAGCGGCACGCGCGCCTGGTCCGCGATCTTCCGAGATGATTCAAATTCCGGGGCGATCTGGACTACTTTCCCATCCAGACGCCCGATCTTCACTTCCACTTCGCCAAAGGAGGTGCGCACGCGCACGACTTCGCGCTTCAGTTTACGCCGCTCCGCAGCATACCGCCGCACACCGAAGGACGTGGTCTCGCGCACAATCAATTCGCTCAACTTATCCGCATCCGTCGCTGCGCACAGAAGTGAGAGCAAGATGCCCGGGCGATTTTTCTTCATCTGAATCGGCGTGTAAAATACATCCAGTGCGTCCGCAGCCAGCGCTTGCTCCATAAAACGGCCCAGAATTTCCGAGCTGATATCGTCGAGATTCGTTTCGAGAATCACAATGGTGTCGCTTTCCCAATCGTGAACCGCGTTTGATGCGGTCTCGCAGAGGATGGCGCGAAGGACGTTTGGCCGCGTCTTGTTGTCACGTGTGCCCAGTCCGTACCCGATCCGCGTCGGGGCGAGATTCTGAAACGGCCCAAAACTTTCTGCCAGCTCGGCGAGGATCGCAGCGCCCGTGGGAGTGACCAGTTCGTGCGGTTCCTCGCATTGGGATACTGGCGCCTTGCGCGCAGCAAGAATTTCCATGGTGGCTGGAGCCGGAATCGGAAATCGGCCGTGAGCGCATTGAATCCAGCCTGTGCCCTCGACAACGGGAGCAGAAATGATCCGCGGTTTGCTGAGCAGCTCCAGAGCGATGCAGGCGCCCACGATGTCGACGATCGAATCGACAGCACCCACTTCGTGAAAATGGACTGACTCCGGCGGACGCCCATGGATTTTGCCTTCGGCCACGGCGACTCGCTGAAAAATGGCGATCGACTTCTCTTTCACCCAATCGGACAACCCACTCTTTTGGATCAGTTTCCTGATTTCAGCAAATGAACGTCCGTGTTCATGAGTATGGTGCTCGTGATGGTGACCGTGCTCATGCTCATGCTCGTGTCCATGGCTCGAATGAGCGTGCTCATGAGCATGAGAGCGCGAGTGCCCTTCTTCGTCATGATCATGGTCGTGGTCGTGATCATGTTCGTGGTCCACATGGACATCGAACTTCACGCCTTCGATGTTGGCCTTCTGTTTGCGGGCCGAATGCAAATGATACCCATCCAGGTTGAGCCTGTGGAGCTCATGCTCGAGTTGGTGGAAATCGACCCCGAGGTCAAGCAGCGCGCCGATAAACATGTCCCCACTGATGCCGCTGAATATATCGAGGTAGATGGTCTTCATTTCAATTCCCCAGCCGCGAGCGCATTGATCTGGCTGGCGGCAAAGCCGGCCCCGAAACCGTTGTTAATGTTTACGACGGTCAGGCCGCTGCTGCAACTGTTGAGCATGGCCAGCAATGCGGTAAACCCGCCCAGATGCGCCCCATAGCCAACGCTGGTCGGGACCGCAATGACCGGCTTATTTACCAGGCCACCCACGACACTCGGGAGAGCTCCCTCCATTCCCGCTACTGCCACGATCACATTGGCCTTTTGGATGGTGTCCAATCGTCGCAGCAGCCGATGCAGTCCGGCCACGCCCACATCATAAATCCGTTCTACGCGATTTCCCGTGATTTCGGCAGTCACGGCGGCTTCTTCCGCCACGGGAAGGTCGCTCGTGCCCGCAGCCACAATGGCAATCGTGCCGGCGCGACGCGGCAGCGCTTTCTTTTCGAACGTCAAACAACGCGCTACTTCGTGGAATTTCACCCCCTTGAGCTTTCCGCGGACTACGCGAGCGTGCTCGGGTGTGATCCGCGTTACCAGGAAGCGGTTTTCGCTCCGCGCGATTCGAGTCGCAATGGCGGCGACTTGCGCGGGCGTTTTTCCCTCACCGAAGACGACCTCTGGAAAATTCTTGCGCAATGAGCGGTGCAGATCGATTTGCGCGAAGCCTAAATCCGCAATCGGCGCCGTTTGAAACGCGTGCAGGACCTCAGAAAGTCCGACTTTGCCGGCGCGAAACCGATTCAGCAATTCAGTGGCCTCGTTCGCTGTCACTGGCGGGAGAATGCCACTCAGGCTTTGAAACTCCAAATCTGTTCTTAGGCTATATATCGAAGCCAGGTTGTTCGGGCCCGGCAGCGTCAGGAACAGCGTGGTGAAATAGCCGATGCCGGTTTTTGACGAGGTAAATCACAATAAATATGTTCAACAACAGAATGACCAGCACCGCGGTCGAAAACCGTTTTGCGAGTTCGTAGACTTCGATCGGAATAAAAAAGAGCGACTCGCCAATCGCCATCCAACCCGCCCAGGTCACCCGAAACATGAGGCCCACTCCTTCCACCAGGGAAAATAAGCTGTAAAATGCCGTCCCGGTGGCTACCCAATAAATATTGGCCGGAGTGATCTGCTTGATGCTCCTTGCCAGCTCTGCGAAGAACTTTCGTTCGGGATCGACATGGACCCAATGCAGCAACTGGCGATAGTCGTGAATCAGATCATTGTCGATGAGGCTGTAGACGCCCAGGGCCAACAACAGGAGGAGCACTCCCTTGCCAAGCTTGATCGCGATGATCGCATAGAGTGTGGGCGCCCGTTGTGTCTGTTCGCCCATTAGCGGATTTTCTGGACGAGCATAGGAATTAACTCATCAATTTTCACCCGAACCTGCCGCATTGAATCGCGGTCACGCAGGGTGACAGTATCTTTCATTTCAGGCTTCTCCCCCAGCGTGTCAAAATCGATCGTCACACCATAAGGCGTGCCCGCTTCATCCTGGCGGCGGTAACGACGGCCAATGGCGCCCGCCTCATCATAAAAGACAGTCATATGCGGGCGCAGCATGTCACGCACTTGAAGCGCTTTCTGTACCAACTCAGGCCGGTTCTTGAGGAGCGGGAAAATGGCAACCTTGATCGGGGCCATTCGCGGATGAAACTTCATGACAACCCGCAGTTCGGCGTTGCCTTTTTCGTCGGTGACCTGCTCTTCGTGATAGGCATTGCAGATCAACGCCAGGATCAAACGGTCGACCCCGGCGCTTGGCTCGATCACATGCGGGATGTACTTCGTTTTGGCTTCCTCATCGAAATATTCCATCGATTTGCCGCTGAACTTTTGATGCTGGGTCAGATCGTAGTCGCCCCGTGCCGCGATGCCTTCCAATTCCTGCGTGCCGAATGGGAACTTATACAGGATATCCACGGTCGCCTTCGCGTAGTGCGCCAGTTCTTCGGGCTTCTGCCAATAGAAGTCGAGCACGTCCCGGCTCAGTCCGATGCTCTCGTACCATTGCACCCGTTGTTCGACCCAATGCTTATGCCATTCGTTCCAGCCCCAACTCGGTTGAGGCGTCGCCAAATCGATATTGCCCTCGGGCTTGCCCGCGCCTTGCGCCACCGCGTCTGGTTTGATGAAAAACTCCAGTTCCATTTGTTCGAATTCGCGCGAACGAAAGGTAAAATTGCGCGGATTGATTTCATTTCGAAACGCCTTCCCGATCTGGCAAATTCCAAACGGCACCTTCTGCCGTGATACTTCCAGCACGTTCTTGAATTGCGCGAAGATCGCCTGCGCAGTTTCCGGGCGCAGATAAGCCACGTTTTCCGCGCTCTCGACTGGACCGACGTAGGTTTTGAACATCAGGTTGAACGCGCGCGCCTCCGTGAGCAGGCTGCCGTTTTCAGGATTGTAGCGCGTGCTATCCTTTACTTCCGCGGTCTTTTCCCCTTGCAATGTTGGAGTAGCCAGCCCTCGCTGCTGATAAAATTGCCGAGCGATTTTGCGGGCCGAATCCGGGTGTTTGCCTGGTTGCAAGAGGACCGAATAGGCTTCGCTGATCTGCTTTCCAGTGGTTTCGTCCGTCGCGCCTGAATAATGATAGGCCGTGCCGCTCTGCGGCTCGATCTGATCCGCGCGATAACGCTTTTTGCTCAACAGACAATCGACCATCGGATCGCTGAACGTCGTCGTATGGCCGCTGGCCTCCCAAATCTTCGGGTGCATGATGATCGTGGCCTCCAGGCCCACGACATCGTCGCGATACTGCGTCATGCAGCGCCACCAGTAATCTTTGATGTTGCGCTTGAGTTCGGCGCCCAGCGGTCCGTAATCCCAAAAGCCATTGATCCCGCCGTAGATTTCAGACGATTGAAAAATGAATCCTCGGCGTTTGCACAGAGACACAATCTTCTCCATGCGATCATTCACTTTGGGTTCAGACATAAATACAGATTGATCAGTTTTCGTGAAGAGCATAGGCATGTCAAGGGCGGCAGGGAAGAAGCGGAGGGAATGTGAATGACGAATGACGATGCACTAATGACTAAAAGAATGTCTAAATCCGAATTTGCGAAAGACGAGCAGCTCATGCTCGCCGGTCCGAAATTCCGCCAGGTTTTGGAGTGCGGCAGTCCTCTGCCGCTTTGGCATTATTGAGCAGTTGAGTGAAAAGCGGCAGAGGACTGCCGCACTCCAAAACCTGGCGGGCTCTTCCCACGGTTCATGGAAACTTTCGGGCTTAGGCCTAAGTCATCCCTTTCGTCATTAGTGCTTCGTCATTCGTCATTTTACGCATAATACGTCTCATACACCCGTTGCGCCTGCACGCACGCTTCGGCCCAATTCCATTTCGTGCCAATAAAACGATTCGGGCTCAGGCTCTGCACATACTCGGAAGGATTCGGGTCGAATAACGACTCTACCAGCAGCCGGCCGATGCCGGCCGATCCCGAGATGCCATGCGCATTACAGCCCCCGGCCATCACAAATCCTTTAGGCTCCCGGGCCTCCCCGATTATGAATCGTCCATCGGGAGTAAAAGTTGGCCATCCCTTTCCAATCGTTTGTTTTTGCAGTTGTTTCGCTGTCGGAAAGATTTTTCGGAAACTTGTCTCAAACGTTTCCAGGACCTTCCAGTCTGTGTTTACCGTCGGCAGCGTGCCCTCCAAGGGGTAGCTGCGCGGGTCGGTGCGCAACGCAGTCGGCTCCCAGCCACCCAGCAATAAGCCGCCGTCACGAACTCGGCCATAGAGGGTCAGATCTGGAATCCGAAAGCAAGGCAGGTCGGGTGTTAATCCGTCCATCGGACCGGTCACGAAATATTCGTGGCGCACCGGCACGATCGGCAAATCGAGGCCGACCAACTTTGCGACGTGATAAGCATGAGCTCCTGCCGCGTTGATGAGATACTTGCATTCAAGACGGCCGTGGTTTGTCTGCACTGCCTCGACACGACCGTTCTGGCACACGATGCCTTCGACAGACATCGACATTGCAAAACGAACGCCCAGCTTGCGGCATTGATGCTCGTAGGCTTTGGCAACCCGTTGAGGGGTCATGTAGCCATCCGACGCACACCAAAGCACAGCTTTGGCCTCTCTGAAATCCATCAACGGCCAGCGTCTCTTCGCTTCCTTGTGGTCAAGCAATGCGACTTCAAGCTTTGCTTTGGCGCACTCGCGTTCCAGCTCTCGAAATTCGCCAGCCCGCTTATCGTTTAACGCGATCCGCAACGAACCGACCTCGTGCCAGTCAGGCGGCGCTTGGGCATCCTTTTGCAACTCGCGGAATGTGGCCACCGAATGCATTGCCAGTCTGATTCGCTCGGCGTTTGATCGGACCTGGCCGCACAACCCCGCTCCTTGCGAGGTGGTCACCTGCGCAATGTCAGGGGCGCGTTCCAAGAGGAGGATGTCGGTCTTACCTGCGTTGGCCAGGCTATACGCCGCCCCGCACCCGATGGCGCCGCCACCCACAATAATGATCTCTGCATTCGCAAGCTGGCTCATAACGGTTCCGATTCCAACTTCTTCAAATACCAGCGCACGAAGCCATCCACGTTGTACTCTTTGTACTTCGAATAGGGGCCCGGCGTATAGGCCCGCGAACGCACGCCGCGCTGCTGAGTTTCACAAATCTTCCAATCCTGCTCGGAGGTCAGTTGCCAAAATGGAACCAATTTTTCCAATTGATAGTCTTTACCTTCGACTGCGTCCTCGTGGACCAACCAGATGACACGCGCCTGCGTCACGTTTGGTCCCGCAGGCAACAGACGTGTGCTCACGGCATGGTCGCAACTGGAATGGTTCCAGAAGTTGGGCAGCGTTCGCATGCGCAGTGTTCCGACCGTCGGCTTGGCATAATCGCCCATCAGTGGAGCTGCCTGGCGGCCATCCATCGTTTCGCTCACGTAGCCATCGACCAAAGGAGTGCGATTCGCTGAGAACCAAATATCCTTTTCGGCATCCGGGAACGTTGTCATCCCGGTCTGCTTGTGTGACACCGCCAGCCCGCAAGCCGCCCATTCTTTTTCGTTGCGGGCCACGACGGCGGCGATCTCATGCTTGACCCGGTCAGTCGTATCGTCGGCGTTATAATGATCGAAGTTGGCCTTGATATATTGAGGATGGTTCGCGTTGCAATGGTAGCATTCGCGATTATTTTCCCACACAATCTTCCAATTCGCGTTGATGGTATAATCGACAATCTTTGCCACCCTGGCGCTGCCAAATCCCTGCGGACGCGCCATGGCGCCGAGCACTTCCTGCGCCCCAGCGAACTCGGATGGATGCGCCGCAAGGCTGAGGTAAATCAATCCTTCGACTTCTTTGACCGCGACCTGATGAAGACTCAATTGCGATTTGTCGAGGTCCTCCTGCATTCCGCGGCAACTGAGCAGCGCTCCTTTGCGATCATAGACCCACTGATGGTACGGGCAGACGATTCGATTCAGTGTGCCCGAGGGCTCGGCGCAAAGGCGTGTGCCCCGATGGCGGCAAACGTTATGCAGTCCGTAAACGCGGCCATCTTCCGCTCGAATGACGATGACCGAATCCGGCTCTAGTTCGAAGGTGAAGAAGTCGCCCGCCTTTGGAATCTGTGCGCTGTGTCCGGCAAACAGCCACCCGCGTCGCCAGATACATTCCAGATCCAGTTCGTAAATCTCCTCATCCGTGTAAAACTCACGCTGAAGACTGTGGCCGAGAGGTCGCGCCGCAATGAGCTTTGTGACGCGCTCCGGCAGATGCTGTTTAACGGTTTTCACACTATCTGATGGTCCCGCATCCACTCGAGGTACTTTGCCGCACACGCGTCGAGATTCTCCAAAGCGCCGCCCCCGCGCACCGGCGAGCACATCTCGTAACTCGCCACTCCATCAAAGCCACCCTCGCGCAGCCCGCGAAAAAAGGCGGCATAATCGATGCACCCGGTTCCGAACGGCACCGCGCGCACCCAGTCGGGCGACTGTTGCTCATAGTTCACCAGCGCGGGCCGGTAGCGATAGCGGGGCGCTCGTATGTAATCGGCGTTTGTCGTAATAACCGTATATGGCGCGGCCTTCCGAGCCGCTTCATAAAGATCCTCCCTGCGCAAGGCGGGCGACCAGGCATCGAAGCCAAGCTTGCAATTCGGCCGCCCGATCTCAGCCAGCAGTTCCAATAACGCATCTGTGTGCAAGGCCAGGTCGTGATGATTCTGTATGGCGATACTGACACCGTAGCCCGTTGCACGTTCGCACATCTCTCGTATCGCGCCGACTACGCGGCTCCATTGAACCTGCAAATCCTGACCTTCCGTTTCATAGGCGGTGAAAACCCGCACCACCGATCCGCCGAGTTCTGCCGCAATGCGCGCCAGCGACTCGACGTAAGCAATCTGAAGTTCAATCGCAGGCACCTCCGCCGCGCTGGCAGGCGTAAGGTTTATGTAACCGGCAACGACATCGCAACTCACCTTCGAATCCTGGAGTGCTCCCTTAATTGCTTTTAGAAAACCTGGTGTTGCGTCCAGCGGCGAAAGATGCGGCCGTTTGCCCATGATCATCACTGAGCGGTATCCCAGCCGCCCAGCGCGTGCGATAAATTCCGGCAGCGTAAGCGTCGCCTGTCCCCAAAGACCTGCATAGCTAACCGAAAATAAAGCCGGTTTCATTGATCGCTCAATGTTGACTGCGATCCACTGAACCAGTCAAGGCGCTCTCCGAACCTCCTGCAAGCTGGCTTTGTAGCGATCCAGCGCCGCTCTCATGGATAGAAAGGCCAGATCCTCGCCCTTGATCTCGTTCGGAGCGAGATGAACGAAGCTGTCCACTTCGGCCAGCGCCTCTGCGCCAGCCCAGGAACGAACTGTGCCTACGAAGAACAAATCGAGCACTGCCACTATTCTGCCACGGTAGGGATATTCATTCGGGTGCGACGTGAGATATTCGGTCGAAATCAAATCGAGATTCAACTCTTCCTTCAGTTCGCGTTCCAGCGCCGCTTCAGCCGTTTCACCAATGTCCACAAATCCACCCGGCAGCGCCAGCTTGCCTTTCGAAGGCTCCTTCGCGCGACGGATCAGTAAGATCCTGCCCTTGTCGTCGGGAAGGAAACCGGCCACAGCCGCCACAGGATTATCGTGGTAATGGTAGTCGCATTGGCCACAGACGAGCAGACGCGGCCCTTTGAGCGTAAAATTGTTCGATCCGCAGACCGGGCAATAGGCAAACGGAGCAGACATCACTTTCAATACGCTCCGGTCGGCAACGTTGTGGCTTTGGATTGCAGGGGGACCGGCGTCGAGCCGATGGCGCGCTTTTTTGCTTCTTCCAGGATGGCCTGCGTGGCCGTCGCCCCGATCCGTGCTACTCCCAGCGATCGCATGAGGAGCAAATCGTCGAGCGTGCGGACACCGCCGGCGGCTTTGATGCGCACCGAGGGCGGACAATGCTGGCGCATCAGCTTGAGATGAGCCACGGTCGCGCCTTTATAGGAGTACATTCCGTCCTCCTGTTTCACGAAACCATAGCCAGTCGAAGTTTTGACGAAAGCCACGCCAATCGCGGAGCAAATTTCGCACAGTTTGATGATCTGCGAATCCTGCAGATAATCGTTTTCAAAAATAACTTTGAGAAGGGCGTTGTGCGCAAGGACCGCCTCATGGATGGCTTTGATTTCCGCGGAGATGTACGGCCAGTCGCCGCCGAGCGCCTTGCCGATGTTGATGACCATATCGATTTCCGATCCGCCGGCTCGCGCGGCTGCGGCGGCTTCCTTCACTTTGATCTCGGTGGCGCAGTTGCCGTGAGGAAAACCGATGACCGGGCAGATGCCCACATCGGACCCAGCCAGGATCTCTTTCGCCAGCGGGATCGAATACGGCTTTACGCAGGCTGTAGCGACGTCGTACTTCCGGGCGAGTTCGCAACCGCTGCGAATCTCTGCATCGGTCATGGTCGGATGCAACAGCGAGTGGTCGATCATCTTCGCTAGATCTCGCAGCGTGATCGTGTCGTTCATAGAGTGGCAGAGCCGCGTTGCTGTCCTGACTTCAGCTTAAGAAATTCTCGAGAAAGCGTTTGGACTGGCGAAGGCCGCGCTTGCGGTCCTCCAGTGCGGATTCAAAGGCGCGATCTTCGGCTTCGATGCACACGGGGCCTGTGTAACCAACGTCGGTCAGGGCGGAGAAGAACTGACTCCAGTTCACGTCGCCCAGGCCAGGCAGTTTCGGCGTATGATATTCGGACGGGTTGGCGAGTATTCCGACATCGTGGAGTTTGTCCCGGTCAAGACGAACGTCCTTGGCGTGGACATGGAAGATCCTTTTGCCAAAGTCGCAAATCGCCTTTGCGGGATCGATAAACTGCCAGATCAGGTGCGAGGGGTCGAAGTTGAGGCCAAAGTTGGGACTCGAGATGCGATCGAACATCTCCCGCCACATCTTAGGCGAAACCGGAAGATTCTTTCCACCTGGCCATTCGTCTTCGCTATAAAGCATCGGGCAATGCTCGATTCCAATGCGAACGTTACAGCTCTCGGCATGCTTGACGATAGCCGGCCAACGCTCGCTGAATAGCGACCAATTGTCCCGGATCGACCGGGTGTGATCGCGCCCGACGAAGGTGTTTACAACCTCAAGGCCAAGTTTGGGGGCTGCGGAAATAATCTGCTTGAGATGATTAATGTAAATGCCCGCTTCTTTTTCATTCGCGCAAAGCGGGTTTGGATAATAGCCCAGCGCGGAAATCGAGACCCCCTGCTTTTGAACCACGGCATTTATTTTTTTGACCTCGGTGTCGCCAAGCGAGGTGACATCGATGTGGGTTACTCCCGCGTAACGGCGGTCAGCTTTTCCCATCGGCCAGCACATCACTTCAACGGTTGCAAAGCCGGACTCGGCCGCAAAATGAAACACTTGCTCGAAGCTTAGGTCAGGAAAAATGGCCGAAACGAAACCTAATTTCATGGCGAGCGATCGTAGAGTTCTAATCAATGAGCCGCTTGGTCAAATCGCCGTAAGCGTCGATGCGCCGATCGCGCAAAAACGGCCAATGAGTCCGAGTGACATCGACTTTGCCGAGATCAACCGGAACAATCAAAATCTCTTCCTGATCTTCGCTCGCCCGGTCGAGGATTTGGCCCGAGGTGCCTGCGACAAAACTTTGGCCCCAAAACTCGATGCCACGCCCGCCAACGGGCCGCTCGAGACCAACCCGGTTCGGGACGGCGACGAAACAGCCATTAGCGACGGCATGGCTGCGTTGGATCAGTTCCCAGGCGTCATGCTGATCGGCACCATATTTGGCCTTTTCGTCTGGGTGCCAGCCGATAGCAGTCGGATAAAATAAAATTTCGGCCCCTCGCATGGCCGTCAGGCGCGCACCTTCCGGATACCATTGATCCCAGCAGACGAGCACGCCGAGTTTCCCATAACGCGTGTCCCACGCCCGAAACCCCAGATCCCCCGGCGTGAAGTAAAACTTTTCGTAATAAAGGGGATCATCGGGGATGTGCATCTTTCGATAGATGCCAAGCAAAGATCCATTAGCGTCGATGACTGCGGCTGTGTTGTGATAGACGCCCGCGCCGCGCTTCTCGAACAATGAGGCGATGATCACCACTGAATGTTTGCGGGCGAGCTTCTGGAACGCCTCGGTCGTCGGCCCCGGGATGCTCTCGGCCAGTTTGAAATAATCGTGGTTCTCCGCCTGGCAGAAGTATTGGGAACGAAACAGCTCCTGGGTGCAGATGATTTGGGCGCCCTGCTTGGCTGCTTTGGCCGCCATGGCGAGCGTCTTTTTGAGGTTTTCGGCCGGGCTCTCCGAACAGCGCGTTTGCAGCAAGCCCAGCTTTACGACGGAAGAGGATTTAGCCCGCTTCATGTCGAAGAGGGCCGCCGCAGCGACGGATGAACCCTCTCCGTGCTCCCCTTGGAATCGTAAGCCATGAGATGCGGTTCCTGCCCGAATAACTCCCGGATGAATTTCCCGAGCGTTTCGTTGGTGGGTCCATAGCCTGAGTGGTAGATGTAATGCTCGAGTTCGTAGAGCAACTCGTCCGCTGTGGGATAGCGCTTGTTCACATCCCGAGCCAGGGTCCGGTGCAGGATTTGGTTGAGCCGATCGTCGAAACGCTTATCCAGCTCCCGGAAATCCGGAATGGTCATGGTGAGAATGTTCTTGCGCGACTCATCCGAACTGGCGCCTTTGAACACGTTTCGTCCCAGGAGGAGATGCGCAAGCACCACTCCGACCGAAAAAATATCCGATCGCTTGTCGGTGACCTGGAAGTTCGCCTGTTCCGGGCTCATGAAATCGGCTTTGCCGGCGACCACTTCGCCTTCGTTGTCGACGAGAAACCCGCGCGCTTTGGCGATGCCGAAGTCGGTCAACTT
>Ga0137394_10003217_pt1 | contig 12236 bp, 20 predicted proteins | sample czobulk116metaG_FD_108278 | JGI IMG/M metagenome (GOLD analysis project Ga0137394, IMG submission 108278) | Vadose zone soil microbial communities from Angelo Coast Range Reserve, California, USA - czobulk1.16 metaG | ecosystem: Environmental > Terrestrial > Soil > Vadose zone | place: USA... | reverse complement strand
GCACTCGGCTGCGAATATTGCAGATATTCACGGGCCCATTGTTGTATGAGGTCTAGACGAGTGCGCTTGTCACGCTGAAAGAGAGGCTGAGGAACATAGATATGTTGATGCGGATGGCTGAGGATGCGACGCTCTGCTGAACGATGGCCTGGGGTTGGGTGGATACGGCAGCAGTTCCGTTGGACAGTGAGACAGTTTGAGAACCATCATCAGGGCGTAAGTTTCGATGAGAAACGAAGCGACTAGCGTCGAGAACAGACCAGTAGTCTGAGTGAGAGGGCGGAAAGTGTAGGATTGGTTGACCTTACGAATTCGAAAATGAGTATAGAATTTGTATTCGCCATCCAACTCTCTACGAGTGCCTTGTCGTGTTTTTCGGATTCCGTAGCGTAAAGCTTCCATATCTTGGTGGTGAGTCGCTATACCCGGGATCTTTTCATTGAACCTTGTGAGAGTGCATACTTTCAACTCTAAGGACCTCCTTGTTCGTGGCTATTGAAACTGAGAGTTGGGCTGCTGCCCTATCCAAGGGTTGCTGACTGTTCCAAGTCAACATCGGCATGAGGTAGAGACTTGAACCTTTGGCGCATGGGACCTACACTTTCCCTCGAGTTCTATATCCTTGCCTGGTGCTGTGGTTGTCATTTAGGGTCTACCGAGAGAAGCTGGGGCAGGCGCTGGACTGCCTGCAGGGGCACGTTCAGTTGGCGCTCCTGCCAAGTCCCGAGGTTGGCTCCGATAACACCCATTACCGTACAGCACTCACTGGCAGTCGACGACAATAGGTATGTGTCGTGACCTAACTCGGAGCCTGCGTGCTTTGATGGTTCGGCAAATACTTGAAACACACCCACTCCATATGTCGACTACGTATTGCAACTATAGCTCAGAAAAAGAGACAAAACTAGAAAGTGTAGCACTATCTTGATTCGATGTCTCAACTGAACACCGGGAACTATTTGATATCGTTTGGTTCATTCCGAGTCTATGAACATAGGGATCTCGGATCGGCGGTATGACGACCAACTCGGAACAATGGGGACGGCGAGCGGAATGGTCACGGTTACAACAAAGCACTAGCCATGCCTGCGCTCACACAGACACTAACGCTGCGCCATCCACAAAGTCCACAACCGGACCTTGCAGTCTCGAACTTCTCAAGGTCTGAAAACCTGGGTCTTGTCCACACGTACCGAAAATACTCGGGTGTAGTTATTTTGGAAGAGTAGAGCACATGAGGAAGTATAGTAGAGGGGAGACCCGTATACTTGTTGAAAGTGCACTGATATGGGGTCAGAAAAAACAAGAATAGAACACATAGCTAACACCCTCCTTTCGATTCGAGCTCGTGTCGAAAAGTCAACGCGCCATCGTATCTGCAAGAATAAGCTCCTCTGCCCGTTTATCTCTTGGAACAATAGAAACAGGGAATGGCTTTGGACGACTAGAAGCAGAATCAGCATTTGCCAACTCTCTATATCAGTCAACGTACCTTATGAGAAAGCCTGTATATGCGTAGTCGGAAGGCAGGTCCTCTGTGTCACGTGCTCGCTCAACGTTGAAAACCGAGAGCAAAGACGCGACAACAATAAACAACGTCGCGTCGACGAAGTGTCTTCCGGGGCAAATGCGTTTTCCGAACCCAAATGCCGAAGTCAGAATGGGATCGTCACGGAAGCTTCCGTCTGAATTGAGGAATCGTTCTGGTTTGAAGACATCCGGTTCAGGGTACAAAGCAGGGTCATGTAAGATTGCCCTGAAAAGAGTTGAGAATACCACTGTAACGAAAGTATAGGAAATAGCTCGCCATGTGTTCCCGAATACTATCGCATCTGGGGAATATCAATTAGTTGGCATCGAAATTCATTAAGGGATCAATACTCACCCTCAGGTATAAAGAACCCTTTATAGACACTGTCTTTTGTGGTTGCATGTGGGATAGCTTCAATGGGGTTGTGGATGTCTCACCAGTCAAGCTGATATCTCACTTCTGATAGCCAATTGTAAGACATACCTAGAGGAGTGACAGGACGCCACCGCATAACTTCCTTGCACAGTGCGTCGATCAAGGGTAACCTTGGACGGTCCTCAAAAGTTGGGAGCCGCTCTCGTCCGACGACAGAATCAAGTTCGATCTGTGCCTTCTTCTGTATGTCAGGGTAATGCAACATCGCCAAGACAAATGACAACATGGCCGAAACCGTCTAGAAGATGGCATCCAGCTTTCAATACGATCGCAATTTCTTGTATCTTTTCGTTAACTTACGGTATCAGCCCCAGCTATATAAGTTGATCTCAGCTCTCAGCTTAATGTCAGCACCAGAATGGTCACTGACCAGCGTAAATTGAGCCCAAGGCCCCGGCAACCGCCTCCTCTGCCTTACCACGGTCTGATTCATTTAGTTTCAGGTCCTCCATCTCCTGAAAATTCTCCAGCGCAATCGAGGGCCGGGCAGTGCCATTGAGCTGCAGCAAGTTTCCGAACGATTTGAGAATCCCTATGTCAAACCACTAAAAACTCACGATGCTTTCTTTTACAAACTGGATTGGTGGATATAAGACTTGATTCCCAATCTCATGGCCAATACGGGCTAGTGGCTGGTAGCTGAACCATGTCAGCCATTCGGGGATGTGACGCACTGACGAGTGCGTGTGGTAAGTACATCATGTCGCGCCATGGGGGAACTACACACGGAAAGGAATCTCATTGACGAGCAAAGCACCGGGGACAACCTTTGGCACCGCGAAATTGCTCATCTCAGTGGCAGCGTCAATCATCTCATCAAGGCGCTCGTCGACCTCGTAGCCATAGGTCATAGCAAGGATCATTTCCCCCTGGAAGCTACGCGAGATAGTTCAGAAATGCGCTGGAAACCAGGAACGAGGGGACTTGCAGCTCAACATGAGCCACCCACTCTTGCGGGTGTGCCAGTAGCCGTGATAGGAGCACATGTGCCCGCGCCTGTTGCATGTGGCGGTAAGCGGCTGCAGCACCCGGCCGAAGGCCACGGTCGAGAATTCTGCGTCCCACACGCCAACGGTCGTCACTTCTTGAGGTGGGCAAAAACCAGTGCCACCCAATCCTGACTGGCCGTCGGCCGAAATCGTGAGCAAAAGACCCAAGCACTCACATTTCAAAGAAAGGGACAACGGCACGATCTGAGTAGACATCACCATTCTTTTCGAGCAAGTCTTTAGTAACCTTGATGGAATTTAACACGACGATAACTCGTCCAAGGACATGAAAGCAAAGAACATCCCCTACCAACTTCCATTGTGAATAGAGCATGGAACAAAACGTCATTCATACCGTAGTCCTTCGCAAACCGAGTGTATGCGAGCCAAGTGAACTCTGTCGGGACATGGAAAAGGTTTCCAACAATGGGCAGTGGCCGTGGCCCAGGAGGATAGGGCAACCCGCCCCGTCGTCGATAATCACGGACAGCCCGGAGAGCGATGAGAAAGGATAGAAGAACTAGTATATCGACGATAGAAAGCAGAGAATACATGATTGCCTTCAGGAGGTTAAGAAGGCTGGCCAACGGCAAGATGAGAACGTCTAAGCCCCCAGGCATCTCGCATCTTTATCCTTGGACATTCGGGAACCAAGGTATACCCCGGAAGGACTTGAGAGCCGTCGAAAAAGATGGATGGCGTGGGAATCTCAAGAATGGGGGTGCCTGTGGCTACGAAACATTGATTCGTCTTGTGTGTGTTTCAGGGATACCCTCGCATAATTATTATGTATGGTCTTATCAGTAAGCAAGCTGTGGCCCAGTGAGTCATTTACGGCTTATGTCGATGAACAGAGAAGGGTTATGCGTCAACTCTCATGCAACCGCTGAGCTGAGATTCGTAATTTGGCGGAGTACCAACAAGAGAGGATAATTTTGTACTCGACTTGAGGTAGAGGATGCGCAGCCGGCCGGCCTAAACGATAGAATGGTTTAGTGCCACCGACGTGTGTGTATTTGGAATGTGGCGCACGACCTGGACGTCACCATCAGCATCGGCACTTCTTAGCCAAGGTACAATTGTAGCAAGACCACTCAGGCAAGTGAAGTATTGCCCGCCAGCGACTATGCAGCGAGATAGGGTGACATGGAGCCTGGTCTAGTAAGAGTCAAGGGTAGCACTGAAAGCTTTCCAATCGCACCAGGCTGACTGTGGTGATACGAGGCGTACGGACAAACCGTCCGAGAACTTGAAGATACTGATTCCGGACCTGAACTGGGAGTATGCCCCACAAAGTGGGTGCGTATGTTAAGTTTGATCGGGTCTTCCTGCTCGCCGGAGGAGGTGGCGTTGAAAGTTCTTGAGAAATGTAGAAAGTCGGCCTTGAACTCATGAGATAAGCGAACCCAAGGGTTATAATTAGTTCTTTCCTGGGATTGGTAAGACGCCTTTCAACGTATCCTTATGTTTATCGTGGTGCTGGCATCAGCATAGTATGCCGAGGTTTCCAATTCCGAGTTGGAAACGCTCCAGCCACTGGCGCGAGCGCGAGCTACGAACGCGCCAAAACAATGCCAAAGCACGACAATTACTTCACTTTTTTTACGTGACATCACATCAAAGGATTTATCTTCAAACTTGGAGGCACTACTGTCCACTATTCGGAGTAGTAAACTCCACCCTGCGTTGTCCCGATGGCTGAAAACCGCACTGTGCGCTCTATACGTATCCCGATAACCATCCTGGAGTCCAATGTTCGTTGCCAGATGCAATGGAGTCTGGCCCAGAATTGGGAGGCACAAAGTGCAAGCAGCGTGACTCCATTGCATCTGGCATCACACAATGGGAATGTAGGGGGCTTACGGATACTACTGGAGCATGGCACCCAAGTCCGTATACGAGATAACGAGGGTTTGACCCCACTACGTCGAGTACTGCCACATCTAGGCAAGGATAAGGGATGTTTTTTTTTGAACTTAGTGGGAGCCTGACGCAGACGTTGACACCCAGGATAATGACCACGCTATCATCATTGCGCCTGGCGTCGTACTATGGAAGTGCCAAGGCCGCATAGCTCGTCGAGCATTAAGCGGCGAAAGTCTCTCAACCCAGCGAATTCAGGTTGCGTCGGAACAGGTCAGAGTTCATGCGGGTGAGTAAATCCTCTTGGTGTTTGTCCTCGCTATTAAGAGTGCTCCCGCATAGGATACGATAGCTCTTCTGAAGTGCAGGTTCTATTATTATACTGTATAGACAAGAAGCTTAATCGATGGTACCTACTGATATGGCCTCTAATCTACACAGTGTGAGTATAACTCTACTGGCATGCAATATTAGGCACGGTACTCTCTTTGGTAGGCGATGACAGATTCGAAAGGGTTTAACTTAAGGAACCCACAGGCCAAATAAGACGCACAGCTCCGTTGCAATCTCAGGCTTACCCTGAATATCATTGTGAGGGTTTAGCACATCGCATCATGCGTTACGGATCCTGGGTAGCGGGAGTCGATTCCTCGTGCTACGCTCAAATGCCTCAAAGTGGAGCTCCCCCGCATGACAAATATTCGATCCAAGCAATTGGTACATGTACGGGTCTTCGGTAAAGAAAGTGAATGGCAAGCAATAATAATCAGAGGGTCACCGCCCTGGAGTGAGACTCGTGAGAGATATGGGCAGGGTACAGGCGCATTTCGGACAACCGAGATTGCCACGGGCTGATAAAAATAATGCCGGAGCGAACTGGTTCGAACCGACGGTCGGGGTTGGCGCGTCGAGTCGGGCGCTGTCAGCTTAGTTTCTCGTTTCTCCCTCTGGTTCCTCCTGTTGCAGTTACTCCCCTTACATTTTTCCTTTCTTCCCCTCTTCCCTACGTAAGGACATTATCGAACATGGCTCGCGGAAAGAGGGCTGCCAACGGGAACAACAATCCAGCGGCGGCTGCAGAGTCCCGCTCGGACTCTACGGCCACCCCACCACGTTCTATTCTTCCCATCACGCCCACGCCTTCCAAGGATCGCGACGACGTCAAAGTCAACAAATCTAGCCTAGTAGAACTAAAAAATGCTCTGGACGATGTCATTAAACGCGTGCGCAGTATCGTACACTACCTCGCAGCGCTGCTATCCGCCTAATACGGCCACACTTGTCTCTATCATAGTTCCTCTCCCGACCCGATCTCTTCAAGCAAATCCACTTCCACACAGACATACGCCTCGTCCTAGGCTGGTCTGGCGTATTCGTTGCGGGAGCAACCGCCTTTTACTCCTATCGCCTCGAGTTTGAGCAATCCAAGTCTGTCATTTGGATCGGCCTGATCGTGTGCGTTATTCTCGGCACGCGACTACACGTGTCATCGTTGCTCAAAAGCTATCCTTTAACTCAGGTACATGATCCTCACGCTCTCGCAGGCGCTTTATGCGTACTTCATCGAAGGGGACACTATCTTTGTCGGGAAGCGCAAAACTTTCGATAAGAGGGTGAGCGCGGCCATTTGCTTTGCGCCCTGTCACTGACGTCCCATCATAGATTGTCACGGAGCGGATAACCCTCAGCTCTCGAACCCAACCATCTACCCCCGAGAACCCTCCTGCCTATTCACTTTCCCTGACGTACAGACGCTCGACCAACGGTGGCAAGTCGCTGCTGAACCGAGGACAGGCATCAGAGTCGCGCCCATATACGGCGTTCTTCGATGAAGAGGGCGTTCTCGATCATGACCGCTTCGAGACATGGGTTGGGGAGATTGTCGGGCGGGTAATGGAACCTGATTGGCAGTGAGTGGCGGTCGACGGTGCATTGTCATCGTCAGGTGTACTTCAATATCGCCTCGTGTCTATGCAACTCAGTATATACCTATATACATGAGGACCTTATGCGCTCTACCGTTGTGAATGACACGTCGGATTTCCGGGCGTCAATGGCACCTAGCCGCGATGCCCCTTACGCATGGGCGCTAGCGTAATCACCATGCGTACTCCCACCGCGGCAGCGGCGACTACTCGGCAGCTCCACTTATAGCTTCTGTCAGAAGCCCCCATCCATTCCATTCGTACTGTGCTGTACGGTGCCGGGCATCTCGTAATTTTGGTTCACCATGTCGGCCGACCACGGTACACCCAATCACGTAGTGATCCTCGGCGGGGGTATCACCGGACTTTCCGCCGCCTTCTACCTCGCGCGCAAACATCCTACGGTGCAGATCACACTGGTCGAGAAGAGCGACCGATTCGGCGGATGGGTGCGCAGTGAGCGCGTCGATGTATCCGATAGTGACGGGAAGCGGGGAAAAGTTCTGCTCGAGGCGGGCCCGCGAACCGTCCGACCAAACGCCAAGTCCGTCCTAGAGCTGGTGCGTACCTCACTATCGTCCCGCCGACGAACAAAAGTAAAATGTGTCTGACGCGCGGTTGTTACTCATGTTGCAACGTAATGTGGGGTTTGTAGATACAGCACCTGGACTTGCGCTCAGAGGTCATCTGTACGCCGCGCGGGTCGCCCGCTGCCCGCAATAGGTTCTTGCACATCCCGCCCGTGCAGGGACTGCAGCCGCTGCCATCTGGCCTGCTCTCGCTGTTCACACTTCCACTCGGCCGCCTCGTGCTCAGATCCGCCCTCGCGGAACCTTTCGTCCCCGCCAACCGACCGAAAAGATCATCATCTCAACAACAACCTTTGCCACCTTCACAACCACCGGCAGCGGGGACGGCCTCCTCCCACACAGTGACGCTAACGAGCGCTGTAGAAGGGGAGGAAAAAGACGAAGACGACGAAGACGAAGACGGCGACGAGTCTGTCGACTCGTTCTTCTCGAGACGGTTCGGCGACGCGTTCGCGCGTACGCTGGGAAGTGCGTTCGTACACGGGGTATACGCAACCGATTCACGTCTCCTCAGCGTGCGCGCCGCGTTCCCCGTTCTGCGCGAAAGCGAGACGCGCGGGAGGGGGTCGGTCGTGTGGGGTGAGCTTGGCCCGCCAGCGTGGTTTGCCGGTTGGGGCCAGCAGGGCGCCGGGGCTCGTCCAGAGGGAGTGGAAGTGCAAGGCGTGGATCCCGGGTGGGAGAAACGGTTTCGGGCTTCCGCGGCACTGTTCTCGTTCAAGGAGGGCATGGAGACGCTCGTGCGCGCGCTCGTCCAGGCTCTCCGAGGGTTTCCCAATGTCACGCTGCGGAGCGGCGCCGCCGTGCGCGGGGTTATTATCGACGACGCTGCGGCGGATGAGGATGACGGCGGTAACGGCGATAGCGACCGCGATGATCGTCGTTTTTCTTTCCAGGTCCGTGTCTCCTAGTTTCTCGTTTTTCTTTGATCGCGTTGGGCTGATACTGATTTTATTTTGTTTTCCCCCCCGCTATCTGCGGACGTGATGCAGACCTATCTGGACGCTAAGGACGAGACGAGCGGCGAGGATGCGACGGACTCTGATGCGACGTTTCTCAGAGCCACGCACATTATCTCCGCCCTCCCGCTCCCGGTTCTAGATTCAATTCTTCAAACACCGGTTGGCGTAGCAGCGAGCACCCACACGACTGCGATCGCGAATACGACCTCCCTCCCGCACCTCCGCGCGAACCCGCACGCATCCGTCACGGTCCTCAACCTCGTCTTCCGCAATCCCAGCGGTGCAGAGACGACGCCGCTGCACCCGCCCGGATTCGGTTATCTCGTCCCCCGCCCCGAACACGGGTACGGGTACCACCCTTCGTGGACGTCCACGCCAGGACAAGGACCCGCATCAGAAGCGGAAACAGAAGCAGGAGCAGAGCCAGAGCCAAGGTCGGAACGAGAAGAGACGCCGGGGCTGCTCGGCGTCGTGTTCGACACGGCCAGCCTGCCAGAGCAAGACGACGACGCGACGACGGCGGCGTTCACCAAGCTGACGGCGATGCTGGGTGGGCCGTATCAATCCACGTGCTCGTCGTCGTCGTCGTCGGACGCGGAGCTCGTCGCGGCAGTGTTGCCACGCATAGCCGAGCATCTGGGCCGCGCACTTCCGCCGCCGGTGCACTACGCCGTGCACCGGAACGAGGAGTGCATTCCGACGTACCTCGTGGGGCACACCGCTCGCATGAGGGAGCTGCGGCGGGTAGTGCGCGAGCGATGGGGCGGACGGATGAAGGTCGTCGGCTCGGGCGTTGGGGGCGTCAGCGTTGCGGATTGCGTCAAGGCGGGACGGCAGGCGGCGTACGAGGTCGGTGCGCAGATTGGAACCTGAACAAGGGGGTATATTATACAGAAACATACAAAGGAAACTCGCATGATATGGATGCAATCCGAAGATCTTCCCGCAAATTATTACACTAAAGTCTATTAAGACGTGATCACCACGACTCAGGTCGCGACACTCGACGGACAAATGTGATGTCAAGGTGAACATAAAGAGAGTTCCTACGTGCTCCGTTCTCGCTGCCTCAGCCCATCACGTATTGCCTGCTCCTCACAGGGCAGACTAGTGACCCCCATCACGAGCTGGCCTTCATCATAGGATAACCCCGATCCGATCGCAGGATGCGGCGTGAATTCGGAGACGGATGGCGCGAGTTTTCGCCGTAAGGGCATCGCGACGAGGATGGCCACATTTAGCATACGAGGATCGGAGACAGGAGGTGGTTCGGGGGGAGCAGGTGGTACGGGGTATTGGCTTGCGGCTGAGCGCTCGGCTCTCGGGTAAAAGGGATACGCGCCGCGGAACCACGCTTGCGCCACCGCGACGTGGGGCTCCATCATCATCTCCGGGTGCAGCGGACTCTGCTGCGAAGCGTCCGACGTCGGGCCATCATTGGCCCACGCGGTGAGGGGCTGGACGCAGCGGGTCGGTTGGGCGGTATGATACGTGAGTGAGGACGCCATGAGCGAGTTGCATGAAGACAGATATTTTGTGGGCGGCTCGACTGTTTAATCATCGAATTTTTGGTGGTGTGTATGGAGGACTCACGCGCCAGTTGCACATGGCTTTGTCCGGAGGCTCAAGGACGTGGTGGGGATCGTCGTCGAGACAGATGTCCCATAATTTGGGCTTGGGCCGCTTTGGAGTGCTGCGCCTCGGCCTGGAGGACGATGCGCGTACGGGCTCCGAGATGCGGGGTGGCTTTGAGCTCAGGTAAACGAAGAAGATGAGGCAGATGAGAAAGGAACAGATGAGAGCTATGGAGGTACGGCTGAACCCCTGGGCATGGCCTACGCTGTCACCGGGTTGAGAAGGCGACGCGGACTGACGGTCCCCAGGTTGTGACATGGAGAGAAGGAAGAGAAGTGCGAGAGGTTGGAGCGCGAGTTGAAGTACATATTGTGGGTACAGCACTGTATTGAATTGGAAGAGAGAGTAGAAAGAGACGATGGAGTGCCTTTCGGTCTTTTCCGCTTTGGGAGCCGCGTCGACGTTGACTTTGACTTTGACTTTTGCGACTTTACATCCATGGCAGACGCTGGCAAGTTCCCCTTTCCCCTTCTCGTCGTCCTTCTTCCTCATCTTTTTCCTTTCAGGCTTTTTCAAGGGCACATCTGCCGACCAGGATCGCCGCTTCTCCGATAAGGAGTTAAAGCTCCTCAAAACAATCAAGTTTCCTCCACAGTTCGATACAAAGGTAATTATTCCTATCCGTTTCCTCTCCTCCTCTACACTGTCAAACCTTTTCCTCCAGGTAGACATGCGCAAGGTCAATTTGCAGGTCATTCGACCTTGGGTTGCCAAAAAAGTCGTAGAGCTCGTCGGTTTGGAGGACGAAGTGCTCGTCGAGTACGCCATGGGCCTTCTCGAGGACCAGTCCCGACCAGTGAATACATTTCACTCATTATTACCCCTTACATCCGCATTGATGATGTCGTGAACAGACACCTGATCCTAAAAAGATGCAGATCAACCTGACCGGATTTCTCACAGATTCCACACCCGCATTTATGGTCGCCCTCTGGGACTTATTGATTGAGGCACAGGATTCCCCTGCGGGCATTCCCCGTAGCTTCGTGGAGGAGAAAAAAGAAGAGATGCGACGTGCCAAGGAAGGCGATGGTCGCGCACTGGCTGAACGCGAACGCAGGCTGCGACTCGACGATGTACGTGATCGCGAGCGGGCTGAAAGGTCAGAACGTGGTGGTGGCAGGGGCCGAGGGCGTGGTAGGAGGGGCAGAGGTGGAATAGGAAACGATTCCAGACCGGATAATAGAACGAGGGATAATGGCTGGAGCAGCCGAGGAGGAGCCGTGAGCCATCTTCCAACCCTTCTCACGAGCAAAAATTTCTCATCTTCTGTGCTCCAGCGTCCGCGGTATCGCTCTCCTAGCCGTTCTCGTTCGCCTCCGGCGCGGGGCAGGACTCCTTCGAGCGATCGCTCTTCTCGTTCACGTGGCCCTACCCGTCGGTCTCGTTCTCGCAGTCCAATTCACGCGCGTTCACTCACCCCGTCTCCGCGCCGTCGATCACCCTCACCGAGGAGCCCGTTGTCTTCGCCACCGCGGCGACGGCGACGGCGACGGCGTTCGCGATCGTATTCACCTCGTGACCACGAGCGGGATCGCAGGGCTAGAGGGCGCGACAGCCGCAGCCCGCCAGCGCGTCGCAGACGGATCAGCCCACCGGCACGTGGCCGTACTCCCAGTCGGAGCCCAGACCACAGTCGTCGCAGACGCAGTGTAAGTCCTCGTCGCAGCCGAAAGCATCGCTCGCCGTCGAGCGAACGGACGTCACCACGCAGGAGAAGGGGTGAGAGGGAGCGGCGCGAGCGTAGGAGCCGAAGCAGGGGCGCTGAAAATGGAAGGTACGCGAAAAGGCCACCTAGCAGGAGTAGAAGCAGGACTAGGAGTCCGAGTCCGTGCCCGTCCCGCGGAGAAGGTAGGGGCAAAGGAGGAGATTTAAGCTCTCCGAGCGGGCCTTCACCGGCGGGGATCAAGATCAAAGGACAAGCTGAGGTTGAGCGGCAGAGAAATAAGGCGGGGGAGGTGTGTCATGCGCTCCACGTGTGTCGTACGGGCCCGGGAGTGCTCATTGGAAGTGCCACAGGATCGGGATGACGAAGACCTTTCTCGGCGAGAGAGCGAGCTCAAGGAGAAGGCGTTACGCAACAAAGTCGTTCGTACACGGAGAAGGACAACAAGCAATCCGCCCGAGTCGTTTGGCCTAGCGTGAAGGGCCCTAATTGAAGCATCTGATTCGACTTGGACGCTGTCAGCCGAACGCCATATGTCTCCGCGGTGTTTCGCCCTACTTTCCGTCTTCCTTTTCTTGTGATTTGATCTAATTTTCAGTATTAGTGAAAGCCTGTATGTGCTAGGGCTCTGACTAAGACCATG
>Ga0137394_10003216_pt1 | contig 12237 bp, 12 predicted proteins | sample czobulk116metaG_FD_108278 | JGI IMG/M metagenome (GOLD analysis project Ga0137394, IMG submission 108278) | Vadose zone soil microbial communities from Angelo Coast Range Reserve, California, USA - czobulk1.16 metaG | ecosystem: Environmental > Terrestrial > Soil > Vadose zone | place: USA... | reverse complement strand
GCGACCATGTCTCACAGTTCTGTTGACAGGGAAACATTACTCCGAGTCTACACCATGGGACGCACCACCCCCAATCAACTGTGACCTCTCCTAACATGATACGGCATTGTGCAAAGTGCCCCAAAGAATGTGACGGATTCTAGGTGCTCGCCGAGGGCCGCAGTGAGGTCGCTAGAAGACTGAGATTTGTGTCCGGGAAAATGCAGGATGGGCGGGCACGTTGTGCGTGAGGTTCGGGCAGCGCGAGGGGGCAGGCCAGGCTGCGGCCCCTGCCGGCACCAGCTGACCCACCTGCCCCTCCGCGGCGCCGACGAGCGCAAGGCACGCACTGCTCCCGCCCCAGACAGAAGGAGGAAAGGGGGGAGCGGGCACGCTGTGCGTGAGGCTCGGGCGACACGGAAGTGCGCTGGCAGTGCAGAAGGAAGGAAAAAAGGGCGGATGTGCTCCCCCGGTGCGTGAAACTCGTCCATACTGCTGCCAGCGTTGTCAACGAGGAGGGGTGGAACAAGCAGTGAACCCAATGAAGGTGGGCTGTTGTTCCTGTTACTATCGTCGCTTCTGTTGTGTGTTGAGCTGTCGAGAATGCTGTTGGTGCTGGTGCCGGGTGACTGTTCTGAAGGGAGGCGAGTGCAGAAGCAATGGGCGCTACAGACGGCAGCGGACCTGGCGGCATCGGGTTCGGGTTCAACTGTGCGGATAATGGGGCATTGGGGCTGTGAGGCAAGGATGGCGGAGGTGCAGGATTGGCGGGGATTCGGACTCGGAAGTGGCGAAACGAACAAGGCAATGTAATGTATCGACTCACAGCCCAGTATGACCTTGGAAAGATCTCATCAACTATATAAAGACTTGGTTTAATCGCACATCAACATATGATTGCTGGGCAACCTGACATGGGTCTCGCACTTGAGATCAAGCAATGGTTTGATCTCACATCGATGTATGATTGCTGGGTGACCTGACATAGGTCCTGCGCTTGAGAATAAGCGTGCGTTGCTCATGCGAGTATGATGTAAGCTGGCGACAGAGCCGTAATGGCTCATAATTCGTTAGGATCCCGTACCGGGCCGGACAGAACTCGGCAGACCCACGCTGCCTCGTAAGAGTTTCCATGATTTGCTGATGTTCCCCCAAACCATTTCCGCATTGCGTTTTCTATACGCCCGTCAACTTGAACTTGTCTGACGGCTTGTATTCGAAACTATCATATCTTTATATGATCTGATGATCGATAGGGCATCGCCGAAACCAGCTCAGCGATACTACTCTAGCCATGTGATTCCCACTCGATCAGTTTGTCCGAATCGTATGCTTCTGGCTCATCCCGAACTCCCACACCCATCGAATAAAGTCGCTTGAACGCATGCACGACTCGCATCCGAAATACTGGATACGTGGCGTTTCTGATGGGTGTGCCAGTGCCCGTCGCGGCGGCTCACGTTCCGATCTATCTCCGAGGGGAAAATACCGCACTCAGTATGCAGGTACACCCCTGATTGTCGGGAAATCGAGGTGACTTCTTTGGGACTTGAGTGCTCCGTCGCTCTGTGATCGAGGGGATCATTCAAGTTGCTGACGTCTGGCTTATGTGAGGACTACGTTTGATGCAGTGCGGTCGCTTCCGTGGGCGACGAAATTTGGCAGCCTCCTCCTATCACTGGCACTGGATTCCCGTTCCAGTTCTTGGTGCGCTTGTGTTGCAGGTGGGACTTCCTTGAGGGCGGGCGCATCGAATTTTCCCTTTTGCGGAACCCACGGGCTCCGTCAAACATGGAAGGTGATCTCGCTCATGCCAGACGTAACTCAAGAAGTCAGATGCAGTGGCCGAAGTGCTGTAAAACTCATCTACAGGACTGCTATCTGAGCTTTACTGCGCGATCATGCTTTCTTCCGAGTCCTCCCGCCACCGCTGTTGATTCGAAGAGGCCATAGTTGGTCCTTACGTTTTTCTTACTTAGTTGGCTTTGCGCAAACATCCTACATGTGAAAGTTCCCTGAGCGGGCTTCGAGCTCGATGTCTCTCGGGCTTCCGTTTCAAGCTCGCAGGGGTTGCGAATCACGGACAATGAGGGCTGTGTTTACCACTACGGTGCGACTTTAGGAATCCCTGAACATCTCATATCAGGGCGTTGCATGTGCTTTCGCCGCGTGGTTCCTGACCAGAAGGTAGGAGAAACTGATATAAAGCGAGGCTGCAAAGGCGACTGGACATTCGCAGAGTGCTCTGTCTATCAATCACTATGCGTTCTTCATTGTTCCTGCTGGCACTCGCCGCTTCAAACGGCGTGACAGCCAGCCGAATTCCTAGTGCCAACGACGTCGACAAAGCTGCCGACGTCGCTTCGTACCTCAATAGCCTTTTTCCCGTCGCAAAGGACGTTTTGCTTAATCAGATCGCGGGTCCGTCAATCGGCGCCGACGTGAGTCCCAATTACCTCTCCTCTTGCGCTTCCCCGCCCGCGCTCGATGCCAATACTCATGTTGCTTCTTTCCGAAGCCCGGCGTCGTCATAACCCTCATTCCAGAGGAAGGCCGTCCCGACTACCTCATTTACTGGCTCCGTGATGCTTGTTTTGCTTATCACGCTTGGCTTGCCGAACTCGAGATAGCTGGCAACTCCGACGTCGCTCTGCGCAATATCGTGGACGACTTTGTACATGTCCTCATCAGGACGCAGCATGTTTCTGGCCCTGCCGGAAACGTCTTCACTGGTGGACTCGAGGAGGCCCTATTCGACATCCACATCAACAAGATCACGCACCCCCATGACTTTCGCGTTGGCTCCCCCGCTGCTGGTGTGTCCTCTTTTATTCATATGACTTTCTCTCGGAAGCTGGACGCACATACATGATAGATGGCCCCCCGCTTCGCGCATTGGTTCTGATAAAATATGCCGAGTGGCTTCTGCAACCGCAGCAAAACAATGGCACGTGGGTCGCCGACGTCCTCTGGCCTGCCATCAACCTCGACCTCCAATGGATTTCTCAGCACTGGAATGAAAGCTCGTAAGTTCGGAACAGCTTGTAGGTCACGACTCGCCCTTTTAAATCGATATCCATCACAGGTGGGACCTCTGGTGGGCGCCCGTATGGGGTGGGTCATACTGGACATCGTCCGTACAATATCGCGCGCTACGAGCAGGGGCCCGCGTCGCTCGGTTGGTAGGCCGTGAGACGGACGATCTCGGGTACGACGGCATCGCTCAGTCCGTCCTCGACTACACTCAGGAAAGTCGTCATTCATGTCAAATTTTCATGGGGCAAAACTGAATTTACTCTGACTTTCATCAGACGTTCTGGAACGAAGAGGAAGGATTCATGACCGAGACGACTATCACTGACGTAAAGACAGGCGGGCGTTCTGGCATCGGGGCGGCAGCTCTGACAGTCTCTGTCCTCAACTTTGATCCAACGCTGGGCTGCGATGCGCTGACATTCCAACCGTGTTCTGATCGTGCCCTCTCGAGCCTCAAAGTCGTCGGCGACGCCTTTAGGGAGCTTTTCCCTATCAACAAGCAACTCCCACCCAATCAATCCCCGTACTTCGGTTTCTTCCTCGAAGACGAGCTTTTCGGAGGACACGTGAGTCCTCCTTCCTGTATGAGCCGCTCCTTATCTGACATATCGTCTCAGGTTCAATACTTCGCGTCGTTCAACGTCGCAGAACAGATCTTTGACGCACTCATCACGTGGGACAAAATCGGCCAGCTCCAAGTCACGGGCGTTTCTCTCAAGTTCTTCCGGCAATTCGACAAGGGCATCAAGAAGGGCGTGTACGCTAAGCGTTCCAAGACGTATAAACAGTTGACGGCTGCGCTCAAAGACTGGGCCGAGAATACTCTTCTCTCGCTTGCTCAGCGTACGCCTCCCGATCTCGTCCTTCCGTTGGTGATGAACAAGACGACCGGGGAGCCCGTTCCCCCGCGTGGCGCGCTTCGCAGTCAAGTTGCTGTGCTCGGCGCCCACAACGCGTACAATGGCGTTATCCCTCCCTCGTGGGCCAACGGAAGCCCTGGTTCCGTGGAAATACGGAAGGAGAAGCCCGGTGTTGGAGGGGAACATTGCCGCGGTAGTCCCGATGACGGGAGCCAGTTCAATTTCGGGCTTTGAAGAATGGAGGCTTGGAGATACGATGCATCGATATAGCTACAATAAGTGGCGGAGTGAAGGTTGAGTTTATCCTCCTTTGAATCAGTGTTAGCTCGGTGTCTTGTTCTGTGAGGTACACGGATGGTTGGACGCACGTTGAGGTGAAAACAGACGGCAACGACTCTGGGCAAAGACCGAATGGACATTCAGGGAGCATGGCATGCAATTCAATTATCCCATCAGGATAGAGGATGGGAATCGATCAGTGCTGAGGTACTCCTGAGGTTCTTTGGACACGCATCGATATGCAATATGCGAGGAGCGATGATAAGGGTGTACCTATAACCAATACAGTAATCGGGCTCGACATCCGATGATCCGAGTCGTCTTAGTGTCGTCTTTCCTATCTGTGTCACAAAAGGAAACGTTTCCCGTTGCCATCTGACTGCGATTCTGGTCCAGGTCAAGATGCGGACTCGGAACGCCTTGGCTGCGGTGTCGATAAAACCTTGTTTGATGAGATGAACCCGAATCGATGGGTGATGCTGGTGATTTTCTATAACGAACAGGTCCGCCACATGCATAGCCACGCCCGTCGTTACTCCGTCGGTCGCATAATTCTCGCGCTCTACTCTGATGTGGCGGGTGTCTTTTTCCCACCGTTGCAAGCGTAACTTGAATCAGCTTACAGGGGATCCGCGCCGTTTTTCTGCTTTCAGTATTTGTTGTGACGGAGTGTCGAAAGACAGATTCAAGGACACGGGTGATGACTTGGCCTCATGTTGATCCAGTTTGTCCCTTGTTGTATTCGTCCACAAAATTGTGATCAGAAGTCAAAGAATCCAAGTCTCAGATCTTCACGTGATGAGTAACGTGATTGGTTGATCGTGTCTGATCGATTTTTTTTTTTTGAATTCCATTAATGTCCGCTTGGGGTGGGGCGTCACACCTGTGCGCCTACCTTGGAGCCTTTGGCTCCTCGAGGAAGGGTGGGCCGTCCCACCCCGGAGGTACAGAACCTCCATGTAGGACTGACTTGTGTGTACATGCGCTTGCTAAGTAACCATGTGATCCTTTTTACTGCAACTTCGGAATCTCCCCCATAGCTCGAGGCTATCGTTGTGTAACGTTTGCGTTTGCGAAGTTGACGAGCGCGTTGTAATCGCGCCAGGTGACCATTTTGAGGTGGTGGGAACAGTGCCGCATCTGTGCATAGCGGTGTATGTTCGCGGGGTCACCCGTGTGTCATCTTCCGCTTCGGCCATTGTGTAGCGCAGGCGCTGGTCTAGCGCGCGCTTGGGACGTTACAAGGGGGAATTGGTGTAGTGCTGTGTGTTTCGCTGTATGATTGCTCATCGCGCGACTGTATTTTAGTTAGCTGTCTGTTTGCTCACCGGGTTTGCGTTTAAATCGATGTGTTGCATCGATGTAGTTCGCCAGGTGCGCTGTCATGTTGGGGTCTCCGAGGAGTAATTGGAGCGTGAGTGGCTTCTTCTTCTTCCTTGCTTGTCTGTGTAAGAGCCATCTTTTGTGAGCGTAGCTCGGACAGACAAGTAAGAAATGTGTGATGCTCTCGTTTTCCGCCCCACAGGCTGGGCATCTGCTGCTGTCCGTCTTTTTGCAGCGTTTGAGGTAGCTGTTTAGCGGTATATGCGTGATTCTTAGTTGCGAGATTGTGCTGGCCGCGCTGCGCGATAGGTCCGGGTTGCTGATCAGCTTGATGAACTTGCTCGACGGTGTCGTACTGTCTATTTTGAGCATCTTCCTTCCTCTGTCTGAATTGCGCCATTCGTGTCTGATCGATGCGGTAGCGATTTGGTCCAAGTTGATTCTCGCTTGTCGCTTGATGGTCGATTGTGACACTCGTGTGGGTTGTGGCACTCGTCAGTGTGATTTATGAGGGTCGCATCCCGTGTACCAGTCCGTGTCGCGTTCTTTTCCTCTGGCTCCCACCACCATGGACTCCAACCCCCACGTTCGGCGACTGTTGCAGTCAAAAGACGACCCTTTTCAAGTTAGCGAGTCGCTGGGGCGACTGCGACTTGACGACTCGGCTGATGACGACACAAGTTCATCCACGCCCACGAGACTCACTCTCCCATCAACCCAGTCAAGGGTTTCTATATCAGACCAAACTCTTCACGAAGTGTGCGAACGTCTCCAACGATATATTCAACCTGACGACTCCGACAAGGCCATCCTGGGATCCCTGGGCACTATTTGGGTCAACGTAAACAAAGCTCTCAAAGAGGACCCAATACTGAAAATGCGTCTTGCTGATCAAGACAAATTCGAAGAAAATGTCAAAAGTAAAGGAGAGGAAAAGTTCATTGTATTGCTAAAAGATATGGCGAAGAAGAAAAACTGGCAGGATTTACTTGAAAATGGTACGTCATTCCTTTCATCTGGCCTGACGCCCTTTAATCATGGTCTGTTTCCAGACGTATTTCTGAAGCCAGAAGAACCAGCGTGGAATAGGACACCGGCCTCAATGGACGGTGCGACATAAGCTTACGACCACCGCACGTTTCGCTGATCGTTCCCGATCGCAGCTTCTGTACGTGCGTGGGGTACCCCTTTCAAAGGCCAAGCTGCAAATGTACTTGTCAATACTATCGCGAATTACCTCGACAAACGGAGACAGGCTTATTCAATGCAGACCTGCATCTTAAATTCATCTGGAACAGGAAAGTCGCGTATGGTCCACGAAGTGGCGACAAAAATCATCACAGTGCCGATGTGCTTGCGTTTAAAAGGGACAAAAGGTTTCGCGTTCCTCGCATTTCCCTTTTGACGTGCTTATGACATGGCCCCTTAGGATTCCCTCCTCCTGATGTCGATCTCCGTGATTGGTTTCAAAAACTGGCAGATGCGAACTCAAACTGGCAAGCCACGGTCGCTAAGAGGCTACATGATTTCGTGTATTCTCTTTTAACAATCCTTCTCAATCGCCTCGAGGAGGTCGAGTCCGAGGTCAAGTCCGGGGAACGCCGTGATTATCCTGTAATTTCTTCCCAAACTACGAGCTGAAGACATTGCAGGTGTCCCAAGAATACCGTTGACATATAATCCGCAAAACCGTGCCTCGTATGAACGCCTTGTCAAAGAGCGCCAAACGTTGTTGGCGTCCAGGTTCTCCAACCTCATGACTAGAGATATGTCATTCACATCCCACAATGATTACCGTCTTCGTTTTTACAAAGACGTATTAAATAAGGTGAATTTCCGTATCATCCACCGTTTTTTGTGAAGATGACAGATCTTTCTAGTTGGAGGAACGCAGCAAAACATCCGAAGGGTCAAACCCACATAGCCCTAAGCGATACATTTACGAGGCCGAAGAGGACGTCAAAAACGCCGCGGATAGCCTTTGTCGGTTCATAGATCTGCACGGGGTGTTGGACTCGGACATAGGGTCACGATGGCCCCTGGTTATCCTTGCCTTTGACGAGTCCCATATACTCACAGAATTTCCGGAACGCTGCGGTTGGACATTGTTCTCCGAGTTGCGCCGTACGTTGCAAGCGATCGTCAAACAACCTATGTTCTCTCTGTTTCTTGCGACAGCGGGAAGCTTTCATTTATTTTCTCCGGAGATAAAATCAGACCCTTCCAGGCGGGTCACAGATAAAACCCTTCGTCCCCTGGATCCCATCACAGAAATAAGCTTCGACGACCTGGCGTACCTCGCAAAAGAAGACAGTGTCTCATTAAGTCGAGTGGTAGCAACTGATTGGATTTCTCATCTCGGCCGCCCATTGTGCGTGCATTTCACATACTCGTTCCGAGAGCAGCTCATTTCCCACCTCAACCAGGTTTGGCGTCTATTATGACCAATTGCGGAGCGAGGATGAACTTTTTGAGTTTGCTAAGCAGAAGCTGTTGGACGGTGGTCCGGAGCTGAAGAAGGGGGACAGTCCGGGTTCTCTGGCATGTCTTTCTGTGCGGTTCGCTCTCGAATTCGACGCGGACTCGAGTTCTCGCGATGTCGCATGTAAACAAGTCGAGCGGCACATGCGGCTGTGTCTCGCTGCGACGACAGGATTCGAAAGATTGATCACGCTTGCTGGATCGGAACCCCTCCTAGCTGAGGCAGCGTCGCAAATTATGCGTGGCAGTGGGGCGAATCCGGTGCGCCACCTGGCGAACCATTCGGACTTGCATTGCGTCGACCGTGGACGGCGTGGTGAACTTGTGGCGGCCTTGATTATTATGCAGGCACGTGACGCGGCAGTGGCAGCTGTGCTGCCAAGGCACAGGAAAAGATGGGTTAGCGTCAACGACTTCATGCAGGCCTTGCTTCCGGAGGAACAGTACATCAAACTTCAATGCTCTCTGCCGACGTCTTGGCGTGCAGGAGAGGACAGGCTATTCGCTGATACATTCCAGGATTATGCAATGTGGTTCAACCACGTCATTAGGATCGAAAAGGACAAATTGGTCAATGCCGAGTATCTCTGGTCGTTTGTCACGCGCGGCGCAATGATATTGTGCACCCACAATCAAAATGGGGTCGACATCGTCATACCTCTTTGCCTTAAGACAGGAAAGCTTTCGCGCAAGACCGTGTCTGCCATCCTTATCCAGGTCAAGAACTCGGACAAATACGGGTACGTTATCGACAGGACGCTTTTTGACGCTTTGTGCCCGTTCCGGGTGCGTCTGTTTGACGAAGGCTCCACTCCGAGGCCCGTGATTCGAATGGTCTTCGCCCTCGCCTCATCAAAATCTGGCGTACACTCCCCAGAAGTGCGCGAGCGTCCGCGTACGCGCCACTATGACGATTCCACTGCTTTCGACATATGGTGTGCGGGATTGTCATCATTCAAAAACATCGACGAAGACTTGGCGTCATACCAGATTCTGCTGGACCGTTCGCTTCAGCCTCACGACGCATTCGAGTTGGGGGAGTTCAAGAACGACGAGTTTCTGGACGCTGCGACAAGGAAGTCAAGAGGATGTCGGAGGCGGAGGATGGCGGCGTTGACCCTGCTCCATGAGGAGCACCACCAGCTTCACCTGTAGAAGTGACTAAATGTACTTGTTACGAACATCAGTCAGTAGATTGGTTTCGGGGTGTGGAGGTAACAATTGAGTCACGGGGCTCAGAAGTCTTAAACGCAATGTAGTTTTGTTCGCGCGCGCCATACCATCTTCTTGCATTACGTCATCACATGCATCACCGCCCAATCACGGTGCTGAACTGCGTTCGCGCCCTTGTGATCTGATCCATGCAGACAATACCCTGGCGAATCTGGAAAACAAATTGATGAGGCCGCGCAACGATCATACTCTTCCGCCACATTCCACTCTCTGGCCCGCCGTTTCCTAACACTTACAACGAACAAACACCCCTTCCGAGTCTACAAGCCACCAAGGCCCATTTTTTCTTCGCACAGGACCCCATACTCGTAGTATGACTGAACAGTCAGGATCCACTGGCCACTGTGTCACGCGCCCTTCGTTCGAGTCACGGAATACTAGTAGGCCCAGGAGACATCGGATGGTCCATTTGCCTTCAAGCTTCAATCATTAGATTCTAGCCTTCCAATTATCTTTCGCGCTTTATCGTAGAAATATGCGCTGTAGCGTCTAATATCGGGATCATTCGTAGGGCGATCCGAAATCCCGGCTAGACTCGGCGCGCGGCCTCTTCGTCAGTGTCTAAGCCGGACTGTGCCTGGCCTCATTTTGTCACTCCTCAAAGCAGGTGAAACTAGTACTTGTAATCAACGGAACATCGGCGATACACAGGCTGGTTCGCGCGGGGGTGAGCATCAGACTAACGCATCACGATCCCAGGCGGTCACCACCTGATGGCTCCCGCCGCTCAGACTGGCACTACTAGTAGACTCATTAAAATTGTTCAGCACATACTTAGTCACGTCTACAGTCGCAATGTTATCATCGTATCACTGTCAGACACTTTTTATAGGGGCGGAATCTGGTCATGGATTAGGGGATAGACGACCTGAATTAATTACATCCTGGGGCCCGTAGGCTCTCTGGTTAAGCGATCTATCGCGCCAGTGTAAGCACGTCGTCCGCGGGCATATGGTCACTGAGGAAAAGGAGCGTCCTCAGTCTCTGCCCTGCTGTGACGTCAAGCTCTCGTATATTCGCATAATATTCCTGAAACTCTACAATATACCCCGACGTCGATATTCGAATCAAGTTGCTGGAAGAACGCGAGAGAAAATACCGCGCCCACAAGAAAAAAGGAAAAAGTTCAGGACCCCAAAAGGGCAAGGGAGACGAGATAGAATGTGGACAGTGGACCGTGTACAATAACCTTGGCTTATCCACCATGTCACAGACTGGTAGCGCAACTCAAAGCCATTCACAACTTATTGGCACAAGCGCATTAACAGGGTTCCGGTTCCGAGTCTCAGGTCAGCTGATGCCAGTGTTTGTACCGTGTTTGTACAACTTACCCCGCGATCCCTACTAGCAATCGCGTGTTCAACCCTCTTCTAACAGCACTTTGCTGCCATGGATTCACCGCAGGTTCCCTTCAGACTCTCCAAAGAAATCAGGTTCCGAGTCCTCATCATTGGAAGAGCGAACGCAGGGAAAACGTCCATCCTTCAAAGAGTATGCGATACCACCGAGAGTCCAGAGATCTACAGGCTCGATGAAACGGGGAATCGCGAGAGGGTATGTTTTTCGTCCTTAGTGGTACCTCCGATCTCATCATCTAGCCAGGTTCAACTCGAGCCTTCACAAGAGGTTGGGGAGGCTTATTCAGTTCTTGTTGTCGTTGGCTGATCGTGAGGATCCGGCTTGGGCAGCGTGGTGAGCATGACATCGAGCACGAACTCGTCTTTTCAAATCACGGCGGTTATGTCTTCCACGACTCGCGTGGATTTGAGGGAGGAGAAAAAAAGGAACTCGACATAGTGCAAGATTTTGTCAGTCGTAGGTCGCGAGAGAGACGACCGAAGGATAGATTGCACGCGATATGGTTTGTTTCCTTTGCGTACTTACTGTCGCAATCCACGAGATTTGCTTTTTAAGGTACTGCATTCCGATGGACAATGATCGACCATCTCTGGATATAAAGCATTTCGGCGACGTTTGCCCTGACGAGAACGGTACGTTCAAACACAGCTTTATGGCCTGGAAATTGACGTGAGAAATTTTTGAAGTTCCTGTGATAGCGGTATTCACCAAATATGACCAGTTCAAGCGCGAGGTTAAGATGAAGTTGGAGGATCAGCCCCGTGACTCGGACCCACTGACTGGAACAAACTTCGACGCCCAGATGGATAAAATTTTCAACGAACATTACCTGGCCGATCTTGGGGGATCTCCACCGTTCGTACGTTTGGAGAGTGAGGATTTCATTAACGGGCTAGCATGTACTACGCTAATTGCTGTCCCGAAGGAATGCACAAGCGTAACCAACGGTGTACGGAGCTTATTAAAAAGACTGCTGACGCACTCTCCAGCGAAGTCGATAGGCTCATACTCTTAGCTGCACAAAAGGATAATCTGGAGCTGAACATAAACCAGGCCGTTAACCGGTAAGTCCCCATTATAATTAAACGAGGACGATGGGAGCGTAATGCACTATAGGGCACATTCTTCAATCCAAGGAGGTAAGGGGAGTACAGATCGAATTATAAAGTTATGCATCATGGCATTTCCATCGATGTGGGTAAGTTGTAATACCCCTGTTTTAAATTGCCTCTTGCTTAAGGAACGTTCCAACATAGTACTGGGTCAGTCCATGTTTGTTTCCTGGATTACAACGTCCCACATCTGTGTTTCATGCTCTCATGGCTTGCTCGGTTTGTCTCCGTGACATTACATGTCCCTCCCTCTGCGCTCTCTAGACAGTGAGTGCCCTTCGATCGCCCGGTTTGATTCTGTATCCTGACTTGCCTGCCTCTCTTCTCTCTCCACTGGCAGGTAGTTAGTGGCCCCCGCTCACTTTGTTTCCGTATCCTGACTTGTCCCTCCCGCTGCGCTCTCCAGGCCGTGAGTCCCTTGTTCGCTCAGTTTGTTTCTGTGTCCTGACTAGTCCCGCCAGTATGTGAGTACCCGTCACTCGCTCAATTTATTCGCTTTATCCTGACGTGTCTCTCCCTCTACGCTCTCCAGGACGTGAGTAGCCCTCGGTTGCTCGGGTTGTTTTTGAGTCCTG
>Ga0137394_10003214_pt1 | contig 12240 bp, 11 predicted proteins | sample czobulk116metaG_FD_108278 | JGI IMG/M metagenome (GOLD analysis project Ga0137394, IMG submission 108278) | Vadose zone soil microbial communities from Angelo Coast Range Reserve, California, USA - czobulk1.16 metaG | ecosystem: Environmental > Terrestrial > Soil > Vadose zone | place: USA... | reverse complement strand
TCCCGTTTCGAAACCGCGTCTCCTTTAAAGAGGCGTTCCAAGGGCTTGAGCTGGGTGAAGGGAAACCTTCACGCCCAGTTCTGAGAGGGCCGGGCGGCTGCAAGGCCGCCCGGCTACTCGGTAACAAGCCCTTGCCACTGCGGGTCTTCTTTCCCAAACTAAGCCAGTAGCAGTTGGGTCTCCTAGGGGAGAGACGATAAAGGTTCGTGTTAGAGTGCGGGGCTACAGGAGAAAACAGTGGCGTACGCTGATTTGCGGGAGTTTGTGCGGAAGCTGGAGAAGGAAGGGGAGCTAAAGCGGATTCGCGCGGAAGTTGATCCCGTCCTGGAAATAGCGGAAGTTACGCAGCGCGTTGCGCGGGCGGCAGGGAGGCAACCGAACAGTGTTGGACCGGCACTGCTGTTCGAAAAGCCGAAGGGGTCGCGGCATCCCTTGCTGATCAATGCGTTTGGAAGCGTGCGGCGGATGGAACTCGCTTTTGAGGTGAATGGTCTCGGTGAAATCGCGGAGCGCATCCAGGGATTTTTGAAAATGGAAACACCGCAAGGTTTCTTCGACAAGGTCAAGATGCTGCCGAAACTGGCGGAGCTGGGCTCGTTTTTCCCGAAGAGCGTGAAGTCCGGCGCGTGCAAGGAAGTCATTCAGAAGGGAAGTGACGTCAATCTTTTTGATTTTCCGATCCTGAAATGCTGGCCGCAGGATGGCGGGCGGTTCATTACGTTTCCACTGGTGTTTACGAGTAATCCGGAGACTGGCAAACGAAATGTCGGGATGTACCGGATGCAGGTTTTCGATGAGCGGACGACGGGAATGCACTGGCAGACGCAGAAGCACGGGGCGGAGCATTTTCGGCGAGCGAAGGACAAGAATCCCGAAGGCAGAATTCCCGTGAGCGTGGTGATTGGCGCCGATCCGGCGACGGCGCTGGCGGGGATGCTGCCGATTCCACCGGACCTCGACGAGATGATGTTTGCAGGGTTCTTGCGGCGCGAGCCCGTGGAAATGGTGCCCTGCGAGACGAACGATCTGGAAGTGCCCGCCAACGCAGAGATTGTGCTGGAGGGTTACGTCAGTTTGAATGAGATGCGCACGGAGGGCCCCTTCGGCGACCACACGGGATTCTACTCGCTGGAAGGGGAGTACCCGGTCTTTCATGTTGAGTGCGTCACGCGCCGCAAAGAACCGATTTACTTAACGACGGTTGTGGGTCCGCCACCGCAGGAAGATTTTTATATGGGGTACGCCGTAGAGCGCGTGTTCTTGCCGGTGATGAAGATGCAGTATCCGGAAATTGTGGATGTGGCGATGCCTGCCGAGGGAATTTTTCACAACCTGATGATCGTGGCCATTCGAAAGTCCTATCCGGGGCATGCACGGAAGATCATGAATGCGATTTGGTCGCTGGGGCAGGCGATGTTTACGAAGGTGATCGTGGTGGTGGACCACGACGTAAATATCCACAACTATAGCGAAGTGGTTTGGAAGACGCTCTGTGCGCTGGATCCCGAGCGGGATGTGCAGTTTGTGATGGGTCCCATGGATACGTTGGATCACGCGGCGCGAATGCAGGACTTCGGATCGAAGATGGGGATCGATGCGACGCGCAAGTGGGCCTCGGAAGGCTTTACGCGGCCGTGGCCGGATGAAATTTTGATGGACGAGGCCACGAAGAAACGGGTCGATGCCCTGTGGAAATCACTGTCGCTGGATAAGACGTGATAAGAATTTTGAAGTGGAGATGCATCGCTCGCATTGGTCATGCGACAGGAAGCCTCCGGTCGGCCCGAGGGGAGCAGAACAAAGCGAATCTGCCAGTTGAAATAACAAGAAGTACTTCTTCGTGCCGTGAGACTGATTTCAAAGGATAACCGTCCCTGTGGACAGGGGCGGAGGACGCAAAACCACAAGTAATTGTGGTACTTCAACGTATCCAACCCAATATGGGTGGGTACTATCGGTCAATACCCCCCAAACTACCTAGAACTACCCGTATTGTTAGGACAACAGCCCTATAGATTCCCTTGACGCTCGGAATGGTAAAATGTCATAAAGCTCTCACGGGCTGCATCCTCGGGAGTCCGCAGCGCAGGTGGGGAGCAGCGAGCGGTCGTGATAACAAGTGTCTTCGGATGCCGGGGTGGCGTTCCTCGTGAGCGAATCGCGTGAAGTGATGAATGTGCGGCAGGCGTCGCAATATCTGGGCATCTCCCCGGATACCCTGTACCGTTACATCACTGAAGGCGAAATTCCCGCATTCAAACTCGGCAACCGTTGGAAACTGCGTAAAACGATCCTGGACCGCTGGATGGAACGCAAGATGAGCCAGGCGACCGCGAGGCGCCGTTAGTCTGGCGCGGGAAACAGGGAAAGAGGCCGCGAAATGTTTGGACTTGGAAAAAAGAGCCGGCAGCTCGTAGGACTGGACATCGGGTCCAGTTCGATCAAGGCCGTGGAACTGAAATCGACGAAAGCGGGCTATGAGCTCGTGAGCTTCGGGATGGAAGCGCTGGCGCCGGATACGGTGGTGGACGGAGCCATCATGGACGCGCCGCAGGTGGCCAATGCCATCAGCAAGATTTTCGACGCGCAGCGGGTGAAGACGAAAAACGTGGCTACTTCGGTTTCGGGGCACTCGGTGATCGTCAAGCGGGTGCCGCTACCGTTGATGACCGAAGACGAGCTTTACGACCGGATTCCTTCCGAGGCCAGCCAGCACATTCCCTTCGATATCGCGGACGTGAACCTAAGCTATCAACTGCTGGAGTCGATGGACTCACAGATGGACGTTCTGCTGGTGGCGGTGAAGAAGGACAAAATTTTGAATCACACCAATGTCCTGGCGCAGGCGGGCAAGACGCCAGTGGTGGTGGATATCGATGCCTTCGGTTTGCAGAACTGCTTCGAAATCAATTACGAGCCGGATGCGGGGCAGACGGTGGCGCTGCTGAACATCGGCGCGAGCGTCATGAACATTAATATCGTGCGCGGGGGCGTTCCGTTGTTCACGCGCGACGTCAGCGTCGGAGGCAACCAGTATACCGACGCGCTGCAGAAGGAACTGGACCTCAGCTTTGAAGATGCAGAGCGCTTGAAGAGGGGCGATTCGCTGCCGAGCGTTACAGACGAACAGAAGCAGCAGATTCTGCGCAGCGTTTCCGACATCCTGACACTGGAAATTCAAAAAACGTTTGACTTCTTCCGGGCAACGGCCAGCGGCGAGAATATTCAACGAATCGTAGTGGCGGGCGGCACGGCGCGTGTTCCGGGCCTGGTGGACTTACTGAGGGAAGAATTTGCCATGCCGGTAGAGGAATTGAATCCGTTCCGCAAGGTGCTGATCGATCCCGCCAAGCACAGTGATGACCAGATCCGCGAAATGGCGCCGCGGCTGGCCATTGCCGTAGGTCTGGCGCTGAGGAGCTTCGACTAGCCATGATCCGCATAAACCTTCTTGGGCAAATTCGACCGAAGGCCGCACGGCGTCCGGTAGATACGGGAGCAGCCCTGCCGGTGGTATTCATCGGCGCGGGACTGGTTCTCGGCGCCGTGGTCCTCGGGTTTTTCTATTACACGTGGCAAAACCAGCTCAACAAAGAAAACGCGGAAATCAAGAGACTTACAGCGCAAAAGACAGATCTAGAGCAGACCAAGCTGCAAGTCGAAGCGTTCGAAAAGCAAAAGGTGGTCTTGCAACAGCGCGTTTCGACGATCGAGCAGTTGCAACGCGACCGCACCGGCGGGCAGGAACTGCTCGAGATGGTTGCCAACACGGTTTCGCGGACCGAAAACCTGTGGCTCACGGAGATGGTCCGCAAGGGCAACACGCTTTCGCTGGAAGGCTCGTCCGCATCGATCAACGCGGTTGCGAACTTTATCACCGCGCTGAAGCGTTCCGGCTATTTCCAGAAGGTCGAAATCAAGGAATCGAGGCAGGACGAGAAGAACATGGCAGTGCAGTCCTTCCTGTTCCAGATTTCAGCCGAAATCACTCCGCCCCCCGCAGTGCAGACACGGCCGGCCAACGCGCCGGCTCCCACTGCGGCTGCCAAGGCGCCGGCGAAGAAAGGATAAGGCGCCATGGCCAATCCATTTCGAGACATGTCCGTGATCATGCAGGCCTTGGTGGCTGCGGCAGTCGCTGTTGTGCTGGTTCTGGTGGGCGTTTACGTGCCGGGTTCTCCGATTGCTCGGGAGCGGGACGAGGTGGACAGCGCCGTTCAGAAACGCACCAAGCTCAACCAGGAAGTCACACAACTCCAGGTTTACAAGCAACGCTACGGAGAGTTGAAGCAGCAGATGGACGCGCTGTCGAAGCAACTCGACACGCTAAAAACCATCGTGCCGGAAGAAAAAGAGACCGACGAGTTTATCCGGCTGTTGCAGGGAGCAGCCAGCGCATCCAGCGTGCAGATTCGGCGTTTGACAGCGCAGGCCATCGTTCCCAAGGAGTACCACTACGAAATGCCGTTCGAGGTGCAGGCCGACGGCCCGTACTTCAATATCCTGGATTTCTTCGGGAGGCTGGGCCGTTTGTCGCGAATCATCAATGTGGGCGACCTGACATTTGACGATCCGGACAAGCCGAAGGGCACGAAGTATCCGACGCGCCCCGGAACAACGGTTTCTGGAATTTTCACGGCAACAACATTCTTCACCAAGCCCGCCGATACAGGTGCGGCTCCGGCAGCCGGAGCCAAGCCTCAAGCCGGCGCGGCTGGGAAACCCTGAGCGGGAATGAGCGAACTATGCGTTCAGCGATAACTCTCGGACTAGGGATTTTAATCGCAGCGGCGACGCCCGGATTGCGGGCGCAGGTGAACCCGTCAACGCCCAACAGTGTGAAGTCCGCACTGGGTAACGCGGGCAAGCCCGCGCAGCAAGCAGCCAAGCCAGCAGCACCAGCGGCGGGCAAACCCGCGCCGCAAGCGGCGGCCAAGCCTGCAGTCCCAACCGCGACCAAACCCGCACCACAAGCCGCCAAACCGACAGGGAAACCCGCAGTCAAGCCTGCAGGGAAGCCTGGAACGAAGAGGGCGAGGAAGCCGGCTGCGAAACCGAGTGTAAGAGCAGTGGAGAAGCGTGCTACTCCAGGCGCCGCACCGGCGGCCGCGGAAAGCGAAGTGAAACAGGCTCGCCGTGATCCGTTTGAGTCCTTGATTGGCCGGCAAAAAGACGCGCCCAAGAACCTTCCTCCCGGCAAACTGGGTTTGCAGGTCAGCACGCTGCGTCTTGACGGCATCGTGCGCGCGCCGAATGGGATGATCGCGGTGGTTTCGAACCCGCAGGCGCGCACGTACTTCTTGCGTGAAGGCGATCGTTTGTATGACGGCAGCGTAGAAAAGATTTCGATGGATAGCGTTTCCTTCCATGAAGAGGGAAAAGATGCCTTCGGGAAGCCCGTCGAGCACCAGGTAAATAAACGAATTTACTCCAGTCCAGGAGAACAGCAATGAAGACGAATTGGCCGGCCCTTCGGCATGGCTACCTGATCCTTGCAAGCATGGCATTGGCAAGCAGCCCGGCGCTTGCGCAAACGCAGGCGCCCGCTGGCGCAACGGCGACCGCAGCGGTCATCTCCAGCGTTGCCATTACCCAAGCGCCGCAACGGGCGGCGGTTCGCGTGGAAGGCGAGGGACGTCTCGAGGTACGCGCCGGCCGAATGCAAAACCCGGATCGTCTGGTGCTGGATTTTGCTGGAGCGCGACTGGCGGTACAGAAGACGGTCATCCCGGGAATATCCGCTCCTGTGCGCGGAGTGCGCATTGGACAATACCGCCCGGATGTGGCGCGCGTGGTTGTCGATCTAACAGCGGCGACTCCTTACCAGATTTCACGCGATGGCGAGGCGGTAGTCATCTACTTCGAGACTCCGTCAGCGACTCCAGTCGAGCCCGTGTCAAGCGCGACAACTCTGACGTTGCGGCAGAGTGAGAAGGCGCGCCCGGAATTCCGTTACAGCGCGGCGTCGCCCCGCCTGGTTGCGGGCCACGCGTCCGAGGATTGGAAGATTTCCGCTCCTCGCTTCGCCTTGCCAGGCGAACTGACCCAGCCCTCAGTCACACTGGCATCGTTTGGCGGGAAGAAGGAACCAGTTCGGCCGGATTCCACGACGCAACAAGCGGCCGCTCAGCAAGCAGTACAACAAGCAAACACGGCAGCCACGACGATGGCGACATCGTCGGCAACGCAGGCCCCGGCGGGAGCGGCTCCTGCTCCGGCAGCGGGAAAATATACCGGTGAGCCGATCTCCGTAAACCTGAAGGACGTGGACCTCAAGGACTTCTTCCGGCTGATTCACGAAATCAGCGGACTGAATGTGGTGCTGGATCCAGCAGTCAAGGGGAGCCTTACGATCGTTCTGGATGAAGTGCCATGGGATCAGGCGCTCGACATCGTGATGCAGAACAACAGCCTCGACAAACAGCTCAACGGCAACGTTCTGCGCATCGCGACGCGCTCCACTCTTAAGAATGAGGCCGAAACACAGCGCGATCTGGAAAAGGCGCAGGCCGAAGCGATCGCTCCGGTGACCGTCACCCGCGTACTCAGCTATGCCAAGGCGGCTTCGATGGCGCCCACACTGAAGAAGTTCCTCAGTTCGCGCGGTGATATTTTGTATGACGACCGTTCGAACCAGGTCATCATTCGCGACATTCCGTCGGTCATTCCAATCCTTGATAACCTGATCCGCCAGCTGGACCGCAAGTCGCAGCAGGTGGAGATCGAAGCGCGGGTCGTTTCCGCGTCGCGTTCCTTCGCGTTGGATATCGGGACGCAGTTGGGTTTCGCGGGAAGAACCACGAGCGGCCGATCATTCGCGGGTGGAGATTCGGCGGTCGGGACCAGCGATGTCACGACTACGCCGCCTCCGTTTTATACGAGTGCGGGGACTAGCAGCCTGCCGCTGAACACCAACCTCGGAGCTGGTGCACCGACGAGCGGACTGTTCCTGGGGCACCGTTCACCTAACTTTGCGGTCGACTTCTTCATCACTGCGGCAGAAGCCAAAGGCGTCGGCAAGCTTCTTTCTAAGCCCAAGGTCATTACTCAGAACAACGAGAAGGCGACGGTCAAGCAGGGAACTAAGATCCCGATTCAGACGACGATCAATAACACAATCTCGGTGCAGTTCATTGACGCCGTGCTGAAACTGGAAGTGACGCCGCAAATCACCGCCGAAGGCACGGTGTTCATGGACGTGCTCGTTGAGAACACGCAGATCGATGCCGGTATCCCTCGCGTGTCGGGAATCCCCGCTTTGAATACCGAGTCGGCGGAAACCAAAGTGACTGTGGCAGATGGCGGGACCGTCGTAATCGGCGGTATTATCATCTCCTCGCAGCGCACGGACATCCAACAGGTTCCGCTCGTGGGCAGCTTGCCGCTGATCGGGCATCTCTTCAAGCGGACCAACATTACGACCACGTCGCAGGAACTGATGTTCTTCCTGACTCCGCGGATTATCCCCGGGTGATTCAGGAAATACTCTTTCAACCGAGGCCGGAAACGAGGAGACTATGGTCTCCTCGTTCCATTTATGAAGACACTCTTGCATCGACGCCGCGACAGCCTGACTTCAAACCTTCTTGACGCGAAAATCGATGCGCTGCTGATAACCAGCCCCGCCAACTGGTATTACTTGACCGGCTTCACGGGCGAGTCCGGTGCTCTGGTGGTGTCGAGGAAGCGCACCAACCTGATTACGGACGGCCGATTCATGGCGCAGGGCCGAGCGGAGGCGTCTGGAGTCCGCATCCTCCAGCAGAAAGGCTCCCTGTTTGAATCGGTCGGCCAATTCTTGAAGGATTCGCATTCCAAGCGGGTGGGATTCGATCCCTCCCAGGTTACGGTGGCGCAGCTGCGGAGCCTTCGCAAAGCGGCTGGTGCGCGAGTGCGCTGGATTCCGGCTCTGGGCAAGGTGGAGAGCCTTCGGATTCGCAAGGATGCGGCAGAGCTAGCGCAAATGCGACGTGCGGCCATCCTGGCGGGTGAGGTTGTGCAACAAGCAATCGGTCTGCTAAAACCGGGGATTCGAGAATTTGAGGTGGGAGCCGAGATCGAATATCAAATGAGAAAGAGAGGCGCGTCGGGACCGGCGTTTGAAACCATAGTCGCATTTGGAGAGAGAGCCGCCCTGCCGCATGCGCGCCCCACGGCCAAACGACTGAGGAAAAATGAGTTGGTCGTGCTGGACCTGGGTGTTATACTCGGCCACTATTGCAGCGACATTACCCGCACAGTGTACTTGGGGCGGGCCCCAAAACGCATTCGGACCTGGTATCGGGCGGTTTTGGAGGCCCAGACAGCAGCGATCGCGGCTGCAAAGAGCGGCGTGGCTTGTGGGGATATCGATAGGGCGGCGAGGGAAGTCCTAGCCGGGTATCGCCTAGACCATCTCTTTGTTCACAGCACGGGCCATGGGCTTGGACTCGAAGTGCACGAGGATCCCCGGGTGGCGCGGGGGCAGAAGAAGCGCCTGGAGCCGGGAAACGTAATCACCATTGAACCTGGCGTATATTCGGCAGGCATCGGGGGGATTCGCATTGAAGACGATGTCGCCGTTCACGCCGACCATACGGAAGTACTGACCCGCTCACCGCGGGATCTCATCGAGATCTAGAGCAGGCATGAAACGCAAAAAGCCTACAAAGTCCAGTCCATCGTTCGCCAATCCGGAAATTCAGCAGATCGAACAGCTCCTTCAGTTCATGACGGAGCACAATCTAGAAGAGTTTGAATATTCCAGGGGTGATTTGCGGATCCGGCTGCGCAAGCCCTCGGCCGGGGTGGTGGTTGCCGCTCCACGGGTAATGGCCGTGCCGGAGATTATCGTTCCAGGGTCGGTGGAAGCTCCGCACGAATCGGCAGGCGGCGTTCCGGCTCCTACTGAGGGGCGTTCCACCGAAGATCTACACCTGGTCAAGTCCCCGATCGTGGGGACGTTTTATGAGTCGCCCAGCCCCGGGACAGAGGCTTTTGTGAAGGTAGGCTCGTACGTGGAGACGGGAAAGACCCTTTGCATTGTGGAAGCGATGAAGCTGATGAACGAGATCGAATCCGACGCCACCGGCGAAGTCATTCGGATCTTCGTCGAAAATGGACAGCCGGTCGAATACGGGCAGCCTCTCTTTGGCATCCGTCCGAGCCGGAAGAAGTAGCCGGCACGCCAGACCATGTTCCAGAAAATCCTAGTTGCCAATCGCGGGGAGATCGCCCTGCGGGTCATTTGCGCCTGCAAGGAATTGGGGATATCCACGGTTGCCGTTTATTCCGAAGCGGACCGTAACTCGCTCCATGTCCGGTTTGCCGATGAGGCAGTTTGCATCGGACCGGCCCGGAGCAGCGAGAGTTATCTGAACATCCCCCAGGTGATCAGCGCGGCCGAAATCACAAACGTGGATGCCATCCATCCGGGCTACGGGTTCCTCTCTGAAAACGCCAACTTCGCTAAGGTCTGCGAAGCATCGGAAATCACCTTCATCGGGCCGAAGCCGGAAATCATCGAAATGATGGGAGAAAAGGATCGCGCGCGGCGAGAAGTGAAGACCGCAGGTTTGCCCACCATTCCGGGGAGCGAAGGCATCGTTGAAGGGGAAGAGCAACTCGCCAAAGAGGCGGCGCACATCGGGTATCCGCTCATTCTCAAAGCCTCCGCGGGCGGAGGTGGACGCGGCATGCGTGTGGTGCGCAAGCAGGATGAACTTCTGTCCGCTTACCAGACAGCGCGTAGCGAGGCGCAGCAAGCCTTTGGCACACCGGACGTTTACGCGGAAAAGTTCCTCGAGCATCCTCGCCACATTGAGTTTCAAGTGCTGGGCGACCAGCATGGGAAAGTGATCCATCTCGGCGAACGCGAATGCAGCATCCAGCGGCGGCACCAGAAATTAGTGGAGGAATCGCCTTCGCCGGTGCTGGACGCGAAACGGCGGAAGGACCTCGGCACGAAAGTGGTGAAGGCACTGGAAAAGATCGGCTACACCAACGCGGGGACCGTCGAGTTCCTGATGGATGAAGACGGCTCAATGTACTTCATTGAGATGAATACGCGCATTCAGGTCGAGCATCCCGTGACGGAACTCGTCACGGGAGTGGATTTGATCAAGGCGCAGATACGGATTGCCGCCGGGGAGCGGATGGAGGATGCCACCGGGGAGATTCACCACTCCGGGCATGCTATTGAATGCCGGATCAATGCCGAGGATCCGGTGACGTTTGTGCCCTCTGCCGGACGCATTACGACGTTTCAGGCTCCGGGAGGCACGGGCGTGCGTGTGGATTCGGCGGCCTATGCAGACGCCATCATTCCTCCGTACTACGATTCGATGATTGCAAAGCTGATCGTCAAGGGGCGCGACCGCACCGAAGCAATTGGGCGCATGAAGCGGGCGCTCGAGATGTTCGTGATCGAAGGCATCAAGACGTCGATCCCGTTGCACCGCCGGATTCTCACCGATCCGGATTTTGCCGCGGGGAATTTCGATACCCACTTCATCGAAAGATTGCTCGGAACGAACGGAAAATAAACGTTGAAGCGCCTTGTTCTACCGCGGCTGTATGTGATATTAGACGCAGCATTGCTAACCGTTCCCGAAACAGAGTGCGCCCAAAAACTCGCCGATGCCGGTGTCCGGTTGCTGCAATACCGAAACAAGCGGGCATCCCCACGCGAACTTTTCGAATCTTCAAGAGAGCTGGTTTGGCTGCTTGCACCGCTGAAGGTCTCGGTGGTGGTGAATGACCGCGCGGATTTCGCGGCCCTTGCGGGAGCAAACGGCGTCCACGTTGGCCAGGAAGATTTAGAGGTGGAGAAAGCGCGGCAGGTGGTTGGAACAGAGAAACTCGTTGGCGTGTCCACGCACAATCTCGAACAATTCCGGCGCGCCGCTGCATCTTCTGCGGATTACATCGCCGTCGGACCCATCTTTTCGACCGGCACAAAGTCAAATCCCGATCCTGTTGTGGGCACAGAGTTCATCCGAGAGGTCAGACTGCTAACTGATAAACCGATTGTAGCTATTGGAGGCATCACGTTGGAGCGCGCTCCTGAGATAATCGAGTCAGGGGCCGATTCCGTGGCGGTTATCAGCGATATCCTGGGCGCCCCGGAACCTGGGAAGCGCGCCAGGCAATACATCGACCTGCTGGGACCCGCCAACCACGCGGCGACAGGCTGAGGGCATTCGGCGAATGGCAGACACAACACATCCTCTTGCGGACAGTGCAAAATCGGGGCCTCGCTTTGTGCGCGCCATTGGACTGTTCGATGGCACGATGATCGTCGTAGGGTCGATGATTGGATCCGGCATCTTTATTGTCGCTGCGGATATTTCGCGGCAAACCGGATCCGCCGGCGGCCTGCTGCTCACCTGGATTCTCACCGGACTACTGACGATTTCTGCCGCGCTTTCTTTCGGCGAGCTGGCCGCTCTGTTTCCGCACGCGGGCGGTCAATACGTTTATTTGCGCGAAGCTTACTCGCCGCTCTGGGGATTTCTGTATGGCTGGACGCTTTTCCTGGTGATTCAATCGGGGACGATCGCGGCGGTAGCGGTGGGTTTCGCACGCTATCTCGGCGTTTTGCTGCCATCGATATCTCCGAACGTATGGATCGTTCACCCCATCGCCCTCGGTTCGAAGTACGCGATCAGCCTTTCGATACAACAATTGGTGGGCGTGCTGATGATCGTGTTTCTGACGTTCATCAATACGCTGGGCGTGCGCCTCGGGAAGCTTATCCAAAATGTCTTCACCAGCGCGAAGACGCTGTCACTTCTGGGGCTAATTTTCCTGGGCATTTTTGTGGGGAGAAATGCCGGGGCCATTACCGAGAATTTCAGCCACTTCTGGACGATTCGCAACGCGCAGTCCATCGAGCCTGGCGCCAATTTCCTGAGAAGCTTTGTGCCGGCCGTCACTGCCGCAAGTGGCGCGTTTGGCCTGTTCGTGGCCTTTGGAGTGGCGCAAGTTGGTTCGCTGTTTTCTGCGGACGCGTGGAACAATATCGGCTTCACTGCGGCGGAAGTAAAGAACCCGAAGCGCGACGTGGCGCTCTCCATGGCTTTCGGCACCATTATCGTGATCACGCTGTATTGCCTTGCGAATCTGGCTTATCTTTGTACGTTGCCGCTGGTGCAGATTCAGACCGCTCCTGATGATCGCGTGGCCAGCGCGGCCTTAAACGCCATTTTCGGACCCACGGGCGCCATGATCATGGCCGTCGCCATCATCATCTCTACATTT
>Ga0137394_10003212_pt1 | contig 12242 bp, 10 predicted proteins | sample czobulk116metaG_FD_108278 | JGI IMG/M metagenome (GOLD analysis project Ga0137394, IMG submission 108278) | Vadose zone soil microbial communities from Angelo Coast Range Reserve, California, USA - czobulk1.16 metaG | ecosystem: Environmental > Terrestrial > Soil > Vadose zone | place: USA... | reverse complement strand
TCGGTCGCGCGCACGCGGCAGATCTACCTGGAGGCGGCCCGGGGGTCATGACGGTCGCGATCGTCCACGATTGGCTCACCGGCATGCGCGGCGGCGAGAAGGTGCTCGAGGTCCTGTGCGAGCGGTATCCTGACGCCGACCTGTTCACGCTCTTCCACGCCCGCGGGTCCGTGTCGCCCACGATCGAGCGGCACCGCATTCGGACCTCGCTCGTCCAGCGCCTGCCGTTCGCGGCGCGTCACTACCGCCGGTACCTGCCGCTCTTTCCGCTGGCCGTCGAGCAATTCAACCTCGATCGGTACGATCTGGTCATCAGTTCCTCGCACTGCGCGGCCAAGGGCGCGCCGACGTCGGGGCGCACGCGGCACGTCAGCTACTGCCATTCACCGATGCGGTATGCGTGGGATCAGTTCGACGCCTACTTCGGGCCCGAACGAGTCGGCGAGCTCGCGAGCCGATGGGTTTACCGCCCTCTCCTCGGGCGGCTTGCCCGATGGGACGCGGCGACGGCCTCGCGGGTCGATCGGTTCCTTGCCAATTCCCGCCATGTTGCGGGGCGGATCCGGCGATACTATAATCGCGACGCGACGATCGTGTATCCGCCCATCGACACGGTCTTCTACCATCCCGACGCCACAGTCCCGGCCAGCCATTTTCTTGTCGTGTCCGCGCTGGTCCCGTACAAGCGGATCGACGTGGCGATCGAGGCGTGTCGGCGCGTGGGAGCACCCCTGCGTATCGTCGGCGATGGACCCGAGCGCGCCTTTCTCGAACGGCGTGCCGGACCGGATGTGACGTTCCTCGGCCGGCTGTCGGACGCGGGCCTTCGAGACGAATACCGTCGCGCCGCCGCCGTGCTCATGCCGGGCGAGGAGGATTTCGGAATCGTGCCCCTGGAGGCGCACGCCTGCGGGCGTCCGGTCGTCGCGCTCGCGCGGGGCGGGGCGCTCGAAACGGTCATCGACGGCGACACGGGAGTACTTGTACCCTCGTCGACGGCGGAGGCGTTCGCGGAAGGACTGGAGCGGGTGGCGCGCATGCAGGTCGACAGCAGCCGTATCCGCGCGCATGCGGAACCCTTCTCACGCGAGCGCTTCGCGAGAGAGATTGCGGCCGTGATCGACGAAACCGTCGCCGCGCCCGCTGGCCAACGATGGTAAGACGCTACAACCGTCTGCTCGTCGCGTTCTACGTCATCACGGACGCGCTCCTTGCGATGTGGGCGTTCATCTTTGCCTACGGCATCCGCTTCGAGAGCGGGCTGATTCCGGTCACCAAGGGATACCCGCCGATCGAGCATTACCTCAACGTGCTCCCGTTCATCGCGGTCCTCACGCCGCTGGCCTTTCAGCTCCAGGGCGTCTACCGCCTGCGCCGGGGCCGGTCCCGCGTCGACGATTTCTTCGGCGTCCTGATCGGCAATGTGCTCGCCGTGGTCCTCGGTGTGGTGTCGACCCTGTACGTGCAGGCCTATTACGTCTCCGACGAGGCGAAAGCGCGCGGCGCGTACGAGGTCTCACAGCTGGTGTGGCTGATCTTCCTCCTGCTGACCGTTGCCGTCACCTACGGATCGCGCGAGGCGGTCCGCGAGCTCCTCGAGCGCCGCTGGCGCGCCGGGATCGGCCTGAAGCGGATCCTCATCGCCGGCGCGGGCGAGCTCGGGCGCCTCGTCGCCGACCGTATCGTGCTCAATCGTGAGCTGGGATTGCAGGTCATCGGCTTCGTCGACGACCGCGCCGGCGGCGACCACATCGGCTATCGCGGCCTTCCCCTGCTCGGCACCCTCGCCGAGGTCGGAGAAATCGCCGAGCGCGAGCGGGTCGATCATCTCTACGTCGCCCTGCCGCTCGAAGAGCATTCGAAGCTCCTCGATCTGATCGAGCTCACGAGCCGCGAGTGCCTCGACGTGAAGGTCGTGCCCGATCTCCTCCAGTTCATCGCGCTGCGCGCGCGGATGGAGGACCTCGACGGCCTGCCCGTGATCAATGTCAACGAGGTGCCGCTGCAGGGCCTCAACGCCTGGGTGAAGCGCGCCATCGATATCGTGCTGTCGCTGGCGGCCCTGGTCGTCCTCGCCATCCCGTTCAGCATCATTGCGCTGCTGGTGAAACTCACATCGCGCGGTTCGGTCTTCTACCGGCAGGAGCGGATGGGGCTCGATGGAAAGGGCTTCACCGTCTACAAATTCCGGTCGATGTACGAGCACGCCGAGGACGTGAGCGGCCCGGTATGGGCGCGAGACGACGACCCCCGCGCCACGCGCATCGGCCGGTGGCTGCGCAAGCTCGATCTCGACGAGCTGCCCCAGTTCTGGAACGTCCTGAAGGGCGACATGTCCATCGTCGGACCGCGCCCGGAGCGCCCGTTCTTCGTCGCGCAGTTCAAGCACCGGATCCCGCAGTACATGCTGCGCCACAAGGTGAAGGCCGGCATCACGGGCTGGGCACAGGTCAACGGGTGGCGCGGCAACACGTCGATCGAAAAGCGCATCGAGTACGACCTGTACTACATCGAGAACTGGTCGGTCACGCTCGACCTGAAGATCATGTGGCTGACGATCGTCCGCGGCGTCTTCCAGCGACAGGCCTACATCGGATAAATACATGCCACGAACTGTCGTCACCGGAGCCGCTGGCTTCATCGGGTCGCACCTTGCCGAAGCGCTGCTCGAGCGCGGCCATTCCGTCGTCGGCATCGACAACCTGCTCACCGGCGACATGGCCAACATCGCTCACCTCCGTGACCGCGATTTCCAGTTCATCCGCCACGACGTGACGCGTTACATCGACGTCGACGGTCCCATCGATTACGTACTGCACTGGGCGAGTCCGGCCAGCCCGATCGACTACCTCGAGCTGCCCATTCAGACCTTGAAGGTCGGTTCGCTCGGCACTCACAACGCGCTCGGCCTGGCGAAGGCGAAGAACGCGACGTTCGTGCTGGCGTCGACGTCCGAGGTATACGGCGATCCGCTGGAGCACCCTCAGAAGGAAACCTACTGGGGCCACGTGAACCCGATCGGCCCCCGCGGTGTGTACGACGAGGCCAAACGATTTGCCGAGGCCATGACGCTCGCCTACCACCGGTTCCATGGTCTGAATACCAAGATCGTCCGCATCTTCAACACGTACGGTCCCCGCATGCGCCTGCGCGACGGGCGTGCCGTGCCAGCCTTCATGTCGCAGGCGCTGCGGGACGAGGACGTCACGGTATTCGGCAGCGGCTCGCAGACGCGCAGCTTCACGTACGTCAGCGATCTGGTCGGCGGCATCCTGCGCCTGATGGAGTCCAACACGAACGACCCGGTCAACATCGGGAACCCTCACGAGGTGACGATCGAGGAGATCGCGCGCACGATCATCACGCTCACCGGATCCAGAAGTCGGATCGTGTACAAGCCACTGCCGGTCGACGACCCCAGGCAGCGCCGCCCGGACATCACGCGCGCCCGGACGATCCTCGGCTGGGAACCGAAGATCGGGCTGGAAGAGGGCCTGCTCAAAACGGTTGAGTACTTCAAGGCGAAGCTGGCACTCTCCTGACCCCGGCCGGATCGAGACCGGCACACGTTGTCACGCGACCGTTCGTCAGTGACTCAGCCAACATCCCACCGCGAGAGGCCATACCTCACATGCCTGGGCCACGTGGAATCTGGCACCTCGTCGGATCGCGCGCATGCGATTTGCACATCGCGTGACCTCGCGTGGTTATTCATGGAGGTGGGTCATGAGTCAGACGAGACGGCAGTTCCTCAAGACGGGGCTGGCAGCAGCGGCGGCTGCGTCGGCCCCTCTTCGTCTCGGGGCACAGACGCCCCAGCCGCGGATTTCGTGCTTCTACCAGGTCAGCGCGGAAGCGCTGAATTATTACCTCGAGCCGGGCGTCGGGCTGCCGAACGACCCGGGGCACATCCATATCTTCGCGCACAGTCATCCAGCCGCTAACCCGGCAAGCGCGTCGCTCTCCGCTCATATTCAGTCGGGCGGCGCCAGCTTCCGATACGCGCCGTCGTTCGATTTGAACGATCACCAGGGCTACATCGACGCATCGGACGCGCAGCTCGCTGAGTGGGCGCACACATTCCGCGACATCGCGATCGAGGCCAACGCCAACTACTTTGCGTTCAACGAGCTGCCGCAGGACTCGGGCTCGAACGTGCGACGGCGCGTCCAGATCATGAAATTACTGCAGTACTTGCACGAGCCGGACTCGACGGGCCGGCAGCTCTCCGGTATCTTCTTCATGACTCACCGTCCGTCGATGCCCGCAAACTGGACGAGCCGCGCCAGTGCCTTCTGGGCTCGTGTGGATGCGACCTGTCAGCTGATCGTGGCCGAGCACTACCACGGCCATGGCTACATCTGCGGGCTCAGCGAGGCCGACCTGGGCAGCCACCTCTTCGCACTCCGGCGGTGGCTCGCCACGAGCGGCGAGCCGGCAAAGGTCCGCATCGCGAACAGCAAGTTCACGGTGCTCCACTCCTCGTATTACGGGCCGCCGAGCGGCTGGCGAGGCGGAAGTCCTCCCGACGTCACGATCGGGGAGTTCCGGCGGAACCTGTCGAAATGCGCGAAGGTTACGCGCAACACGGCCGGTGGGTTCAACCGGATTGCGTTCGGGCCGCTCAACCCGACGGACGTCCGCGTGCATACGCGGATTCGCAGGCTGATCAACTGGCACTACAACCAGGGCCGCGGAGCACGAGAGATGCTGTGTCTGGCGGCGAACCAGGCGAACTGCGAGTGCTGACCGGCGTCCGCTGAGATTGGCTTAGGTCTTAGGGCTTAAGGCTCATGTCCTGCTTCCACCGCACGATTCCGAAACGTTTGGCCGGAGCGCAGGAGAAACAGGCCCTGAGCCCTGAGCCTTAAGCCCTGAGCCAGAGGTCACGTGCGATCGTTAATCAGACGTCTGATGCTGAACATATAGTCCGCGCTCGACACGAGCGTCACTCCGAGCGTCGTCCAGATCACCACGTCGATGATCACGGACATCTCCTGCCGCCAGTTGAAATACAGGAAGATGACACTCGTCATGATGTAGGTGGCGGTGGCCAGCTTTCCCCACATCGAGGGACGGAAGGTGCGCGGGCCCACCGCGAGATTGACGATGGCCACCACGCCGACGATTACCACGTCGCGGCTGATGATGAGGATCGTGAGCCACAGCGGTACGTGGTGAGTCAGTTCCACGGCTGGAAGCGTGAGGACGATGAACGTCGTCACGAGCAGCAGCTTGTCGGCCATCGGATCGAGCCAGGCGCCGAGGCTCGTGCGCTGGTCGGCCCGGCGGGCGATCAGGCCATCGAGCGCATCGGTCACGCCGGCCGTGAGAAACACCACCAGCGCCCATCCGAGATAGCCGTACGTGACCAGCAGCACGAATGCCGGAATGAGGAGGATGCGCAGGAACGTCAGCTGATTCGCGACGGTCAGTACGGCCACGGATCAACTGGAGCGGCGTGCGAGCATGAGCACGCGCCCGATGACGTCGATCGCTTCGGCGCCGGAGACCGCCCGACCGACCGCGAACCGGTCTTCTTCGAGCAACGGCATCACACCAGAGGCGACGGCCAGCGAGACGGCTGGATAGCTCAGGTGCCCCACGCTGACGTCCGCGATCTTCGGCTTGGCTTCAGCCCACCTCGCGCGCAGCTCGGGGTTCTTGGCGGCCACAACCGTCAGCAGCCGGCTCACTGCCGCGGCAAGGTCCACGCGCCGCAATCCCGTACGCGGCTGGAAGGTGTGGTTCGCGAAGGGTTCGAGCACGCCGGCCGCCGCCACACGCGTGATCCAGGCCGCGGCCCAGTGGTTGCGGACATCGGTCATGACGACCTGCTGCGGTTTCACCTCGTCCAGCAGGCGCTCGAGACGGACGCCGATGAGGGCGGCCAGCTCACCGCGCGTGATCTGGGACGCGGCGGGAATTGCGCGGAACTCGGACGGGAGCTTCGCTTCCCGTGTCTTGTCGGCCACGCCGGCGATGCGGCGCGTGAGCTCGGCGGTCGGCTCGATGGCGGCCGCTTTTCGATACGCGGCTTCGGCGCCGGCCAAGTCGAGACGGTGCTCGAGAATGTCTCCGATCTGCACGAGCGACGCCGCATCGCTCGCGTCGAGCTCGGATGCACGGCGGAACTCTGCCATCGCGGCCTGCGCGTCGCCCTGGCGACGCTCGACCAGGCCGAGCTCGCGATGGAGAAACGCGCTGTCGGGCGATGCCGCGAGCGCGGCCTGGTAGCCGAGCCGCGCCTCGTCGAGCCGGTCCGACCCGGCGGCCGCTCGCGCGCGTTCGATGACGTCCTGCAAACCGCGGAACCGCAGGACGTCCACACGCCGCCGCACGTCGGCGAGCGAGGGGTCGGCCACGAGCGCCGCCTGAAAGACCAGCAGGGCTTCATCCTCACGCTGCATGCCGAGCAACGCCTGGCCCTTGCCCACGAGCGCCGGCACGTAGGAAGGCGATTCCGACAAGGCGGCGTCGAAGCGTCTCAACGCCTCCTTATTGTCGCGATCGGCGAGGGCGACGTACGCGGCGCCCGCTTCGGCCGGGTACAGCCGAGGCGTTCGCTTGAGCGCGGCGCTGAACTCGCGATTCGCGCTGCGCAGGTCGCCGTTCTGCAGAAAACGCCAGCCGCTGTCGACGCGCTGGACCGTCGGCGGCGAACGAAGGCCCTCCGGCACGACGGGGTAGACGAATTCGGGGTAACGCACTGAGGCCGGCAGCGCGGGCGCCGCCGGCGTGCGTGCCGCACAGGCTCCGAGCGAGACGAGCAGCAACACCGCTCCGACGGGTCTGAGGTGGGGGGGCATCATGCCCGTGTGTCTTCCTCGCTGATGGGGGTCGTCAGCCGTTCGATGAACCGCCGTGGCACGTCCGCTTCAATCACCACCCGGCCGTTGGTGGTGACATGGCTGATCACGCGTGCCACCCGGTACAGACGCGAGATCTGCTGGCGGTCGAAATCCTTGCCGTTGTCGAACGTGATCGTGATCCGCCGTGTGTCGAGCGCCAGCCGTGAGGCAACCACCTGCAGCAGGTCGCCCACGCCGCTGCCGCTCCGCGCCGAGATCAGGACCGCCGCCGGATCGATGTTCTGCAGCCGCCGCCGTTCGTCGGGCCCGATGAGATCGACCTTGTTGTACACCTCGATGACCGGCACGTCCGCCGCACCGACCTCCTCGAGCACGCGCCTGACCGCCGCCATCTGGCGCTGGTACTCCTGACTTGCCGCATCAATCACGTGCAGCGCCACGTCGGCTTCCGCGACTTCTTCGAGCGTGGCGCGGAACGCCGCCACGAGCGCATGCGGCAGCCGATCGATGAAGCCCACCGTGTCGGACACGAGCAACTCGCCGCTGTCGGGCAGCCTCACCTGCCGCACGAGCGGGTCGAGCGTGACAAAGAGCGCATCCGATGCCACCGCCGTCTCGTTCGTCAACCGGTTGAAGAGCGTCGTCTTCCCCGCGTTCGTGTAGCCGACGAGGGCAACGGTCGGCACCGAGCGTTTTTGCCGGCGCTCGCGCAGCTGGGCACGGCGCTGACGGACATGGTCGATCTCGTGCTGAATGGCCTGGATGCGCACACGGATCCGCCGGCGGTCGGTCTCCAGCTTTGTCTCGCCCGGGCCGCGCGTTCCGATGCCGCCGCCGAGACGCGAGAGCGCCGTGCCCGCGCCAACCAGCCGCGGCAGCAAATACTTCAGTTGCGCCAGCTCGACCTGCCACTTGCCTTCTCGCGTCCGCGCGCGCCTCGCGAAGATGTCGAGAATCAGCTGCGTGCGATCGACGACCTTCCGCTCGAGCTTCTCCTCGAGCTGCCGGAGCTGAGCGGGCGTCAGCTCGTTGTCGAAGACCACCACGTCCACGTCCGCCTCCGCGCACGCGGCCGCGAGGCTCGCGACCTTGCCGCTGCCGATGAACGTCGCGGGGTCGGGCTTCGGCCGCTCCTGCAGCATCCGCAGCACGACCGCCGCGCCTGCCGCGTCCGCGAGCCCGGCGAGCTCGTCGAGCGACTGCTCCGCCTCGATGCGCCGGGCACTGGCGGCGACGAGGCCCACGAGGGCGGCACGTTCGATTCTGCTCTGGGGTTGGCGACGCTCGACCATCGCGCGTCAGGTAAAGGCTCGAACTCTGAACTCAGAACTCAGAACCCGGAACTCAAGGGTCCCGAATCGTCTGCGATTCTAACGTACAATTTCCTCACGTTTAGTGGAGTGTTTCTTCCAGACCACTCGCGGCCGCTCCGTTGTCGCGGCCGCGAATTCGCGCTCGAGGGCTTGTTGTGACTACTACTCAACCAGTTGAGATGGTCCACTAGATGTCCCATTTCCTGCAGCTGCTCCTTCTGCTCACGCTGATTATCGTTGCGGCAAAGATGGCGGGCGCATTGGCCGCCCGGATCGGTCAGCCTGCAGTTTTCGGTGAGATTCTCGCCGGTCTGGTGCTCGGCCCGACGGTTGCGAACGTGCTCGGCTGGTCCGTATTCGTGCGCCCCGCCGACGCCGGAGAGGCCGCGCCGGCCCTGCTGCCGCTCATCCACGATCTGGCGGACCTCGGCGTGCTCCTGCTGATGTTCGTGGCGGGCCTCGAAACAAACGTCGAGGAGTTGCGCCGGGTGGGCAAGGTGGCATTCTGGGCCGCCTTCGGAGGCGTGGTGCTGCCAATGGCCGGCGGCGCGGCCACGGCGGTCGCCTTCGGCCTGCCGCTCTTCTGGGAAGGAGTTTTCATAGGCGCGATTCTCACCGCGACGAGCGTGAGCATTTCCGCACAGACACTCCTCGAGCTCGGCGCGCTGCGCACGCGCGAGGGCTCCACGATCCTCGGCGCTGCCGTGATCGACGACGTCATGGGGATCGTCGTCTTGTCGCTCGTCGTGGCATTCGCCAAGGCTTCGCAGGACGGCGTCGATCTCTGGCAGATCACGCTGGTCGGCGTGCGTATCGCGGCGTTCTTCGCGGCGGGCATCTTCGCCGGCCGCTGGTTCACGCCGGTGCTCGGCTGGGCGTCCCGGCTCGGCGTCAGCCAGGGCGTGCTGGCCACCGTGCTGGTCGTCGCGTTCCTTTATGCCTGGGCCGCCGAGTACATCGGATCGGTGGCGGCTATCACCGGTTCGTACCTTGCAGGGGTGCTCTTCGCGCAGACGCCGTTCAAGGCGCGCATCGACGAGGGCGTACATCCCCTCACGTACTCGATGTTCGTGCCGATCTTCTTCATCAGCATCGGGCTGCAGGCGAACGGACGGGAACTCGGCGAGCGGGCCGCCTTTACGATCGTGCTCCTCGTGGTGGCGATTGTCGCCAAAGCGATCGGATGCGGCGTGTTCGCACGCGCGTTCGGGTTCAGCACACAGGAGTCGGTTCGTGTCGGCGTGGGCATGATCTCGCGCGGTGAGGTGGGACTCATCGTGGCGGGCTACGGGCTCGCCAACAACCTGATCGGCCGCGACGTGTTCTCGGCGTCGGTGATCATGGTGCTCGTCACGACCATGGTGACGCCGCCGCTCCTGCGGATGGTTTTCCCGCGAGTTGCGCCGAATCCGGAATTGGTGACCGTGGATGAGACCATTGCCGGCCCGCCCGAAGAAGCCGAAGAAGCCCGCGAGGCCACGCTTGGCATTCTTGATTCGTGATTCGTGTTTCTTGATTAAGCGTCCGTATTTTTTCAAATCGCGAATCACAAATCACAAATCATGAATGTCCCGGCCCCGAGCCGTTCAGGATTCCTCCAGTGCCGGCGCCGTTGCGGTTGGCGCCCGCTCCACCATCACACGCCGCACGAGCAGGGCGAGCAGGACCAGCAGGAAAACCCCGACGACGAAAACCACGCGGATGCTCTGCGCACCCACCAGACCGCTCATGACCGGACTGAGCGCCATCCCCGCGAGCGATGCGCTCGTCAGGAAGCCGAAACCGGTCGAGTGCACCTCGAGCGGAATCACCGCGTTGGCCGCCGTGAACGATGCAGTCATCGCCACGCCGATACACAACCCGAAGAGCGCCATCGCCAGCGTCATCGCCCCGAGCGGCGGGCCGACGGCGACAACGGCGAGACCAGCCGCCGCAACAACCGCCGCCGCCGCGATGACCGCACGGGCCGAGAGCCGCGCCAGCAACCACCCGGCGAGGTGATGGCCGAACGCCGCGGCAAACGCCAGCACGGAGAACAGCACGCCGGCGATCACAGGAGTCCGTGACCGTTCATACCCGAGCTGCCCGATGTAGAGGGGAAGCACCGGGCCAAAAATCCGGTCGACGAACTGCAGCCCGAAGATAACCAGCATCAACAGCAGGAAATTCTCGAAGGCCAGAATGTTTCGGAACGTCACGCGCCCGGCCGCGTTTTCGGGAGGCGTGGGCTCGACGCGGGCCTCGTGGTACAGGACCATCACCAGGAGAAAGGCGAACGCGTACAGGCCTGCGGACACGAGGAACGCATTTCGCAGGCCGACAAGTGGAGCCAGCCCCCCGCCAATGACCGGGCCAAGCGCCGGACCGAGGCGCTGTGCGGTCTGCACCATGCCGATCGATGCGGCAATCCGGTCGCGAGGCGCCGAGCGAGCGGCCATCGACAGCGTGAGCGCCCCGTACCCGGCGAAGAACCCGAGCGCCGCGCGAAGGGCGAACAAATGCCAGACCCGCGTCACGTACGCCATCGCGCTCATGACGATGACAAAGGCCAGGAGCGCTCGCGCGACCATCACTTTGTTGCCGACCCGATCGGCCACGCGCCCCCAGAAAGGCGCGCACAGCGCGGTCAGTGCCGGCGTCACACCGAGCGTCATGCCGGTCCAGAGCGCGATCTCGCCGACATCGGTGACACCGAGCTGACGGATGTAGAGGGGGAGAAACGGCATCACGAGCGTGAAGCCGGTGAACCCGATAAAGCTGGCGGCGGTGACCGCGAACAGGTCTCTTGAAAGAAGGGGCTCGGGACTCGGATATTCGTGATTCGTGATTCGTGATTCGCGATTCGAAACCATGGATCCTTAAATCACGAATCAAGAATCACGAATCATGAATGGAAACCCCGAGCCGATCAGAATCGAATCTTGACGTCCGTATCCGTATTGACGTGGATGCTGTCGATGAAACGTACCTGATGAGGGTGCGTCTGCATCACGAGCGAGGTCGTCCGGATTCCGTCACCGAAGAAGCGGACGCCTCGCATCAGCGTGCCGTCGGTGACGCCTGTTGCCGCGAAGATAATCCGCTGGCCGGACGCAAGCTCCTCCGCCCGGTACACCTTCTTGAAGTCGGAGATGCCCATGGCGCGGCACCGCTCCTCGTGCTCGGGCTTGCTGACGACGAGGCGCGCGAGAATTTCGCCGTTGAGACAGCGCATCGCGGCAGCGGTCAGCACGCCCTCGGGCGCACCGCCGGTGCCCATCACCGCATGCACGCCGCTGCCAACCACGGCAGCAGCGATACCGGCTGACAGGTCGCCGTCACCGATCAGGCGAATGCGGGCGCCTGTCGCGCGGATATCAGCAACCAGCTTCTCGTGTCGAGGGCGGTCGAGGACGATCACCACCAGATCCTTGACGTTGCGGCCGAGCGACCGTGCGATGGCCCGCAGGTTGTGCTCGACAGGGGCGTCCAGATACACGGCATGCTTGGAGGTGGGGCCGACGACGAGCTTCTCCATGTAGAGATCGGGCGCGTTCAGCAACCCGCCCTTCTCCGACGCCGCGAGCACGGCAATCGCGTTCGGGGCGCCCATGGCGCAGAGGTTCGTCCCCTCGAGCGGGTCGACGGCGATGTCTATTGCTGGATAGCGGCCGTCGCCGTCCTTGCTATGGTGAGCAAGGCCCACCTTCTCGCCGATGTACAGCATCGGCGCCTCGTCGCGCTCTCCCTCGCCGATGACGACGGTGCCGTCAATCGGGACGCTGTCCATCTCGCGGCGCATGGCTTCCACCGCGACCTGATCGGATTTGTGGCGGTCCCCCTGCCCCATGGTGTGGGCGCAGGCAATGGCGGCCTGCTCCACCACGCGCAGGAAGTCGAGTGACAGATCCCCGTCCATGCGCCTCCTCAGCGGGTCTTGACGGTCGATTCCCAGGCCGGCAGCTCGCAGCGCGTCGGCCGGTCCGCGCGGTAGCCGAGGACGTAATCGGCCTGCATGATCTTGTGAATCTCGCGGGTCCCTTCGTAGATCACGGCGCCCTTGCAGTTGCGGTAGTAGCGACCCACCGGGTACTCGTCGGAATAGCCGTTGGCGCCGTGCACCTGCACGGCGTCGCCC
>Ga0137394_10003210_pt1 | contig 12242 bp, 16 predicted proteins | sample czobulk116metaG_FD_108278 | JGI IMG/M metagenome (GOLD analysis project Ga0137394, IMG submission 108278) | Vadose zone soil microbial communities from Angelo Coast Range Reserve, California, USA - czobulk1.16 metaG | ecosystem: Environmental > Terrestrial > Soil > Vadose zone | place: USA... | reverse complement strand
GAACTATGCTATAATAGTATCGTACCCACTAGGTACACAGCTATTATGGCCTACAGTAACAACGCCCGCATTGAGCTTACCGGCCAGAGCCGCATTCTCGAGGAACGCCTGATTCCCATTACCGCCGAACTGAACGAGAAGTCCCTCAGAGTCAATCCTATAACTTGGAAGGTCAAGCTAGAAGAAGCGGAAGAGGAGGCTGCTCTTTCAATTGATTTCTGCAGACAGATGGCCCACAACGGTACTTTTCGGCCTAATTCGTCAGCCGACTGTGCGAAAGCCTTATACCACAACGGAACGAAGCCCCGACTGAGCAAAACAGGAAAGCCGCTGACAGATCGCGATACGTTGACAGAATTGGCCTATGAAGGAAGTGCCTTAGCTGGTGGAATCATCGACGCGAGAAGTGACATTTCTAGGCGGAGTCAACTTAGAGCGTGGAAGCCATTTGCACTACAAGGATTTGTACAGTCAGTCTGGAATTCATTGGGCACGCCGCACGGTCGCTATACGAGTGAAGCACCTAGTCTAACGAATCGAATCATCCCCATTAGAGAAACCATCGAAGCAGATCCGGGACACAGCTTCATGAGTCTTGACCTTTCGCAGGCGGAGTATTGTACCTGGGCTTCGTTGTCAGGTGATTTGTTGCTCGGGCAGTCCTTTATCGACGGTGAGGACTTTCATTCTACTACAGCCGTGGCAGTCAAAGAATTGGTACCGAGTTGGGATTTCCACGGAGAGGAACCTCGGCAAGCCGGCAAGACTCTTAATTTCGCTTTGCTCTACCAAATGACGGAATTCACCCTGTCAAGGCGGCTAGGGTGCTCATTGGAAACAGCTGGCACTATTTCCAAAGCCTATTTTCAGAGGGCTCGTACAGCTTCTCGCCATCTCAAAAGAGTACTAGAGATGGCCAAAGAGCGCGGATACGTTGAGACCTATTACGGCAGACGTCGATATTGTTCGGAATACCAAAGTGGGGTTAGCGGTCGAGATGCCCATGAAATTGAGAAAACCCTCGTGAATCACTACATAGCGGGAAGTACTGCAGAGTTTCTTAAGTGGAAATCAGTCTATGCCCACGAAGCCCTGCGGCAAGCCGGTTTTACGAATGTCGACGTGTGGCTAAGTCTCAACATGTTTGACGAGGCTATCTGGCAGGTCCGCGACGATTTGTTGGACGAAGTGCGAGCAATCATTGAACCAATCTGGTTCAGGAAGGAGAAGGGATTTTTGCCATTTAGAGCAGAAACAAAAATAGGAAAGACATGGGGAGGATGTTCATGAAAGCACAAGAAGCGCTAACTGATTCAGCAATAAACCAAATTCTCGACAACCTCGACGATTCTAAACTTGGCGAATGGGAGAAGAGTTTTGTGACTTCCGTTCGAGCTTACTGGAAGAAAAATAAGAAGCTCTCTCCCAAGCAGTCGCTTCGACTAGCCGAGCTGTGGAGGAAGCAACATGACCCGAAGCCTCACTGATTTGAAGAAGGAGGCGCAGTTGCTAGGCCTTCCCGTGGCGCAGTCCGGACGGAGACCAGCGAGAGGGGACTATATCGACGTTCTGCGGGACTACTACCTCAAACAGGACTTCCTAAACGGACTACCTTACGAGGAGCTGACTCCTATGCTCTGTTTCGACTACTGGAGCCTTAGTCCGAAAGAGCAGAAGGCTATTTGGAAAAACCACGACTGGATTTGCCAGGAGAAGATTAACGGCGTTCGTCTCATTCTACATTTCGTGAAGGGAGTGGGTGTTTTCGCCCATTCCCGTACGGTGAGTGTACACACGTATCGCCAGGCGGAATTAACTGACCACTTGCTATTCCAGGATTTCATTCCAGATTTTACCGCGACAGTAGACACGGAAGGAGTAGCAGGGAGTTTGCAAACCACCACCGCGCTTTTGCATACCTCGGGCGAGGTATCACGGCGCTTACAGCAAGAGAAGGCTTCTTTGAGATTTCATGTTTTTGATATTGTCCGTTGGCAAGGACAGGACTTGAAACTCAGGACGTTCTGTGAGCGTTCGGCGTTTCTTAAAGATTTTAGAGAAGCTATCAGCGGGACCGAGCTGGGCGATTATTTTGCATTTCCGTCAGTTTTCTTCCAGGGTAAGCGGGAGGTTTTCGAGAAAATTCTTGCGGATGGTGGAGAGGGGGTTGTTCTCAAGAACCTGAATTACCACTATGAAGATTCAAACTCAAGAAGCCGTTGGGGGTGGGTAAAATGCAAGCGACAAATTGAGCTTACCGCCTACGTTTCCGGGTTTGAACAGGGTAAGCCGGGTTCTAATTGGGCTGACTACGTTAGCTGTTTGATTTTCAGCGTTTCCACGGAGAAAGGTAACCAAGCAATCGCCAAAGTTTCGAACTTGCCATGGCAATTTAGAAAAGACATCTCACTGAGAGATAGAGCCACTAGCACAGTGAAGATGAATATGGACGTCTATGGGCGGGTAGCTACGATCAGCGGTCTGGAGATGTCACGTAAAGCTTTTCGGCTTGTCCACCCTCGGATTGTTCATTGGCGGTCAGATCTTGGTCAGGAACATTGTGTTTATGACTTGAAAGAGCTGCAAGCTTCAAGGGAGGGGTCAGCGATTCAACCATCTCGCGTTGTCGGCGAAATGAAATAAATTGTTTCACCACCCGCTCTAATTTTCCCACGGGGCGTACGAAAATCCGCATAAAATTCTAGTCGTCCGAACTCTTTTCTGTATAGCAAAACGTCTTGTCTCTGGGGCGAGGTTTTTCCTCTCTCCCGCGCCCTTAATTTAGACCGAGACAGTTTTCGCTAGGGCCCGTATCAGGCTCGAAGCGCGTATCACGGAGAAGCGGCGATGGGCGAACGTTCTAACAGGGCTTCCGTTGCGGTACTCACGCCGCGCGTCCCGGACCAACTAATTAAACTACAAAAAGAAATAGCAAGAGCTGCGGATAGGATTATTCAGGATTTACAAAATAGAGGTTTTCTTTCTGTTGGTGAGGTTTTATTACTCAGGCGTAGGGTTAATCTTACGATTCGGGATTTAACGAGATTGTAGTCGGTGAGGGTATTAGATAATAGCACTGGAACTTCCAGTTCTCCGTGAAGTACCGCTTAGGGGTCCTGTTGATACCAGGGCCCCTTTTTCTATTGCAAGAGGATCTTTCACTCGAAGGTTCTCCATTCCTGGGGTTTATTGGGAATGGTTTCCGGAGGTATGAAGCCTTAGTCGAATGGCGGAAATGTCCCCTCCGCTACTACAGTTGGCCAAGAAAAGGAGGAGAAAGAGAGATGAAGAAAGCTACGAAGGTTCCGTTAAGTAGGTTGAAACCGAATCCTTTCCGGAAGTACATCTGTGACGGAAAGACCGACCCCGAAGAAGTAGAAAGCCTCATACGGAGCCTTAACCAAAAAGGCGAATTCTGGTTAGGCCTACTCGCGCGCCCTATAGGACCTGACGGGAATGCGTTTTCATATCCGGACGACCTGAAAGATGTCCCAAAGGGAGTGAACTTTCAAATTTGTTTCGGTCACAACCGACTCGAAGCACTGCGGAAGTGGAAGAATGACCCAGAGTACCTAATACGGATAGAATTCGACACCTTTTCGGACAAGGAGATGATCCAAAAACTAGCAGAGGAGAACAAGGGCCGGGCTTCCAACGCCTATGAGAGAAGAGCGCGATGGGACTTCGTCCAAGCTGTTTTCAAATGGTTGAAGAAACATCGGGAAGAATGCGATCGGTTTGGCAGCACTGCCAAAAGACATGAAGGAGAGTGCACTGCTGACTGTATTTCTGAATTGCTTGGAGGGAAGGGATATCCACGACGAACGGTTTCTGAATTGCTTTCTTTACCGAGACCCCCATGGCCCGAACCTGAGGGGCAGACCGAATCCACCCTACAAAAAGATGCTCCAGTTAGAACGTCGGTTTCTTCTACCCAACTTTCGGAACCAAGGGGCACGGGGAGTATGTTAGATCCAGGGGAACCAACTAAACCTGCCGAGGGGGCGACCATGCTTACGTTGGCTGAACAAGTGAGGAAAGCGATTGAGGAAGACGCAGCAGAGCTGGAGAGGATCGAAATAGCGCGTAAGAAGGCTGAAGCAGCGCGTAGAGAGGGGGAAAAGGGCAAACCAAGTACACCAAAGCCACCAGAGGTTAACGGAGGAGGGGCTACAGCTATCTGCAAATCTCTAGACACTACCAAGACGACTTATACGACCAGATTGGAAAAGCTCATTCTAACTTCGAACCGAGAGAGGGAAAGCGTGGGTCAGAAACTCAGCGAAATTGCGCGGTTTTTTGAGCAAGAAGCCAGGAAGATCTAGAGATGACGGACACCGCGACAAAAATAGAGCAGTTGGAAAAGGAGATCGCTGCTATTAAAGAGCAGATTGGAGATATGCAAAGGGGGTTTGTGAATTTGCGCGCCATGGTTCAAACGTCAAACCTCCGAGGCGCTACCAAAAGAATTGCAGCGAGTACTGCTTTAACGGAGCCAGCGCACAACTGCGGGGATTTGGACTGTGACGGGAAAGGGCATTCCAAGTCAAGACTGGGAGAGTCCCTACCTTGTAGAGCAGCATGGACGGAAGAGCTACACCAGTACCACCAGCTTACGAAAATGAAAGCGCCCAAGAAGAGGGAATACAAGAAGCACTGATCGAGAGAGGAGACAGGGTGTGGAACCCGAGGAGGCGAAAAAGATTGCCCTATTTCTAATGGAACAGTACGGTCTGACCGAAAACGGGTGGACATTTAAGTGGTTGCGAGTTACCACTGTGCTAATAATGGAGGTAACTGAGGACGGAAAGACAGAAAACAGAAAAACAGTTTGGGAAGATACTTGGCCGATGTTCTTACGGCAAAAAAGAAATTCAACTAGGGAAGGAATATATCACAGTTAATGATGAACAAGAGGTGAGACACACGATCCTGCACGAAATCGCGCACGCTCTCGATTCAGTGAAGTCAGGCCACGGGGAGGAATGGAAACAGATCGCTATTAGGCTGGGGGCAACTCCTGAGGAGTTTGTACTCAGTGGAACTCCAACGACGCGAGGAAGGAGAAGAATTTTAATCCTAATTTGTCCGGAACACGGTAAAAGAGGTTACCTGATTCGAAGACCAATCTGGAAATATCAATTTGCCAACAGAGGTTTGGTGGTCCGGGGGAACTTTGTTCTTGCTGGTGGTCCGCGACTGTGATACAAAATACACCAAGAGCGTTTCTGTTAAGGAACGACTCTGTTTCGAGTTCTGGTGGACCTGACGGGACTCGAACCCGCACCTGCGAGCTTAGAAGGCAGCCGTGCTACCGTTACACTACAGGCCCAAAGGGGTTGCTAGCTTGAACCTAGCAACCCCAAACTTTTTATTCAGCGATATAAAGTCTTCCCCTATCCTCCTTTATCTTGTTGTTTTCTTTGAGCTTACTGACAACGACATACGGATAATTGGGATGTACGCTGATTCCATCCCTATCAAGGGCGTTCTTGATCTCTATCCTTGTGATACCTCTGGCGCCAGCAGCTCGCACGTATGACAAGATGGATTTAGTGGCATTGGACGTATGACCGTTATTCGATTGCGGAGGAAGTGACGATTGGGTCATGGCTGGCGTGGGCTGGTCTGACGTCATACCACCGCGGCGTTCCTCAGCGGCCAGAGTGCTCTGATAGCCTTCAATATCCTTCAGAAGCGTGGCCTCTTGTTGCTCCACCGCTATCTTCTTCTGAGTCACTCCTGTCAGCTCCCGCTGAGCTTCCTCAATTCGCATTTTCAGGTAATCGATGAAACTTGCATTCGTCATAGGACTTTTCCCCTTGAGGTTTATTATACCTCAGATGAGATTAAAATCCTAGCACAAATACATGGAATTTATACGATTGGATGGGTTTATGTATCGTGTTGATTTACTTGGACTTAGCGGTTTAAAGCTTCCATATCATCGGCGCAGACGCTTTCGCAGACGACGAGACTTGGTAGGATGCGTTCCTGGAGGCGTAAGAGGGAGAAACCCTGATTGCTCCGAAGTTTTCAATTCCAGACCGGGGAAGTATTAACAAACAACGTTTAATAAGGAGGAGAAACTTTTTAATAATGTCTTCCACCCCAGATTCGTCCTTGAAAGCTGCTCACAACCGCTGGCATACAAAGAAAGGGATTTTGAGGCCGCATTGCCCGCTATGCCAGGTTGCATACAAAGAGGCCGGTGTACCACTCCCCATGATTCCGGACAAGGCTAATAGTGCGCGCCAACACAGAAAAAGGCTTACGATCGCGCAGAAATTGGTAGGGTCAGGATTTGATATTGAACGAGCGAGAGGAATGGCAGCCCGAGAGAGGACTCTTAATGAGGCAGCGTTGATCTTTGGAATATCCCCCGCAGAACTAGAAGCGGAAATTAAACAAGCATACGGGCTTACCTGGGAGCAGCTTACCTCCAGGGCTTCCATTGCACTTTTCGATGAAGCTGAAGAGGCGATCTGGCGGAACGCCATCGAGGGTGACGTTAGATTTATCTTGCTCTTGATTTCCTTAAATAAATTACCGGGGTGGCGGGAAGCTCGTCCTATTCCTATGCGATCGATATTAGAAGGTGGCGTGTATTCAACCAGTGGAGACCTACGAGGCCTCTCGACCGAACAACTCGAGCATATGCGTAAAGACCTTAACAAGAAAGCCTTAGAGGCGGTGATAGACCGTCCTACTACTGGGGAGAGACTAGAGCAAAGTAAATCTCTGACGATGGCAATTGAAGATGTCCATGACGCGCCTGCCGGATGGATTGAGACGGTAGATGGCACTTTTGTTGCCGTCGGTCAGAAGTAGCCCAAGAGGGAGTCAAGAGAAGGGTAGATTTCTGAGAAGAGATTTTTTAGTCGAGGGCATCTTATTACTGAGGACGTAGAAACACAATGAATAGAAACGCACAAGTTTCCGACGATTTCTTGGTAGGGTCACGTTCCGTGTTGGTTTCAAAAGAGGATAGGATAGCTGCTGTTTGGTCAGAATTGTCAGGGCTTGTAAGTCTTACTAAATTCTTAGTAGACCGGGCAGGCATGCTTAGGTCTCAGGGTAAAGAAGAGTGGAGGGCGGTGGCAGGAGAGGCGGATTTGGCCCTTAGCCTTGCCAAACACCTACGTACAGAGATCGAAGCTACGGAAACGATTCCCACGACGGACGTTCTACGAAAGAAGTATCCGAATTTCTTCGAACGTCAGGAGGTTAAAGACGAGGCCAAGGCTTTGGGCAAATCAGAGGAAGTGGTACTCGCCAATAGGGCGAATGTAGCTACAGCTCCAAGGCGGGATTGGAAGACACAGAAGGTCAATAGGAATATTGCGCCAGGAAAAATGAGTGTGACCTCACTTTGGAACGTGGGAGGAGAGCGAGATTTAGTGAAAGAGAAGTCTGTGTGTGCGCGCCACTGTAGTAAGGACGGACTGGACGTGCAGGGACGCTCAAATTGCCCAAGATGTCACGGAGCTGGATTTCATGCTATGACGCGGGTTATACAAGCAGCCGGTGGGAAACATTAAGACGAGAGAAATTTGTAGGAAAGCTGAAGACGACAGATGCGTGCAAATGGAGTTGCTGAAGGATAACTGAAGAGGTGAGACATGTCAGTGGGAACGAACGATCAGCTTTTAGCGAACGCTATTAACCCGACGGTGGATTGCACCGGAGGACACAAGAGCGTCGAAATTGTGGGAATTGATCAATTGCTTAAACCTGTAGGGCAGTGGGCTCCTATGGACGATGGAATGTTGGGTTACGGTTCTGGACAAAAGTATCTGAAAGAAGAATAGGTGAATTTGAATGAAAATAAACGACAGATCAGACGCAAACCCAAACGTTGGGGTAATTACTGGGAGGACGGACCTTTCTCAAGATCAGGTTCCCGTACCTACTGCAAGAGTTGTCTCTGGGAATTCGGCTGAGGATCTTCGGGACACGGTAGAAAAGGCTCAAAACCCGGTAATCGCAAGACCTGTGATGGGATTGTCACAAAATATATTAGCCCAGAAGAGAGACGAGCACGTGGAGATGCCAGCCGTCGCCGACAGAAGGACAAACAGACTCGCTACGGGACCGGCTATTTCGAACCCTGCCTTCGGGTTCCGCAACGGAGGTTAACAATGAATCCGATTAATCAAGCACGACATGTCATTCCACTGGCAAAGAAAGATCAGGTTTTACTGAAGACAATGAACGCTGGAGCCCTTGCAACTACGCGTACCGCAGGAATGCACCGGATTTCTGAGAGCTCGCGGGCTGTGAACAAAAGCGGTCACTATCGTGGGTTTGAGTTCACGGGAAGTTTCAAGAAATCCTTCGCTCAAAAAGAACCAGACGAGCCAGCTTGGTGTCAGAAGGCACGAGAGATGCTGTCCTGGGGTCGGTTAGCCGACGACATCGCAAAGGAGTTGGGAGTTTCTCTAGAAGCGATGCGGAAATTTCTCTATCCACAGTGGCAGGGCGTCATTTAAGAGCTTCCTATCAGGTTCTGAGGGCGCGTGGCCGTTACTTTAAACCCGCAAATCATCGAATCTGCTAAGCAGAGGGTTATCGGCGACTTACGGAAGGGGAAATGTCCAAACAGGCAAGACATGGTTGCTTTGGCAAGTTGTGGGGATATTCTCCCGACCGATGCAGCCCAAGAGATTTTAGACCAGCTGGAGGGCGACTGGCGCTTACCTATGACGTACAGAATGATGTGCCGGCTACTTTCTACGGTACGTTGGTAGGATAGAAGGAGGCAGTGATGAGTTTGCTGTTGGCCTATCATGACAAATCTCGTGCTTTAGTTTGTTCCGACGACCGGGCCATCTCTTTTAACGCGGACGGTGAACCTGAGCCACTCGACGAGCGCGTGCCGAAATTCATTTTTGTTGGCGAGCTGATCTTAGCCGTCCTTGGAACGAGTGACGTTTGCGAATCGCTCAGACGAGGCTTTTCGCGCATGCTTGCGGACCATCCAGAATTAAGTGTTACCCAGCTTGCTGAAATCCTCCCTGGGGGACTTGTACGCAGCTTCGCCAGACGGCGTAAGGACACGAATAGGCCGCTAGGTTATGACAATTTGGAAGCGGCGATTCTTGGCTACGATGCCGCAAGTAGACGTATGCGTGCATTTGTTTTCGTGGCGAATGACTTTATAGCTATCGAGACGACGGAGAATCCCTCGAACCGCATCTTTGCGCTTGGCGCTTATGGACCTACCGACAAACCGATCCTCGAGCGCCTCACGGAGCGCATGCGCGTCGCCGAAAGGAAAGGTTTGCCGTGGATTGCGTCGTACTTTCGGGATGCGGTTCAGGAGCTACACAAAAAGTATCCCGTCACGGTTGGAGAGCCAAGTTATTTCGCTGCTATCGATTGCAACGGTACCGTTGAGTTGCCTGCTGACTTTCCTCTGGCACCTGCCACAGTCCCTGCCGTTTTAGCTGCTCATAACGTAACAACAAATAAAGAGAATGCTATTGCTGGCACAACCCGGTTCTTTTTAGGCTCGATTACAACACCGCTGGCGGGTGGTACTGACACTCAGGGAAATAACGACGGCGGATCCATGAGCGGCAATATAAATTACTTGCATATTGCCACCGGGAGTAACATCACCGTAACCGGTACGGGTACAGTAACGGATTTGCAGAAGGCCTATGATGCCAATACCGCCAGTTTTGCTCTTCTGTCAGCTACGGCGGATGGGGGCTCAAATCAGGTTTACGTACATTTTTCTGGTGCTCCTGGACTCTCACGTCGCTGTCAGATGTTGACAGTTAAGGTTCTTGATTCATTGGTGACAAATACGATCAACTCGAATAACAGCTCGATCATAATTCAGGTCGTTGACTTGCAGACCAGTTTGCTCCTTGGGCTTCTTACGATTATTGGAACGACCGCAACTTTCGGCCCTACAACTCATTCGTTTTCTATTCCTATTCAATATAATCCGGCTCGCCTTGATATCCAGGTCGATTTAGCAATTTCGAATCTTGATACCTCTGGAACTTTTGACTTCAGAGTGCATGAAGTGTGGGTGGAGGCGTTTGAGTAATGTCGAGAGTTCTCTTCCTAATTCCTCGTCAGTCTTAGGAAGGAAAGCCACCGGGACATCCTCCTACGTTTCTGGGTGGCTGCAAAAGAGAGAAGGGTCGTCTCGTATCCCATACTCAAGCGCGATGCGATTCTTCTCTCCTTTTGCTTTAGAAGTCAGATGTTCTTTATGAGACTTTATAGAAATTGTATTACAGGAGATGAAGCAAATCCCTCTATTTAGGATGGTAGTTGGTAACAGACGTTACCCAAATACTTTAAAATTCAAGATCGTTGCTCACGCCCTTGTAGACGACCGTCACTATAGCGAGCTAAATCGATATCGTTGGGGTTTATCTGACGGGCGTGCTTACAGGTGCGAGGGTAACCCGACCCGGACTATTTTTATGCATCAGATGGTTTGCGGCTATAAATTTCCCGACCATATCGACAGAAACCCGTTGAACAACCAAGAGTACAACCTTCGTCCCGCCTCTTGTTCTCAGAACGCCATGAACACCAAGAAGCGAAAAGGCACTTCCAGATTTAGGGACGTGTTCTGACACAAACGAAATGGAAAATGGGAAGCCCAAATCCGTAAAGATCGCGTACGAATTTATTTAGGCCGCTTTTCCTCCGAGATCGAGGCCGCCAGAGTCTACGACACCAAAGCCAGAGAATTATTTGGCGATCGTGCCAGCTTAAACTTCCCTACTTAGTTTTACGTATTTCAAGAGGCCAGATTGTATGACAGGAGATGAAATGGCCCATGAGTATCTTGGATAATTCCGAGACCTTAAGCCCCAAGGAGCGGGTCATTCAGAGTGTTTACCAAGAGGAGTCCAGTCATCGGTCTAACAGTGCGCTGTATTTAGCTCCGCCAGTAGGAAATATCCCACCAGGAAAGGTTCTCAAGGCCGAGGAGGCTATTCCTAGATTGTTGGGGACGCACGTTCCGAGGGACATAGAAGAGAACCTTGCGGCAATTCACGTAGATTTTCACCTTGGCCAAGAGCTTCATGATGACCGATGTCCATTATGTAAGGCTAACCCTGTGTTTAAAAAAGAGGACTCGCAAGATCAAAGGGAAGAGAGACCGCAACAGGGGAAGAAACAAAGAGAGCGTAAGTCGGAAGTATTCGGGCTTAATATTCTTATATGCGACAAACTGGTTTACTTGGGTGCGTACGATTCACCTGGGGATAGAGACTTCGCCAGAAACTGCGCTGTAGAGGAACTTGGGCTGGATGAGAAGAGGATGAAGCAACTTTCTGCCACGGAGAGGCCGTGTGGTGTGCGAGAGCGGATGATTCGAGAAAAAGTTAAGCGATGGGTTAATAAAGCAATTATTAATAGAACGACAGACGTTTAACCGAACACCCAGAAAAATGTCCCAGAGTTTTGTCGAAATCTGACACTTTGCATCGAGATACTGAAACGTCAAAACATAGATGTCCCTTCCATAGCTCCGATTTCCTTAACGCTTACAAAGAGAAATCTTCATTTATTTTAGATCGAATCATTCCCCATGGGTTCGGCATTTGCCGAATCGGCAGGTCTTCCCAGACGGCCTAATACAGAGGCACTTTCTAGATCGGGTGTACGCTCGCAGAATGAAGACGAGTCAGCAGCAAAAGGAAAAACCGCTCCGGCGGGTGTGTGTTAAGATCGCCCCCGCGATTGATTCGACGGCCAAAGGAGAAACAGTGGCCCGTCGAAGACTACAAAATCCAGATCCGTACATGAACAAAACGAAAAAACTTTGGATTGCGACCATTGCGGAATACGTTCGCGATTCAAACGGTGTTGAAAGGAGGCAACGCAAACAGATCACTTTAGGTCCTATCGCGACGATGACGAAGAGGGAGGCAAAACGGAAACTACAACCCAACCTCGATAAAGCGAATGCATCTGCCATTAACCCTACGTGCGAACAGAAGAATGTCACGTTCGAGACGTTCGCTGATACCTGGGAACGCGATCGTTTGTCAAAGCTGAAGCCGTCCACACAGGCGTCAATGCGTACACACGTTCGACTCCTAAAATCGTTCTTTGGGACGATGGAACTACGACAAATCAAAGCTGCAGATGTGCGAGATTTCTTCTCCTCGTTGAAAGACGATGAATACAAACCAAAAACGAAACGAAATTTTTGGGTAACTCTTCGTTTGATTTTTGGCGAGGCTGTAATCCAAGAATAT
>Ga0137394_10003209_pt1 | contig 12245 bp, 9 predicted proteins | sample czobulk116metaG_FD_108278 | JGI IMG/M metagenome (GOLD analysis project Ga0137394, IMG submission 108278) | Vadose zone soil microbial communities from Angelo Coast Range Reserve, California, USA - czobulk1.16 metaG | ecosystem: Environmental > Terrestrial > Soil > Vadose zone | place: USA... | reverse complement strand
GCCTCTCAACGCAATCCGCAACTGGAATTCTACTGCACGATTCGTCGATGCTCTTTTATGAGAAAAAGAGCGGAAGCCACGGCGAACATTGGAAGAAAGGATGGCCAGCGATTGTCCAAACCCAGGCGAGTGACCTCCAAGATCGCCCCGCCGTCGATAGCCTTCGCGGCTGGGCCGACTCCGCCTGCAAATCGCGCAACAAGAGTTGACGCAGCCCCAGCGCAGGTTTCCAACCTGCGCTAGCGCGGTGGGATTGCTCTTTAACTTCCAGCGGCGCGCACTAAACTAATGGTATGACTCGCGGCTCTTCGTTCAAACTGGGTGGCGCGCTCATTGTGATCGGGGCCGCGCTTCTGCTCAGTGGCCGCAATTCCCCACAGCAGGCCAATCAGTATCTGGCCGAGGCTGTCATCCAATTGACCAAGCCCCAGTCTGATGACCATTCAATCGGGGAAGCCTTGCGGACCGAATGTTCCATTCTTGAATCCACCGCGCTGCTGGACGGAGTCAGTTCCAATCTAAACCTGAGCGCGAAATGGTCGGACCCGAACCACGATGTTTCTCTGTCTCACATTCGGCGACGCCTCAGTTCCGCCATCGACGTGCGACTCAATGAAAGTTCAGAACAGATCCGTGTGCGTGTTTCCGCGCCCGATCAGAGCCAGGCGGAGGAAATAGCCAATTCAGTTCTGCGGACCTACCAGGATCTTCGTCGCAATCAATTGCGTCAGTCCAAGCCGAGAAACATCGTTCTGCTCGAAGAACAATTGGAAGAGGTCGAGCCGAGACTGAAGCTCGCGCTCGAAACCATGGAACGTCTCAAAAAGGACCTTAACCTTGAGGATGTTTACCAGCCTCCGCGCAATGAGCCGACGTTGCTCGATCGGATCCGCGACGGAAAAGAGGAGGAGCCTCCCGATAATAATAATTCATTCTATTACTCCGATCCGATTCCTAAAGACGAAACACCTGAACATGCGAAACGCCGAATCTATCTACGATCAAAGCGGGTCGCCGATATACTCAACCTCAGGAAGGAGCGCATTGAAAGCCGTCTTGAATTTGAACGAGCGCGCAACTCGGTACCCGAAACTCCATCAGTGCAGGTCGTGCAAGCCCCACAAGCCGTATCGCAACAGTCAATTGGACCTCCTCAGAAGAAAGGACGCTGGTCGTATGCAGGATGGGGATTTATCCTGGCCGGAGCTTTCTGCATCTTCCGCACTCCCAGAACGAACGCCCTCCAACCCAGCCCGCAATAGTGCTTTTCACGTTTCACCCTCGTGCCTTTTAGTTGTAACCTCCCCGCTTAACATTACCATCCGCCCCGAATGATCACAGCTTTGCTGTTAATCTTTGATTCCTCAGCAACGTGGGAAAAAATCGGCACTCGGCAGAACCATAGCATCTGGCGGGTCTTTGTGAGCTACTTGCTGCCTCTGATGCTGTTGTCGATCGCGGGCGAAAGCTTCGGACTGCTCAAGTTCGGGATGTGGGAAGGAGATATTCTTCCCCGCCTGGTCAAGCCCTCCCAGGAACTGGTCATCCGCTATGAAGCTGTGAAAACGTTGCTCGATCTGTTGACCATCTTTGGTGGCGCCTGGGTGCTGAAAAAAGTCGGTGAAGGATTCCAACGCAAACATCCCTATCGCGATTGTTTTGCTACTCTCGGGTACAGTCTCGGTCCTTTCTTTCTGGTTCGCCTTTTGGATGGCGTCCCGGCGATTAATACATGGGTTTGCTATAGCGTGGGCATTCTGCTCGTTCTTTCCGCTCTTTACACTGGCATTCCGCGCGTGATGAAACCCGATCCTTCCAATGCCTTGGGAGTTTATCTCATCGCCTCCTTCAGCCTGATTGTCATCACCGCCCTGGCCCAGTTTCTTTCCCTTAGAGTCCTGGAACAAAAAGCCTTGGTTCACGGGTTTAGCCTCTAAACACTGCTGGGCAAACTCCCACACGAAACGAGCCTGGAGCCGACACCAAACAGGAACTCGCCAAACGCCCCCCGAATCCTTCCGCTCTGGACGAACCGTTGGGCCTGCAATTCAAATGCCATCATTCTCACAGCCGCGAACTGACTGCTTGCCTTGGCCCGATACGGCCATTACAATAACTCGATGACTGCTGAAGCCGAGAAACTTGCCTCTGAGGTGCTGGCTCTGCCCTCCTCGGTGAGGGCCTTTCTGGCACATAAGCTGATTGCGAGTCTGGAGGACGATATCGATGACGAAGCAGAAAGCCAGTGGATGCAAGTGATTGACCGCCGTGACGAGGAAGTTAAGCAGGGTCTCGTGACTTGCCGTCCGGTGGCCGAGGTCGTGCGCGAAATCCGGGGCAAATTAGATGCACAACGTCGTCAGTCATCCGGAAGCTGACTGCGAGCTGGAGAAGGCGGCCCTCGATTATGAACGGCGAAATCCGGGCCTTGGACATGATTTCCTGGACGAGTTCGAGTCAACGCTGCGACGCATTTTAGAGGCTCCGGATCGTTGGCGTTGCATTCGCGGCGACAATCGCAAGTTGAACTTTCGCCGCTTTCCTTATGCTGTCGTGTATACGCTCAAGGGCGATACTATCTATATCAAAGCGGTAATGAACCTCCATAGGCGTCCTTTTTATTGGCGCGACCGGCAGTAAGGATGGGGGATTTGCCTTGTAGTCCAGTATGCGTCGGCTCCTCCCTAGAACCATCCCAAATCCAACTTAACGTCCGCATTTCTCCAGGCCATCTCGAACTCGCGCTGTACCCTGGCGGCTTCGTCAACTTTGCCCTGGGCACGAAGAGTCTGCTCCAATCCAAACAACGACCAGCCATTCCTGGGACTCTTCGCTAAATCTTTGCGGAAGACGTTTTCCGCCTCGACCGCCTTGCCATTTTTCAAGAGCGCCGCCCCAAGCGATTGCCGCACCGGATAATACCAGTAAGGCGGCTCCATGTAGGGCATGGCATCCTCAAGCTCGACCCCCGTCTTCAAATGCGTGATACGCTCCTCGGATGTTCCGCGCGCGCCAGCGACTTTCCCCGCGAGTACTTCGGACGCAATGGCTAAAATTTTAGTCCCCGGAAAATAGGGATTGTCCATCGCGATTACTTTCTCAGTTTTGGCTAACTCCAAAAATTTGGTTCGTTCTTCTTCGGCGTCATCCGGCTTGCCTGTTGCTGCCAACGCGACGCCGCGAGCGTAGTGCCACATGGCGACATCAAATGGATACTCCTCCGCCGGCGCAGCTTCCTTCAGCACCTGTTGCCATTGTCCAAAGCGTAGATAGGCGAGCAACGGAAGATATCTCTGCCGCGGTCCTTCCAAAGCGCCGCACCGTAGTTCGGAGGTATATCGGCCTATTTTTCTGGCGGCGGCAAATGAATCCGCGCTTCGGCCTTCCAGTGCGGTTGCGAACCAGAGAAAAAAGACATTATGCGGATAATAGCCGCCAGGATACATCCCCTGTTGCTTACATTGCGCCAAATAGGACTCATCCGACTTCGAGGCCAATTCGTTCATGGTCGAGGCATCGTGGTAACGTCCGACCCGCACGTAAATGTGCGAGGGCATGTGGACCAGGTGCCCTGCCGTCGGGGCAAACTTGCCCAGCCGATCCGCACTCGGCTCCGCAGCCTCTGGATGTGGTCCTGCCTCGACGAGATGGATATGGAGGTGGTCCGCGCCCGGATGCTCTCGGACCTGAGCCAACACTGACTCGACTGCCGCCAGGGCCTCTTTGGCGCTCGGCTTCATCGTTCCGTCCGGCTGCCAATAATTCCACGGCGACGTATCCATCACTGCTTCCGCGAAGAGCGTCTGCACGTCCAAATCCTTTGGGTATTGCCTGGCTACGTCGCGCATCGCCTCCGCGTACGCCTGGTCCAGCGGCGCCCGCGGCTTTGGAGGGTTCTCGGCATAGCGCTTGGAAAGTGCGTTTATATATGCTTGTTCCTTTGGACTGGCTTTACCTTTCAATGCCACTGCTTTTTGCAATGCCTCCCACGCTTTAGGCACGGCTTTGTCGTCCATCGGCATGTTGATGTTGGGGCCGTACGCGTAAGCGATGCCCCAATAGGCCATGGCGCAGTCCGGATCCAGCGTGGCGACTGCCCCAAAGGAACGGATTGCTTCGGCGTGGTTGAAACCGTAGAGCAACGTGAAACCCTGGTCGAAATACTTCTGTGCAAGCTTCGACTTCGTCTTTATTCGATGATGGTGATTGCCTAGCCCCTCGAACAGAGGCGCCGGCAACGGCTCTTTGGCCGCGGTCCTCTGATCGGTCGTTGTCACCCGCGATGTGTCCGATGCGCAACCTACAGACAATATTAAAAGGACTGCTCCCCTCAGGTTTCTTAGTTTCATGGTTCCCGGCTTGGTTAAGTGCTCTCGCGTTGTTAGCACCTCCATTTGGCAGGTCAAGACTCAACAGTTCACTTATCTTTGGCTCGCCCGCGTGGTCCTTTATCTGTAAATTGAGCCAGTAAAGCTTTGATGAAGTCATTGGTGCGTAAATTACTCTGGATCGGAATCGCTCTCTTAGGCGCGTTTGCTTACCTCGTTCTGGCCTTGCACCGCCAGGAACATCTTAATTCGGCTTACATCCTGATCGCTGCCCTTTGTTCCTACGCCATTGGCTATCGCTTCTACTCCAAATGGATCGCCGCCCGCGTGCTCGCTCTGGACGAACGCAGGGCGACGCCGTGCGAAGTGCACGACGACGGAAAAGATTTCGTTAAGACCAACAAGTGGATCGTTTTTGGCCATCATTTTGCCGCTATCTCGGGCCCGGGACCTTTGGTCGGGCCGGTTTTGGCGGCGCAGTTTGGCTATTTGCCCGGCAGTCTATGGATATTGATCGGGGTGGTGCTAGGCGGGGCTGTGCAGGATTTCGTGATCCTCTTCTGTTCCATGCGCCGCAATGGCAAATCGCTCGCGCAAATGGTCCGGGAGGAGCTGAACAGCACCGCAGGCGCGATCGGAATGGCAGCGATCATCGCCATCATGATCATCCTGCTGGCGGTCCTGGCTTTGGTCGTAGTGAAGGCGCTGGCCGAAAGTCCGTGGGGCGTGTTCACCGTGGGCGCGACGATTCCCATCGCCATGCTCATGGGGGGCTATCTGAGGTTCTGGCGCATTGGCAAAGTGCTTGAGGCCTCCGTTTTTGGCGTTGTGTTGCTGTTGTTAGCGGTCTGGGGCGGCCAATTCGTTCATGGAAACGTCAATTGGGCCCGAGCGTTTACGCTCAAAGATATCAGCTTGGCCTGGGCCATTATTCTCTACGGCTTGGCAGCCAGCATTCTGCCGGTTTGGCTCTTGCTCGCGCCTCGCGATTACTTAAGCACCTTCATGAAGCTGGGGACGATTTTCGCGCTGGCTCTGGGTGTCTTTTTTGTCTTGCCGAACTTAAAGATGCCCGCACTGACGAAATTCATTGATGGATCGGGATTGGTGGTCGCCGGCAAGCTTTTCCCCTTCTGTTTCATCACCATTGCCTGCGGCACAATCTCGGGCTTTCACACCCTGATTTCCAGCGGAACGACTCCGAAGATCATCACACGCGAGAGTTATTCACGGTCGATCGGCTACGGCGCCATGTGTCTTGAGTCACTGGTAGCGATCATGGCGCTGATCGCCGCGTGCACACTCGATCCCGGCGTCTACCTCAGCATGAACGTCAAGGGCGAGCCGGCTGCCACCGTGGCCAAAGTCACTGCCCTCGGACCCGATTACCACGTGACCGTCGACCAAATGAACACCCTGGCCCAGTCGATGGGTGAGAAAAACCTTTTCGGCCGGACCGGCGGCGCGGCAACCCTCGCCGTTGGAATGGCCGGAATATTTTCCAAAGCTGTGGGCAATAAGTGGGTCAATCTTTGGTATCACTTCGCCATCATGTTCGAAGCGCTATTCATTCTGACCACGCTCGACGCCGGAACGCGCGTCGGACGCTATTTGCTCCAGGATGTGCTCGGCAATCTCTGGAAGCCGCTCGGCGACACGCGAAACGTCACGGCAAACGTCCTCGCCAGCTTGTTGGTCGTCGCTGGTTGGGGATATTTCCTGATCCAGGGAGTGCGCGATCCACTCGGAGGAATTAACTCGCTCTGGCCCCTCTTCGGAATTGCCAACCAATTGCTGGCCTCGATTGCCCTTTGCCTGGCGACCACTGTGATTCTCAAGATGCAGCTTGCCCCCGCAACCGCTCCGTCGGGCGGCGAGGCTGCTCTGCCAAGGTTTCGCCGCCCGGCATTCGCATTCGTAACGCTTCTTCCATTGCTCTGGCTGCTGTCCGTAACACTCACCGCGGGCTACCAGAAGATCTTTCATGCAGATCCCCGCATCGGATTCCTGGCGCAAGCGGAGACGTTGAGTTCGAAAATCCCCGCGCTCGACCAGGCCCTTACCGCGGCAAAGCAGTCCGGAAGCAGAGAGGCCATTGCGGCGGCCGCGAAGGCCCTGGCAACTACCCGAACCCTTCGCTTCAACAACCTCCTCGACGCCGTGGTCGCAGGTTCATTCCTGGTGCTTGTGACGGCGATTGTGTTCCTGAGCGGGACCGAGTGGCTGCTCCTGTTGCTTCGAAAGCGCCTCGCGCAATTGCACGAATCCCAGGCTGTTTGGTTGCCTGCCTACGCCGTGCCTGAAGGCAAGCCGATTAGCGCGCTGGGAGTGGTCGCTCTTGTCGTTGCTTTGCTGCGCCACTGGAGCGATGAATCGGAAATCGACAGGATGGCCGCGCGTCGGTGTGACAGCCGTGAATGCGTTTGTTCAACCGGGTTCAAAGTCAATCTGAGCGAATCTTCGCTACGACAACAACGCGAACGCGCCTATTTGGAAGCGACGGAGCGCAAGTTCAATAAACCCAATCGTTGTTGTTGACGAACTGATCTCAAAAATGCTTGCCGAAATCCGCCGATTGACTTTCAATCGCACCGTTCGGATCCGACTCTGACTGAGACTCCCTAATCCTTAGCCCATAGCCCAGAAAGGAACAGACTATGTTCAACTTCAAACCCTCTCTCACTCTCGCGGCCATCCTTCTCGGTGCCGCGACCGCCCCGGCCGCCAATATCCCTGTGGTCACGGGTTTTAACGCGATCACCATCCCGACCCTGATTTCCTTGAACTACTCCGCGGACAATGTCTTCTCCACCGCTCAAGATGGGGAGGCCATCTATCGATGGAATGGCGGGACGTGGTCCGTTTTCATTTACTATGCTGATTTGCCTGGTTGGGACCCGATTGCTCCAGTTTTTTTGCCCGGTGAAGGCATTTTCTATTTCGCCCTGGGTCCACAAACTTTCGTGGCGAACTTCCACGCAAATTTGGTCGGAGACGCGTCCGGCTCCGAACGGGGATCTGCGCCGTATCCGAATGGGGCATTGGTCCAGAATCGCTACTATTTCCAAGGTTCGCCAACCGGCCAGAGCGCCTCTTACGAAGACATCTTTGAAGCAGCCCCTAACGACGAAACCGCCTTGTTTCGGTTTATCCCTGCCAGCCCCGACATCAACCCGACCGGCGGCTATTATCGTATCTACCACTATAAGACCGGCGTGTGGACGCCCGAAACACCTGTTATGAACCCATTGGAACCTGTCTTTGTGGTCTATCCTTATCTCAGCCTCAAATACACCCGGACTGGAAACACAATTGATTTCAACTGGCCGCGCGGCCAACTGGAAGAAGCAGATTTCCCCACGGGCCCGTGGCGTAACGTAACCACCTCGGGCAACACTTACTCCGTCACCCCCAATCCGCAGACCGAGCAAGCGCGATACTATCACGTCAGAGAATGATCACAGCATTTTAAACCCGGCTTTGCCAGAATCTGGGGTGACGTTTGGCATGCGCCACACCGATAATGTAAGGCGTATCGCTCTCGACGTAGTAGAACACTTTATAAGGGAACCTGGGTGATTCCGTATCGTCTCGGATTTTCTTCTATATTCTTGAAGATTGTTCTGGTCTCAGCCAGGAACTCAGCGCCCAATCCGTTGCGTCGCTCCTCGTACCAATCGAACGCTTCGGCCCTGTCGCTCTCCGCCTCCGGCCGAACGATAACTCGACGACTCACTTTTTACGCGCAGCGATACGAGCGATAACATCTTCCCAGGGAGAACCCGCCTCGGGATTTTGACGAGCGGCTTCCAGGCGCTCGTCGATGAGGCGCTTGTCCTCGTCGGTCAACACCAGCGCCTCGGGCGCATCCGCAATCGTGTTCCAAATGTCCTCAACGAGCTGCAGGCGCTCCGGCACCGGCAATTGGAGGACATCCGCTGCAGAAAACTTGCTCATGCAAGATAGAATATCAGTAACGCCCAAGCGCTTCAAGCTCTTCGGCCCCCGGCGCCACATAACGAAAATAATACGGCTGAGAGGCCCTCGGGCGTTACGCTGCCGCTTCGTCGCTGGAAGTCGGCTCGTCCTGGAGGCTGGTTTCCAGCAGGAGCGCATTTTCCATTGCCGATTCGACCAGCTTCTTTTGCCGCTCGTCCAGGGGTAGTTCCAGTAAGCGACGGATCGATTGCATCAGGTTCACAGCCGGCATTCGGAGTTGGCCGCGGAAGCTGTTCACGAAGGCGCGTCCCAAACGATCTGCGTCCAGCGAGTTAAAGCGTGTGTTCAACGCGGCGCTTTCCAGGCGGCGGCGTTCCTTTTCCAGGTCGGCGGCTGCCTTCGCCAGGGCGCTGACGCTATCGCGCACCCGGACTTCCATCTGGATAACTTCGGCCGGTGCGGCGCTGCCGCTTTGGCTGATGCGGGTGCGCTCAGCCACGCGCTTGTCGAGTTCGGCTTTGGCGCGTTCTAGCTTGGCGGCACTGCGTTCAACGCGTTCTTCGAGCGCGCTGACTCGGCGCTTGGAACTGGCCGAGACTTTCTGCTCGGTTTTGAGTTTTCCGCTGAGTTGCGTGCGGGTCTTGCGCAAGCCTCCCAGTTGTATTTCGAGCCGCTCGGCGCGCGCCGCTTCTTTCTTATAGCTAAGCTGAGCCTTTTCGGCGGCGGCCTTCAGAGCCTCCAGTTGTTTAGTCAATTTGGACTCGGTTGAACCCCGTTCGGCAATCCGTTGCTCGAGTTTGGCGTTCGCTCGTCCGAGCTCAGTCGTCCTTTCCCGCAGGCGCGTCTCTAACTCCTTGTTTTGACGGCGGACTTCGGCAGCAGCCTGGTGTTCGGCGGCCAAACGAGCCGCAAGCTCCTCCCTGCTCCGCTGCGCGGCGGCCACTTCCTCTTTGGCCCGCGCCACTGCCGCGCTTTCCTTACGATAGGCCGCTTCGGCTCGTTCCGCAGCAGTGCCGGCTTCCTTAAGCTGTTTGTTCAGATTGGATTCCGCAGAGGTCCTTTCGGCGGCATCGTTCTCCAAATCGGCCTTCATGCGCACCAGTTCCGATTCGCTCTCGCGCACTTGCTGCTCCAGTTCTTCGGTTCGGCGACGCGATTCCGCGGCGGCCTGGTGCTCGGCTGCGACGCGCGCATTGAGTTCCTCGAGGGCGCGTTGCGAGACGGCCAACTGCTCCTTAATCCTGGTGGCGACGGAACTCTCTTCTCGGCGGGCAGCTTCGGCCCTCTCTGCCGCCGCTCGTGCCGCTTCCAATTCTTTGCCCAAATTCGATTCTGCGGAGCCACGTTCCGCCACCCGGCTCTCCAACTCCCTCCGAAGGCGGTCGACTTCCGCCGCGCTTTCGCTAAGTTGTTGTTGTAACATTTCCCCGTGCCGCCTCGCCTCTGCAACGGAGTGTCGTTCGGCGTCTACCTTGCCGCCCAGCTCTTCACGCGCGCGCTGCAATGCCGAAAGCTCCTCTTTCGCCCGATGCAGTTCGGCGTGCGCAGCGTCGGCGCGTTCGGTGGCTGCCCTGGCAGCGTCCACATATTCGCGCAAGCGTGAATCGAGTGATCCGTGTTCGGCGGCTCGATTTTCCAATTCTTTTCGCAAGCGTTCGACTTCGCTCGCGCTTTCCCTCAAGCGATGTTCCAGAGATTCGCTTTGTTGCCGCGCCTCGGCGTCGGAATGTTGTGCGGCATTCAGACGCGCTTCGAATTCACCTCGAGCGCGCTGCAAGCCTACAATAGCTTCTTCAAAATGAGCGACCTTCGCTCTCTCTTCTTCCAGGGTTGCTTCAGCCTGGGCCTTGGCGGCCTCCAGTTGTTTGTTCAACTCCGCCTCGACGGACTCATGCTCGGAGGCGCGTTTGGCGAATTCCGTCTTCAGACGTCCAAGCTCCGTCGCAGTGTCGCGGAGCCGTGCTTCCATCTCTTCGTTGTGCTGTCTGGATTCCTTGGCGGCTCGCTGCTCGGCTTCGACTTTCGAACCAAGTTGCTCTTTGGCCCGCTCCAGTTCCGCAATCTGTTCTTTAGCCCGCGTCAGAACGGCATTTTGTTGCCGATAAGCTGTTTCGGCGCTCTGCGCCGCTTCTTTGGTTTCCTCGAGTTGTTCGCGCAGCTCAGCCTGAGCTGAGGACTGTTCGGTGATGCGGGTCTGCAAGTCTGCTTTTACTCGGCCCAACTCGGTGGTGACATCGCGCAGGCGCTCCTGGAAATCCTCGCAACGCCGGCGCGATTCCTCGGCTGCCTCTTGCTCGGAGGCCAGTTTGGCTTGAAATTCGTCTCGCGCGCGGCGCAGTCCCGTCAACTCCTCTTTCGACCGCGTGAAGAGCGTCGTTTCCTCGGTGTGCGTCGCCTCGAGCCGTTCGACATCGCCCCGAGCGGCCTTGAGTTCTTCGCGTAATTCCGATTCGACGGCCCTTTGATGGGCGAGGCGATTTTCCACCTCGGTCTTCAGCCGGGCATTGTCGGTGGCGGTGTGGCGCAGTTTTTCGCGCAATTCTTCAGTTTGCCGCCTCGTTTCTGTGAGAGCGTGCTCTTCGCTGGCGAGCCGGGCGCTCAGTTCGTCGCGCACTCGCCGCAGAGCCGCAACTTCCTCCTTGGTTTTAGTGAAAAGCTGCGTTTCCTCGCGGAAGGCCGCCTCGACGCGATCAGAGACTGCTTTGGAAGCCTCGACCTGCTCGCGCAAGCGGGACTCGACGGGGCCGCGTTCGCTTACATGCTTTTGCAATTCGGCTCGAACCCGGCTGAGTTCTGCCGTGCTCTCCCGCAGTCGATTTTCCAGCTCTGCGCTCTGTCGTTTGGCTTCCGCCGTGGCCTGTTGTTCGGCAGCCACTCTGGCATTGAGTTGGTCCTGCGTGCCTCTGCTCGATCTCGACATTTCAAGCTGTTCGCGCAATTGCGACTCTGCCGCGCTGCGTTCGGCAATGTGACGGTCGAGTGTGGTTTTCACCGCGTCAGCTTCCAGCGCGCTTCTGGTCAGGCGGCGTTCGAGTTCCTGGCAGCGTTGCTTGAACTCCTGCGCGGCTTGTTCCTGCTCGGAAAATTTGCCCGCCAGTTCGGCGCGGGCTTGTTTAGCGCGGGTCATTTCCACTTCGAAACGGCTGGCCTTGGCCGCCTCATCCCTCAGCGCCACTTCGGCTTTGTCAGCGGCTCCTTTGGCCGCTCGCAGGCGGTCCAGCAACTCCCCTTCAAGCGTACCCCGGTCATTGACGCGACCGTCCAGCTCGGCTTTAACTCGGGCAAGGTCTTCGGAACTTTTCGCCAACTCATCATTCTGCTGCGCCAAAAGGACGTTGAGCCCATCGCGCGCCTGCCGGAGCTGCACCAATTCTTCCTGAAATTTTTTCGACCGCGCGAGCTCAGTCTGGTAGGCGGCGTCGGCAATTTCAGCCGCGGTTCTGGCGTGTTGCAATTGCTCGCCCCCGGCTTGCTGAAGCTTGATGTTCTCGAGGGTCAGTTCCTGTAATTTTTTCTCCCAATAGGTCCGCTCCGAGTCTTCCGAAGCGGCAGGAGGGTTGAGGTTTGCCTCCGCCGGCGCCAGGCGCCTCGCCACGGGAGCAGGGGGGCTGGCTGGCGCGGGTCGTTTGTCGCCCAGAGGTTTGTCCCTGGAAATCTCAAACAGCCTGATCTCCTCAGGCATGGCCTCGGGCAAGTTACGTCTCGAACCTTTCCCACCTCCATCTTCTGGAGCATTCTTATCCGATGGTCTCAATGGCGCCGGTCTCTTTCTCACTCCTCCCAGGTGAGCAAGAACGTCGGAGACCATATCATCCACCGAAGTGGATTTCTTTTCGAACACTTTGGTGGCGCCGGTTTTGGTCCCCTTCCAGTCATTCATGTGGGAGTCACTCGCACAAACAAATATCGGCGTCGTCTCGATCCCTTTTTTACGGCGATTTTGTTTGATAAGATCCTGCTCCTACAAATCGGGTAGTG
>Ga0137394_10003208_pt1 | contig 12246 bp, 11 predicted proteins | sample czobulk116metaG_FD_108278 | JGI IMG/M metagenome (GOLD analysis project Ga0137394, IMG submission 108278) | Vadose zone soil microbial communities from Angelo Coast Range Reserve, California, USA - czobulk1.16 metaG | ecosystem: Environmental > Terrestrial > Soil > Vadose zone | place: USA... | reverse complement strand
TATAGGTCTACTTGGCCTCCGCTTTTGGTCTTAGGTCTTTGGCCTTTGAACTTTTTGCCTAGAGGCCTTCACAATCTTCAGAGGCCGAAGACCAAAGACCAAAGACCCAAGACCCAAGACCCAGACCAGATCCTACAGTTGAGCTTAATTCAACCCAGGACAGACAGGAATCTCTGTCCTAAGCCGAGCTACTTGGCTCTTTCGATGTAGCGGCCTTCGGTGGGATCCACGCGAATGCGGTCGCCTTCGTTAACAAACGGCGGAACGGTAACCGTCACTCCATTCTCGAGCGTGGCCGGTTTGTTTACGTTCGAAACAGTTGCGCCTTTCATCGAGGGCTCCGTGCGCGTGACGGTTAGTTCCATGGAAGGTGGCAAGTCAATGCCTATCGGCGCGCCTTCGTAAAACTCGGCTTGCAGCTTCAGACCAGGCGTCAACCATGGCGCCGCGTCACCCAACTCTTCTTCACTCAACGCCACCTGCTCGTAGTTTTCCGTATTCATGAAATGATGATGCGAACCGTCAGAATACATATACTCCATCTCGTGCTGCTCCAGGCTTGCACGTTCCACCGAATCGTTGGAACGGAAGCGGTGCTCAAAAGACGAGCCGGTCTTAATGTTCCTGAGCTTCGCTTGCACCATCGCGCGCAGATTGCCGGGGGTGTGGTGGCGAAACTCCATCACTTTGCACAGGTCGCCATTGAAAAGAATCACCATTCCGCGGCGAATCTGAGTTGCTGAAATAGCCATATGATTATTTAAGTCTCCGTCTAATGCGTCTATATAGATACCGCGAGCTGCTACTGATGAGCCTCCGGGCCTGTTTAGGAAACGCGTAGTCTAGCGAGTCGGGGCAATCCTTGTCCAGCAAAGCCGCGACTGGAGAGATTGATGGGCGCGCGTACTGGTCAATACAGTATTCGCATTAATGATCAGTGGCGCATTTGCTTTGAATCGATGGAGGGCGGTGGTCAGAACGTCGAAATTGTGGATGGCGGATTCAACTTGGAAGTTCAACAGAACATTGTTGTCGCTTCGCCCCATTAGGGGCGAGATGTTTATGGTTGGCGGTCCTTTTTTTCTCCTAAGCTCTGTAGGAGCGTGACCGCCTTTGCCGCCTCGGCAATCTTCCGCTGCCGGATTTCGCTCCTGAAGGAGCTAAATCCTTGGGTGGGGGTTGGTAGCTATGAATATCTCGCTCCTCTGGAGCGAAAACGAATGCCACTGTTGCACTTGTAAGTTGAATTCACCGATTATCATTGAGGAAGAAAAATATGTCTAAGAAGCAGCTCAAGTCCGTGCATCCTGGTGAAGTCCTCCTGGAGGAATTTCTGAAGCCGATGGGTCTAAGCCAGAATCGCTTAGCGTTCGATCTCGTTGTGCCGCCTCGACGAATCAATGAAATTGTATCAGGGAAGCGGACGGTTACTGCTGATACGGCTCTGAGGTTGGGTCGCTATTTCCGTATGTCGCCGCAGTTTTGGTTGGGACTGCAAATGGATTACGATCTCGATGTCACCGCGGATGCACTTGCCCATCGCTTAACCCGGGAGGTGAGGCCTCACGCTGCCGCTGCTTGAAGATGGAATCCGGCAGATCACAGAGAAAGGCGACCCATTCCGAAAACCATAAGCTCCGAAACGAGCCGCCTCTTCGAGGAGCCCACCTACCTCGTTTCTGTAAACGCCTTACCGCCGGCAGGGTTCCAATAAGTACTAGGCGGCGCGGGTCCGCGGAACTCGACGTTGACGAGCGACTTGCTCGAGCCAACGCTGGGCTTCCTCATACCTGGCAAAGCGTCGCTCATCCTGGCGGAATGCAGAGGTGTGATAATAACGACGCCCGTTGATCATTCGAGCCGCATGCTTAATGTGGAGCATTTCGTGATAGAGAATGAATTCAACGAACCAATCCGGCACTTGCGACGAGTCGAGCGACTTGCTGATTGTAATTGTCTCATACACGCGATCGTGATGACCGAGGATGCTTCGTGTTTTGCGTTGCGACCAGGTAAGCGTAGGTTTTTGCAGACTTGAATCAAAATATCGGCGATTCAGTTTGGAAAACATTTTATCCAGGTCATAGGCATTGCCCTGGGCGCTGGAAATCATTTTCCGGCCACGATGTCTGCGGGCAATGTCTGACGAACGCATTACATTGGGTGTCAAAGTGTAGTCGCGATAAACTCGTTCGTGAACGGCAGGTACCTTCTTACCGAGCAGCCGGGCGACCAATACGAAGGCCAGGGACCGCATAACTTCGGGCGGACAATCTTTGATTAAGTCTGACAGACGCACATAAACCTGGCCAGACCGCACCCGGATCGTGTGACGTAATCCAGCGTATGGATAGAAACGAACATCGATCACAGGTATTCCGCGGTTCCTGCCGAGATGATGGAAGGCATCAAGGAAAAGTTTCTTTACGTCGTTCATTGCCCACTGCTCCAGGACACTTCGCGGAATTCTCGTTCAAATTTTACTCTGACGATGCAGGAAGAGGCAGGACCGTTCTGACTCCCGGCTACCGACAGTTAACCCGTGGGGTTCGAGCTACTGACTGTCAGATGCTGTGCCCATATTACGGAGAACCCAGTCGGAGCGTCAATTGATCGGGGGTGGGGCGTAAAAACCCAAAGAAAAACGGCATTTTTCACGTGCGGATTGGGGTCAAAACTGGGCCGAGCCTTGTCGGAATCGGTTGCCGAGCGGTGTCGAAGATGCAAAGCTGATGTCTGGAAACTCGGGTTGCGGCTGTGCCGCCTGATGTGCGGTGGCGGCTTTGCCCCACCGGAAGTGATCACTCTAATGATTTCGGGCTACGCCCGTGCCTTGGGGCGCAGCCCGAGATTCGCACAGGAGTAAGACGGCAGGGCACAGCCCTTCCGCACATCGGGCGGCAGAGCTGCAACCCGAGTTTTCAAACCAATCTCTAAGCACGGTGTGAATGAGATCGCACAAGCGCCTCGGACTCAAATGGGCCTTCGCGTTCGGCGAAAAGTGCGGAGAAGACAATCCTTCAAACTGCCCCACTACGAGCACAACCAAACGGTTTGCAGGGCGGCAAATGATTCCTCTATACTGCGATGAGGTCGTTAATTAGTACCTTGATGGTCTTCTCTCCGCGGCGTTGAGCCTGAACGACAGATTGGACGTTTTCAATAGGAGTTCGCCGTAACCGATAACTGATGCCCCGTCGCATTTCAACCTCCCAAAGCAGAGAAACCGACATCCTTGGCGCTCGTGCTCAAGCTGTGCTTGCTGCCGTCATCAAGGAACACCTGGTTACAGGCGAAGCTGTAGGCTCGCTGGTTTTATCGGATCGGTTCTCCAACAATCCGGGCTGGAGCTCGGCAACGATAAGGAATGTCCTGTCAGAATTGGAAGAAGGCGGACTGGTGGAACAGCCACACACGTCAGCCGGCCGAGTACCAACCGATCAGGGTTATCGCTACTACGTCGATAATATTTTGGAAGAGGCTCGACTTTCTAGAGCAGACCTTCGGGCTATCGATAAGGTTTTCACGAGCGGTCTCGATTCGGCGACTTCGTCGGATCGTATTATGGAAAAGATGTCCCATGCGCTCTCCGAACTCTCAGAGAATGTGGGAATAGTGGTTTCACCAGCACATACTGAGAACCGGCTCAATCATATTGAGTTCGTTCAACTTCCTGATAAACGAATTCTGGTTGTCCTGGTCACGACCTCAAATACCATTCACAACAAGCTCATTCGGCTGGACGACAACATCACCCAGGAGGAACTCGAACAGACCGCGCGTTATCTGAACTCCGAGTATAGTGGGAAGAGCCTGGTCACCATTCGAGCCGAGATTCTCGAGCTGATGAGAGAGGAAAAAGCCCTCTATGATCGGTTACTCAGAAATGCGATCCTGCTTTGTGACATGAGCCTCGAGGGTGAAGAGTCTGGAGACGTTTATGTAGATGGGGCCTCCAATATTCTCTCGAAACCCGATTTTGTTGATGTTGACCGGATGCGCGAGTTGTTTCGGACGTTTGAAGAGAAGTCCCGTTTGATCAAGATCCTTAATGAGTGCGTCTCTCGCGAACAATATACAACCGCCAGCGACGTTCACGTTGTTATCGGCCGGGAGCATCCGATCTCGTCGCTGCGCAATTGCGCTCTGATTACCGCGCCCTATCGGCTTGGTTCAAACGAGCACCTTGGCACGCTGGGGGTTGTAGGTCCAATGAGGATTGAGTATTCGCGCATTATGGCTATGGTAAACTACATGGCGCGTCTGATTGAGCGGCGACTTGACGAGGAAGCGCGAGTTTGAGTAGGCACCGAAGCCTTCAGCAGAATCGAACATACAATGGCACCTGAAGAAAAAGGACACACGTCTAATCGCATTCCGGTCAATTTCTCTGACGGAGATGACGAAACAACTTCCAGTGCTCAAGCTGGAGGACCTGATTTAACCGCACAGCCAAACGAAGAGTGGGAGATTGATTTGGACAGCGATGCTAACGAGCAGGAACCGGTTGATAGCGGTTCGCCTCCAAGTCCGTCTTCCCAAGCCGATGGCTCAACGGGAGAAAGTGCTCCGAGGGGCGGTGGTCCCGAGGTTGCTGAATTGGTGGCTACGAGGGCCGAGCTGAAAAGACTTGAAGGTGAGGTCAAGGAACTAAAAGACAGCCTGGCGCGGCGGCAAGCGGATTTTGAGAACTACCGGAAGAGAATGGATCGCGAACGCGCCGAAACCTACAATCGCGTGGTTGCTGATATTGCGGCGAAGCTACTGCCGGTGCTTGATAACTTGAAAAGGGCTTTAGAGACGGAAGCCTCGCTTGAGGCGAGCGAATCGGACGAATTTCGGCATTTCCTGAGCGGCGTTGATCTGATCTACAAGCAACTCGCCGGTGTGCTTGACGCTCTGGGCGTGAAGCCAGTGCTGGCGGAGGGCGAACAGTTTGATCCGCATCTTCATGAAGCGGTTGTCACAGAACCCACCGACGACTATGAACCTGACACCGTTATTCAAGAGATCGTTCGTGGCTTCAAAATAGGCGATAAGTTGATTCGTCCTTCATTGGTGAAGGTAGCAGTCAAAAAGTGATTCAAGGGCCCGGAACCTGAGACCTAAACTCAAATGGGAAAAGCTATCGGAATCGACTTGGGTACCACGAACTGCTGCGTCTCTATCTTAGAGGGCGGCGCGGTTCAGATTGTGCCCAACAAGGAAGGTGGACGGACCACGCCCAGCGTAGTTGGTTTCACTGATAAAGGGGAACGCCTGGTGGGGCAGATAGCGAAACGCCAGGCGGTGACTAATGCGGCCAATACCGTTTACGCAGTCAAGCGGCTAATCGGCCGCAAATACAACTCGACCGAAGTTCAGCGCATGCGTGAAACTTCAGCGTTTGAGATTGTAGATTCGCCAAACGGTGACGCCCGCGTGCGCGTGCAGGGGAGGAGCTATAGCCCACCCGAGTTATCCGGGATCGTGCTTCAGCGCTTGAAGGCTGCGGCTGAAGACTTCCTCGGGGAGCCGGTAACCGATGCGATCATCACCGTTCCCGCATACTTCGACGATTCGCAGCGACAAGCTACCAAGGACGCAGGGAAGATTGCCGGGTTAACGGTTGAACGCATCATCAATGAACCGACAGCGGCGGCACTGGCATATGGACTGGGTCGATCCGGTGTCGAACGAATCGCGGTTTACGACCTTGGTGGAGGCACCTTCGACATCTCGATTCTCGAGATGAGCGACGGTGTTTTCGAGGTTCTTTCGACCTCGGGTAATACGTTTCTTGGCGGCGAAGACCTCGACGAGAGGATCATGAACTGGATGGCCAATCAGTTCCTGATGGACACTGGAATTGATCTTCGCAAGGATCGGCTGGCACTGCAGAGACTAAAGGAAGTGGCCGAACGAGCGAAGTGTGAGCTGTCATCTTCCACTGAAACTAATATTAATCTTCCGTTCATTGCCGCCGATGCCACCGGGCCAAAGCATTTCAACAAGGTGCTGACCAGGGATGAGTTTGAAGGGCTAATTGTAGATCTAATTGATCAGACCGTTGAACCCTGTAAAAAGGCGATTCAGGATGCGAAGCTGCAGCCAACCGACATTGACAAAGTAATTTTAGTCGGTGGCCAAACGCGATCCCCTATTGTGGAACGAACGGTGGAAAGAATCTTCGGTAAGAAGCCTTCGGCAGAAATCAACCCCGACGAAGTCGTAGCAATGGGAGCGGCTATTCAGGGGGGTGTGCTAACCGGCGAGGTGAAAGACATCGTTCTCCTGGACGTCTTGCCGCTTAGTCTGGGACTGGAAACTCGCGGTGGTTTGTTCACCAAGATCATCGATCGAAATTCCACAATTCCATTGCGCAACAGTCTTACGTTCACCACGGTGGTCGACAATCAAACGTCGGTAGAGATTCATATTTTGCAGGGTGAGCGTGAAGTTGCTGCGGGAAATCGTTCGCTGGGGAAATTTGAGCTGGTGGGGATTCCTGCGAGTCCGCGCGGTGCACCGCAAATTGATGTCACCTTCGAAGTTGATGCGAACGGTATAGTTTCAGTCTCGGCGTTGGACAAAGCGACTGGGCGAGAGCAGCAAATGCGCGTCACTCCGACCTCCGGACTCGCGCCGGATGAAATTCAGAACCTCATAAAAGAGGCGGAAGGGTTTGCTGAAGCCGATCGTGCCGCGAAAGAGGTTGTGGTCTTTCGCAACAAGTTGGAGTCGTTGCTGCGCAACACCCAAAAGTCGTTTGAAAAGTTTGGAGGAATGCTTTCGGCCAACGATCAGGATATTGCGAACCGGGTTTTCTCGGAAGCCGAAGCTGCCACCAAGTCGGAAAGCCGTGAGGAGATTGATAAGGCCCTGACCGCACTCGAGCGAGTTGCTGGTCAGCTTACTTCCGCAATGATGAATCCTCCCGAAGAATCCTCGACCACGGACTCAAAGATGCCTTCAAGCGAATTTACTAAGTTCTAAGCCGTCAATAACAAAAATAATAACGAGAGGTTTTGGAAAGTTTGGATGAGTAAACGAGATTATTACGAGGTACTCGATGTTAACCGCACGGCCTCCGATCAGGAAATAAAAAGCGCCTATCGCCGGCTGGCGGTGCGTTTTCACCCTGACAAGAATCCGGGTGACGCAAGCGCCGAAGAGAAATTCAAGGAAGCAGCGGAGGCTTACGGTGTACTGGCCGATGCTGAACAGCGTCAACGTTATGATCGGTTTGGACATGCCGGGGTTTCGAGTGGCGCCGGTCAAACCTGGGGTGCTCCGGGATTCGGCGGTATCGAAGATATCCTGGGCGATCTATTTGGATTTGGCGACGTGTTCGGCGGCGGCCGCGCCGGAGGAGGCCGTTCGGCTGCGCAGCGCGGCGCGGATCTCCGTTACGATTTGGAGATTTCGCTGGAGGAAGCCTACAGCGGGATGACAGCGCAGTTGCGAATTCCGCGGCTTGAAACGTGCGAGCCTTGTAAGGGAAACGGTGCCGCTGCCGGCACGCAGCCTGAAACCTGTAACAACTGTGGTGGCACGGGCCAGGTACGTTACCAGCAAGGGTTCTTTTCTGTGGCGCGAACTTGCTCGGCTTGTCGTGGCGCCGGTCGCGTTGTTAAGACTCCTTGCCCGGAGTGCCGCGGAGCTGGACGCATTGAGCGCGAGAAGCAGATGGAGGTTAGGATCCCCGCGGGAGTCGAGACCGGTTCGCGTCTGCGCGTTCAGGGTGAAGGCGAGTCTGGGACGCAGGGCGGACCGTCAGGCGACCTTTATGTTGTGATTCATCTCGCCGAGCATGAGCGCTTTGAGCGGCAGGGAAGCAATCTTTACGCATCTTTGCCGATAACTTTCGCGCAAGCAGCATTGGGTGCCGACGTTTTCGTAGGGACCATCGATGGCGAAGAGAAAATCAAGGTCCCCCACGGGACTCAGACAGGCACCGTCTTTCGCATAAAAGGTAAAGGCATGCCCGTACTCGGCGGCCGAGGACGCGGAGACCTGTTCGTATCGGTTAGTGTCATTACGCCGACATCATTGACCCGTGAACAACGAAAGCTTCTCGAGCAGCTGGCCGTAGTCGAGAACAAGGATCTGGAAGACAAAGGTCTGGTCGATAAGGTTCGCGATATTTTCGGTTAGTAGTAGCGCGGTGGTGCTGGGAGCGCAGGCGTCTCGCCTGCCAAAAGCGGCGACAGCCGCGCAGGATTTAGCTTGACGCACCATTCTTAGCTGAGGGGCAGGACGATCCACGAAATCCCACGAAATAACTCGAACTAAGAGTTTCTTTTCGTGTCGCTTCGGGTGATTTCCTAGCACCCCAACGCGGGCTGCGGCGTTCCCCGCATGGATCGTTCTTAGTTTCAGCCACCTGCCAGGATTCGATGTACGCTGAAACCGATTTAAACACTCTACCGCGGAGCACAATATGAAGTTTTCCCCCCACGTTCGCCTGTCACTTTTCCTCCTTGCAGCTCTTCTAATCGCCAGTTCTTCCATCGCCCACGCGCAGGACAGCATGCAGCGCTGGCAAAGCTTTGATTTTTCAAAAACCGCTCTGAAAGCCGCTGACGTCGCCAGCCTGCCGCCGGAGGATTTGAAGCTTTTGCGCGGGATTGTCTTTGGGCGGCACGGCCGCGTATTCAAGGACGCCGATATCCGCGTCTACCTTGAGGCTCAGGATTGGTACAAGCCGAATTCTGACTTCAATAATTCGATGCTCAACAACACTGAGCGTCGAAACCTCGACATCATTCGCGTCGCGGAGGCGGCCAAGCACCCGACCGTCCAGCCTGGAGACATGCGCTACTGGGTGACGCGTCCGCTCACCCCAAGAAAACTCGGTACGCACAGCGGCGCCGAGTGGCGTGTGTTGCGGGCGGAGGTTGAAGCAATTCATGGCAAACGTTTCGAAGAGCCATGGCTTCAGCAGTATTTCGATGAGCGCTATTGGTATAAGCCGAGCAGTAAGTACGATCCAAAAACACTGTCTGTACTCGAGCAGAAAAACCTGCTGGCGATTGAGGCGGCGCAGAAGAAAGCTCGCAAGGTTGCCTTGGCTCCCGGCGACATGGAGCTATTTGAGGACAAGCTAATTTCCGCGCAGATGCTGCACGGCTTGAGTTTGAATGAGTTGCGTCTGCTGCGGAATGAGGTCTACGCGCGTCACGGGCGACAGTTTCAGGCTCCCTGGCTTTCCCAGTATTTTTTCGGACAGCCCTGGTATCAGCCCAACGAGAACTTCAAAGACGAAGAATTATCTGGTCCTGACAAAACAAACGTGGAAACGATTGTCGCCTATGAAAAGAAGATCCACGATGAACTTGGAAGTAAGCCAGTCACACGGTCTCTGCTGGATGGTTTGTTCGTCGAGGACGCGGCGAAGATGCGCCAGGAAATTTACGCCCGGCGCGGCAAAGTCTTCGCGAAGGAGCCTTGGTTTCAGACCTATTTCGAGAGCTTCACCTGGTATAAGGCCAACCCCGAATTTAAAGAGACTCAACTGAGTGAATTGGAGAAGCGTAACATCGCGACGATTGCCGCCTACGAGAAAAAGGCGGTGAGCGCGATGAGCGTCATCGAGGGTTGATAAGGCCCACCTCCGGCCTCGCGTGTCGAGACCAGCAACAGTAGGCAGAAAGCAGTAAGCAGTAAGCAGAAGGCAGTAGGCAGGAAAAACTTTGAGGCCGGTTTCAGAAGGAGCCAGCCTCTCTTATTTCAGACTTGTTGAGGCTTTGAGCGCGACTCTTTGGAGTGCGCCGGCTCGACGGCGCTTTGGTCCGCGGCGGCTTGACGCCGCTTTCTCGCCAAAGACTCAACTCATCCCCAAACGAGACAACAATAGAATTCTACAGTCGATAACGAACCTTCGCCTTCCTCAGCGCCTCTTCTTCGTTATCGACGTTTTGCAAACGCAACGTCACGTCAGCATTCAAATCGAAACCTGCCCGTTCGCCCGCCTCGAGTTTCACTGTTCCGGCCGCCGCAATCATCGCAGCGTTGTCTGTTGAAAGATGTGGAGAAGGGAAGTAAACAGGAATTCCCAAACGGGTTGCAGCCTCACGAGCTGCGTCTCTCAAAGCGCCGTTGCAGGCGACGCCACCGGCGACGATCAACGTCTTCGGCGCATAGCTCTCGGCGACCCGTTCGGTGGTTCCCACCAAAGATCTTACGACGATATCCTGAAAGCTGGCCGCGAGATCTTTAATCGCTTGCGAGGGTTCCTCGCCATTTGCCCCCGGCTGCAATCCGCTCTCGCGCACGTGTTTAGTGACGGCGGTCTTTAGACCACTAAAGCTGAAATCATTCGAGCCATCGCCCATCCTCGGCACGGAAAACTTGACTGCCTTCGGATTACCTTCACGAGCCAGCCGCTCGATGATTGGCCCGCCCGGATAACTAAGGCCGAGCATCTTGGCCACCTTGTCGAAGGCTTCGCCGGCTGAATCATCGCGAGTGCGCGCGAGCACTTTGTATTTGCCCGGTGCGGGAACTAAAAACAGATTGCTATGTCCGCCGGAAACGATCAGGGCCAGCGCCGGATACTCCACCGGAGGATTCCCAAACGCCACGGAATAGACGTGACCCTCGATATGGTTTACCCCAACCAGCGGCTTCTTGAGTGCAAACGCCATCGCCTTCGCATAAGACACGCCCACCAGCAGCGATCCCACCAGGCCCGGGCCAATCGTCACGGCGATCCCATCAATATCGTTGGGCTCGACGTCGGATTGCGCGAAAGCCTCTTCGACGATTGGAACGATCTTGTCGAGATGCTCGCGAGAGGCGATCTCAGGGACAACACCACCAAAGCGTTTGTGGGTTTCCACCTGCGAAGCAATAACAGATGAGACGATTTCACAGCCATCGCGAACAATGGCGGCCGCAGTTTCATCGCAAGACGTTTCAATGCCGAGAACAAGCATGAATGGATTCTAACAATGATTCTGTGAGCAGGCGAACTGGAGAAAACCAGCCTTAGAAAGGATTGGCCGCTTTTTCGAAGAGCGGGGGCATGCCCACCTTCCCAACCCCGAGATTATCCAAATGGGCTGTGATTCTTGGATTTGAAGCCTTTGATCGAGTTCAATGTCCAGGCCTCGGTGTCTCGGGGTCGGGAAGGCGGGCATGCTCCCGCTCAGGTAACCGGGGTCACTTGCTTTGATAGAAACTCAGTGCCGGCTCGCCCTGCTTAAGAACACGGAAGCGGCGCAGGTTGCCGAGTTCATCCGGCAACTCCTTCTTGTGATGATGCTCGACGATAAGCAAACCGCTTTCGGTTAACAGCCCGGGGGTGTTGACGTCGAACGAGTTCAGCACTTGAAGGTAGTCGGTTGCATAAGGTGGATCGAAGAACACAATGTCCCATGGCTCACGCTTCTCGCGGCTTACCTGACGGAGGGCCTGACGAAGAAAGTCTGCCGCCTCCGCCTGCACTATTTGTCTTTCCTCTTTCGGAGTCTTGCATAGTTCAAGGTTCGCTTCGATCAACGCAACCATCTTTCGCGAACGATCGACGAACGTGACGTGAGCTGCGCCCCGCGAGAGCGCTTCAATGCCAACGGCACCAGAACCGGCACAAAGATCGAGGAAACGCGCGCCTCCGATTCTAGGAGCGATTACGTTGAAAAGCGTCTCACGCAGACGATCCGACGTCGGTCGCACCTCAAGCGATGGCGGACTCTTCAAGTTTCGGCTACGATATTTTCCGGCGATTATTCGCAATGTTTTGATTCTGCCCCAACCGGGAAATCAATCCGCAGATTGCGCAGATTACAGAGAACAGAAGAAAGGGCAAGGCAGTTTCAAATATTTAACGCTTCTGATCCAAGTTCTCTTCTGAATCTGCGTAATCTGCGGACGTTTGATCACCCAACCGCCGCCAAACCGAACCGAGGATCAGACTTCACACGCTCGATCATCTTCGAAGTCTCGACAGACTTCTCGCCTTTCGCTAAATAAAACTCAGCTTCTTTGCGCGCACCCTCAAGGAATTGCTGATCGCGAACCAGATTGGCCACGCGAAATTCCGGCAGGCCTGACTGTTTGGTTCCCAAAAGTTCACCGGGTCCTCGTATCTCCAAATCCTTTTCCGCAATCACAAAGCCATCGTTAGTTTTTGCCATGATCCCCAACCGCTCGTTTGCGACAGCCGTTTTCTTATCTGACGTAAGGAGTACGCAATAACTCTTTTCCGCGCCGCGGCCCACACGTCCCCGTAGTTGATGAAGTTGAGAGAGCCCAAATCTTTCG
>Ga0137394_10003207_pt1 | contig 12247 bp, 7 predicted proteins | sample czobulk116metaG_FD_108278 | JGI IMG/M metagenome (GOLD analysis project Ga0137394, IMG submission 108278) | Vadose zone soil microbial communities from Angelo Coast Range Reserve, California, USA - czobulk1.16 metaG | ecosystem: Environmental > Terrestrial > Soil > Vadose zone | place: USA... | reverse complement strand
TTTCCAGTCGCGCTGCCATTCCAGGAGCGCACCGATCGTGGTCAATCGGACGGCGCCGGCCTGCACCATTCGAGACAGTGCCGCTTCCTGTGCCGCATTCGATGTCGCGCCGCAGCAATCCTCGACGACATAGATGTTGTAGCCCGCATCGAGCATTTCGATGGTTGGCCAGGTCACGCACACTTCTGTCCACAAGCCGGTCAAGATAATGTTTTCCCGCCCTGTGTCATGGATCGCCTGCCGGAAACCCGCGTCATCCCACGAGTTCATGGAACTGCGTTCGATAACCGTCTGGCCCGGAAACACGTCCAGCAACTGCGGCCAGACGTAACCGCTGAACGATTCGGTTTCGACGGCCGTAATCACCGCCGGAACGCGAAATTCTTTGGCGACTTTGGCAAGCAGCGTCACGTTGTTCATCAGCAGGGCGCGATCGATATTCGCCACACCGAAAGTCATCTGTGGTTGGTGATCGATGAAGACGATCGCACTATCTTGCGGCGTGTACAGTTTGGGGACATTGGTCATGATGGTTTCTCCTGTGAAATGAAGTCAGCTGTGTTCATTGGAACGAACGATGGTAGTAGTGCAAAAAGGCAACCAAACGTGCTGAATGATGGAAAGCCCTGTGTCGATGAGAGTAAGCGATACGATGCAGGCGAGCCCGCCGTCCGGTGTCGGCGCTGTCGAACAAATGTCGAAAGCGACCGACATTGCCGGCTGGGGCATCCTGTCAGTTGGAGTGGTGATTCCTTAGCGGGTGGAATCAGCGCGTGCGGGAAGACAGTGTCGGCTGGAGTCGGGGAATATCGGGGCACTCCGACAGAGGTTCACGGGCGATCATCCAGCATTCCCGGGCGATCGCCCATTCCTCCTGCGCTCGAATCAGCAGGACGCGCACTGATGAATCTGCTTTTGCGATATCTGCGTCCGGCGCCGTGCGCAGATTGGCAACGGTATCGAGCTCGATCCCGAGAAACGAAAGTTTGCTGCAGGTGGCGTCGCGAACCTCAGGCGAGTTTTCTCCCACTCCGGCGGTGAAGACAAGCGCATCAATTCCCCCAAGTACAGCCGCCATCGCTCCGATTCCCGCCTGCAGGCGATGCACATACATGTCGAAGGCCAGCCTGGCTCGCGAATGGCCTTGTCTCATCGCAGCCAGAACCTGGCGCATGTCTTCGGAAAGACCGGAGATTCCGAGCAACCCCGACCTTTGATTGAGCACATCGTCAATGTCGTTCGGCTGCAGGTGGCCCTGACGCAACAAGTAAGTAAGGATGCCGGGATCAACTGAACCCGAACGGGTGCCCATCATCAGGCCTTCGAGAGGCGTGAAGCCCATAGTCGTATCAATACTGCGACCTTCTTGAATGGCCGCCAGTGAACAGCCATTGCCGAGATGACACGTTACGAGTTTGAGGCTGTTCAGGTCCCGCTTAAGAAGTTGGGCGGCGCGCCCCGCGCAATACTGATGGTTGATACCGTGGAATCCGTAGCGTCGGATGCCGGCACTGAGCCATTCGTAGGGGCCGGGGTATGTCGCCGCAGCCGGAGGAATTTTGCGATGGAAACCCGTGTCGAAGACGGCCACTTGAGGGATATCGCCGAACAGCTTTTCCATCGCCTCGATTCCTTCCAGCTCGGCACGATTGTGGAGTGGAGCGAATGCAGAGACGCTTGCAATTCCGGACTTCAGGGCAGGAGTAATCCGAACGGGTTCTTCGTATTGCTCGCCGCCGTGAACGATCCGATGCCCAACTACACTGATGTCGGCAGGTGAAGTGACCACCGGTGAGTCGCCGCTCCACAGAGTCGCGACCAAGCCTTCTACCGCCTCGACACGCGACGACACCCGGCTTTGAGCTCGCCGTGGCGGTCCGGACGAGCTCCTGACTACAGTATCGGCCGTCTCGCCATGCCATTCGATCCTGGCTTCCCACACGTGACCGGGCGGATCGTCTGGCAAATTCCCAGCAAACTCGAACAAGGAAATCTTGTGGCTGCTGGAACCTGCATTGAGTACAAGGATCTTCATCGTTCGTATCGCCAGACCCAGTTTTTGACTTCCGTCATATCGTCGCCGTACTCACGCGTGTACCGATTGTGTTCCGCCAGTTTGTCGCGAAGGAACTGCTCGAAGTGAGCGCCGATGCGTTGCAATCGGGGCACTCGAGTGACGGCGTCACCGGCAAGGTGATAACGATCGAGATGATTCGATACCGTCATGTCGAACGGCGTGGTGGTCGTGCCTTCTTCCTTGTAGCCGTGGACATGGATATTGCCGTGACCATGACGCCGATAAGTCAGCCTGTGGATTAACCACGGATATCCGTGATAACCGAAGATTACCGGTTTGTCCGTCGTGAACATGGAATCGAATTCGGAATCCGAAAGACCATGGGGGTGCTCACTCGAAGGCTGCAGCGTCATCAGGTCGACCACGTTAACGACGCGAATCTTGATGTCAGGGAAGTGCCGGCGGAGAAGATCAACCGCGGCGAGGGTCTCCAGCGTCGGCACGTCACCGGCACAAGCCATCACCACGTCCGGCTCACTATCCTGGTCGGTGCTGGCCCAGGACCACACTCCAATTCCTTTGGCGCAGTGCGCGATGGCAGCATCCATATCGAGCCACTGAAGCTCCGGTTGCTTGCCGGCAACGATCACGTTTACGTAGTGACGGCTGCGCAGACAGTGATCCGCCACGGAAAGAAGAGTGTTCGCATCGGGCGGCAGGTACACCCGGATGATGTCGGCCTTCTTGTTCATCACCGAATCGATGAAGCCGGGATCCTGATGACTAAAGCCGTTATGGTCCTGGCGCCAGACGTGAGACGTCAGAAGATAATTCAATGAAGAAATAGGACGACGCCATGGAATGTTGCGCGTAGTCTTCAGCCACTTCGCGTGCTGATTGAACATCGAGTCCACGATGTGAATGAAGGCTTCATAGCAGGAAAAGAGACCGTGGCGGCCTGTCAATAGATAACCCTCCAGCCAGCCCTGGCACATGTGCTCGCTGAGCACCTCCATCACACGGCCGTCGGATGACAGGTGCTCGTCCGTCGGCACAAGCGGTCCCATCCACGTTTTGTCCGTGACCTGATACAACGCATCGAGACGGTTCGACGCCGTCTCGTCGGGCCCGAACACACGAAAGTTGCTCGCTTCCTGGTTCAACTTCATCATGTCACGCAAAAAGGCTCCCAATACCTTGGTCGACTCGGCGATCTCGGCGCCGTGCTTCTTCACGGGTACCGCGTACTTGCGAAAGTCGGGCATCACAAGATCTTTCAGGAGCAACCCGCCATTGGCATGCGGGTTCGATCCCATGCGCCGATTACCTTTGGGCGCCAGTTCCGCAAGCTCGGGAATGAGCTTGCCGTCCTTGTCGAAGAGCTCTTCCGGCTTGTAGCTCCGCATCCACTCTTCGAGAATCTGCAAGTGTTCCGGTTTCTCGCGCACATCGGCCACGGGCACCTGATGGGAGCGCCACGTTCCCTCCACCGGCTTGTTGTCTACAGATTTCGGGCCAGTCCAGCCTTTTGGAGTGCGCAAGACAATCATGGGCCATGTGGGCCGTCTGACAGACCCGGTCTCGCGAGCATCCCTCTGGATGGCGCGGATTTCTTCGATAATCGTGTCGAATGTGGCCGCCATGAGTTGATGCGTGGGTTCCGGATCGTGGCCTTCCACGAAGTACGGTTTGTATCCGTAACCCGCGAACAGGTTCGTCAAGTCCTCATCGCTGAGCCGCCCGAGCACGGTGGGATTCGCGATCTTGTAACCATTCAGATGCAAAATCGGAAGCACCGCTCCATCACGTGCAGGATTTAGAAATTTGTTGGAATGCCAGCTCGTCGCCAACGGGCCCGTTTCACATTCGCCGTCCCCCACGACACAACAGGCAATCAAGTCAGGGTTATCGAAGGCGGCACCATATCCATGCACCAGCGCATACCCCAGCTCTCCACCTTCGTGAATCGATCCTGGCGTTTCCGGCGCAGCGTGGCTGGGAATGCCTCCAGGAAATGAAAATTGCTTGAAGAGCTTGCGCATGCCCTCTTCGTTTTGTTGAATGCCGCTGTAGAACTCACTGTAGGTACCTTCCAGGTAGGTGTTCGCCACCATACCCGGCCCGCCGTGTCCCGGACCGCAGATGTAAATCATGTTGAGGTCATTCAATTTGATGATGCGGTTGAGATGGGCGTAGATGAAATTCAGTCCCGGCGTCGTACCCCAGTGTCCCAGCAGGCGAGGCTTGACGTGATCGAGCTTAAGCGGTTCGCGTAGCAACGGATTGGCGTAAAGATAGATCTGTCCAACCGAGAGATAATTCGCCGCGCGCCAATAGGCATTTATCTTGCGCAGTTCCTCCTGAGACAAAGGCTCCGACGCGGTCGAAGTCTTGGGAAATTCTGTTGAGATAGCCGAAGTCATACAAAAGTCCTTTCAATTACGAAATTTCACTGGGGATTAAAAACTCAAGCATAGGTGACCTGGGGTTCACTCGCAGCAGGAGCCGCCGCTTGCTTTGTTTGCGGAACTCCTTCGATCACCACTTCGAAGTCCACTCCTTCCCATTTGTTTGCTTCGAACCAATAAAAGGTGACGCACACGCGCGAACCAGGGACGAGCTCTTCAGTCGGGAGGTCGGCAATGTGCGCGCCGAGGCCGCTGTCGCGGGTATGGGTATCCTGGCAGGTCGCCCACCCATCCACACTCCAATGCACCATCGCCGGCGAAAGCAAGACCACGCGAAGGACTTTGCCAAAAGGCATTGAGGACGTCTTATTGTTGAAGCGCCATCCATGATGCACAGCTCTTTGCCGTTGCACCTGGTAGCGTTCCACTGGTTGAGGAGGCATATCGAACACTGCTCCATCCTGCAGTGACCGGCGTAATTTGATGTACTCGGCATGAGCCCAGACCAACGGGCACGCACCACCAGAAGGCCGTCCTCGAAAGAGTTCTCGTTCCGGAATATCACTGGAGTCCCAGACCTGCTCCGGGATCAGGCCGGCGCCGTTAGTGAAATGTTCCATCGTGTTGAGCAAGTCTTCAGCTTCGGATAGCTTCCCGGCTGCCAGCTCATAGTGCGCTCGTTCACCCGTCAGCAGCGGCCAGGGCCGGCCTGTGCCCGTGCCGTCAAAGGGCGATCCGCTTTCGTGTTCACCGTAACCATCGCCGTTGTATCGATACCAGGAAGGTCCTTGCGGCAACTCGATGCGTAGCAACGCATCAATGACTTTTACAGTGTTTAATATTCGCGGATCGTCGGGCGCCCGCAGGCCAAAACGCACCAGGGCCAGAGAATCCGGACTGACGACGTGGACAACGGAATCAACAGCCTGCGCCCAGGGCCGATTCTTGATCGAAACCGTCCCCTGCAGGGGACCTGCAATGGACTGCATCTCTTCAGGCGCGATCCGTACGTAGTAGCCTTCCACGCCCAGCGTGTGAGCCAGTTCCGTTTCTGTGGCGTAGGTCCAGCGCTCGATATTGTCGTTCCAGGTATCCGCGGTTTCACGCAAGACCGCGGCCATCTGTGGCTCTCCCACCAGGTCGGCAATGTCGGCTGCCGCAAGAAGCGCAGCGATCTCCGCTGCGAGAGTGAACGGAGTGTATCCGCCATTCTCCTCCCAACGATCCTGCTGTGTGACCGGACCGTTGCGCATCAGGTAGCCGGCAGCTTTCCGGACCATCGGCCACCAGCGATCCACCGACTCCATTCCCTCAGCGCCCGCCGGCGCCTTGCGTCGCAGCAAGTCCACCAGGAGTATGGGTAAAGCAGCCTCGTCCATTTGGATGCCATTCCAGTACGGCTGGCCATCGAGCCAGAGATTTTGTGCCCAGTGACCTTCGGCTTCCTGTGTGGACTCCAGATACCGCAGCACGCGAAGCGCGTCGATGATTGCGCCGGCCGCTAGAAACCCTCCGGCGATTTCGACGAGATCGCGGGGCCATACCAGATGATACCCGCCCAGATCGCCGTCACCCTTGTTGAAGCCCCATGGGACTGAAAGACTCGCAATCGTGCCACCTAAGAGATCCTTCGACTGGTGGACCCGCAGCACGGATGCGCTGGCCAGGTACAGGTCGTTCTCGCGTTCGCCTTTCATAGGAAGGAGTTGGTTGTGCCAATCCTTCCAGAAGGAGACATAGTATTTACGAATAAAGTCGTGCCGTTCGGCAAGTGAGGATGCGGCAAGCTGGCCGGCCTCGAATGCATTGAAGCCGAATGCGATTGCCAGCTCGAACTCGCCATCGCAAGCGGCAAGATCAATTTCGCCGGTAAGAGCAACATTTCCATTCTCCGCTCGCGCGTAGGTCCATTTCATCTCGTGGTTCTGCGAGAGATCCTGCCAGCCGTCGGAAACGCCGACAAAACCAACGGACATCTTTCGCCACGGAGCGGAACACGCGACAGCCATGCAAATCCCGGCGCGCTCGGCAAAGAGCATGGGCATGCTCTTGTAATCCCCACACCACGCCGTGTTGCCGTAGCCGAAATTGGCAATATGCGGAGCGAGAAGCGAATAGAGGTGATAATCCTGAAGCTCGCCGATCAACGGTTGAAATCGAACTTTCTGTAGAACAACAGCGCGACCGTTATCGGCCAGAATTTCCTTTTCGATTCGGTATCGTTGTTGATCGCAGGTGTTCGTCAGCCGATATAGTGGAATGCCCTCTTCCGCGCCGCCCGCGCCGCCCTCAATCTGATGGATGCAGTGTCTTTTCTCTTCCGAAAAAAAGTCCTTACCATCCGTCACGATGAATTCCTGGTCGCGTGTGCAGGCCTGATCCACTCGTGGAAAGTAAATCTCATTCAAAATACCGTGACTCAGTGTGAACCAGACACGGCTATTCAGTGTCGGAGCTGTGCCGATGCCGGTCTTGGAGCTTGAAGTCCAGTTCGGTGGTATTCCGGGCCATCCCGGTGCAAAACGTTCGGAATGCTCAGTCATGTGTGTTACGCCTCGTTAACTGTTCTTTTGCAGCCGCGATTACATGGTCCGGTTCGAAACCGAACTCCCGCTGCAATTCCTTGAGCGGCGCCGAAGCTCCAAATGTCTTCATGCCGATGATGCGGCCTGTTGGACCAACGTATCGTTCCCAACCAAACGTGGACGCCTGCTCCACGGCAACACGCGCAGTCACGTTCGATGGGAGAACGCTTTCGCGGTACTCCGCGTTCTGATGATCAAAGATTTCCCAGGATGGCATCGACACCACTCGCGAACGAATGCCTTCCGCAACAAGCTTTTCGTGCGCTTCAACCGCGAGACTGACTTCGCTCCCCGAGGCCATGATGATCACTTCCGGATTCCCGCCAGGAGCATCGGCCAGTACATAGGCGCCACGCATCGCACCGGATGCGGCGGCGTATTTGTTGCGATCGAGAGTAGGTAGCGGCTGGCGCGACAGTACCATCGCTGCAGGTTGATGGCGCAACTTCATCACGTACCGGTACGCTTCCACAACCTCGTTAGCGTCACCGGGGCGCAGCGTGATCAGCCCGGGTATTGCACGCAAAGATGCCAGATGTTCGATGGGTTGATGGGTAGGACCATCCTCTCCGTCTCCCATCGCATCATGTGTAAACACAAAAATCGCGGGCAACTCCATGAGCGCGGCGAGCCGGATTGCGGGTCGCGCGTAGTCAGAGAAGATGAAGAACGTTGCCCCAAAGGCCCGCACCTTGGATAACGAGAGTCCATTAACAATCGCAGCCATCGCATGCTCGCGAATACCGAAATGCAGATTCTTCCCATCCGGACTATCCGCCTGGAAATCTCCCGCGCCCTTGAACGTCAGTGTGGTTTTGTTCGACGGCCCGAGATCTGCGGATCCACCAAGCAGCCAGGGAATGTTGTGCGCGAGGACATTCAACACCTTGCCCGAAGCGTCGCGCCCGGCGATCCCTTTAGCGTCGGTTGGAAAGACGGGAAGATCACGATCCCATCCCTCGAGGAGTTCCCGTCGTTGCATGAGTTCGATTTCGTTTGCCAGTTCGGGATACTGGGTTCGATACGAGTCGAGCAGGCGTTCCCATTCACCACGCAGACTTGCGCCTCGTTCGCCAACGCCTGCCGCAAAGTGAGCGTAGACGCCATCAGGCACAAGAAACTTTTCTTCCTCAGGCCATCCATAGCTGCGTTTGGTCAGGCGTACTTCTTCATCGCCGAGCGGTTCGCCATGAGCGGCGGCCGTGTCCTGCTTGTTTGGCGAGCCATACCCAATGTGACTGTCCAAAACAATGAATGTCGGACGGCCCTTCGTCTTTCGGAACGTGTTCAGCGCCTCCTCGATCCGACCGATATCGTTGGCATCGCTGACTCTGAGAACGTTCCATCCGTATGCAAGGAATCGGCCCGCGACGTCCTCCGTGAAGGCCAGGCGTGTGTTCCCCTCGATCGTGATGTGGTTGTTGTCGTAGATCCAACAAAGGTTGTCCAGGCCCAGATGGCCGGCCAGCGAAGCGGCTTCCGAACCTACGCCCTCCATCAGGCAACCATCACCACAAACGGCATAAATGTTGTAATCGAACATCTCGAAGCCGGGACGATTGAAGTGACTGGCAAGCCACTTCTCTGCGATCGCCATCCCAACACTCGTCGCGATTCCTTGTCCCAGTGGACCGGTTGTGGTTTCAACGCCGGACACCCAGTGATACTCGGGATGGCCGGGCGCTTTGCTGTGGAGTTGGCGAAAGCGCCGGATGTCATCGAGTGTCACCGACGGCTTCCCCACCGCTTCATACTCCGCGTTCACCGCTTGTGTGCGGGTCAGATGAAGCGCCGACCAGAGCAGCATTGAGGCATGGCCGTTCGACAATACGAAGCGATCACGATTCGGCCAGATCGGATTCTGCGGATCGAAGCGCAGAACGCGGTTCCAGATGGCATAGATCAGTGGTGCAAGAGCCATCGGTGTGCCCGGGTGTCCGGACTTGGCCTGTTGCACTGCGTCAATTGAAAGCGTGCGAATCGTGTTGACGCACAGTTGATCCAGGTTCGTGTCAGTCGTGGCATTAACATCTTGCACTGCGCTCATATGTTCCTCCTCACAAGCTCATGGTATTCATTTTCCAGTGAAGCAACTTTGCCCAGGCGGCGCAGATGGCGCTCAGCTTGACTTGGCTCCGCAGCCAGAAAGGCCTGGACCAGATCCCACGCGGCGGACGGCCCTACGATGCGACCGCCCAGACAAATAATGTTCATGTGGTCGTCCTCGACCCCTTGTTGCGCAGAGAAATGGTCGTGGATCAAACCGGCTCGCGCGCCTGCCACCTTATTCGCGCAGATTGACGCGCCCACACCACTGCCACAGACGGCTACGCCGCGTTCCACTTCTCCAGCTGCCACCGAGCGGGCGAGCGGGACCACAAAATCCGGATAATCGTCACCGGACTCGAGCTCATGAGCGCCGAAGTCCACGACCTCGTGACCTGCAGTATCCAGGCGCATGAGCAGCTCTTGCTTCAGCCAGAAGCCACCATGATCGGTTGCAATTCCGATCCGCATACTTCACCTCTTCTTGATGTCTACTTTCGATCACTTGATGCATGGGCCGCCGCGCGATCCGCAAGCACGAGGGCACGCTCGCTGCGCACGCGACCGGCAGGAATCGATGCGTCTCCTGCGTACAGGCGGCCAACCATTTGGGCTTTGTCATCACCAGTCACCAGCCACAACACCTGGCGAGCCCGGTCCAGGATTGGATAGGTCAACGTCATCCGCCGCCGGCCCTGATAGACGCCCGTGAGCGAGACGTCCGCATCAACAACATCCAGGACTGGATCTCCCGGCACCAGAGAAGCCGTATGCCCGTCGGGCCCGAGGCCGAGATGGACGAGATCCAACACCGGCGGTGAACCCGCGATCTGCTGGAGCGTCATTGCGTACCGTGCGGCTGCGCTGTCCAGTTCAGGCGCTTCCACCGGCATGGCATGAATCTGCGCGGGTCGTAACGAAGTCTGCCCGGCCAGACTCTCATACAGGTGAGTCAGGTTTCTGTCGGGATCGCCGGCTGGCGCGACGCGCTCATCCACCTGCACGATGTGTATACGTTCCCAGGGAAGGTCTTCGCGCGAGAGAGCACGAAGCATCACCCATGGCGTGCGGCCGCCGCTTACTGCCATGACGAAGCGCTGGCGCGCGGCAATCGCCTTCCTGGCCTCTTGCGCGATGATGTTGGCCGCCTCCAGCGCGACCGTATCAGCATCAGCAAAGATTTGAAGTCGCATAGATGTCTTGAATCCTCTGTCTTACTGTAGGGGCGGTCTATGACCGCCCGCGATCGCCGAACCAGAACATAGTGGGCGGTCACAGACCGCCCCTGCGGTCACGCGGTCTGTCCGACAAGAGCAACCGTCTCATGGCCCAAAGGATTGCTCCAGCCATCCTCTGGAGTGACTCGTTCAACTTCACTCGGTCCCCAGGTATTTGGCTCGTATTGATAAATCGGCGTATCGGCTTTCACCACTGGATCGATAATGCGCCACGCCTCTTCAACGTAGTCCTCTCGCGCAAACAGCGTCGCGTCTCCTTCCATCGCAGCTCCCAGCACACGTTCGTAAGCATCCATCTCACCTGCGTGCGGAGAGTGGCTTGCCAGCATTTCAGCTGTCTGGCCCGCCATCTTTTCACCTGCAGACAGCACAGTCATTCCCATGGCGATTGTGGCTTCAGGGCTGATCCGAAGCCGCAGGTGGTTCCTGGTCAAAGCATTGTCGGGTATCAAGGACGGAGGTTTGCGGAAGCGGCCAACAATTTCGGTGGACGTCACCGGCAGACACTTCCCGGCGCGAATGTAGAAAGGAACGCCTTTCCAGCGCCAGGAATTGATTTCCAACTTGAGCGCGGCAAAAGTTTCAGTCTTCGATCCGACCCGCACTCCCCGCTCATCGCGATATCCGCGAAACTGGCCACGCACGAGTTGCTGTTGATCGATCGGGGCAATCGCCTTCAGCACCTTCACCTTCTCGTCGCGGAGGCTTTCGCTGTCCATCCGGACTGGCGGTTCCATCGCCAGATTGGACAGAACCTGAAACAGATGATTCTGAATTACGTCACGAATGGTGCCGGTCTCATCATAGAAAGCTCCTCGCCCCTGGACGCCGAAATCCTCGGCCATGGTGATTTGCACGCTCTCGATATAGTTGCGGTTCCAGAATGACTCGACGAAAGTGTTGGCGAAGCGAAAGACCAGCAGGTTGTTGACTACCCGTTTTCCCAGATAGTGGTCGATGCGAAAGATACTCGTTTCGTCGAAAGCGCTGAGCAGAATCCGGTTCAGTTCCTGCGCGGATGAAAGATCACGGCCGAAAGGTTTTTCGACGACGATGCGGCTTCCCGCCGCGCAGTGCGATTTCGCCAGTTGTTCCACGACTGCTCCGAACAAATGAGGGGGAATGGCGAGATAGTGGGTCGGGCGCTCGGCTCCCTTCAATTCTTTGCCAAGCGCCTCGAAGGTTGCAGGCGACTGGTAGTCACCGTCAACATACCGCAACAAGCCATACAATTTCTCGAACGCTGCAGAATCGACACCACCGTGTTTCTCGAGACTGTCCAGCACCCGCGCGCGGAATTGATCGAGATTCCAACCAGACTTGGCCACGCCAATTACCGGCACATTGAGGTGTCCACGCTTCACCATGCCTTGCAGCGCCGGGAATATTTTTTTGTAGGCCAGATCACCTGTGGCTCCGAAGAAGACCAGCGCGTCCGAATGCAGATTGCTCATAAGTAGCTCCTTTTTATTAGGGTCGGGCCCACCGTCCAGTTCAGTTCGGTACACCGCTTCGCGGCCTTTTCACAGCTGGCCGGTCCCCCAACGCCTCACGCGACGACCTTTTCGGCCGCTTTCTCCAAGTGTCCACCGAACTGATACCGCATGGCGGACAACAGTTTGTCCACATAGCCCGCTTCGCCTCGCGATTCGAATCGCTCGAAGAGAGCTGAGGTAAGAACAGGAACCGGAACTGCCTCGTCAATGGCCGCTTTGATCGTCCAGCGGCCTTCACCTGAATCCGATACACGGCCTGCGAAATTCGAAAGAGTCGGATCTGCTTGGAGAGCTGCGGCCGTGAGGTCAAGCAGCCAGGATGCGATCACGCTGCCGCGGCGCCACACTTCTGCGATGTCGGACAGATCGAGGTCGTATTGATAATGCTCGGGATCGCGCAATGGCGTGGTCTCGGCGTCGATTCCGTGCTTCTGCTTGCCGATATTGGCGGAGCGCA
>Ga0137394_10003205_pt1 | contig 12252 bp, 12 predicted proteins | sample czobulk116metaG_FD_108278 | JGI IMG/M metagenome (GOLD analysis project Ga0137394, IMG submission 108278) | Vadose zone soil microbial communities from Angelo Coast Range Reserve, California, USA - czobulk1.16 metaG | ecosystem: Environmental > Terrestrial > Soil > Vadose zone | place: USA... | reverse complement strand
TATTGATCCCGGGCGAGTCACAGAACCCACCGGTCAACTCTCGGCGAGCAAACGAGTCACGAAGTTCCGCGAGGTCCTGCGGAGTATCAATTTCTCTCCACCACAGGCCTTTGATGAGAACGGCGTTCACTAGCAGTGTAGAGGCCATCAGGCTAATGACATCGTGATACCACAAGCGCAAAGCCTCAGGGTCCCGGACCGTCGTCTCCAGCGTGGAACGAAAAGCAGCGACGCCCTTAGCGCGAAATGCCATTAGGCCGATCGATTCGCCGTCGATTTTTGAGTCTGGAAGAGATTTTCCGACCGCTTTGAGTCGTCCACTGGTGGTGAGCATAACTTTCATATCGTCAGCGTCGTAACCGGCTTTTTGATCGATCGCCATGACGAGTGGGGCCTCCGGCGCGGCCAATACCCGACGTAAAATTTCTCCGTCAAAGAGGGTATCACCATTGACCAGAACAAAATCCTCGGTCATGTCGCGAATTGCCAGCCAGCAGGTCACGGCCGTATTCGTCGTAGCAAAGAAAGGATTATAGCGCGTTTGAACCGTCAGAGATGCGATCGTGTGCGTGGCCAGGAAGTGTTCGATCTTCTCAGCCTCGTAGCCAACCATGATTGTGACGTGTCGAATCCCACAGCGCGCAAGCGTGCGCAATTGCACCTCAAGCACCGTATGATCTGCGTCCACCGGTAAAAGGCATTTGGGAAGCCCATTGGTGGTGGGGCGCAAACGACCCCCATACCCTGCATTCAAGACGATTGCTTTCATAACGAGCTTAGACGGATTGGCATCGGTTTATTCCAATTCGCATGAGAAGTCAGCTTGCCTCTGCGGCAGGTGGCACGATAGGAAGCATTAAGTTCTCTAGGTAATAAGAGAAAACCACGACGGAATCAAGAAAAAACAACTGGTGAGGTTAGAAAAGAGGTTCTGGCGATAGCGGATAGACCTTCTCTTTTCAGCGGACGTTTTAGAGCAACGCTGCCACCGGCTTGAGCGATGGTTGCGCAAGGCCGGAAGCTAGCGTTATATTCCGCTATGCTCGTGCGCAATCGCATCGAAAGCAAGATAGAATAAGCATTTCTGTGCACCGATCACCGTGATTGAATTACTGGAACGTACCAAGCGATATTCCGGAGCGGCGAAGCCACGGTCACAGGACTATGGAAAGTCAGCACGGACAAAACTCAGCCCGACGTTCTCCAGAACTTTCACATCGACCGTCGACCGATACATTACGGGAGATATATCCAAACCGCTGCTGATTTTCTGCCCGGCTCTCTTATTTCTCTACATCAACTTTTCAGCCATCCGCTACCTGGACCTGGTTGCCAGCGGTTTGCTGCCGACCGATGTTGTCCTCCCGCTGCTCTTGATCGGGTTAGCGATGGCCTTGGAGATTCTCCTCCCGATCGGCTTCCACATCTCGGTCGTCGTCGGTCTGAGCCGGCTCTATACAGATTCCGAAATGACGGCGTTTTTCGCCTGCGGCATAAGTCCCATGCGGATTTTTCGCATTGTCGCTGTGGTATCGCTGCTGGTCGCGGTTCTTATGGCTTGCCTTACGTTGTACGTGCGTCCCTGGGCCTACGATTTGCGCTATTTGCTTGAGCATCAAGCCATCGCCGAGTTCAACTTCGCCGATTTGAAACCGGGGCATTTCTACGAAAACCCATCCGGAAATCGTGTGCTGTTTTTTGAAGGTGTCGATCCGAACTCCGGCCGTATGCAGCGGGTCTTTATTCAAACCACTTCGGGTGACACGGTAACCATTGTGTCGGCGGACGAAGCCTTTCATCAGCCGGGCGACGACGGGGGGGGCGCGGGATTTTTAGTGTGTATCCGGGCGCGCACTTACGACTTTTCACCGAGTCAGGTTGACGTGTCGCAGACGGTTAGCGCAGAGCTTCGCGTCAAGTTAGACAATCCCGATGACGCGCCGATCGGTTATAAACGCAAAGCAGCGCCCACTTGGGAGTTGGCGCATTCGATCAAGTCTTCCGATATTGCAGAGCTGCAATGGCGGCTATCGACGCCGGTCTTCGCGTTTCTCATGGGGCTGCTCGGGTTTCCGCTCAGCCGCGCAAGGCCGCGCGAAGGCAAATACGCGAAGTTATTCATGGCGGCTGTGAGCTATGCGGTGTTTTACAATCTTCAGCTGATCGCCAAATCCTGGGTGGAACAAGACGTCGTTAAATCGATCCCGGGTCTCTGGTGGCCGAATCTCCTGCTGGCGCTCCTGATTGCCGGACTGATTTGGAACCGCCCAGGGCCGGCGCAGCAAAAAACCGCAGCGCGCTTATTTCGGGCTTAGCTACAAGCATGCGTATACTTGATCGATACATCGCGAGAAGGGTTTTTAGAGGCTACGCACTGATCATGCTGATCCTGGTCTCCGCGTTCAGCCTGATCGCACTCGTACGCGAGCTGGATAGCGTGGGCAAGGGTACATATAGCGCTTCCGATGCGGCGTTGTATGTCTTGTTAACCTTGCCGGGATGGATGGTGGAGCTGGCGCCAGCGATGGCGCTCTTGGGAGCAATCGTCGGGTTGGGAGAATTGGCGGCCGGCGAGGAGCTTATCGTCATGCAGGCCCTGTCCGTCTCGCGGGCGCGCATTGCCTGGTCGGTGCTGAAAACCGGCCTGCTTGTGATGCTTGCGGTTATAGGCATGCAGGAGTTCGTGGCTCCGAAGTTGAACCAATTGGCTTTTGAGCGCCGCACTCAGGCGATTTCCGGCGTCGAATCCACTCGGCGGGGATTCTGGTCGCGCAATGGCCAACGTGTGGTGCATGTACGCCGCCTCCTTCATGGTCGAATCCCCTCTGAAATCGAAATCTATCAGTTCGACAACAACGGAGGACTTCGTTTCGTGGCGTGGGCGAAGGAGGCCATTATTCAGAATTCAGATCGATGGGTACTTCAGGACGTGCGTCAGCAAATTATTACGAAAAATGAAACCTTCACTGAGCGTTTTGCCCGGTTACCGTGGGACTCGCCTTTTTCGCCGGAGGAAATCACTAAAATCATGTTGCCGGTGGAAATGCTTTCTCCTTCGGAGTTGTACGGATACGTACAGTATCTCAAGCGGGCCGGTCTTGCGGCCGACCGTCCTGAACTTACACTCTGGCAATCGATCAGCATGCCGCTGTCGGCGCTGGCGATGGTGATTCTCGCCATTCCGTACGTGCTCGGCCCGACTCGCCAGGTAAGCGCAGGTAAGCGCATGCTGCACGGGGGCTTAATCGGCGCCAGTTTTCATGCCGGCAGGCAGCTTATCATCCAGCTCGGATCCCTGGTTCATCTACCTGCGGCGCTGATAACTCTGAGCCCTGTGGTGGTGATACTCGGAGTTGCGGTTTGGCTGTATCGGCGGCCGTGATGGAGCGGCAGCCTGGAGCGGTTTATTAGTCGGTCACCGACTTTGACTATGAACACATGAATGTAGTACGCATAACCACCTGTCCAATCTTTCTGCTGCGATTTTCTACGCCGTGCAAGCGTGATATTTTGCTCTGACTCGCAAACTTTGACCATTGAATCAATGGACGTAGGAAATAAGCTCAGGTGAATTCAGCCGCGAATCTTGCACGTGACCGAACGACTGCGACTCAGCCGGCGTCCCGGAATTTTTCACTCCGGGAGATGAAGGAGCTTATTCAGGATCTTTTCGCGCCCAAGCCCTTGCTTTACTGGATTGACTTCTTGATCACCGTATCCGTCGCCTACGGGTTTGCTGCGATGTATATCATGGCGCCACCCTTTTCGCTGATTCAGGTCGTCACATTTTTAGTTTCGGGAGCTGCCCTTTTTCGAGTGGGCACCTTCATCCACGAGATTGTCCACATGTCGGGGCGGACGATGGTAGGTTTTCGCGTTGCCTGGAATATTGTCTGCGGAGTGCCTTTGCTCATGCATTCACTGCTTTACAGCAATCATCTTGATCACCACAACCCGCGCAAGCATGGAACTCCGGCGGATGGAGAATATCTGCCCCTGGCATCGGCGCCTACCCGAGAAACTGTCTCGTATTTTGCGCAGGTCCCCATTCTGCCTCTACTGGCAATCGTGCGTTTCCTCGTCGTGGTACCGCTTTCCTTTCTCCATCCCCGCCTCAGGCGATGGCTGCTCGAGCGGGGGTCTTCCTATGCGATCAACCCATACTACCGCCGCGCCATCCCGCCGACGGAACCTCAGCGTCTCTGGATTGCACTGGACGCAGTCTGCTTCCTGTGGTCGGCCATGATTCTGATTTTGGTTCTAAAGGGATTACTTACCTGGACGATGGTCGGACTTTTCTATTGCTTGTCGACCTATTCGCTAGCGCTCAACTGGGTTCGGAATCTGGCGGCGCACCGGTATGCGAATATGGGAAGCGAAATGACTTTTGCAGAGCAAGTCGAGGGATCCGTCAATATCGTTGGGAGCTCGTTACTCACGCTGCTGCTGTTCCCGGTGGGTTTGCGCTATCATGGCCTGCATCATCTCTTCCCTTCACTACCGTATCACGCCCTGGGAAAGGCCCATCGGCGTCTCATGAACGCGCTTCCCGAAGACTCCCCTTACCGTAGGACCTGCTGTTCGGGATTTTTTACTGCGCTCCGCGATCTCTTGCGCGGCGCCCGCATCGCGGCAAAGCGCGCTGATGATCCGATGCGTTTGTGGCGCGGTGCAAATGCTAAAATATAGCCCCAAAGGCGCCGCGCAAATCGCCTTCGGTGGCCGATTTCACGGAACCTACCCACCCAATTACAACGAAGGGACCCACCCGATTACAAGTGATCCCGATAGTTTTCTGAGCTAAGCGACGAGCGATGGTAACCTGGCCGGCTGGAGGAGGACTTCAGTTGATGGCCAAAGAAAGGACCAGCGTTCGTATGCAAACACAGATCAAGATCATATCCGAGCAGGGGCACTCGATCCGCACCATTCCGTGGGTGCGCAGGCTATCGCGCCGCACGGTGCGCAAATATTTTAGAACCGGCGCCGTTGTCGCCGGAGAACCGGCGGTTGGGAGGTCCAGATTGATTGGGACTACGTGTGTCAGGTTGGCGCCAAGGGGACCACGATAACAGATCGGGCGGGAAGTGGCGCCGGCAATCAAGTACGTAAAATTCTGGCGGGCCTATTGGGAGTATGCCAGCCCGCTGGCTTCGCCCAGTGAAGCGACCATTCGGCTTGATCATAAGCCGGGAGAAAAAGTTCAGGTCGATTTCAGCGACGGGGTGTGGCTCACCGACAGCACCACTGGCAAGAAAACACTGACGGAGTTTTTCCTAGGGGTTTTACCGTTTAGCTCGCACGTCTTCGGCGAGTTTGTCCTAGACCAGAAGCTACCGACCTTTGTCCGACTCGACGAGCGGATGTTGCCTATTTCGGCGGAGTGACGCCGTATCTGGTAGTAGACAATCTCAAAAGCGGGGTTCACAAGACCCACCTCTACGATCCCGATGTCAATTCGACTTACTGCGACTTTGCCAATCACATGGGATTTGCGGTGCTGCCGGCGCGTCCGCGAAAACCACGAGACAAGGGATCGGGAGAAACTCATATCGGAGTGGTGCAAAGAGACTTCTATGAACGGGTCCGTAACCAGGTCTTCTATTCGCTTGAAGAGCTCAACGCTATTCTGCGCCGATACCTGGAGAACTTAAGCCAGGAGGTGATGAAGGATTACGGGGTCAGCCGAGCCCAGCGTTTCGAAGAAGAGAAAAAACATTTAAAGCCATTGCCGCCCTCACGCTTCGAGCCAAGCGAATGGCGCGGCGCCAAACTGCATCCCGACTGTCACATCCAGGTAGTTAAAACTTCTACTCGGTGCCGTTTATCTATGTCGGTCAGAGCGTGCGTGTGCGCTTGAGTGAAAAAATAGTGGAGGTCTTTAACGACGACGGCCAAACGTTGGCGGCGCACAGCCGGCTCCACGGTACAGGGAAGTTCTCCACATTCGATGCGCACTACCCCGAGCACAAACTGAGCGTAGCTCGCTTCGAGATCCGCTACGGCAAAGAGCAAGCTAAAAAGCTCGGGCCCAACGTCGAGAAACTGATTGAGCAACTAGTCCCAACCGAATATCCGTTGCGCCTATTGCGTCATGCCTAATCACTTTCATCTTGGGGTCTGGCCATATTGGGATGGGATCTGGGGAGATGGATGCAGTGGCTTTTGACGTTCCATGTGCGGCGGTATCATCGGCATTATGGAAGTAGCGGTCATTGTGGCAGGGGGATTTAAGGCTTTCCCGACTCAGCAAGACGAACATTTGCTCACGTGTTGCGCTATATTGAGCGAAATCCATTGCGCCAGGATTGGTAGAGCAGGCAGAGAGATGGCCTTGGTCAAGCTTCGGGCGCGGACAAAACAGCCAGGACAACAATATCGTTTGTCCATGGCCCGTGGCAAAGCCTGAGAATTGGGTTTGGTGGGTGAACCAACCACAGACAGATGGTGAGTTGGAAGCCCTTCGACACAGCGTTAATCGAGCAACGCCGTATGGTAGCGGATTGGTTCAGCGCACAGCGAAGGAACTCGGTATCGAAGCAAGACCTGCGACCGAGAGGACGTCCCCGAAACCGAAGCGAAAAGTAGAGTGTCCCCTTCCCTTGCGAACTATTGCCGGCGCTACCGTCCGGCAGCGCGCATGGCGCATCTCATCGACACCTCGACTTGCCATCTGGGCTTTCGCTGCATCGTTAGGGTGAATAAGGAGACGTACTTGGCGGGAGAAAAAGAGAAGAATCTGCGCGATCGCGTGGCGCTGCGCTTCGACCTCCTGAGGACATTTGAGGACCCGGTCGTTTGGGGCATCGTACTGCTTTTACTTTTGCGCTTGGTCTGGGCCGCAACGATCAATCTCTCTCCCCAAGAGGCCTACTACTGGAATTATTCGATTCACCCGGATTGGAGCTACCTGGATCATCCGCCGATGGTGGCCTGGGTGGTTCGAGCAGGCACGCTGTTGTTGGGGAAATCCGAGATTGGGGTAAGAATCGGCGGCTTGTGCTTGGTTGTCGTTTCGACTTGGCTCATCAACGCTCTGGGGCGGTTGTGGTTTAGCCGTAGGGCGGGCCTTTGGGCGGCGCTCTTGTTTCAGATGATTCCTCTCTATTTTACTTACGGCGCGATCATCACCCCGGACGCTCCACTGATCTGCTTCTGGCTTCTCACTATTTATCTGGTCTCGATCGCGGTCCTTAAGGACCGGCCATCCGCATGGTACGGCGCGGGCGCCGCTCTGGGCTTCGCTATGCTTTCGAAGTATACGGCGCTGTTTCTCGTTCCCTCGGCGCTACTCTTTCTTATTGCGGATCGCGCGCACCGCAAATGGCTGCTCAGGAAGGAGCCCTATCTCGCTTTTTTTCTTTCTCTGGTCATTTTCAGCCCCGTCATTCTCTGGAACTACCAACACCAGTGGGTTTCTTTCGGCTTCCAGTTTGGCAGGCGGCTTTTGGGAGAAGAATACCAAGGCCACGTATACGATCCAGAGCTATACAGCCATGCCCGCCACACCTTCATAGAGTCCTGGGGCACTCAACTAGGAGGGATCTTTCCGACCTTTCTAGCGGTTCTAGTGCTCAGTTTTGTCGTTGCGCTTTATTTTACGATAAAAGGCCAAGGCTCCAGGTGGAAATTTTGTCTGTTCTTTTCATTCCCAATCCTAGTCTTTTTTGCCGTGTGCAGCATCGGCTCGAAGGTAAACGCCAACTGGCCCCTGCCGGGTTATCTGGCGCTGCTTATTGCCGCCCATACGTGTTATCGATACCTGCGCTTCAAAAGCGGGCCAAGGTTCAGAATTGCCCAGCGCAAGATGTTAGTTTTTTCCCTTTATTTCATGCCTGTCTTCGGTGTGTTGGCACTCTTCCATCTGGCGCTGGTGATACCCTTCGTTCCGGTAAACAAGTCGTTCACTGGGTGGCGGGAATTGGGCAAGACCTTAGAGCGAGAGAAAGCGACCATCGAGACCGAAAAGAATAAGACAACCTTTATCCTCGGGATGGACCGGTACAATATTACGTCGGAGCTGACGTTTTACATGCAAGATTTTGAGGACGTTTTCTCCCGCAAGGTCCTGGGAAAGAACGCTCTAGGCTTTGAGTTCTGGGAGTCAAAGGTTCCTCTGCCAGGCTCCAACGCCGTCGCAGTGGATGATTCGGAAACTCCTGATATCGCGCTGCTGCAGCAACATTTCACGCGAGTGGATGAGCAAGTAACGGTGGTGCCGATTGTGAGGCATGGCAAAATCGTGCACCGTTTTTACTTGGTCCGTTGCTACGGTTATCTGGGGTTGAAGCAAGCCGCGATTGAAAGTTAGAGGATCTTATCCTTGGCAGCAGCTACAGGGTGTGCAATATTTCGCTTTGACTGTAGGCCGCTTATTCTCTATGACTTGCCCCTCGGGCATCATCTTATGTCTGTTAACCAACGAACTCCTTAGTAAGGGGCAACGGAGCCCAGCTTGTTCCCTTATCGAGACGAAAACGAGACACAGCGTACTGCAATCGTTACCCTGGCGCTTATTGGGCTGAATGTTTTTACCTGGCTCCTGGTGCAGTGTGCGGGCGCCGCACTGCCTCTGGCTCGATCCGTCTGCGATCTCGGGCTATAACCGGCTGAAGCCAGTTATGCCGCACAAGCCGATAGTTCCCGGGGAGCCCCGGCCGAGCTGCGGCTCGACGCCAAGAAGGAGAACGTCATTCCGCTCTATCCGTACGGATGGCGCTGTGAATATGCCTTGTCAAAAATAAACTTTTCAATTGCTTATGCTGTCATTCTGAACGCAGCGTAGCGGAGTGAAGAATCTCGACCAAGATCCTTCGCGTTGCTCAGGATGACAGACACTCGCGTGATAACGCATTTGTTAACTTTATTATTTGTCAGACACATAAGATAAGCTAAAAGGGGAAATACTTTCTCGTGCACCTATCGGGTTGCGCTCGGCCCGCGAGCTGGGCAGAAAGTGCTGAGCTTGCAAAGCCTGCCGAGCGCAATCAGCCCGTCCGCCCGAGAGCTGCGTGTCGACGCGTATGGCTTTAGCCTGCATGCGGCGGTGCGCTGGCGCGCCGATCAGCGTAAAGAACTGGAGCAGCTCTGCCGCTACATCACCCGGCCGGCCATCGCCAACGAACGGCTCAAACGTGGCGGCGCGCCTTGCGCGTGAGCGCCCTCGCTTGAGGTCTCGGCGGCATGCTCTGGCGGAGCGGGAACGATTTGACTGCGCAACTTCGCGTTGGGCGCCAGCACGCCATGGAAGCGAATCAGATGGAGACGCGGGTGCGGCACCAGGGCCGCCAGGCGTTCCATGAACTCCAACGGCTCCATGACGATATGAGAGGTGCCCTCTTTGTACGGACTCTTCAGTTGCAGCACGACTTGGCTGACGCGGTTATTGGCCCGCGAGAAGCAGAGATTAAGATATTCGAGAATGGAAACTGGGATAGTGGAAAGCCGGAGACTCTCGGTTCAGAAGACCACTTGCGCCAAAGATTTCGCAGACGACGGTCAAAATCGAGCCTACTGAAGATTGGGCAAGGACTCCAGGATTGACGAACGCCTCCTCGGGAGCCCATCAGGCGGTGATTTCCAGCTCCTCAATACGCGAGCGAACAGGCTGGATTCTGTTTATCCTGATGTATACGATCGGCTGCCCTTTTTCGGCTTGCCGTTTTGCGCCATCCCGGCTCCATCGATTAAATTCTTCGTCTCCTTCAACCAGCATGGCTACTAGCGCATTGTCCGGAACTCATTCAGCGAATTCTGTGTGATCCCGAACATAACGATTAAATTCAGTGACGAGTTCGGCATTTTTTTTCAAAAACATTCATGGAAAATCCCATCGTAGAAACCGCTCTTGATAGACATCCCATACCCCTTCTGGACCTCAAACCGCCAGAGGCAGTTGACGGCGTCGGACTGGAGACCGAATTTCCGCTCTCCTGTGCTTAGAAGCGCGACTGCGACCCTGCGCGCGACGATTAGAGACTCGCCGGGCAGCAAGCGTTTCCGGTCGCAGGGTCGGATTTAGGCAAGTCACTGATCCGTAAACGAAAGAAATGAAAATAGTCTCGGTAATACCCTTAGCGTCCTGTTAGTAGTCACGAAACTCCTTGCCTTTGAGGTATGCTCGGGCGCGCTTTATCATTACCCGCAGCCGGTCGTTAATGACCACGATAAATATCTTGCGGTACCGCCCTTGCGGGCAGCAGATTTCGCGCACGCCGTGCCAGGAGTTGCCCTGGCGATGGAAGAGTAGGCTATGATTGCCCAGGGCTTCGCTAGTGATAATTCGTTCGAATGCTTCGAAGTTGGGTGCGGACCTTTGGTTGAAGCGTCCACCGTCGTCCAGGATCAAGGTTTCGCCGCCCCACACCGGGTCCCAGTCCTCGGCCGTGTTGAAATAGAAGATGTGGGAGCCGAGTTTTCGTTTGGCGTCGCAGTGGGGCGAGACGGAACAACCTTGCGGCGCGTAATGCCAGTGAAAGTTGAGCTGGATTCCGCCTCGGCCGAACAGGCGCCGCAGGAACCGGCCGTAACGCTCGCCCTTAAGTTCGGCGATGAACTCGCGCCAGCACGGCTGCAGGTCCAGCTTATCACGGTACTCAAGAACGTAGCGGTCGTGCGGCTGCTGGCCATGGGAGCGCTTGATGCCGAACATCGGCTCGAACAGGGAGATATCGGGCAGGTTCGCCAACAGCCGCTGATACCCGCTTTCGGTCAGCATTCCAACGGGGTTGAGCCATGGATAGGGTTTGGCTTGCTGGAACTGCGCCGGGTCGATGGTTTCGAGCTTTTCGTAATCGAGGTAACTCATGAATCAGGGTCTGTTGACGGTGACAAGAACGTGTAAAAGGAATTCGGCCGCTCGCTCCCCCCTTCGCCCATGAGCCGACGTATTCTGGTCACAGTGCACGCAAGATCGTCCGGCTTTGCGGGTCGCAGCGATTCCTTCTGACCGGGAGAGCACAGCAGTCCACGTTTCATCAATTCGCGATGGAGCGCCTGAAAATCGCGTTTCGGTTTGATGATGCCCCAGTAGATTAATGCCTCTTCAAGCCGTTGTGATCCAGGAAACGCCCGAAGCAGCCGCTTCGGTTGTCTGCGGGGCGTCCAATCGAACAACTCGACCGGACGACCGGTGGAGCAGGCTTCCGCGAGCATCGACGCGCTATCGGCGGTGACGATGAAGCGGTCGGCGAGCACGAGATAAGCCAGATACGCATTTTCGTCCTTGTTCGTGGGCTGCCACCGGTAGACGTAGGCAGGGCATTGTACGGCCGCCAACAGCGCATCAGCGGCATCCGGCGGCGTGCGCGGGCTGCTGCTGATAAGAAGGCTCCCGCCGGTTTCACGCGCTGTGCGGCTGGTGAACTGCCCGAGCTGTCTCGCCGTGGACGGGTCCAGTCGGTAGCTGGAGCTATTGCCTCCTACCAGCACCGCGATCCAAGGTCGCGGCAGATGCTCCAGCCGCCGGCGCCATTGCGCCACGGACGATACCAGAACTTCCGGCTGGGCGGCGTTCAAGGGCAACAGGTTGTGCAACACGTTGGACCGCTCAGGCAGGCGGTATTGCGGCGTGGTCACCACCAAATCGAAATAATGCAAGGGCGCCTGAGCGTGCAGCAGGTGCACCAACCGGCTGCGCCCGACCGATTGCTTCTTGATCCAGCGCGCCAGCGGCGCGGCGCGGCGCGAGGCGCCGATCACCAGGTCCGGCCACGGTGGCGCCAATGGATCGGAGCACTGGGTATCCACGGTGAGCTTCGAGGCACCTAGCAGCAGGTTCGGGCACCGATTGAGCGGGTTGTAGCGAATGCGCTTAGCTTCGAAGGGCCAGCCTAGGGCTTCGGCGAGCCGTAATAGTTGCGCGTTGTCGCCGGCGCCGTCGCCGAGGAGCACCCAAACCCGCACCCGCGGAGGGGCTTCGCTCGGCGGACCGAGCGCGTCGCCAACGCTCACGGCAATATTCCCGTCTTCTTCAAGGGTATGGTGAAAAACTCTTCTTTGCTAACAAACCATGAGAGAAAATACAATCCGGATTTTGAACGGCGATCCAGGCCCTTGTTAAATTAAAACAACGGCGTGCCTCGAATCGGCCATTGCATTGTGGTTTGGGCGCTGTGGACTTACCGAGATAGGCCGGTACCAAGGGCGCCATGTGAAGTGAGACCCTCATCGCCAGGCAAACTTGGGCTCATCCTGTAACCGGCCGGAGACGAGATCCAAATCACTGCCATCGCGGACTAAGATAACCTCGCC
>Ga0137394_10003204_pt1 | contig 12254 bp, 5 predicted proteins | sample czobulk116metaG_FD_108278 | JGI IMG/M metagenome (GOLD analysis project Ga0137394, IMG submission 108278) | Vadose zone soil microbial communities from Angelo Coast Range Reserve, California, USA - czobulk1.16 metaG | ecosystem: Environmental > Terrestrial > Soil > Vadose zone | place: USA... | reverse complement strand
CGATATTTTCACTTTTGGAACGATGTTGTACGAACTCACTGCGAAGCATCACCCTTTCGAGGGCAAGAGCCCAAGTTCGACGATCGGAAACATCCTCAAGGAAGAACCGCCCGATCTTTCCCGGTGGTTGAATAACGCGCCATTCCGAGCTTCATGTTCCAACCTCTTTCTGGTTCGAAAAACGTTGAGTAAACAGAAAGCCGCCGGCCAACAAACGGCAAGAAGTCGCCGCGAAGGAGGCGGGAAGCTAAGTTAGCTACAATTGGTTAATACGGTTCCCCGCGTAAGAATATACCGGTTACCCGACTTAACTGCACGTAGTGAATTCAGGAGTAGGCTAATGCCGGAGTCTCAAGATGAGGCAGGGGTCACAGGGTCGGACTGGCGCTTGACTTGGTGTGCATCGGGTTGGCATCGCCAGCCATGCGGACAGCATCTTCAGGCATGTTGGATTGCCACCAGCGTTCTGCATCTTCCTTGGTCCAGGAGCCAACGTCGTCGAAACTATCGAGCACAGACGCAAGTGTCTCCGCACCAGCCGGTCGCTCTGCCGGCTCCTTTGCGAGACACATCATGACGGCTCGATCGAGAGACGCCGGTACTGCATGTTCACCTCTTTGTGAAGGCGGGACTGGAACCTGATGCACGTGAGCCAACATCATTGCTGTGCCGCCCATTTTCTCAAAGACCAGGCTTCCGGTGAGTAGCCAGTATGCAACGCAGCCCAGCCCGTAGAGATCAGTCCTTCCGTCGATGTGTGGACTTCCCAGAGCTAGTTCAGGTGCCATATACGAAGGTGTCCCCGTCGTTGCACCTGCAACGGTGATCTGTGTTTCATTCCCGTCCTCCAACACCTTGACCAGGCCGAAATCGAGGACTTTTGCAAAGTCATATTCGTTTCCCATGCGGCAAAGGAATATGTTTGTGGGTTTGATGTCGCGATGAATGATGCCGTGGCGATGAGCCTCCGCGAGCGACCGGCATACCTGGCGCAGGATAAATACAACCCGCGCCGGAGGCTGCGGCCCAAACTTCCTGACCAGAGTCTCCAGATCAATGCCGTCCAACAATTCCATCACGTAATAGAACGCGCTATCTTCGGAGACACCGAAGTCATAAAGTTGCACGGTATGAGGTGAGCGAAGGGAAGCTGTCGTCCTGGCCTCTTGTTCGAACCTGCGCCGCATGAGTTCGGCGTTTTTACCGAAATTACGCAACAGCATATCCGGCTGTATCAGCTTGATTGCAGCATCACGAGCCAGCATGCGATGACTGGCCCTCCACACCTCTCCCATTCCGCCCTTACCCAACATCGTGACGAGTCGGTAGCTTCCCATTTCCCGCGCCCTGGTGATCTGCCGGCCCAACCTCGTTACGACGTGCGAGATGACGACGGAGACTCCCACGAGGATGTAATCGGGATAGTGCATGACCAGCACGTTGCTCGCGGCGCCGAAGTGCCAGGTCCCCTGGGCCTTCGCGATCAGCATTCCCAGCGGGTTCATGGATACGGCTATTAGTCCGGCTACCAGCGTCCTCATCGGAGCGTTCGGCACGATCGCCGCAAACATCAGGACCACCGCCCCAAGCCAGGAGATCATAGGATACACAGGCCAGTCTTCCGGCACTGGATCCATATGAGATATCAGACCGATGGCGGCCGAGGTCAGCACCATGTAAACGAGCCCCAGATCCAAAATGAACCTGGGATCTCGATTGTCCCTGCGGGTATAGGAAAACAGGGCGAGGGAAACGAGCGCGCTCGCTCCAGCAATCGCGTCGCTCGTTGACGGCTGCATCCAGCGCGGGTCGCCGGGGCTGGTCGCCCGAATCGCGAGGTGATCCAGCACCGTGGTGAGCACCCAGAGCGCGGCCGCAAGGAGCGACATGACCCCCAACCGGCGGGCCGCCTCCCTGAGCAAATCGTACGGTAAGGCGCGGACGTGGCCTCGCGACATCTCTGACTCCGCCGGTGCGCTGGCGGAAACGGGTCCGACAAAGTGAGGGTTAGGCATAGCTCCTCTGCAATCGTTCATCATCCAAAACTCTGCAAGGCGTAATTGTAGTCCTTCGCAAATTTTCCGATCTGCGTTTCTTCCGTTTCACTGCACTCATCCGTATACCCGGTAACTTTGCGGAAAAGGTGAGGTGCAGTGAGAGGAACCGCTATCTCTTCGTTATTGTTGGTCCTTATCCTCGGCAGCTTCTCGAGCCTGTTCGCCCACGAAATCGTGAGCATTACCCCGGGCACCGGCGTGCAGGGAGAAACACTCACGGTCACCATTCGTGGCAACGACACCAATTTCATTAAAAACCCAACCACGGTGAACATGGGCGCCGGCATCTCTGTTGGCGGCGCGCAAGCAGGCACTTTCGGACCTGTGGAAGTGGTGGACAAGAGGACGCTGCGGGCGGTGCTGCGAATTGCGCCCGGGGCGAATGTTGGTGCACGAACGGTTCGCATGCGGACGGCCGGTGAGACGCCTTCGCTCGAAGACGGTTTCATTATCCGGAGGGAGCGCACGTCGCTTGTGCTGGAACCGGACGATGGCCACCGCGGCCAGGCCTTCAAGGTCAGGGTCGAAGTTCGAGGCGCAGAACTTCCTACGGGCCAGATACAGGCTCGGTTCGGCGACGGCATTTCGGTTGGTGAGGCCGCGGCCGGACAGTTCGGCAAAGCGACGCAAATCGATGTGCACACTGTTGAAGCCGAAATCTCCATTGGAAAGAAGGCCGACCTTGGGGATCACAATGTCACGCTGCGTTCTGCGAAGGGCGACATTACCGATCGTGACGCTTTCACCGTCCGCGAGGAATCTCGAATCACCAAGATCAACCCGGATCAGGGTTTCCAGGGCCAGCAACTCGAGGTCACGATCCGCATCGACTCCGATGTTCGTCTGACGCGAGTCACGCCCCCGCCCCTAGTTCAGTTCGGCGATGGCATCTCAGTCGGCAACGCTCCTGCCGGCGAGTACGGTCCCTTGACGGCAGTTAACAATTCCACTGCCAAAGCCACCATCGCGATCCGGCCCGGCGCGCGCGTCGGAACGCGCCGCGTGAAAGTGAAGCTGGATGACGAAGAGTTTGGTCTTTCGCGCGGCTTCGAAGTGTTGTCGCAGGACGGCATCATTTCGCTCGATCCCGATCGAGGCAAGCAGGGGCAATCTCTTACGGTTCTCGTTCGATTCCGCAACGACGATCTCAAGATCAACGGCAAGGTACAGGCTCGGTTCGGCGACGGCATTTCGGTTGGAGGCGCCGCGGAAGAGCGGTTTGGCGATCTCAAAGCGGTTCGGCACAACGAGCATTCTGCCGAGCTGAAAATTGCGAAAGACGCGGACCCCGGTCCGCGCGACATCGAGATCCGCTGGGCCGACACGTCGATTCTGTTTGACGATGCCTTTACCGTCACTCCCGTGGCCAGCCTGACGTCCATTACGCCGAACTCCGGACGTCAGGGGGACTCGTTCAATGTTGCCATTATTGGAACGGGTACGGCATTCGCTACCGGAAGTTCGCAACTGGATCTCGGTCCCGGTATTGCCGTTGACAAGGTTACCGTCAGCAGCGCCACCAGCATCAGCTCGACCATTTCAATTGCAAACGATGCCGATCCCGGCGCAAGGACGGTTCGAGTCACAACGGGATCGCAGATCGTCACGCTGACGAACGGTTTCACGGTTCTTCCCGGCTTGCCGCGTGTGACGAGCGTCACGCCGTCGTCCGCGAAGCAAGGTGATTCGCTCAGCGTAGCGATAACGGGGCAGTTTACTCATTTCGCGCAAAACTCCACGCAGGTCAGTTTTGGAGGTGGGATTTCCGTCACGTCCCTGACGGTGAATGGCGCGACAAGTTTGACGGCAGGGATCACCGTCTCTGTATCGGCTGCATCCGGCGCTCGCGACGTCACGATCACAAGCGGTTCGGAAACAGTAACCGCGACGCGCGCGTTTACTGTGAACCCGGGAGTTCCGATCATCAGCGCCCTCCTTCCGAACAGCGGCCAAAAGGGACAGACGCTGCCGGTAACAGTGACCGCTCTGTATTCCCATTTCGTTCAGGGAACGACTCGTGTCGATCTTGGCTCGGGCATGATCGTCGACAACATCACTGTGAATACTCCGATGTCGCTGACGGCGCGCGTAACCGTAGACCGTGGCGCCATCGTCGGGGCGCGGAAGCTGACGGTTTCGACGGGTTCCGAGGTGCTTGTCTCCGACGCCGCACTTAATGTCCTGGAAGGCCCGCGAATTACGGCCGCCGCCGATCGGCCGCCAAATGCCGCCGGCTGGTACAACTCGCCTGTGACTGTGACTTTCACCTGCTCGGACGCCGTCAGCCCCATTGCCACCTGTCCGCCCGCGAAAGTTGTGTCGACAGAGGGACGCGATCAGGAGGTTTCGGGAACGGCGGTCAATGCCGCGGGTGTGGACGTCAGAGTCTCGATAAGACTGAGCCTGGACAAGACTCCGCCGCTGGTGGCATTAACGGCTCCGGCCAACGGCGCGGTTCTTCTAAAGCCTGAAGTCACAATTGCCGCGAATGTGACAGACGCGCTTTCAGGGATCACGTCCGCGGTTTGCAACGGTTCGCCGGCTCCGTTAAATGGAAATGCCATCGGATGTCAACCAACGTTGAATGGTGGTGCCAATACGATCACGACAGCTGCTACCGATGCCGCAGGCAACACGGGGACGGCGTCGTTGTCACTAACCTACTCGCGCGCGCCCCTGGTGACGATCACGTCGCCTGCGAATCTCAGCTATCTCAGCTTGAGCCCGACTACTGTCACCGGAACTGTTGATGATCCGGCGGCCGTCGTGACGGTCAATTCCCTTCCCGTTTCTCTTGCGAATGGACAGTTCAGCCTCACGTTGCCCATAGCCGAGGGACCGACCATCATCACGGCTTCCGGGACTGCCGCCGGTGGCGCCGTCGGCACAGCGAGCATCGAAGTAACGCTCGATACAACGCCTCCGCATGTTCAGATCACGTCACCTCCGGACCGTTTTGAAACGACTGAGAGCAGTATTTCCGTCGCGGGAATCGTGAACGACATTGTCGTCGGAACCGTGAATGAACAGCAGGCGCAAGTTACAGTCAATAGCCTTGCGGCACAGGTCAGCAATCGCACATTCCTGCAGGCAGGTGTTCCCCTGGCGATCGGAGAAAACACGATTCGAGCTGTGGCCCGCGACCGCGTCGGCAATACGGTGGCTACGGAAATCACGGTCACGCGCCGGCCCGCATCGACGCCTCACATTCGTCTGGTGTCCGGGAACAATCAGATCGGAGCGATCGGCTCTGTTTTGCCGTCGCCGCTCGCTGCCGGGCTCACGGACCAGAACGGAAATCCTGCCGCCAATAAGAAAGTCATTTTCAAGGTCACTCAGAACGATGGACTCGTGCGAGCGGCTGCGTCGCCTGCGCCAACGACGATCGCAATGACGAATGCGCAGGGCGAGGCGCAGGTTGAATGGACGCTTGGAATGCGGGCCGGCGCCGGCGGCAACAGTGTGGAGGCATATTCGGTCGGCTTCGACGGGACTGCGATCTTTTCGGCAAGCGGAGCGCTGGCTCAGCCGGCCAAAATCGTCGTGGATACCGGGAACGATCAAATCGGCGCCATCGATCAGCCCCTGCCGAGACCGCTTATCGCTGTCGTTGTCGATACTGGCAACAACCGTCTTGCCGACGTTCCCGTGACATTTTCCGTCAAGGAGGGCGGAGGCAGCTTTGGCGGACGGCCCACCTTCACGGTCAACACGGATTCCGACGGACGAGCGGCCGCCACATTGACTCTCGGATTGCAGGAAGGCAACGCGAATAATGTCGTGCTCGCCGGCTTTCCATCGAACCCTGGTTTCCCAGCCACATTTACCGCATCGGGCCGCGCTCCGGGTGATCCTGCGAAAACGACCATTTCCGGTGTCGTTCTCGATAACAACAATATTCCGATTCCCGGCGTGACGATTCGCGCCGTCCTGACAAGCCAGCTCAATTCCAATCGCAGCATCATTCCGTCCGTCGCCGCGGTGCAAACGGATGCTCAGGGGCAGTTCCTGCTGACGCAGGCGCCGGTTGGCTACATCAAGCTTCTGATCGATGGTTTGACCGCGCAGCGTCCCGGCACATATCCGATGCTCGAGTACGATTTCGTCACAGTCGCGGGACAGGACAACAACGTCGGGCAGGCTATTTATCTCCTGCCATTGAATGAGCAGAACAAACTCTGCGTTACCGCAAGCACGGGCGGCGGCACGCTGACCATTGCCGACGCTCCGGGATTCTCGCTGACATTCAGTCCGGGCCAGGTCACGTTTCCGGGCGGCGCGAAAGAGGGCTGCATCAGTGTGACCGTCGTTCACGGCGACAAGGTGCCCATGGCTCCGGGCTTCGGCCAGCAACCTCGATTTATTGTCACGATCCAGCCTCCGGGCGCGGTTTTCAATCCGCCGGCCACGATCACCATGCCGAACGTGGATGGGCTGAGGCCGCGCGAAGTCACGGAGATGTATTCGTTCGATCACGACATCAATTCGTTTGTTGCGATCGGCACCGGCGTCGTCAGCGATGACGGCCAGGTGATTCGGTCCAGTCCCGGGGTGGGAGTTCTAAAAGCCGGCTGGCATTGCGGCGGAAATCCGAGCGTCACGGGAAGCGCCGCGAATTGTCCGTCTTGCCGGGTGTGTGATGGGACCTCGTGTGTTGTGAATCCCGCGCCGGTGCCCTGCGATGACGGAAGGTTCTGTACCGACAATGACCGCTGCTCGAACGGCGCGTGTGCGGGAACGCAGAAACCCGATATTCCCGGCGGCACGACGACCTTGTCTCTCGACCTCGATCAGGTCATGGGGCCCGTACGCAACTTCCTTCGCACTCTCTTCGGACTCGGCGCGCCGGACCTGGGGCTGAACGTTTCTATAGAAACGACGGACACGCAGCACTGCTGTGACACAACGCAAACCACGGTGGATAACAAGACTGTGACCGGATCCGCGACAGCAAGCATATCCACAGGAGATATTCCTTTGCCCGGTCTCGCGGTGAGCCTGCCGTTCAACATCACAGCCGGCCTCTTCGCCAGCGTCACGCTTAGCGCGAGCGGGGCGGTGACGGGGACCCTGGATCGATGTACCAATGCCACCAGCGGTGCCTTGAGCGGAGGCATTTCCCTGAGCGGCGCAGTAAAGGCCCAGCTCTCGTTGCCGGCCGGTATTGCAAGCGCATCCGCCTCGGGAAGCATGGGTGTGAGCTGCAATTTTTCGGGTCCGATCCAGCCGGGCGCGATTCCCTGCACAGGAAACTGCGGCAACAACGGAATCGTGTTGAGGGTCACGGCGCAGTTCGTCAATGGACTCATTCAGCAAGAAAACAGCTTCGTCGTGCTGCCGCCGGACAGGCTTCCAGACATCAATTTCTTCCTGCCATCCCCACTGTGAGGTTAGGACGTATGAGATTCGCGCTTTTGACGATTATTTTGATGATCTGTGTTTCGGGAGAGTCTTCCGCGCAAAGCCAGACCATTCCCGATACGCCGTTTCCGACGGCTCCCGCCGTCACTAACAAGATCGTGGCTGAGGATGAATATGCCTTCGCGGTGCGGCGTTACGATCCGCCCGTGGAGGTGAAGACGGTGGCGCGCGAGAAAGCGTCGTATCGGACTCCCGAGGCCACGACCGTGGCGCTCATTTCAGCAATGTCTGCTCAGGATTTCGAATGGTTCCGGAGTCTCTGGGATGCGGGTTCGCTCCGGATCATGGAAGCCCGCGACAACGAGCTGAACCAGGATCGGAAATTCTGGACGAGCGCGTGGGAAAGAGCTCTGAAGGACAGGAAAGTCGAGCTGACAGACCGCATTGAAAGCGGCGATTACGTGTTCATTGCTTACCGGCTCGTGCCGATCGCGGGAAGTGCTGAAGTCGTCGAGTTGATTACGGCATTGAAGTCCCAGGCAGGACGATGGTTCGCCACGCAGGAGCTATCGACGGATCCCGTCCTGTTGTACTGGAAGACGCCGAATGTACGTCCCAAACGAACCATACGCGGGTTGAACGATGTTCAGAAATAAAGTGAGAGCTCCTGAGCTGGAGGAATTCGGAATGAGGCGGAACGCCAAACTCCCTTCCTTGGCCAAGGCTATGCTGTCGAAGTTAGCGGAATGTTCCGGAATGCACGTAGCCGTGGGCTTTATGCCCGCGTTCAAGTACCGACAGAAGAATTCTTTGATTGTGCTTGAACGCGGGCATAAAGCCCACGGCTACGTGTCCGCTGGAGATGCCTCGAAAATTCAAATCGGCTACCCGCCAATGCCGACGCGGCTAAAAGCCGGCCGCTCTCGCCTTTCAGGCCAAAAGGTGCCGAATGTACTGCTTGTTATCCTATTACTCTGCGCCGCGTCCCTCACGCTCGGCCAGACTCCCATCGGGCGCGAAATCTCCGTTCCGGCACATCTCCGCGATGGACAGGAATTCGCAATGCCGATCGACGGCCTCCTCGCTCACGGCAAGCTTCTTTTCGCCGCAAATTGGACCGAACAGGAAGGCGGAGGACGTCCGCAGACCAAAGGTACCGGCCGCCCGCTCTCCGACCCTTCTCAACCGCTGACGGGGCTCCGGGCGTTCAATCGCATTTCTGCTCCCGACGCGAATTCCTGCGCCGGCTGCCACAACGCGCCTTATGGAATTCCCGGCGGCGGCGGCGACTTCGTAACGAACGTCTTTCTGCTCGCCCAGCGCTTCGACGCGATCACGTTCGATCCCAACGACGCGCTCCCGATGCGTGGCATGGTCGACGAAACGGGAAAGACCACCGCGCTCGATAGCGCCGCCAATCTTCGGGCGACTACCGGAATGTTCGGCGCGGGCTACCTCGAAATGCTCGCCAGGCAGATGACCGAAGAGCTTCAGCACCTTCGAGGTTCTTTGCGCCTGGGTCAAACGGTGGAACTCGTGGCGAAAGGCGTTCACTTCGGCAGTCTGACCCTGACGAAGGAAGGCCTCTATGACACAGCCAGGGTCGAAGGCCTGCCACGGCCGAGCATTCTGACAACGGGTTCGCATGATCCGCCGAGTCTTGTCATCCGGCCGTGGCATCAGGCCAGCAATGTCGTTTCGCTTCGCGAGTTCACCAACACGGCCTTTAACCAGCATCATGGAATTCAGTCCGAGGAGCGCTTCGGCCTCGATGCCGATCCCGACGGCGACGGCTTCATTAATGAACTCACTCGCGCCGACGTAACCGCTGTGAGCGTATGGCAGGCCGCTCTTCCCGTTCCGGGCCGCGTCATACCACGCGACGCGGAAATCGAGAGAGCTGTTCTGATCGGCGAGCGCCGCTTCGACGAAATCGGCTGCGCCAATTGTCACGTTCCGCGCCTGCCGCTCGAGAACAAAGGATGGATCTATTCGGAGCCGAATCCATTCAATGTATCCGGCAATCTACGCACTGGAGAGACTCGCGACCTTCTGGTGGACCTTTCGAGCGATCGGCTGCCGGCGCCGCGCCTGCGTCCGGACGAATCGGGAACCGTTTGGGTCGAAGCGTATACGGATTTCAGACTCCACGACATTTGCGCGCCCGGAGAAGCCGAGCACCTCGATATGAACCAGTCCTTCTGGGCGAAGAAATTCACCGAAGGCAATTGCCGATTTCTGACCAAGCGGCTTTGGGGCGCCGCCAACGAACCGCCATTCTTCCATCATGGACTGTTCACCACACTGCGACAGTCAGTACTGGCCCATTCAGGGGAAGCGCTTCAAACTCGCGAAGCCTTCCAGGCGCTGCCGCAGAGCGAGCAGGACTCGCTGATCGAATTTCTCAAGACGCTTCAAGTTCTGCCGCCGGGCGTGAAAGACCGCGTCGTCGACGAGAACTTTCATCCACGCCCGTGGCCACCTTTAATGACGGAGTACAAGAAATGACTGGTTTGCTTGCGATTTTATTGATGGCCGGCCAACTGGCGGCCGTACCTGAACCTGCGACCGACCAGGTCGAGATCGTCTTGTTTTCGGATTTCCAGTGTCCGTTCTGTGCGCAATTCTCAAAGCCCTTCCATGAGTTGGAAGCGCACGGCCTGGAAGGCGTCCGCACGGCCGTAGAGTTCAGGAACTTTCCGCTCGAGATGCACACTAACGCTCCCGCGGCTCATCGCGCTGCGATGGCGGCCGCGGAACAAGGAAAGTTCTGGGAGATGCACGATCTGCTGTTCGCCCATCAGACGGCGCTGAAGCCCGACGATTTGCTGGACTACGCCAAAAGACTGAGCCTCGACATCGACCGGTTTCGCAAAGATATGGATAGCAACTCAGTGAAAGAAGCGATCGCCGCCGATATCGCCGAGGGAACCAGGCGCGGCATCAACGCGACGCCCACGTTCTATGTGAACGGCAAACAATTCATCGGAACGCGCTCGCTCGAGCAACTCACAAAGCTCGTTCGCGACGAGCGCTGGCGGCATGAAGCGTTATCGCAAATCACCGATGACCTGATGAGTCTGGGCCCCGCCGATGCCTCCGTGACCGTGGAAATGTTCGCCGACCTCACGAGTCCCGTGACGCGGCCGGCCATCGCGGTTCTCAAGACCATGATGGATCGCTCGTCTTCATCCGTGCGGCTTCAATTCAGAAATTTCCCGCTCGTGTTTCATCCGCAGGCATCTCTCGCTCATGAAGCGGCAATGTCCGCAGCCAAGCACGGACGATTCTGGGAACTTGCGGACTACCTCCTGGATCATCAGGATCGCCTTCGCGAGCAGGACCTCATCGCATTTGCGGGAAGGATCGGCCTGGATCCGGAAGCATTCCTGGAAAGCATCCAGCAGCACCGCTATGCGCCGCGCGTCGACTCGGATCTGGAATTGGCAGGCCGCCGTGGAGTCCGCGGAAGTCCGGTGATTTTTGTGAATGGAAAACGAATCGACGGCGTACCCAGCCTTCAGGCGCTCGAAGCTTATGTGCAAAACGAACTGTTCGCTCTGGAGACTCAACCGAGGAAACCGTAATGCGGATTCTTCTTTCAGCGAAATTCCGGAATGTCAGCCTGGCCTCTGCACTAATGTTGTGTTCGGCGCATGCCGCTCTGGCTCAATTAAACCAGAATTGTATTGTCAGCGTGTTGAACCGATCGGTCCGGGCTCTTCCCAACGGTTCGTGGGTTCTCCCGAATGTTCCCGCCGGCTTCGGTCTCGTCAGGGCGCGCGCCACGTGCATCGAAAAGGGCGTGACGCGTTTCGGTGAATCCGAGCTGTTTAATGTTCCCAATAACGGCATCGTCAATCTGCCGAAAATCATTTTGGGGACGACCACGCCGATTCCAGTATCTCTGAATCTCTCGCCGTCTACGCTGATATTCAGCTCCGTGGGACAGACGATACAGCTTGCCGTGACCGCGACCTATCGGGATGGTTCCTCGAAAGACGTTACCCTGGCAAGCAGGGGAACGAACTACACAACGACCAATTCTGCTATTGCGACAGTGAGTCCGAGTGGACTTGTTACCGCAGTCACGAATGGTGTGGTGCTGATTCAGGCCATCAATGAAGGCACGCCGGGCTTCGTACGGGCCTCAATCGTCTTGTCCAGCGTTGATACGGACGGCGACGGAATTCCGGATAGCGATGAAATCGCGATGGGCCTGGATCCGCGGAATCCCATCGATGCAGAAGAGGACTTCGATCGCGATAACCTGACCAATCTTCGCGAGTATCAACTTGGCACCAATATTCGCAAACGCGATACCGACGGCGATGGGCTGATCGATGGCGACGAGGTGCTTGTGCACCACAGCGATCCGCTGCTTGCCGACACCGACGGCGACCTTATTCCCGACGGCGTCGAGGTTCAGACCGGCACGATTCCCACGGACAGAAACAGCTACGACTTGAAGAAGGCGGTCGCCAGTTCTGTGGTGCAGCCGTCGCCATTGCTGCTCACGACCAATATTTTGTCCCCCGAGGTTTCTCAACTGCTGAGTTGGAAAGCAACTCTCATCGACGGCAAGACCACGCTGGATCTGATAGCCGATCCCCGGACGACGGTTTCTTCCAACAACCTGACAGTGTGTGGTCTCGGGATCGAGAAAGGCAGGATTTTCGCCGGGCAGACCGGCACTTGCGTCGTCACGCTCAGTAATAACACCCTGTCCGTTAACGTTTCAGGAACGGTGCGCGCGTTTGTGCCCACGCCTCTGTCCTGGCTGTCAGTGCCGGGTTTCGCCAACAACGTTGACGTCAGTGGGGACTATGCGTACAT